>NBJMR02800__coassemble_1404_pt1 | contig 45705 bp, 37 predicted proteins | sample NBJMR02800__metabat2_high_PE_046 | metagenome-assembled genome bin NBJMR02800
GTAGGCGATCACCAGGAAGGTGACGAAGAAGATGGCGGCGGTGCCGAAGTCGCTCATCAGGGCCAGGCAGCCCAGGCATACGCCGGTGAGCAGGATGAACAGCCCCAGGTTCCGCTTGTGGAAGAGCCGCTCCAGGGTGGCGGCCCCGGCGAAGATGTAGCAGATCTTGGCCAGCTCCGACGGCTGGACGGACACCCCCGCGATGGTGAGCCAGTTGGCCGCGCCGTACTGGGTGGGCACGCCGGGCAGCAGGGTGACCGCCGCCAGGGCCATGGCCGCCCCAGCCATGAGCCAGCGGATCTTTTTGGCACGATCCAGATCCCGCAGGAAGATGCCCAGCACCAGGAAGCCGGCCAGGCCCATGGCTACGCACAAAAACTGCTTGAGCAGCGCCCCGGTGTTGGAGGAGGCGGTAACCGCCAGGGACAGGGTGGACAGGAAGAAGGCGATGGTCTCCATCTCAAAGCCCACCTGCCGGCAGGCCCGCAGCACCAGGAAGTAGAGCCACATCACCCCCGTCAGCAGCAGGAAGGTCAGGGGGATCACCGCCGTGGCGTTGGCCCCCTCGCTGATGGTGAGCTGTACGGCGGTAAGCACCTGGAAGACGGTGAGGAGGATCAGCCCCAGCCAGGGGGACACGGGCCGGTAGGCACGCCGGCGCTGGCGGCGCTGGGCCTTCTCCTCGGGAGAGAGGGGGAGGAGCACCGTCTCCACGCCCCCCAGGCCGATCACGTCGCCGTACTGGACGGGGGCGGACTTCTCCACCGCCCTGCCGTTCACCGTCACGCCCCCCTTGGAGCCCAGGTCATAGGCCGTCCAGGTGTCGTCCTCCCGGCGGATCAGGGCCGCGTGCTGCCGGGACACAACCGGGTAGTTCAAAATTACGTCGGAGTTGCCGCCCCGGCCCAGGATGTTCTCCCAGTGGGTCAGCGGCTCCTGGGCGCCGTTGGGCAGGGTCAGATAGGCCCACACCTCCGGCAGGCAGGGCACCGTCAGCAGGGAGTGGATGGTCCGGATCAGAATCATCAGGGCCAGTATGGGGAACAAAAACCGCACCAGTGTGGTGAACCAGCCGCAAAACTGGGGGTTGTCCGTCAGCCACTGTAAGAGCAGATCCACTTGTCCTCCTCCTTTCCGGGAAATTCGCAACCCAGTATACCACAAATCCGGGCGGTAAAAAAGCGGAAGCCGGGCAGGCTTCCGCTTTCTTCATGAATTCTTTACATTTTCCAGCCATGTCGGGTGTACCTTTCCCATCCCCACGGGGAAAGGCATTCGTAGGGGCGACCTGCGGTCGCCCGTTCCGCGGGGGCGGATATCATCCGCCCGTTTTCCCCCGCAACTGCTGGCCCCGTGGGGCGCGACGACTCGGCGCGCCATCCGTAGGGGCGACCTGCGGTCACCCGCCATTCGCCGGGGCACCCCCGGGGGGCGGGCCTGCGCGGCGGGCGCACCGCTTTTGCTGTCAAAAGCGGTGGGAAAACCACCAGGGCCCGCGTTTTTTGAGGTGGCTTCGCGTGGATTTTTATCGAAGGCGCCCCCGGCGCCTTCGACCCCGGACCCGGAGTCCATGGCGGCGGGGGGCTGTGATTGGCTGGCAAGAACCGGGTCGGCATCGCCGCCCGTTTCCTTGGGAAATTCGATACAGGCGCTGCCGCGCCTCGGGTGGCACGCATCTGGATTACCCCGCAGGCCCTGATGGCCGCTGCACTGTACCGAGTTGGCCCGCCGGGCCGCCGGCGGTGCCATGCCTCTGAGATGCCATGGCGGTTACAGGAGGTTGTCCGCCGGGCGCGGCGGTCCGGCTGCGTCCATCCTTTACAATCCGCCTGTTCCGGCGGTATAATGGCAGTACCAAAGAGAAAGGACGTGAGCCCATGTCTCCCATCATCGACGCCCGGGGCAAGGCCTGCCCCACCCCCGTGATCATGGCAAAGAAAGCCATCTCTGCCGGAGAGAGCACCTTCACCGTCCTGGTGGACAACACCACGGCGGTGGAAAACCTGAAGCGCCTGGCGGCCAACCAGGGCTTTGACGCCGCCGTCACGGAACAGGGCGGTGCATTCCACCTGGCCTTTGTCCGCACCGGCTGCGCCGCCTGCGAGGAGGCGGTCAACGCCCCCCTGCCCGCCCCCGGCGGCGACTGGGCGGTATTTGTGGGCCGGGACATCATCGGTGACGGCGACCGGGAGCTGGGCACCAATCTGATGCGCATGTTCTTCTACACCCTCTCCCAGGGGGAGGACAAGCCGGGGGCGGTGCTCTTCATGAACGCCGGGGTGAAGCTGCCCACCCTGGACGAGCAGGTCGCGGAGCACCTGAAGGTCCTGTCCGCCGCCGGGGTGGAGATCCTGGTGTGCGGCACCTGCCTGAACTTCTACGGCCTCACCGACCGGCTCCGGGTGGGCACGGTGAGCAACATGTACGACATTGTCACCCGCATGCAGAAGGCGGGCAAGGTGATCTCTCTGTAATGGACTACGGTGTGATCACCTTCACCTCCACCTACGGGGCTATCTACGCCCAAAAGGTGCTCCGCCCGGCGGCGGACGTGCTCACCATGCCGGTGCTGCGGGAGATCTCCCTGGGCTGCGGCATCGCGGTGCGCTTCAAGCCAGAGGATCTGGACACCGTGCGCGCCGCCCTGGCCGCCTCCACCCTGAAGCCCGGCGAGTACGCCTTTTACGGCGTCACCGGCAGCGGCGGCGCTCTGCGGGCGGAGCGGCTGCCCTAGGGCATGTTTGAAACATGTCAACATGCCCAATCGGCGGGCCTTTTGCCCCCTGGACGGCGCAATTTTTCCTTGAAATCCGTCAGGATTCCTGCGAAAAAATTGCTTGCCAGCGGCCCAAAATTCCTCGCCGCTGGGCATATCGCCAATTTTCAAACAAGCCCTAGCAAAAACGCCGCCGCGGCCGCCAGTGCAGTTCGGAGGCACAGCACCGATGGCGGCCCCTTCTTTCTCCCCATTTCTTCGGGAAGAAATGGGGGCCCCGGCCGGCAGGCCCGCCCCCCGGGGTACCCCGGCAAATAACGGCGGGGGCAAGCCCCCGCCCTACAGGCAGCCCAGCGGATAGAGGGACGGGCGGATGATATCCGCCCCTACAGGCCCCTGGCAGTTGTCGTACCGCCCCGCGGGCGGCGCGTCAAGGATGCCGCGCCCTACAGAAGGCCGGAAAGCCGCACCCGCCGGGGATGTCCCACATCGCCGGCACGGGCTCAGAAGATCCAGCCCAGCAGGACGGAGAGGGCGAAGGCGGCGATGGCGGGCAGGAAGTTCTCCCACCGGGTGGGCTGATCCAGGATGGCCTTGATGAGCAGCACCACGCCGGCGACCCGCAGCAGCCAGGGCAGCAGGCCCAGCAGCAGCATCAGGGGCAGGCCGATGATGAGCAGCACCACCGGGATGGCCACCACGGCCACCAGGCAGATGATGCCGAGGGTAAACAGCGTCAGCATAGCAATTCCTCCTTTTGATGGATACAGCTTACCACGCCCAGGTAAAACTGCCCTGAAGGAATCCTTAAAATCAGATAAAAAAATGTGGGACAGCCGCCGGCTGTCCCACATTTTTTATACTTGTTACCGGAAGTACTCCGCGCCGCTCTCAAAGAGGGGCTGGTGCTTGTCGCCGGGGATGTTGACGCCCACGTAGGGGCCCCGGCGCTCCGAGTGGCCCATCTTGCCGAACACCCGGCCGTCGGGGGAGAAGATGCCCTCGATGGCCTCCAGGGAGCCGTTGGGGTTGGCGTCGATGTCCATGGAGGGCTTGCCGTCGGCCCCCACATACTGGGTGGCGATCTGGCCGGCGGAGATGAGCCGCTTCACCTCCGCCCTGGGGGCCACAAAACGGCCCTCGCCGTGGGAGACGGGGATGGTGTGCAGGTCGCCCACGCTGGACTTCAGCATCCAGGGGGACTGGACGGAGGCCACCCGGGTGGTGACATACCGGCTCTGGTGGCGGCCGATGGTGTTGTAGGTCAGGGTGGGGCACTTGTCGTCCATGTCCCGGATCTCGCCGTAGGGCACCAGGCCCAGCTTGATGAGGGCCTGGAAGCCGTTGCAGATGCCCAGCATCAGGCCGTCCCGCTTTTTCAGCAGGTCGTGGACCGCGTCGGTGAGGCGGGGGTTGCGCAGGAAGGAGCAGATGAACTTGGCGGAGCCGTCAGGCTCGTCGCCGCCGGAGAAGCCGCCGGGCAGGAACAGGATCTGGGCCTTGCGGATGGCCTTTTCCAGGGCCAGGGCGGACTCCTCCAGATCGGCGGCGGTCAGGTTGCGCACCACCAGGATCTCCGGCTCCAGCCCCGCCCGCAGGCAGGCCCGGGCGGAGTCGTACTCGCAGTTGGTGCCGGGGAACACAGGGATGACCACCTTGGGGTGGGCCACCCGGCGCTTGCGCACCGCCGGGGAACGCTTGTCCCAGGAGATGGCCTTCACCGCGCCGGAGGTTCCCGCCCGGGTGGGGTACACGTCCTCCAGCACCCCCTCGCTGAGGGAGAGCAGCTCGTCAATGGGGGCGGAGTCCCTGCCGATGGCGACCACCGGCTCCGCCGTGGTGACGCCCAGCTTCCCGCCGTGGGTCAGCTCCACGTCCCCGGTCAGCTCCGCCACGAGGTCGCCGGGGCGGGAGGCATACCAGGGAGCGCCGGCCTTGGAATCGGCGGCAAAGCCGATGGAATTGCCGAAGGCCATGTTCATCACGGCCTCCGCCGCGCCGTTCTCCACGGCCCAGGCGGCCTTCACCTTGCCGGCCTTGTGGAGGGCGTGGAACTCCTCCCAGGCGGCCTTCTGCCCTTCGGGCCCCTCCCCGTGGAACAGGTACACCGGGTGACCCGCCTCCTTAAACTCGGGGGAGAGCACCTCCCCGGCCTTCACCGGGGCGATGGCGAAGGAGATCACCGTGGGGGGCACGTCCAGATCCAGGAAGGAGCCGGACATGGAGTCCTTGCCGCCGATGGCCGCCGCCCCCAGCTCAAGCTGGGCGTCCAGGGCACCCAGCAGGGCGGCGAAGGGCTTGCCCCACCGCTCCGGCTCGGTGCGCAGTTTCTCAAAGAACTCCTGCAGGGTGAGATAGGCGGTTTTGTAGTCCGCGCCGGCGGCCACCAGCTTGGCCACCGAGGTGTACACCGCGCTGTGGGCGCCGGAATAGGGATCCGCGGACAGCTGGTCGGGGTCGCAGCCCCAGGCCATGACGCTGGCCTGGTCGGTCTCCTGCCCGGGCAGCACGGGGAACAGGGCGGCCATGGCCTGGGCGGGGGTGCGCTGGCTCTTTCCGCCGAAGGGCATGAGCACGCTGCCCGCGCCGATGGAGCCGTCAAACCGCTCGGTGAGGCCCCGGCGGGAGGCGGACTTCAGGCTGGCCGCCATCTCCCGCAGGGTGGGGGCCTTGGGCTGGGCCACTCCGTCCGGGCGGGCGGGGACGGACACGCTGGCGTGCTTCACCGCGCCGTTGGTGTTGAGGAAGGCCCGGGACAGGTCGGCCACCACCTGGCCCCGCCAGGTCATGACCATGCGGGGCTCCTCGGTGACGGTGGCCACCGGATAGGCCTCCAGGTTCTCCCGCTGGGCGGCGGCCAGGAAGGCGTCCACGTCCTCCGGCCCCACCACCACGGCCATGCGCTCCTGGGACTCGGAGATGGCAAGCTCGGTGCCGTCCAGGCCGTCGTACTTCTTGCGCACCGCGTCCAGATCGATGGACAGGCCGTCAGCCAGTTCGCCGATGGCCACGCTGACGCCGCCGGCGCCGAAGTCGTTGCACCGCTTGATGAGCCGGGTGACCTCCCCGTCCCGGAATAGCCGCTGGAGCTTGCGCTCCTCCGGGGCGTTGCCCTTCTGCACTTCGCTTGCCATGGTGTCCAGGCTCTTGAGGTTGTGGCTCTTGGAGGAGCCGGTGGCGCCGCCGATGCCGTCCCGGCCGGTGCGCCCGCCCAGGAGGATCACCACGTCGCCGGGGGCGGGCCGCTCCCGGCGGACGTTGGCCGCCGGGGCCGCGCCCACCACCGCGCCGCACTCCAGGTGCTTGGCGATGTAGCCCTCGTGATAGAGCTCGGCCACGTGGCCGGTGGCAAGGCCGATCTGGTTGCCGTAGGAGGAGTAGCCCGCCGCGGCGGTCTGGGCGATCTTCCGCTGGGGCAGCTTGCCCGCCAGGGTCTGCTCCACCGGGGTGCGGGGGTCGCCGCAGCCGGTGAGGCGCATGGCCTGGTGGACGTACACCCGGCCGGACAGGGGGTCGCGGATACACCCGCCGATGCAGGTGGCCGCGCCGCCGAAGGGCTCGATCTCGGTGGGGTGGTTGTGGGTCTCGTTCTTGAACATCAGGAGCCAGTCCTGCTTCTTCCCGTCCACCTTTGCGGGCACGTGGATGGAGCAGGCGTTGATCTCCTCGCTCTCGTCCAGCTCGGGGAGCAGGCCCCGCTTTTTCAGGGTCTTGGCGCCGATGGTGGCGATGTCCATCAGGGTCTGGGGCCGGGCCGCGGCCTTCTCCTGGCCGTACACCTCCACCCGGGCGGCCAGGTAGCGGTCATAGGCGGCCTTCACCTGCCCATCGGCAATCTCCGCCCCGTCCAGGTGGGTGGAGAAGGTGGTGTGGCGGCAGTGGTCAGACCAGTAGGTGTCCACCACCCGCAGCTCGGTGAGGGTGGGATCCCGCAGCTCCTCCTCAAACATGTACTGCTGGAAGAACTTCAGATCCGCCAGATCCATGGCCAGGCCGTAGGTGTCCAGCACCTGGCGCAGCTCCTCCTCGCTCATGTGGGCGAAGCCGTCCAGCACCGGTACGTCCTCCGGCACGGGGTAGCTCTGCCGGAGGGTCTCCGGCTTGTCCAGGGCGGCCTCCCGGCTCTCCACCGGGTTGATCAGGTAGCCCCTGGCCTTGTCCAGCTCCTCCGGGGTGAGGGTGCCCTGGAGCACGTACACCGTGGCGGCCCGGACGGCGGGGCGCTCCCCGCCGGTCATCATCTGGATGCACTGGGCGCAGGAGTCGGCCCGCTGGTCGTACTGCCCCGGCAGGGCCTCCACCGCCAGCAGGGTGTGCTCCCCCCGGGGGGCGGGCATCTTCTCGTCCCACAGCTTGTCCACCTGTGGCTCGGACAGGATGGTGGTGCGGGCGGCGGCGTAGACGGCCTCGTCCACCCCCTCCACATCGTAGCGGCGGAGCACCCGCACGCCGGTGAGGCCGGTGAGCCCCAGGGTGTGGCGGAGCTCATGGAACAGCCCCTCCGCCTCCACATCGTAGCCGGACTTCTTCTCTACAAAACAGCGAAATACGTTTCCCATACACTCTCCCCTATCTCTCTTTATGAAATTTCCCATTGGTCAAACTGGTAAAACAGGTTCTGCTGGGTGGGGGTCAGGCCGGAGAGCTGATTCCACTGCATCAGCACCGACCGGTTCTTGAAGCAGATCACCGCGAAGGGCGGCTCCTGGGCCAGCTGGGCATAGAGCTGGGCCGCCGCCTCCGTCCTGGCCGTGCCGGAGGCGGCCCGGAAGGCGCTGTGCAGGCTGGTGGTCTGGGCATTGCTGTACCCGCCGTAGTTCAGCGCCCCGCCGGGGGTGATGAGGGCGGTGAGGTCGAAGTCGGCGGTGAGGCGCACCTCCCCCAGGTACAAGTCGAAATCCCCCGCCTCCAGGGCCTGGACGTAGTCGTCCCAGGACAGGGCGGACAGCTCCGCCTGGATGCCCAGGTCGGTGAGGTTGGCCGCCAGCAGCTCCGCCGCGTCCAGCCGGGTGGGGTTGTTGGTGGGGGCCGCCAAGGTGAGGGACAGAGGCGTCCCCCGCCGCTGCCACACCCCGTCGGAGCGGCTGTACCCCGCCTGGGTGAGCAGCTCCTCCGCCGCCCCGGTGTCGTAGGCCAGGGACTGGTCCAGCTCCGCGTCGTAGAGGGGGCTGACCGGGGAGACGGGCAGGGCGGCGGCCTGGGCGTGGCGGGACAGGCGGGCGGTGACCGCCGACGAGCGGTCAAAGGCCCGCAGAAGGGCCTGGCGCACCGCCGCGCTGGCGCAGGGGCCGGAGACGGTGTTGAAGCCCACGTAGAGCATGGTGCTGGTGGGGTAGTCCACCGTGTCGAAGGAGCCGGAGAAGCCCAGGGAGTTGGTGCCCGTCAGATCGGTGGACACCAGGGTGACCTCCCGGGTGTCAAAGGCGCGGATGAGCTCGTCCGCCTCGTGGATGGCCCGCAGGGGGATGGACTGCAGGGACAGGTTCTCCGGGCCCTGCCGCCAGTTGGGGTTGGCCGTCAGGCTCCAGCTCTCCCCCGCGCCGGTGAGCACGTAGGGGCCGGTGCCCAGGGGGACGGCCCCGGCCTCCCGCACGATGGGGATGTCCAGCAGGGCGGGCAGGTTCCCGTTGGCCCGGGTGAGGGTGACGGACACCCCGCCGTCCGCCGTGGCGGACACGGCGCCGAGGTCGGCAAACCGGGCGGAGTAGAGGGCGCTGGTGCGGGCGGCCTCCAGGGAGGACACCACGTCGGCGGCGGTGAGGGCGCTGCCGTCGGAGAAGGTGACGCCGGGGCGCAGGCGGAAGCTCCAGGTCAGGCCGTCCTCGGACACAGTATAGGAGGCGCACAGCACGTTGTGAACCTGAAATTCCTGATCCAGCTCGAACAGCCCCTCGTACACCAGCCCGGCCAGGTTCAGATTGGTGCGGTTGGTGCCGGTGATGGGGTGGAACCCCGCCGACGGGTAGCAGGCCAGGGCGAACTCCGCCGGCTCCGGCGCGGGGGTGGCGCTGGGCGTGGGGGTGGGGGTCACCTCCGGCTCCGGCGCGGGCCCGCAGCCGGCCAGCCCCAGGCACAGGGCCGCCGCCAGCAGGGCGGCCAGTATTCTTTTCAAGGGGCCTGACCTCCTTTCCAAAGGCGCGTCGATTTTCTGCGGAAAATCTCTGCCGCTGCGCGGCAGGATACGCGCCTTCCAGGGGGAACCAGTTCCCCCTAGATACGCGCCTGCGGCGCGATACCCCCTCCGCTCTCCGAGGGGGATTTTGGATTGGCGTACAACGGCAATGAAGTATCACAAATTTTGTAACTGCTTGTCTCACAGCGTTTTCCCCGCCCCGCGGGGAAAAGAAAATCAAAAGAAGTGCGGAGCAGGACACCCCCCAGGGGGCCTTCTCTTGCCCCTGCGGGGCAATTCACCTTGTGCGCCTGCGGAGCACACCGATACCCCTGGCCGCGGCGGCCAGGGGTATCGGCGGTGGTTTCCTTTGGAACCGCCGCCGTATCTAGGGGGGACAACGTCCCCCCTAGACGCTCAATGCAATCATTGCCGCCTGGCTTCCCCGCTCCCCGTGGGTGGCCCGGTGAGACCAGTATTTTTCCGGCATGCAGCAGGTGCAGTCAGGGGAGACGGCGATGTGGGCCGGATCCAGCCCGGCGCTCTCCAGCCGCTTGGCGTTGAGGGCCTTGAGATCCACGTGGAACTTGCCGGTGGGCAGCACCTCGATGGCGGACAGGGCGGCGGCGCCCATGGCCTCGGTCATGGCGTTGGGCACGTCCTCGTGGGTCTCAAAGCAGCACTTGGAGATGCCGGGGCCGATGGCGGCCAGGATGTCCATCCGGTCGCAGCCGTAGCAGTCCACCATCCGCTCCACCGCCTTGGCGGCGATGCCCAGGGCGGTGCCCCGCCAGCCGGAGTGCACCGCGCCGACCACCCGGCGCACCGGGTCATAGAGCAGGATGGGCAGGCAGTCGGCGGTGAAGATGGTGAGCACCACGCCGGGGATGTCGGTGATCAGGCCGTCGGCCTTCCAGGGCTCCCCCTCGTCCAGGCCGATGCCCAGGTCGGCGGCGGTGACGGTGCGCACGGTGTCCCCGTGGACCTGGCTGGCGCAGACGATCTTCCCCACGTCCACGCCGATGGCGGCGCAGAAGCGGCGGTAGTTCTCCCGCACCCTGTCCGGGTCGTCCCCCCGGTTCATGCTCAGGTTGAGGGTGGCGAAGATCCCCTCGGACACCCCGCCGCGGCGGGTGGAAAAGCCGTGTGCCACACCGCCGGCGGCGTCGAAGCCGTCGGCGGTCAGGTACACCAAACCGTTCTGATTGTGTTCGGTGATATTCATGCTGTCTCTCCCTCGCAGATGCTCTTTTGAAACGTCCGTCTGACAAAAGCCTCGCAGAGTTCCGTCGCCCATCTCGGCCCAAGAGCCGCCGCAAGCGGCGGTTGGCCTCGAAACGCGCCTGCGGGCGCAGGTAGGCGACGGAATAAAATCAAAATCCGTCCTTTCCGGGGACATGCGCCTCGGAAAGGACACTTCTCATGACGGAAGGGGCGACTTTTTCGTGAGAAAACGAGCCCCTTCCGTCATGCAACCTCCTTCGAAAAAGTGGCTTTGCCACTTTTTCGATTATAGATCGGGGTGGTACTCCTTGCAGGTGCACTTCTTGAATTTCTTGCCGCTGCCGCACGGACACGGTTCGTTGGGGCCGATCTTCTGGCCCTTCTTGACGGGCTGCTTCTTGACGGTGCCGTCGCCGCCGGCGCTCTCGCCGGTGACCTTGGCCACCCGCTCCCGCTTGACTTCGCCGCCCACCTGGATGCGGGCCAGGAAGATGCGGCGGAGGGTCTCCTCCTGGATGGCGGCGATCATGCGCTCGAACATCTCATAGCCCTCGCGCTTGTACTCCACCTTGGGGTCGTTCTGGCCGTAAGCCCGCAGGCCGATGCCCTGGCGGAGATCCTGCATGGCGTCGATCTGATCCATCCAGTACTCGTCCACCACCCGGAGCATCATGACCCGCTCCAGCTCCCGCATGAGGGGCTCGCCCAGCTCCTTCTCCTTGCGGGCGTAGATGTCGCTGGCCCGCTCCTGAAGCAGGCCGATGAGCTCGTCGGCGCTGTACTGCTCGAGCTCCTTGTCGGTGAACTTGAACTCGTCGGGCCGCAGGAACAGGCCCCGGTACTGGGCGCACACCTCCCGCCAGTTTTCGGCGTCCATGTGCTTGAGCTCGCCCATGTGGGCGTTGACCTCATTGGTGATCACGCCGGTGAGCATGGTCTGAATGGAGTCCTTCAGGTTCTCGCCATCCAGCACCTTGCGGCGCTGCTCATAGATCACCTGGCGCTGGGTGTTCATCACATCGTCGTACTCCAGCACCGTCTTGCGGGTCTGGAAGTTGCGGGACTCCACCTGCTTCTGGGCGTTCTCGATGGCGTTGGAGAGGATCTTGGCGTCGATGGGGGTGTCCTCGTCCACGCCCAGCTTCTCCATCATGCCCATGACCCGCTCGGAGCCGAACAGGCGCATGATGTCGTCCTCCAGGGACAGGTAGAACCGGCTCTCGCCCGGGTCGCCCTGACGGCCGGCGCGGCCGCGGAGCTGGTTGTCGATGCGGCGGGACTCGTGCCGCTCGGTGCCCAGGATGAACAGGCCGCCCACGGCGCGGACTTTGTCCGCCTCCACCTTGATCTCTTCCTTGTATTTGGCCTCCGCCTCGGCGAACATCCGCCGGGCGTCCAGGATCTCCTGGTTGTCGGTCTCGGCGTAGCCGGTGGACTCGGCGATCATCTCATCGCTGAGGCCCGCCTTCTTCAGATCCGCCTTGGCCAGATACTCGGCGTTGCCGCCCAGCATGATGTCGGTGCCGCGGCCGGCCATGTTGGTTGCCACGGTGACCGCTCCGAACTTGCCGGCCTGGGCGACAATCTCCGCCTCCTTCTCGTGGAACTTGGCGTTCAATACGTTGTGCTTGATGCCCTTCTTCTTGAGCATGCCGGAGAGCTCCTCCGATTTCTCGATGGAGATGGTGCCCACCAGCACGGGCTGGCCCTTGGCGTGGCACTCCTCGATCTGCTGCACGATGGCCCGGAACTTGCCGGCCTCGGTCTTGTACACCACGTCGGGGTGGTCGACGCGCTGCACCGGCTTGTTGGTGGGGATCTCCACGATGTCCAGGGAGTAGATGGTGCCGAACTCCTCCTCCTCGGTCATGGCGGTGCCCGTCATGCCGGAGAGCTTGCCGTACAGGCGGAAGTAGTTCTGGAAGGTGATGGTGGCCAGGGTCTTGGACTCCCGGGCCACGGTGACGTGCTCCTTGGCCTCGATGGCCTGGTGCAGGCCCTCGGAGTACCTTCTCCCGTACATGAGACGGCCGGTGAACTCGTCCACGATGATGACCTCGCCGTCCTTCACCACGTAGTCGATGTCCCGCTTCATCAGGCCCCGGGCCCGGATGGCCTGGTTGATGTGGTGGGACAGGGTGGTGTTCTCCGGATCGGCCAGGTTCTCCAGGTTGAAGGCCTGCTCAGCCTTGGCGATGCCCCGGGCGGTGAGGGTGACGGTGCGGGCCTTCTCATCCACGATGTAGTCCGCGTCGATGTCGGGATCCTCCTCCTCCTTGGTGTCCACGCTGGCCACCCGCTGGCCCTTCAGCTTGGAGACAAAGCTGTCCACAATGGTGTACAGCTGGGTGGACTGATCCCCCTGGCCGGAGATGATGAGGGGGGTGCGGGCCTCGTCGATGAGGATGGAGTCCACCTCGTCCACGATGGCGAAGGCGTGGCCCCGCTGCACCAGCTCCTGCTTGTAGATGGCCATGTTGTCCCGCAGGTAGTCGAAGCCGAACTCGTTGTTGGTGCCGTAGGTGATGTCGGCGTCATAGGCGGCCTTGCGCTCCCGGGGGGGCACGTCGTGGATCACCAGGCCCACGGTCAGGCCCATGAAGCGGTACACCTTGCCCATCCACTCGCTGTCGCGCTTGGCCAGGTAGTCGTTGACGGTGACGATGTGAACGCCCTCCCCGGCCAGGGCGTTCAGGTAGGCGGGCAGGGTGGCCACCAGAGTCTTGCCCTCGCCGGTCTTCATCTCGGCGATGCGGCCCTGGTGGAGGATGATGCCACCGATGAGCTGTACCCGGTAGGGCTTCATGCCCAGCACGCGCCAGGCCGCCTCCCGGCAGGCGGCGAAGGCCTCGGGCAGGATGTCGTCCAGGCTCTCGCCGTCGGCCACGCGCTGCTTGAACTCCGCCGTCTTGGCGCGGAGCTGCTCGTCGGTCAGCTTGGAATACTCCCCGTCCAGGGCCTCAATCTTGTCCACGATGGGTTTGATGGCGCGCAGCTCCTTTTCCGAGCTGGTGCCAAAGAGCTTCTTCAACAGTCCCATGGGTCTTGTTCACCTTTCTTGTTCCGCCCAAAGCCAGCGGCCCCGGGGGTTTTCGTGCTGATTCAGTGTCCTAGTATATCATATCCTCTGTCAATAAAAAAGGGGAAATTGTGAACAAACCGGCGGCAGGAAGGGGGAGAATGAAAAAGTGTGCGGTTTTGCACACCTGTGGGGAAAGAAAACGTGGTAAACTCTTTTTAAATGGAATAAAACCCCTTAAAATATCCCCCAAAAGTATGCAGAGACAAGGCCGAAGGGCCGCAAGTGGGTACAATTCTGCCATGAAGCCCACTGACAAGCTGCACAGTGCCGTTCGACGCCCCTCCGTTTTTTACAAATCGGGTACGAAACCTTACAAAACGGCTTTCCCCATTTACGGCCCGGCCGGGGGATGGTACAATAATGTCTGGTGAATCAACCGCTTTGCGGTCGATTCGCGCGGCACTGCCGCGCAATGCTTCTCACCATCGCCGATTTCGGCGCTTGTGAGAAGCATTCAGACACTGTTGCAATGCGTCCTCCTGCGTCGGCATATCTATGCCGCCGCAGGAGGTGCAGGGCTTTGGGGCTGTTTCAGCCCAAAAGCCCTGCACCTGAACAAAGCCAATGGGCCTTGAAATCTTTGCTTTCAAGGCTTGTGGCTTTGTTCCGTACGCATTACAATAGGCATGGAAGAGGATCCACCCACCCCCTGGAAAAGGAGACTGCTATGAAACGACGTGCAATCCTGTCCGGCCTGCTGGCCGGCGCCCTGCTGCTCGGCCTGGCGGCCTGCTCCGGCCCGGCGCCGGAGCCCACCGTTACCCCCAGCGCCGAGCCCACCCCCACGGCCACAACCGCGCCGGAGCCCACCCCCACCCCCACCCCCGCGGCCGAGGCCCCCGTGTGGGGAGACCAGGTGTTCGCCAAGACCTTCACCGCCGGCGACGGGGCCACGGTGCTGACGGCCTCCTTCACCCTGCCCCTGGTGCAGAACACTGACGCCTGCCCCGCCGGGACGGCCATCAACGACTGGTACAAGCAGGAGGGCTCCAGCCGCATGCTGGAGGCGGAGGAGCAGTATGAGATGGCGGTGGCGGACTACGACGTGTCCCAGGCCGCCGGCTTCCCCTTCTCCCCCACCACCCAGGAGATGACCTATACCGTGGCCTATGAGGACGAGAACCTCATCAGCATCCGGCGGGAGCTGTACGTCGCCGCCGAGGGGGCGGCCCATCCCTCCGCCTTCCTGCTGGCCGAGACCTTCGACGCCGCCACCGGGGAGAAGCTGGGCTTCAGCCGCGTGTTCACCGACGCCGACACGGTGCGGGAGCGGGTGGTGGACGCCTTCGTGTCCCAGTACAGCCTGGAGGACAGCCGGGACGCGGTCACCGTGGCCTGGCAGCCGGAGCGGTTCTACCTGTCGGCGGAGGGCTATGTGTTCTGGCTGGCCGGCGGCGAGCTGCCCGGGGTGAACAGCCCCATTGAGGTGACCCTCAGCTACGAAAGCATGGAGGACGTGAGTGTCTATGGATAAGACCGGACCCCGGAAGGGGCAGCTCTGCCGGCTGACCATCGACGGCTATGACAGCGGCGGGGCCGGGGTGGCCCGGCTGGACGGCCAGGTGGTGTTTGTCCAGGGGGGCATCCGGGGGGAGACGTGCGCGGTGCGCCTCACCCACGTGGGCCGCACCGCCCTGTGGGGGGCGGTACAGGAGGTGCTCACCCCCTCCCCCGCCCGGGTCGCCCCCGACTGCCCCCACTTCCCCCGGTGCGGCGGCTGCCAGCTGCGGCACATGAGCTACGCCGAGGAGCTGGAGGCCAAGCGCATCAAGGTGTCCGACGCCCTGCGCCGCCTGGGCGGGGCGGAGATTGATCTGCCCCCGGTGCTGGGGGCGGCCCGGCCGGAGCGCTACCGCAACAAGGCTCAGTTCCCTGTGGCCAAGGGGGCCATCGGCTTCTACCGGGCCCGCAGCCACGAGGTGATCGACGTGCCCGACTGCCTGCTCCAGAGCGAGGCGGCGGGCCGCCTGCGCACGGCCGTGAAGGACTGGATGGCCAAGTACGCCGTCCCCGCCTACGACGAGCGGGCCAAGACCGGCCTGGTGCGCCACGTGTATGTGCGCACCAACCGGGCGGGGCGGAGCCTGTGCTGCCTGCTGGTCAACGGCCGGGGGGTGCCCCGCCAGGCGGAGCTGGTGCGCGCCCTGCGGGACGCGGAGCCCGGTCTGGCCGGGGTGGTGCTGGGGGTGAACCAGAAGCACAACAACGTGATTCTGGGGGACTCCTACCGCACCCTGTGGGGGGAGGAGGCCCTCACCGACACCCTGTGCGGCCTCACCTTCCGCCTGTCGGTGCCCTCCTTCTATCAGGTCAACCCCGACCAGACCGAGGTGCTCTACGGCAAAGCGGTGGAGCTGGCCGGCCTGACGGGGGCGGAGACGGTGCTGGATCTCTACTGCGGCATCGGCACCATCGGCCTGGCCATGGCCCGGCGGGCAAGGGCCGTCTGGGGCGCGGAGGTGGTGCCCGAGGCGGTGGACGACGCCGTCGCCAACGCCGCCCGGAACGGCATCACCAACGCCCGCTTCCTCTGCGCCGACGCGGGGGAGGCCGCCCGCCGCCTGGCGGCGGAGGGGGTGCGGCCCGACGTGATCTGCGTGGATCCGCCCCGCAAGGGTCTGGCCGGGGACGTGGTGGACACCATCGCGGACATGGCCCCGGATCGGGTGGTGTACGTCTCCTGCGACCCGGCCACCCTGGGCCGGGACGTGAAGCGCTTCGCCGGGCGCGGCTACGTGCTCCGGCAGGCCCAGGCGGTGGACATGTTCCCCCGCACCCAGCATGTGGAGACGGTGGCGCTCCTGACTCGCGGGCAGAGCGCCGGAGACGATTATCAGGCAGAAGAATGAGGACTTTCGGTTATCGATCTGAGTGGGAGCCGTATTCAACGGCCAAAATACAGGGCCGGGACTGGCGTATGCCGGCCCCGGCCCTGTGCCGTTTCCGGCCGGCGGCGCATAGGATGGAGGGCGGGAGAGCGTTCCCCCGCAATCTGCCTGTTGAAGGAGAATGTCCCGTGTCTAAATTCTGCGCGCCCTCCCAGGGCTATCCCCTGGAGGAGAGCCCCATGAACCGCTTCCGCTGCGGGATGGAGAGCCACGCCTGCGGCTGTCCGCCCTGTCCGCCGCCCTGCCCCGTGCCGGGCCCCACCGGGCCCACCGGCCCCCAGGGCATCCCCGGCCCTGACGGCGCCACCGGGCCTACCGGCCCCGCCGGTGCCGCGGGTGCTGTCGGGCCTACCGGCCCCGCCGGTGCCGCGGGTGCTGTCGGGCCCACCGGCCCCGCCGGTGCCGCGGGTGCTGTCGGGCCCACCGGCCCCGCCGGCGCTGCGGGTGCCACCGGGCCTACCGGCCCAGCCGGTGCCGCGGGTGCCACCGGGCCTACCGGCCCAGCCGGCGCTGCGGGTGCCACCGGGCCCACCGGCCCAACCGGCGCCGCGGGCGCCACCGGGCCTACCGGCCCCGCCGGCGCCGCGGGCCCCACCGGGCCTACCGGCCCTGCTGGCCCCACGGGCCCCAGCGGCCCGGCGGTCACTCCGGCGGCCGCGGTGGCCAACGCCACCCAGAACACCCTGCTGACCCAGTTCAACCAGCTGCTGGCCAACCTGCGGGCCGCGGGCCTGCTGGCCAACTCCTGAACGCCAAAAAAGCGGGGGCGGCGTATCTGCGCCGCCCCCGCGTCTGATCCGGAGGACTCTGATATGAAGGTAGCAGTCTATGCCATCTGCAAAAACGAGGCCCGGTTTGCCGCGCGGTGGATGGCCTCCATGGGGGAGGCCGACGGGGTGTACGTGCTGGACACCGGCTCCACCGACGGCACGGCGGAGCGCCTGCGGGCGTTGGGCGCCGTGGTGGCGGAGGAGGAGATCATCCCCTGGCGGTTTGACGCGGCCCGCAACCGCTCCCTGGCCCTGGTGCCGGAGGATGTGGACATCTGCGTGTGCACCGATCTGGACGAGGTGTTCCGCCCCGGCTGGCGGGCGGCGCTGGAGGGCGCCTGGGGGCCGGACACCGTCCAGGCGTCCTACCGCTACACCTGGAGCTTCCGCCCCGACGGGGGGGAGGACACGGTGTTCTGGAGTGAAAAGATCCACTCCCGGCAGGGCTGGCGGTGGGTGCACCCGGTTCACGAGGTGCTGGAGCGGCTGCCCGGCTTTCCGCCGGGAGAGAAGGTGCTGGCGCCGGGGGTGCAGCTGGACCACCACCCCGACCCGTCCAAGTCCCGGGGGCAGTATCTGCCCCTGCTGGAGCTGTCGGTGGAAGAAGCTCCCGGAGACGACCGGAATACCCACTACCTGGGCCGGGAATATCTATACTACGGCCGGTGGGACGACTGCATCCGCACCCTGAAGCGGCACCTGTCCCTGCCCTCGGCCGTCTGGGCCGACGAGCGGTGCGCCTCCATGCGCTACATCGCCCGGGCCCTCGTGCAGAAGGGGGAGCCGGCGGAGGCCCGCCGGTGGCTGTGGCGGGCCGTGGGGGAGGCGCCCCACCTGCGGGAGCCGTGGCTGGAGCTGGCCTGGCAGCTCTATGAGTCCGGCGAGTGGGACGGGGTGGCCTACCTGTGCCGCGCCGCCCTGTCCATAGAGACGCGGCCCCAGACCTATATCTGCGAGGGCTGGGCCTGGGGGAGCCTGCCCTGGGATCTGCTGTCCATCGGCCTGTACCGCACCGGGCGGCGGGGGGAGGCCCTGGAGGCCGCCCGCCAGGCCCTGGCGCTGGAGCCGGACAACGCCCGCATCCGGCGGAATGTGGAGCTGCTGGGCGGCTAGGGCTCCCCGGCCTCCGGAGCGGCTCCGCCCACCGGCAGTAGCCGCTCCCACCCCAGGGCAAAGAGGGCGCCCGGCACATCCCGGTGGCCGGGCAAAAAAGGACAAGTCTGTTCTGGACAGCGGGGATGTTTCGTGATAGGATTACTCTGTATAGGGTTCGACACCCTGTGCCAAAAAAACAACGCAAAATTTGTCGCCGGGGGGCGCAACTTTTCCCCCCGCCGCCCCGTCTGTAGATCGGTGCGGCAGATCCGCCCGGCGGCAGAGGTTCCGAAAGGACGGGTGCATGCCGGATTGGAGCTGGACTACAACAAGCTGCTGGACATGGTCAGTGAGATGGGCTACCGCCTCATGGAGAGCGGCGCGGAGATCTACCGGGTGGAGGAGTCCATTCACCGCCTGCTGGAGGCCTACGGCGTGCCCCGGGGAGAGGTCTTTGCCATCCCCAACTGCATCATCGTCAGCCTGATCTCCCCGGAGGGGCGGCCCCTGACCCAGATCCGGCGCATGCCCCCCCACGGCACCGACATCTACCTGCTGGAGAAGTACAACGGCCTGTGCCGCCGCCTGTGCCAGGAGACGCCCCCCTTTGACCAGGCGCTCAGGCGCATGCGGGCCATCGCCCGCCTCCACGTGGTCTACCCCCTCCCCGTCCAGCTGGCGGCCCATTTCCTGGGCTGCGGCATGTTTTCCCTGTTCTACGGCGGCACGTGGCGGGACGGGATATGCGGCGGCATCTGCGGGGTGGTCATCGGCCTGTGCTCCGCCCTGATGGCCCGCTTCGGAGCCAACCTGTTTTTCAAGACCATCGCGGGGGCCGCGGTGTCCGCCGTGGCGGCGGTGCTGCTCACCGCCGCCGGTCTGGGGGCGCACCGGGATCTGATCATCATCGGCGCCCTCATGGCCCTGGTGCCCGGCATCGCCATCACCAACGCCATGCGGGACATCATGGCCGGCGACATGGTGGCGGGCATCAGCAAGGGGGCGGAGGCCCTGCTCATCGGGGCGGCCATCGCCCTGGGCACCGCCCTGGGCCTGGGCGTCACCGGGCTCATCGGGGGAGGTGGGGCGCTGTGATGGAGACGGTCACCTACTTTATGCCCTGCGTCTACGCCTTCCTGGCCTGCATCGGCTTCTCCCTGCTCTTCAACATCCACGGCGCGGCGGGCATGCTCATCTGCGCCGGCGGCGGGGGGCTTGGATGGCTGTGCTACCTGCTCACCGCCCCCCTGGTCCACAGCGACATCATCCAGTCCTTTTTTGCCGCCCTGGTCATTTCCGCCTGGTCGGAGGGGATGGCCCGGGTGCGCAAATGCCCTGTCACCAGCTACCTGCTGGTGGCCCTGTTTCCCCTGGTGCCCGGCGGCGGCATCTACTACACCATGGAGCACGCCGTCAACGGGGAGACGGAGCTCTTTCTGGAGACGCTGATGCACACCCTGGGCCTGGCTGGGGCGCTGGCGGTGGGGGTGCTGCTGGTGGCCTCCTCCGTGCGGCTGTTTGCCAGCTACCGCCGCCGGGAACCCCGGCGGTGAAAGGAGACTGCCATGCCACGCTACGACTATGTGCTCTTTGACGCGGACAACACCCTGTTTGACTTTGACCGGGCGGAGGCGGAGGCCCTCCGCACCACCCTGGCGGAGTACGGCCTGCCCGCCACGCCGGAGACGGAGGAGACCTACCTGGCTGTCAACCGGGCGCTTTGGGCCCAGTTCGACCGGGGGGAGGTGTCCCGGGAGTGGCTGGTGGTGGAGCGGTTTGCCCGGCTGCTCCGCGCCCTGGGCCGCTCCGGCGACCCCGCCGCCGTCAACCACGCCTACCTGACCCACCTGGGGGAGGGGGCCTTCCTGCTGCCCGGGGCGGAGGAGCTGTGCCGGGCGCTGGCCCCCTGCTGCACCCTGGCCATCGTCACCAACGGGGTGGCCATGGCCCAGCGGGCCCGGTTTGAGGCGTCCCCCCTGCGGGACGTGGTGCCCTGGCTGTTCATCTCGGAGGAGGTGGGGGCCAGCAAGCCCGACCCCGCCTTCTTCGCCCCGGTGCTCCGCGCCCTGGGGGAGCCTGACCGCGCCCGGGTGCTCATGGTGGGGGACAACCTGCTCACCGACATCCAGGGCGGGAAAAACGCCGGGCTGGACACGGCCTGGTTCAACCCCCGCCGCCTGCCCGGCGATCCGGCCGTCGTCCCCACCTGGGAGGCGGACGGCTTCCCCGCCCTCCGGGCGCTGATTCTGGGGGACGGCCCCCACACGAACGTTTCCACACAAATTACATAAGACACGAGGTGTGCGACTTGCCTACGAATTACCGACCCAAGCGGGCCCAGAAGCGGCCCCGCCGCCGCAATCCCATCCCCTTGCTGGCCGCGGCGGCGGCAGTGTGCCTGGCCCTGATTATCATCCCCTCCCTGGGCAGCGGCCCGGCCCAGTCCGCCGCGGCCCAGAGCCCGGAGGTGCCACGCACGCTCCCTTCCGCCAGCCCCACGCCGGAGGCAACCCCCACCCCTACGCCCACGCCGGAGCCCACCCCAACCCCGGTGCCCGCCCTGGACTTCACCCAGCCGGTGCCGGAGAGTGAGGAGGTGGAGATGGAATACTTTGAGGACGCGCTGTTCATCGGCGACTCCCGTACCGACGGCCTGCGGCTGTACAGCGGCATCCAGGGGGCGGACTTCTACTGCTACAAGGGCCTGACCATCTTTGAGGTGGACGAGCGGAAGATTGTGGAGCTCAACGGGAACTCCTACTCGGTGGTGGAGGCCCTGGAGAAGGGCCCCCAGTACGCCAAGATTTACATCTCCCTGGGGGTCAACGAGCTGGGGTACTACAACGACAACGCCTATCACCAGGCCTTCTCGGAGTTCCTGGATACGGTCAAGGCCCTCCAGCCCAACGCCATCATCTACCTGGAAAACCTGGTGCCGGTGAACCCTCAGAAGTGCGCCGAGTACAAGCAGCCCTCCTATGTGAACAACGACCGGGTGGCCGCCTACAACGCCATCTATCCCCAGCTGGCGACAGAGCACCAGGTGGCCCTGCTGGACGTGGCCTCCGCCCTCAGCGATGAGAACGGCATCCTCCCCGCCGACGCCACGGCGGACGGGGTGCACTTCACCAAGGCCTGGTACCAGAAGTGGCTGGCCTACCTGATGAACCACACGGTGTCCCCGGAGGAATATGAGGCGGGACAGACCGCCGCGGAAGGAGCGTAAAAAGAGATGAAAACCATGCTGATGCGGCTGATTCCCGCCGCGCTGACCCTGTGTCTGACCCTCACCGCCTGCGGCGGTGACAGTGGTGACAGCCAGGCGGCCGGGGCCTTCGACCCCGCCGCCGCCGCCCAGGCCCTGATGGACTCCGGCGCCTTTACCGAGACCCTGGAGGCGGTGGACGCGGACGTGGCCGCCGCCCTGTACGGCGTGGACGCCGCCGACATCACCGACTGCGCGGTGTATACCTCCCTGTCCGCCGGCGCGGAGGAGATCGCCGTGCTGGTCATGGCCAATGAGACCTCCGCCACGGCCGCCATGGACGGGCTGGAGAAGCGGGTGGCCGACCAGAAGGCCGCCCTGGAGAGCTACCAGCCCGACGAGGTGGCCAAGCTGGACAACGCCATCCTCGAGCAGCGGGGCAGCTCCGTGCTGCTGGCGGTGTGTGCCGACGCCGACGCGGCCCGGGCCGCCATCGACGGCCTGTCGGCGTAATCCAGATTATCCCCCCAAAGTGCCGGCCAGCGCCGGCACTTTTTTTGACCCGCCCGGCAACTTTTTTCCCGGCTGCCGCGTCTCAGATACAGAACCAGGAAGGAGCGCCCCGGCCTTGGAGCAGACCGTCTACCAGCAGCTGACCGACTATCTCGTGGCCCACCAGGAGGATTTTTACCGCCTGGCGTTCAGCTATGTCAAAAACCGGGACGCCGCCCTGGACGTGGTGCAGGAGAGCATCGTCAAGGCCCTGGCCAAGGCGGACACGGTGCGCCGGCCGGAGTACATCAAGACCTGGTTCTACCGCATCCTGCTCAACGAGAGCATGAACCACTACCGCCGCACCCGGCGGCTGGTGCCCCTGGAGGATGCCGCGCCCGAGGCGGCCGACCCCCGGGGCGATCCGGCGGAGCGGCTGGATCTCTACGACGCCATCGAGCGGCTGGAGCCCCGGGAGCAGGCCATCATCCGCCTGCGGTTCTTTGAGGACATGAAGCTGGAGGAGATCGCCCGGGTCACCGCCACCAATCTGAACACCGTCAAGTCCCGGCTGTACAAGAGCCTGCGGAAGCTGCGGGAGCTGACGGGGGAGGAGTGCTGACATGGACAACGTATGGGAGCGGGCAAGGGCCCGCTACGCGCAGACCTCGGTGCCGGAGGAGCTGTCCTTTGCCGTGGCCTCGGCCATTCGGACGGGCTCGCGGCGGCGGCGGGCCGGCCGCGGCCTGCGGCGGGGCCTCACCGGTGGCCTGGCCGCCTGCGCCTGCTTTGTGCTGCTGGTCAACGCCAACCCCACCTTTGCCCGGGCGGTGTCCGATGTGCCGGTGCTGGGGGGCCTGGCCCGGGTGTTCACCGTCAGCGAGTACACCATCGACGAGCGGGAGCAGCTCATCGACGTGCGCATGCCCGCCCTGGAGCTGCCCGAGTCCACCGATCTGGAGCAGCGCATCAACACCGAGATCCGCACCCGCATTGAGCAGGTGCTCCAGGAGGCGGAGAACCGGGCCCGGTCTGTCCGGGACGCCTACGTGGAGACGGGGGGCGACGCGGCGGAGTTCATCCCCGTGATCATCGACGTGGACTACGAGATCAAGTGCCAGAACGACCAGTATCTGTCCTTCATCCTCACCGAGACCGAGACCCGGGCCAGCGCCTACACCGAGGTGTATACCTATAACATCGACCTGGAGGCCGGGCGGGAGCTGACCCTGCGGGATATGCTGGGGCCCGACTATGTGGAGCTGGCCAACGCCGCGGTGAGGGAGGGCATCGCCGCCCGGGAGGCCGCCGACCCCGACGCCACCTTCTTCCACGACGAGGCCGGCTTCACCTCCATCGACGAGGATCAGGCCTTCTATATCAACGAGGCGGGCAACCCGGTGGTGCTCTTTGAGAAATATGAGCTGGCCCCCGGCTATATGGGCCAGCTGGAGTTCGAGGTGCCCGTCCCCTGACCGCCGCAGCAGACAGAACATGAATATAAATTGCCGAATCCGGACAGGAATGCCTGCCCGGATTTGGCAATTTTTTTCTTGACAACCGGGGCGCGGAGTGCTATTCTTTCATACATAAATATTCGCTTATATACGAATATTATTCACTCGCGTGGAAAGAAGAAAGGTGAAGAGCATGAAGAAACACACGTCCCTTGGCCGGCTGCTGTCCCTGGTGACGGCGCTGGCGCTGCTGGTGAGCCTGTGCGTGATCCCCGCCTCCGCTGCGGAGGGCACCGCCGCAGAGCCCGCAGCCAGCTTTACCAACACCTCCGGTGACGGCGGCGCAGACGCCATCTCCCTTACCGCCGGCCGCAGCTTTGAGGCCAAAATCCCCGTGGACATGACCGAGGCGGAGGCCCAGGCCGCCGCCGAAAGCGTGGTCTGGTCTCTGGACTACGACGAGAGCCAGCCCTATGTGGATCCTGAGCTCTATCCCAACCACTCCGCCGGCGGCGCGCTGGACACTTGGCTGTGCACCGACGGGGAGACCCCCCTGTTCTCCAACGTCACCACCGGCGCGGTGACCGAGAACGGCCAGGTCTATCTCACCGTCACCTTTGACAGCGGGATCTACTTCTACACCACCAACCGCTCCACCGGGGAGAGCACCCCCGACGCCAGCGCCCCCCACTCCAACGGCGGCGCCTATCTGGACGTGTGCGGCTGGTACGACCTGACCGCCACCCTGGACGGCCAGACCCTGGGCGCCGCGGAGGGCGTGAAGGTGGCTCCCTACGACAGCTTCCACACCATGGAGGAGCTCTATGAGAACATCGGCGCCATCGTGGACTTCGCCGCGGAGAACACCGGGCTGTATGTGGAGCAGTTCTCCATGGGCTCCAGCCAGGGCGACAACGGCATGGAGAGCCTGGACATGCCCTACCTGATCATCGCCAAGAGCGAGGCGGCGGTGGACAAGTGGCAGGAGATCAAGGCCGAGGCCGAGAGCGATCCCACCGCCCTGATTGCGAAGATTGAGAACGGCACCCTGGGCGACTACCAGGTGCCCGTGATGTACTCCAACGTCCACGCCAACGAGGTGGCCGCCAGCGACGGCGTGCTGGCCTTCGCCTGGATGCTGGTGGAGGCCGCCGCGTCTGAGAGCGGCACCATCGACTACGACAAGCTCACCGGCTTCACCGCCGAGGGCGAGGCCGAGCTGGCCGAGCAGATGGGCCCCGAGGGCCAGGAGGGCTCCGTGGCCGTGCCCGACCTGGTGGCCGACACCGCCACCTACCTGGGCTACCTGAAGGGGGAGAACGCCGACGGCACCACCGCCAGCGTCTCCACCGTGGTGGATCTGGAGCAGTACTACACCATCGAGACCGAGACCGTGGATGTGGACGAGCTGCTGGACGACGTGTTCTTCATCATCGTCCCCGAGGAGAACGTGGAGGGCCGCACCTATGTGACCCGCACCTCCTCCGGCGGCTTTGATCTGAACCGGGACAACTCCTTCCAGACCCAGGCCGAGACCCAGAACATGACCCGCCTGATCGCGGAGTGGAACCCGGTCAGCTTCGCCGAATTCCACGGCCGGGTGCAGCAGTTCCAGTGCGAGCCCTGCGACCCGCCCCACGAGCCCAACTTCGAGTACGATCTGCTGGCCGAGCACCTGATGGCCGGCGGCGAGGCCCTGGGCATTGCCGCCGTTGCCAACAACGACGGCCACAACAGCTACGTCATCCCCCAGCGGGACTACCTGACCTACACCGGCGAGACCGCCGCCGACGGCTCCTACCAGACCCAGTGGCTGGATCCCTGGGACGACATGTCCACCAGCTACACCCCCCAGTACGCCATGCTCCACGGCACCGTGTCCTACACCGTGGAGGTGCCCGCCTATGACGAGTACATGGTGCAGGGTCTGGCCTACGGCCAGCTGGGCCAGTCCAACTACATCGCCCAGAACAAGGAGAGCTACCTGCTGAACCAGACCAGGATCTTCGAGCGGGGCGTCACCAACGCCAACTCCGACGCCTATGAGCTGGTGGGCCAGTGGCTCACCGACCAGTACGACGTGGAGGGCGCCGAGGCCGATCTGTTCCGCCCCGAGTACGACGGCGAGGGCCAGAACGGCAACTTCTATCCCGAGTGCTACATCATCCCCATGGACGGGGCCAACCAGTCCAACCTCCAGGCCGCCGCGGAGATGATGGTCTACCTGACCCGCAACGGCGTCACAGTGAACGTCACCGAGGACAGCTTCACCTACAACGGCGTGGAGTACCCCGCCGGCACCATGATCGTGTCCATGTACCAGGCCAAGCGCAGCGTAGCCAACGGCGTGCTCTACGACGGCACCGTGATCACCGAGTGGCCGGTGCTCTACTCCGAGGGCATCACCGCCTTCAACTACACCCGGGGCTTTGACATGGTGGTGTGCGCCGAGCCCGCCGCCTATGAGACCATCGACGCCGCCTGCGGCGACGGCATGGACTACGCCGACGCCCAGGCCTATGTGGAGACCCTGACCTCCGCCTTCTCCGGCGTGGAGGGGGAGAACGTGGTGCTGATGAACGCCTCCGAGGCCTCCACCGCCGCCGTCAACGACCTGCTCCGGGCGGGCAAGGCCGTCTCCCTCATCACCGCCGGTGAGTACGAGGGCAGCTTCCTGGTGTCCTATGCCGACTGGCAGAGCGTCTGTGACGACTACCTGCTCACCGGCGTGGGCGTGTCCGCCGCCCTGTCCGGCCTGAGCGCCCAGCCCCTGTCCAAGGCCCCTGTGATTTACATCTCCGGCAAGCCCGCCGACAACGACTCCGGCTTTGTCAAGACCAGCCTGGTCAGCGGCTCCTACCAGTACAACTACGACCGCCAGGCCATGGAGCTTCTGGGCTTCACTGTCACCGACAACGCCGCCCAGGCCGATCTGATCATCGGCGCCGCCGCCCTGGACGACCAGGCCCTGGCCGCCGTGCAGGCCGGCACCCCCTATATCGGCTACGGCTCCAACGCCATGCGCTCCGCCGTGGAGCTCTTTGCCGACGGCGAACTGGTCTATGAGACCGCCGGCGACTCCGCCATGGACGCCCTGTCCTATGTGACCTACCCCACCGACAGCCTGATCACCGCCAGCTATGTGGCCGAGGGGGACGACGTGCTCTACGGCTACGGCGCGGGCTACTTCGCCGCCATTCCCGAGGGCGCCCAGGTGCTGGTGCAGCTGGACAGCTCCAAGGGCCTGCTGGAGGGCTTCCTGCCCAGCACCGGCGACCACTACCAGGACTTCCTGGACGACTCCATCCAGGCCATCTCCTATCAGGGCACGGGCGCCGACGGTGCCACCCTGGACGTGGTGCTCTTCGCCAACACCCTGACCAACAAGGTTCACCAGCGGGATGAGTTCAACTTCATCTCCAACGCCGCCTGGGCCGCCGTGCTGAACGGCCAGGCTGCGGAGGAGCCCGCCACCGGCTACTCCGACGTGGCCGCCGGCGCCTGGTACGCCGACGCCGTGGCCGCCGTCACCGAGCAGGGCCTGATGAACGGCGTCACCTCCACCGCCTTCGGCCCCGGCGTCACCACCACCCGCTCCATGCTGGTCACCACCCTGTACCGCATGGCCGGCCAGCCCGACCTGTCCGACGAGAACCTGGGCTACCCCTTCGCCGACGTGGTGGCCGACTCCTGGTACGGCGACGCGGTGTACTGGGCCCGCCTCAACGGCGTGGCAAACGGCACCAGCGACTCCACCTTCTCCCCCGACGGCACCCTCACCCGGGAGCAGGCCGTCACCATGCTCTACAACTACGCCAACGCCCAGGGCTATGACACCACCCAGGGCGGCATGGCCGCGCAGGAGTATCCCGATTTTGCCAGCGTGTCCAGCTGGGCCTCTGAGGCCGTCACCTGGGCCGTGAACACCGGGGTGCTCACCGGCACCAACGCCGGCACCCTGAATCCCCAGGGCTCCGCCACCCGTGCCGAGCTGGCCACCATGCTGGTGCGCTTCACCGCCGGCCTGGAGGGCTGAAACCAAGGTCAAAGAGAGAGGACGGGCGAAGGCCCGTCCTCTCTTTGTGATTCAGCCCCAGTCGTGGCGGACGCCGCCGCTGGAGCCGACCTCTTCCAAAGCCCAAATGATCGCCTCGATTTTCTGGTAGCACTCCGGGTCGGTCAGGCTCCTGTCCCGAATGATGTCCCGGATCTCCTCCAGTGCGCGGTAGCATTTCTCGCCCACCAGTGCCTGGGCGTCCAGCCGCAGATCGGGGAAGGTCACCTCCATGCGCTGCTGGGAGAGGGCCTTGATCAAAACTTCCTCGTATAATTCCATAAGATCACCTCACATGATAAGGATATCTGAATATCAGATAAAAATCAATATCTGATATTCAGATATTTTAGGATGTGCAGGGTGATTGTATGAGAAATGAAATCCTGCGCTTTGAACGTATCCGGAATCTGCGCCTGGACAGGGAGCTGTCGCAGCAGCAGATTGCAGAGCTGCTGAACGTAAAGCAGAATACCTATTCTCAGTATGAGATCGGCGTGCTGAACTATCCGGTGGATGTGCTCATCAAGCTGGCCCGGTTTTACGGCACCAGCGTGGACTATCTGCTGGGCCTGACGGATGAAACGGCGCCCTATCCCCGGCGGAAGGGGTAAGCATTTGTGAAAATTTCCGGTTGCAATTCCCAAACTGCGGGGGTATAATAACCCTAACCTGTTATTGTGGGGAGAAAATCATGGATTACCGAACCCTCACAACTGCATCCTTCGTCTTTTCCTTTGGCTGGGCTCGATTTATGGGCACCGGCTTTTTCGGCATGGGAAAAAACGAGGGATGAAATGAATGGGCGGGGCCGTTCTTGGGGCCTCATCGTACCTGGAAGCTGCCGGGGCACTCATTGATTTCATCAATGGGTGCCCCTTTTTTGCGGGCTTCCGGGAGAAACAGAAAGGATGTTGAACTATGGTAGTTGTCATGAAGCCCGGCACGGCGAAGCAGGACATTGACGCGCTGGTGGCGAAGCTGAAAAAAATGAACCTGGACGTGGGCATCACCAACGGCGTGGGGTGCACCATCCTGGGCCTGGTGGGCGACACCACCGCCGTGGACATGGACAAGATCTCCATCAACCCCCACGTGGAGCGGGTCATGCGGGTGCAGGAGCCCTACAAGAAGGCCAACCGCAAGTTCCACCCCGAGGACACGGTGGTCACCGTGGGCAGCGCCAAAATCGGCGGCGGCAGCTTCTCCGTCATCGCCGGCCCCTGCTCCGTGGAGAGCGAGGCGCAGATCTGCGAGGTGGCCGAGGACGTGAAGCGCTCCGGCGCGGCCCTGCTCCGGGGCGGCGCGTTCAAGCCCCGCACCTCCCCCTACTCCTTCCAGGGCATGGGCACCGCCGGGCTGGAGCTGCTGCTGGAGGCCAAAAAGAAGACCGGCCTGCCCATCGTCACCGAGATCATGGATCCCCGCATGGCCGAGCTCTTCGAGGAAGAGGTGGACGTGGTGCAGGTGGGCGCCCGCAACATGCAGAACTTCGAGCTGCTCAAAGAGGTGGGCAAGATGAGCAAGCCCATCCTCCTCAAGCGGGGCCTGTCCAACACCTATGAGGAGTGGATCATGTCCGCCGAGTACATCATGGCCGCCGGCAACGAGAACGTGATCCTCTGTGAGCGGGGGGTGCGCACCTTTGAGACCTATACCCGCAACACCCTGGACGTGTCCGCCATCCCCGCCGTCAAGCAGATGAGCCACCTGCCCGTCATCGTCGACCCCTCCCACGCCGCCGGCATGTACTGGATGGTGGAGCCCCTGGCCCTGGCCGCCGTGGCCGCCGGCGCCGACGGCCTGATCATCGAGGTGCACAACGACCCCGCCCACGCCAAGTGCGACGGCCAGCAGTCCCTCACCCCCCAGAAGTTCGACGCCCTCATGCACAAGGTGTCCGCCATGGTTGACCTGGTGGGGAAAACTCTGGTAAAATAAAAAGAAGCGCGGAGCCGTCGTGAGCAGCCCGGATGGACTGGAGCGACGGGTACAAACCAGGCCAGTTCGCAAACTGGCCGTTTGTGCCCGGAGTCGGAGGGAAGCCGGGCGTCGCGAACAGGCGGAGCGTGACAGCGAAGAAGCGCGGAGGGTAGGCGCATAGGGGAGCTAAGGCAGGGCGCAGACGAAAAAACAGGCGACGGGCGCAGCCCGGAGCGGCATTTTTCGCGGAGCCCGGACTTAGCGACCCGGCCATGCGCCCAACCCGCAGCGTGACAGGAAGCGCGGAGCCGTCGTGAGCAGCGGAGAAGCCCGGAGCCGCAGGCCATCCGCAGCGCCATGCCCTGTAGGGGCGGATAGCATCCGCCCGCCCAAAGGAGGCCCGGCCTCCGGCGGCACCGCTTTCTTTCCGAAAGAAAGCGGTGGGAAAGAAAGGGTGGGGGAGGGATTTCGATTTCCCTCCCCCCCACCCCCACCTTAAAACGACCAATCAGGGGGGCCTCGGCCCCCCTATTGGATGTACCCCCGGAGCTGTTCTCCAGACAACTTTCCGGCAGCGGCCCCTTACTCCGTAACGGGGCCGCTGCTCGGGGTGGGCGCGGCAGCCCTGACGCGCCGCCCGCATAAAAACCATCGCAAGGGAGAAGTGCCCATGAAAACCCTCACCGTGGCCCTGCCGGGCCGGTCTTACGATATTCTCATAGAGCGGGGCCTGCTGGCCCAGGCCGGGGCGCACTGCCGGAAGGCGCTGCCCCGGGCGGAGCGCCTGTTTGTGGTCACCGACTCCAACGTGGGCCCGCTGTACCTGGACCGGGTGCGCGCCGGCCTGGAGGGGGCCGGATTCCAGGTGACCGCCCACATCGTCCCCGCCGGGGAGGGCGCCAAGTGCGCGGCGCGGCTGTCCGAGCTGTGGGAGGCCATGATGGCCGCCGGGCTCACCCGCACCGACGCGGTGGTGGCCCTGGGCGGCGGCGTGGTGGGGGATCTGGCGGGCTTCGCCGCCGCCACCGTCCTGCGGGGGGTGGACTTTGTGCAGATGCCCACCACCCTGCTCTCCCAGGTGGACTCCTCCGTGGGAGGCAAGGTTGCCATCGACCTCCACCACGGCAAGAACCTGGCCGGGGCCTTCTGGCAGCCCAAGCTGGTGCTCATGGATCCCGACGCCCTGGATACCCTGGACGACCAGACCTTCGCCGACGGCATGGCCGAGGTGGTGAAGTACGGCTGCATCAAGGACGCCGCTTTCTTCGACTTCCTGGAAGCCCGCCCGTCGAGAGGGGAATTGATGGCGGAAATCGAACACATTTTGTATACCTGCTGCGATATAAAACGCGGCGTAGTGGAACGGGACGAGCGGGACACCGGGGAGCGGATGCTCCTCAACTTCGGCCACACCCTGGGCCACGCCTACGAGCTGGCGGGACACTACGAGACCTGGAGCCACGGCCAGGCGGTGGCCGCCGGCATGTGCGCCGCCGCAAAGCTGGGGGTGAAGCTGGGGGTGACCCCGGCGGAGGTGCCCAGCAGGCTGGAGGGGGTGCTCTCCGCTCTGGGCCTGCCCACCGCCATCTCCTGCACCGCGGGGGACTACGCCGCCGCCGTGGGGCTGGACAAGAAGGGTGCGGGGGATGCCATCTCCGTCATCCTGCTGGAGAGGCTGGGCCATGCCGTGCCTCACAAGATGCCCAAGGCGGAGCTGCTGACGCAATTGGAGGAACTGCAATGAATGTGACCATCACACCCACCCTGTTAAGGGGGACGATTACGCCGCCCCCCTCCAAAAGCCAGGCCCACCGGCTGATCATCGCCGCCGCCCTGTCCGACGGGGTGTGCCGCCTGTCCAATGTGGAGCTGTCCCAGGACATCCAGGCCACCCTCCGGTGCATGCGCACCCTGAACGCCGACGCCTCCTCCGACGGCACGGTGATCCGGGGCTGCAATCTGGTGGACGGCTTCGAGGTGCCGCCGCCGGAAGTCATGGACTGCGGAGAGTCCGGCTCCACCCTGCGCTTTCTCATCCCCGTGGCCCTGGCCCTCCAGGGGGGCGGGAAGTTCACCGGCCACGGCCGCCTCATGGAGCGGCCCCAGGGCCCCTACTTCGACCTGTTCCGGGAGAAGGGGATCGCCTGGTCCCTGGAGGACGGGGTGCTCACCGTCTCCGGGAGGCTCACCCCCGGTGTGTACGCCCTGCCCGGCGACGTGTCCTCCCAGTTCTTCTCCGGCCTGCTCTTCGCCCTCCCCCTGCTGGAGGGGGACTCCCTGCTGGTGAGCACCACCCAGCTGGAGAGCGTGGGATACGTGAACATGACCCGGCAGGCCATGGAGCGATTTGGAGTAAAGACGAAGTGGACCAAAGAGGGTATTTTCATCCCCGGAAACCAGATGTACCACCCGGCGGACTGCACGGTGGAGGCCGACTGGTCCAACGCCGCCTTCTGGTATGCCGCCCAAGGGACGGGCAGCGACGTGACCGTCACCGGCATGGACGAGCGCTCCATCCAGGGGGACCGGGTGATCCTGGAGTTGGGCCAGATGCTGCGGGGCGAGCCCCTGTCCGGCGGGATAGGTGTTCCCGTTCTGGGCAGGGCGGGGGCCGGGCCTGTCCAGGCCCCGCCGCCGGATCTGCCCCGGAGGTATGCGGTGAGCATCAGCGTGTCCCACGCCCCCGACCTGGTGCCGCCCCTGGCGGCCTGGGGGGCCCTGTCACCCGGCTGCGATCTGAAGCTGAAAAACGCCGCCCGCCTGCGGATGAAGGAGAGCGACCGGCTCTCCACCGTGACGGAGGTGCTCTCCGCCCTGGGGGCGGACATCGAGGAGCAGGCGGACGCCCTGGTGATCCGGGGCAGGGAGAAGCTGCCCGGCGGCGTCACCGTCTCCGGCCACAACGACCACCGCATCGCCATGATGGCCGCCATCGCCGCCACACGGTGTGAAAAGCCCGTCACCATCACCGGCGCGGAGTGCGTGAAGAAGTCCTACCCGGGATTTTGGGAGGACTACGAAAAGCTGGGCGGACAGCTGACGCGGGCGTGATCCGCCGGCGGGGGCAAGCCCCCGCCCTACTGCGTGAGATTGAGACAAGGACGCGTTCCAGGGAGGAAACCTGTATGAGACACATGATTTTCGGCGAGTCCCACGGCCCGGCCATCGGCGTGGTGGTGGAGGGGGTACCCGCCGGGCTGGAGCTGGAGCTGGAGGCGGTGCAGAGAGAGCTGAACCGCCGCAGGCCCGGCCAGGGCCCCACGGCTACCGCCCGGAAGGAGAGCGATCTGGTGGAGGTGCTCTCCGGCGTGTTTGAGGGCAAGACCACCGGCGCCCCCCTGGCCATGGTGATCCGCAACGCCGACCAGCACTCCCAGGACTACGAGTCCATCCGCTACACCCCCCGCCCCAGCCACGGGGACTACGCGGGCTTTATCAGGAGCCAGGGGTGCCAGGACTACCGGGGGGGCGGCCACTTCTCCGGCCGCCTCACCGCCCCTCTGGTGGCCGCCGGTGCGGTGGCCAAGCAGGTGCTGGCCCGGCATGGCGTGTGGGTGGGTGCCCACATCAGCTCCATCTATGGCATTTCGGATGCCTCCCTGGAGGACGAGGAGTCCCTGAGGGCCGTGGCCGCCAAGTCCTTCCCCGTGCTGGACGACGCCAAGGGGGAGGAGATGCGCCAGGCCATTCTGGAGGCGAAGAACGAGGGGGACAGCGTGGGCGGCGCCGTGGAGTGCGCCGTGTTCGGCCTGCCCGCCGGGCTGGGGGCCCCCGACTTCGGCTGCAACGTGGAGGGCATCTTCGCCCAGCACCTCTTCGCCGTCCCCGCCGTCAAGGGGGTGGACTTCGGCGCCGGGGTGGCCTTCTCCCTCATGCGGGGCAGCGAGGCCAACGACCCCTTCGAGGTGCGGGACGGCAAGGTGGTCACCAAGACCAACCACGCCGGCGGCGTCAACGGCGGCATCACCAACGGCATGCCCGTCACCTTTGAGGCCACCATCCGCCCCACCCCCTCCATCGCCCTGCCCCAGGAGAGCGTGGATCTCCGCACCGGCGAGGAGACGGAGATCGAGATCCACGGCCGCCACGACCCCTGCATCGTGCCCCGGGCCGTGCCGGTGATCGAGGCGGCGGCGGCCCTGGCGGCCTGCGCCGTACTGGGAATTTAGCGGAGGTACGGCTGGTCGTGGCGGCCGTGCGAGCGGGAGCGAGCCGCCGCGCAAGCGGCGTCCAAGCGTTTTGGCGCAGCCAAAACCTTGCCGCAGGCGGGATTTACTCCCGCCGAGGATGTAAAATCCTTGGGGCCCCGCGAAACGCCTGCGTTTCGTGGGTTCGCCACGACCCGTGCATCGTGCCCCGGGCCGTGCCGGTGATCGAGGCGGCGGCGGCTTTGGCCGCCTGCGCCGTACTGGGAATTTAGCGGAGGTACGGCTGGTCGTGGCGGCCAAACCCCGCCGACGGCAGATTCGTAGGGGCGGATATCATCCGCCCGCAGGACGTGGAACCGTAGGGGCGGCCTGTGGCCGCCCGATGAATCGAGGAGTGGAGCCCATGAACGAACTGGAACAGTACCGCCGGGAGATCGACCGCATTGACGGGGAGCTGGTAAAGCTCTTTCTGGAGCGGATGGCCGTCACCGGTCAGGTGGGGGAATATAAGCGGGCCAACGGCATTCCGGTGCTGGACGCCAGCCGGGAGAAGCAGGTGATCGCCGCCAAGACGGCCCTCACCGACGACCCGGCCCGCAAGGCGGATCTGGCGGCCCTCTACGAGAGCATCATGGCTATCTCCCGGCGGCAGCAGCGCCACCTGGTGCGGGAGGGGGACAGCGACCCGGGCTATGCCGCCTGGGCCGCCGCCATGAAAAACCGGCGGGAGCCGGTGCCCGGCCCCCGGGTGGTGTACCAGGGGGAGCCGGGGTGCTACAGTGAGGAGGCCGCCGCGGGCTTCTTCGGCCCGGAGGTGGACAGCCGGGGCCTGGCCTGGTTCCCCGACGTGTTCGCCGCCCTGGAGCGGGGGGAGGCCGACTATGCCGTCCTGCCGGTGGAGAACTCCTCCACCGGCTCCATCCGGCAGGTGTACGACCTGCTCTCCCAGTACAACTATTACATCGTGGGGGAGTGCCAGGTGGAGGTGCGCCACTGCCTCATGGCCCTGCCCGGCGTGAAGCTGGAGGACATCAAAACCGTTTATTCCCACGAGCAGGGGCTGATGCAGAGCGAGAAGTACCTGGACGAGCACCGGGACTGGCACCGGGTGCCCACCCTGGACACGGCGGGCTCCGCCAAGCAGGTGGCCGGGAGCGGCGACCGCACCGCCGCCGCCATCTGCTCCCGCCGGGCGGCGGAGATCTACGGCCTGCACATCCTGGCCGAGGGGGTCAACTACAACGCCATGAACCACACCCGGTTCGTGGTGGTGTCCCCGGTGCTGGAGCTGCGGCCGGAGCGGAACAAGATCAGCGCCATGTTCCGCCTGCCCCACCAGAGCGGCTCCCTCCACGAGATCCTCACCATCTTCGCCGTCCAGGGGCTCAACCTGCTGAAGATCGAGTCCCGGCCCATCCCCGGCCGGGGGTGGGAGTACCTGTTCTTCCTGGACTTCACCGGCGACGTGGCCGCCCCGGAGCTGGACGGCGTGCTCCACGAGCTGGGGCAGCTGGCCGCCGAGTTCCGCATTCTGGGCAACTTCCGGGGGTATGAGCCGTGAAAAACATTGTGCTGATCGGCATGATGGGCTGCGGCAAGTCCACGGTGGGCCGTCTGGCGGCGGAAAAGCTGGGCATGGCCTTCGTGGACACAGACGAGCGCATCGAGGGGGACACGGGCCGCGCCATTCCGGAGATCTTCGCGTCGGAGGGAGAGGTCGGCTTCCGGGAGCACGAGCTGGCAGTCAGCCGGGCGCTGGCCCGGGAGCAGGGGCTGGTGATCGCCTGCGGCGGCGGCCTGCCCACCCGGCCGGACGCCATTGCCTCCTTAAAATCCAGCGGCGCGGTGTTCTGGATCAACCGGGATCCCAGTGTGATCTACGACACCGTGTCCATGGCCCACCGGCCCCTGGGGCAGGGGGGAAAAGAGGATTTTCTGGAGCGGTTCCGCCAGCGGGAGCCCCTCTACCGCCGGTGGGCGGACTACATCATTGAGGGCCACAGCCTGGCCGCCGAGGCGGCGGAGCGGGTGGCGGAGATCTACGAAAGGGAGTGCCGGGCGTGAAATTTCTGATTATCAACGGCCCCAACCTGAACCTGCTGGGCAAGCGGGAGCCGGGCATCTACGGGGAGAACAGCTATGAGAGCCTGTGCGCGCGGCTGAAGGACTTCGCCGCCGCCCACGGTGCCACAGCGGAGTGCTTCCAGTCCAACCACGAGGGGGCCGTCATTGACGCCATCCACGCCGCCGACGGGGTGTACGACGCCATCGTCATGAACCCCGGGGCCTTCACCCACTACAGCTACGCCATCCTGGACGCCCTCAAGGCGGTGGACGTGCCCTGCATCGAGGTGCACATATCCAATGTCCACCAGCGGGAGGAGTTCCGGCACAGGAGCGTCACCGCCCCCGCCTGCGTGGGGCAGATCTGCGGCCTGGGCCTGTACGGCTACGAGGCCGCCATGTCCTACTTTCTCTTGAAAGAGAACGCAGGTAAAGAGAACTTTCATACACCTCTCCCTTGAAAGAGAACGCAGGCGAAGAGAACTTTCACACAACTCTCCCTTGAAAGAGAACGCAGGCAAAGAGAACTTTCACACAACTCTCCCTTGAAAGAGAACGCAGGCGAAGAGAGCTTTCACACAACTCTCCCTTGAAAGAGAATGCAGGCAAAGAGAACTTCCGTGCTTCGCTCTCCTGAGAGAGAAAGGGCGCAGGGGCGCGCCTCCGCCGGGCCGGCAAGCACGCCGGCCCCTGCCTGACCGCCGAACGACAAGGAGTGCTTCATGAAACAGAATCGCGTCCCCCGCATCGGCATGCGGGTGATCAAGACCGCCGTGGCGGTGGTGCTGTCCTATCTGGTGTTTGTCCCCTTCGGGCTGCTCTATCGGGAGGAGCTGGGGGGCGTGCTGGGCCAGGCCGGGCCCCTCTATGCCTGCATCGCCAGCATCATCTGCCTCCAGTCCACGGTGGATCAGTCCGTCCAGCTGGGCATCTCCCGCCTCATCGGCATCGGGGTGGGGGGCGTGCTGGGCATTGCCACCCTGCTGCTGGGCCCCGCCCTGGACAACCCGTGGATCAAGGCGCCGGTGCTGGGGCTGGTGTGTGTGGCGGGGCTGTGGCTGTGTCTGCTGCTCAAGCGGCCGGGGGCCTGCGTTATGGCCTGCATCCTGCCCTGTGTGATTCTCATCACCGGCGTCACCGGCGTGACCCGGTATCACTATGCCGTGGCCCGGATCGTGGAGACGCTGGTGGGCCTGTTCATCGCTCTGGGGGTGAACGCCGTCCTGCCGGATCTGCGGCCCGAGCCGGGAAAGGGGGCGCCCGATTTGCGGGTGGAGGTAAAAAACAGCACCAAAAAGCTCTGTGTCATCGGGGATCCGGTGGGCCACTCCAAGTCCCCCCTGATTCAGAACACCATGATCGCCGCCCTGGGGCTGGATTACGTGTACCTGTGCCAGCCGGTGCCCCGGGGGAGCTGCAGGCAGTGGCTGGACTGCGCCAGGTTTGCCGGCTACGCCGGGTTCAACGCCACCATGCCCCACAAGGAGGAGCTGGTGGGCCTGATGGACGAGCTGGACGAGGACGCCCGGCTCTTCGGCGCGGTGAACACCGTCTGCCTCCGGGACGGGAAGGCCTGGGGCTACAACACCGACGGGGCGGGCTTCCTGCGCACCCTGGACGATGAGGGGATCAGCCCCGCCGGGAAGCGGGTGCTGGTGCTGGGGGCCGGCGGGGCGGCCAAGGCGGTATGCCTCAAGCTGGCTCAGGCCGGGGCCGATGTGGTGGTGTGCAACCGCACCGTCAGCAAGGCGGCGGAGCTGTGTGCCCTCGCCCCGGAGCACCTGCGCCCGGCGGGCTTTGACATCGACACCCTGCGGCGGGAGGCGGCGGAGTGCCAGCTGCTGGTCAACTGCACCTCCCTGGGTATGGCGGGGGCCGGGGGGCAGTTCCGGGACTTCTCCTTCCTGGACGCGCTGCCCCTGAACGCGCCGGTGGTGGATCTCATCTACGCCCCGGCGGAGACCGAGCTGCTCTGCCGGGCCCGGGAGAAGGGCCACCACACCGCCAACGGCTTCGGCCTGCTGGTGAACCAGGCGGTGCTCTCCCTGGAGCACTTCACCGATACGCCCATCGACGCGGCGGCCATGAAGAAGCTGCTGGCGGAGAAGCTGGGCTGATGCCCGCAAAAAGCGCCCCGGAATCCTGTGGATTCCGGGGCGCTTCTGTCTGGCGGGGTGCTTGGGAGCCTATCCCAGGGCCACATCCAGCACCATCATGACCACAAACCCGGCCATAACGCCCAGGGTGCCGGTGTTGGAGTGCTCCCCCAGATGGGCCTCGGGGATGAGCTCCTCCACCACCACGTACATCATGGCGCCGGCGGCGAAGGACAGCAGCCAGGGCATGAGGGGCTGGATGCCTCCGGCGGCCAGCACCACCAGCACGCCGAAGATGGGCTCCACCACGCCGGAGGCAGCGCCGTAGAGGAAGGAGCGGAGCCGGGACAGCCCCTCCTGCCGCAGGGGCAAGGAGATGGCGGCCCCCTCGGGGAAGTTCTGGATGCCGATGCCCAGGGCCAGGGCCAGGGCGGAGCTGAGGGCCGCCCCCTCACCGGCGTGCTGGGCGGCCAGGGCGAAGGACAGGCCCACCGCCATGCCCTCGGGGATGTTGTGGAGGGTGACGGCCAGCACCAGCAGGGTGCTCCGCCGCCAGGAGGCGTGGATGCCCTCCGGGCTCCGGGCCCCCGCGTGGAGATGGGGCAGCAGGCCGTCCAGCAGCAGCAGGAAGCCCACCCCCAGGACAAAGCCCCCCACCGCCGGCAGCCAGCCGGGGGTGCCGGCGGCCTCCGCCTCCTCGATGGCGGGGATGAGCAGGCTCCACACCGACGCGGCGATCATCACCCCGGCGGCAAAGCCCAGGAAGATGCGCTGCACGGCGGCGTTGAGCCGGGCGCGGAACAGAAAGACCATGGCGGCGCCGGTGGCGGTCATGAGGAAGGTGAAGCCGGTGCCCACCGCCGCCCACAGGATAGACTGCATAAAGCCTCCTAATCAGTTAAAATAAGCTAACTTTCGACCAACAGGCGGGGGCCCGCAGCGCGGGCCCCCGCCTCAGCCTCGCAGAGTTCGTGCCTCCGGCACGAAACAGATGAAAATCCGTTTTTCCCGAGGACACGTGCCTCGGGAAAAACACTTCTCAGCCGGCCAGTGTGTCCGGCTCCGCCGGACGCGCGCAGCCGGCTGCTCCCTCAACCAAGCGGCATCGCCGCTTGGTTGATCAATAGGCCACGCCCCAGTACACCATATGCTTGGCGGGCTTGCCGCACACGGGGCAGACGTCGCCCAGATGCTCCTGCTCCAGGGGGATGCAGCGGGAGGAAACCCCGGCCTCCTCCTTCATCTTCAGCTCGCACTCCAGATCGCCGCACCACATGGTCTTGGCAAAACCGCCCTGGGTGGACATCCGCTCCTTGACCTCCTCCAGGGTGGCGCAGGCGTAGGTGTTCTCGTCCAGGTTCTTCTTGGCCTTGTCGTACAGGCCCTGCTGCACCGCGTCCAGCATAGTCTTGACGGTCTCCTCGATGTTATCCAGGGAGACAAAGCTCTTCTCGCCGTTGTCCCGGCGGGCCAGCACGCACTGGTTCTTCTCCATGTCCTTGGGACCCAGCTCCAGGCGCAGGGGCACGCCCTTCATCTCGTACTCGGCGAACTTCCAGCCGGCGGACTGGTCGGAGGCGTCCATCCTGGCCCGGATGCCGGCGGCCTTCAGGCGGTTCATGACGGCCTCGTTGGCCTCCAGCACGCCCTCCTTGTGCTGGGCCACGGGGATGATGATCACCTGGGTGGGGGCGATCTTGGGGGGCAGCACCAGGCCGCTGTTGTCGCCGTGGGTCATGATCACGCCGCCGATGAGGCGGGTGGACACGCCCCAGGAGGTCTGGAAGGGGTTGTGGGGCTGGTTGTCCTTGCCGGCGAAGGTGATGCCGAAGGCGCGGGCGAAGCCGTCGCCGAAGTAGTGGGAGGTGCCGGCCTGGAGGGCCTTCTTGTCGTGCATCATGCACTCCACGGTGTAGGTGGCCTCGGCGCCGGAGAACTTCTCCTTGTCGGTCTTGCGGCCCTTCACCACCGGCATGGCCAGGTAGTTCTCGCAGAAGTCGGCGTAGATGTTGAACATCCGCAGGGTCTCCTCCATGGCCTCCTCCGCGGTGGCGTGCATGGTGTGGCCCTCCTGCCACAGGAACTCCCGGTGGCGCAGGAAGGGGCGGGAGGTCTTTTCCCACCGCAGGACGGAGCACCACTGGTTGTACAGCTTGGGCAGGTCCCGGTGGGAGTGGATGATGTTCTTATAGTGCTCACAGAACAGGGTCTCGGAGGTGGGGCGGATGCAGTAGCGCTCCTCCAGCTTCTCGCTGCCGCCGTAGGTCACCCAGGCGCACTCGGGGGCGAAGCCCTCCACGTGATCCTTCTCCTTCTGGAGCAGGCTCTCGGGGATCAGCATGGGCAGATACACGTTCTCATGCCCGGTCTCCTTGAACTTCTCGTCCAGAATCTTCTGGAAATTCTCCCAGATGGCGTAGCCGTAGGGGCGGAGGATGAACATACCCTTGATGGAGGAGTAGTCAATCAGCTCCGCCTTTTTGCACACGTCGGTGAACCACTTGGCGAAGTCCACCTCCATGTCGGTGATCTGCTCCACCTGCTTCTTGTCCTGTGCCATGTCTATTCTCAATCCTTTTTTCTAAAAAATACAGAGGGTTCTATTCATTTTATGCAGTCGGGGCGGAAAAGTCAAGGCCGCGCATAAAATTCCGGAATTTTCGCACACTGATTTCCGAGGAAAGGCGGTGCTGGATGTGCGTGTGGGCGTCTGGGAGCGGGACGAGGGCATTTCGGCGGCGGTGGGGGCCGCCCTGGCCGGGTATGGCGCGGAGGTGTCCGCCGGCCGCCACCCGGCGGAGCTGGCCGCCGTCCCCCTGGACCTGCTGATGATCTCCCCCGGCGCCGTGGGCTGGGCGGGGGCCGGGGCGGTGCACTGCCGGACGGTGCTCCTCCCCGGGGCGGCAGGCCCCCTGGCCCGCACCCTCCAGGCCGGGCAGGCGGTGAGCTACGGCACCTCTCCCCGGGACACCCTCACCTTCTCCAGCCTGGAGGGAGACCGGCTCTGCCTGGCCGTCCAGCGGGAGCTGGTGCCCCTGTCCGGCCCGGTGGTGGAGCAGCAGGAGCTGGTGCTCCCCTTCCCCACCGGGGCCTCCCCCCTGCCCTTTCTGGCGGCGGCGGGTGCCCTGCTCCTCTGCGGCGTGCCGCCGGAGGAGCTGCCCCGGCTGGCGGCCGGCCGGGGACACCGGCCTGGTTGACTTTTCCCCATTCCTGTGCTATGTTGGGGAGGAACCAACCGGCATCCGGGAAAGGAGAGCGCCATGGACAGACTGCGCCGCATGCCAACCCCGCTCCTGGCCGTGCTGGCCGCCTCCCTGCTGGCCAATCTGGTGCTGCTGGGGCTGCTGCTCCGCCCGCCCCAGCGGCCGGACATCTCCGGCGCCTATGCCCTGGGCACGGATGTGTCCATCCTGACGGAGGACGACCGCTACCTGGTGGTGTACGATGACGGCGGCTATCTGCTCTATCAGCGGTATCAGGTGCTGGACAGCGGCCGCTATTCCGCGGAGGACGGGAAGGGCACCCGGCTCCGTTTCACCTCTGACCGCGGGCAGGGCAGCTATATGGCCGTGTTTGCCCGGCCGGATACCCTCTACCTCCCCGACCGGGACACCGGCATCGGGCTCTACAGCCGGTACCGGAACTCCTCCACGCTTGTCTTTGGGCCCGAGGAGATTCTTGAACAATTTGAATGACAAAAGCAAAAAAGGCGGGGCCCGGACATTCCGTCCGGGCCCCGCCTTCTGCTACCCCTCCAGCTTCTTCACCGGGTCGGAGATCTCGCTGAGGGCCTTGCCGGCCTCCATGTCGAACTGGCGGCACTTGGCCAGATCCCCCAGGGACACCATGCCCACCACTTTGCCGCCCTCCAGCACGGGCAGGCGGCGCACCTGCCGGGCCGCCATGAGCCGGGTAGCCTCCCGGGCGTCGTCATCGGGAGAGACCACCGCGCAGTTGCGGGTCATGATGTCCTTCACCTGGGTCTGGGCCGGGTCGTCCTCCGCCGCGATGCAGCGCAGGACGATGTCCCGGTCGGTGACGATGCCCCGCAGGCCCCCGTCGTTCCCGCACACCGGCAGGGCCCCCAGGTTGTGCCTGGACAGCAGCCGGGCCGCCAGGGAGGCCGACTCCTGGGGGGTGATGGTCACCACGCTGGGGTTCATCAGATCGCGTACTTGCATAACAAAACCGCCTTTCCTCCAAACTTTCTGTTAGTTTGGGCCGGAAGGGCGGTTTTATTCACGCTTCAGCTCCAGGTTGCGGCGGAGGGGGCCGGGGCCCCGCCAGGCGAAGGCCCGGCCGCCGTACTTCTCCCGGAAGGTGCGGTTGGTGAGGCCTTCCAGGTCGGCGTTTTCCAGACTGTCCACCAGATCTGTGGAAAACTCGGGCAGAGGGGACAGGGCCGGGGCGGCGTTGAAGGGACAGGCCCGCTGGCAGAAGTCACAGCCCCAGATGAGCGGGTGGGCCTTGAGCCGGGCCTCCTCCTCCCCCGTCAGCGCCCCCTTTTTCTGGGTCAGCTCAGACAGGCAGCGGGACACATCCGGCCCGCCCTCCCCCATGGCCCCGGCGGGGCAGGCCGCCCGGCAGGCCCCACAGCGGGGGCAGTCCGGGGCGGGCGACCGCTCCGGCAGCTCCAGCGCCGCGCCGGTGAGGATGGTGCCCAGGAATACATAGGTGCCGTAGGGGGGCAGGATCAGCAGGCCGCTGGCCCCCCGCAGGCCGATCCCCGCCAGCCAGGCCGCCTCCCGCTCCGGCAGTGGGGAGTTGTCGGCAGAGGGGAAAAATGATTCCCCCGGGTATTGTTCGGCCAGCGCTTCACAGACCGTATTCAGCCGCCGCACCACCACCGCGTGGTAGTCCTCTCCCCGGGCGTACAGGGACAGGTTGCCCGGCCGCTCCCCGGCGTAGTAGGGGAAGGCGGCCGCCAGCACCGTCTTGGGCCGGGGGCAGAGGGCTTCCACCTTCTCCAGGGCGTCTGTGGACAAAAACGGCAGCAGCCGCCGGAAGGCCGCGCCACCCCAGGCGGCGGCCCCGGCGGCCGCGAACAGCTTATCCAGCATCGTACTTGTCCAGGGCCCGCTGGGCCAGCTGGCCGTCGGGGATGCAGGGCTCGGGGCCGTTCTTCCGCTTCTGGGCGGTCTCGCAGCCCTTGCCCGCCAGCAGCACCACCGCCGGGCGGCTGGCCCCCAGGATGGCCTGCTCCACCGCCATCTCCCGGTTGGGGATAACGGTGTAGTCCTTGCCGTGGGCGGACACGAACACCCCGATGTCGGCGCAAATGGCCTCCACCTCCTCGGGGCCGGGGTCGTCCTCGGTGAGGATGATCCGGTCGGCCCACTGCCCGGCGGCGTTGCCCATGCCCTCCCGGCGGTCGATGCCCTTGCCGCCGGTGCAGCCGAAGAGCACCGTCAGCTCCCGGCCGGGGTACTCCGCCTTGACGGAGCGCAGGGCGTTCTGGAGGCTCATGCCGTTGTGGGAGTAGTCCACGATCACCGAGATCTGCCCGTCCCGGCTGACGTAGTGCTCCATACGGCCGGGGACAAAGGCGCTGACCAGGCCCTCCGCCACCGCCTCCCGGGGGATATCGTACACCTCCGCCGCCGCAACGGCGGCCAGGGCGTTTTCCACATTGAACAGGCCGGGGGTGGAGATGGCCAGCTCTCCCTCGTACCGGGGTGTGCGTACATGGAAGGCGATCCTGTCCCCTTCCTTGCGCACATTGGAGCCGTACACGTCGGCGGAGGGGAACTTCTGGGAGAAGGTGACCACACGGGGGCACTGCTCCGCGGCGGCGCGGACCTGCTCCACATGGTCACAGTCCAGGGAGATACAGGCATTCTGCGCCTGCTTAAAAATCAGCAACTTGGAGTTGAGGTAGTCCTCCAGATTGGGGTGCTCCACCGGGGAGATGTGATCCTCCCCGATGTTGAGGAACACCGCGCAGGTCAGCTCCACCCCGATCACCCGGCCGTACTTCAGCGCCTGGCTGGACACCTCCATGGTCAGGTAGTCCGCCCCGGCGGACACGGCGTGGAACAGGTGCTTCTGGAGATCCAGCGGCTCCGGCGTGGTCAGCTTGGCGGGCTTGCGCTCCACCCCGTCGTCGGTGACGATGGTGGACAGCAGGGCGCTCTCCCGGTGGCTCTGCCCGGCCAGCCAGGTGTCCACGATGGACTTGAAGTAGTAGGCCGTGGTGGTCTTGCCCTTGGTGCCGGTGATGCCGGTGATCTTCAGTTCCCCCGAGGGGTGGCCGAAGGCCCGGTCGGCCAGCAGGCCCATGGCCCGCCGGATGTCGGTGACCTTGATGCAGGGCAGGGGCACCTCCGGGTAGGCCGTCTCGCTGACGTAGGCGAAGGCCCCCTTCCCCATGGCGTCCCGGAGGTACTCGGGCTTGAACTTCGCCCCCTTGCAGAGAAACAGGGTGTTGGGGATCACCACATTGGAGTCGCAGGACACCAGCGCCACCGGGCGGGTGGCGTCGGCGGTCAGGGGGGTGTCGTCCGCCACCAGCTCGTGGCGGAGCAGCAGCTGATAGTAGTCCCCCAGGGGGAGACGGGGTCGGTTCATCTGGTTCACCACCTTGTTTGGAATGGGGGATTCCTCCCCCGGGGACGCGCCTGCGCGGCGGGCGCCCCCATTTCTTCCCAAAGAAATGGGGGGAAAGAAGGGGCCGGGGGTGTGCCCCCGGCGCCCCCCGAAACGGAGGGCTCATGGCGGCGGTGGGCTGTACGGACAGGGCAAAGACCGGGCGTGCATCGCCGCTTGTTATCTTGGCACTTATGCCACAGGCGCTGCCGCGCCTCGGGTGACACGCATCGGGATTACCCTGCAAGCCCTGAAAGTTGTTGCGTTGTACCGACTTGGCCCGCCGGGCCGCCGTCGGTGCCATGCCTCTGAAATACCACGATGTTTATGGCGGCTTGGAAACGGCGCGTCAAGGATGCCGCGCCCTACAGTGTCGCCCCCGAGCGGCGGAGGCGTTACGAAGTAAGCCTTCGCCGCCGGAGGCCGGCGCCGCCATGGGGCGGGCGACCACAGGTCGCCCCTACCGGCATGGCGGTTGACACGCGCGCCGCGGTCGTCGCGCGCCACGGGTCGACGACCGCGGGGGCCCTAGACGGGCGGATAATATCCGCCCCTACGGGCTGTCTGTCCGGCCCAGCAGGTAGTCGGCGGAGACGTTAAAATAGTCGGCCATAGCCACAATAGTAGGTGCCATAGGCTCCCGCTCATTTTTTTCATAGCGGCAATAGGAGTTAAAGGAGATGTCCAGAACGTCCGCCATATCATGCTGTGTCAAATGCCGTTCTTTTCGCAAGACTCGGAGACGCTCTCCTAAAATTTTCATGATACACCCCTTGACTTCCTCCATATAGAGGAATATAATCTAAATATCACCCGATTGGAGGAATTTTGATGAACGACTTTTTACTCCATATCTACAACTACATTCTGGAGCATCTGGAGACCGACGACCCGGAATATGAGGAAAACCGCACTCGCGCGTCGGCCCAGTACGGCGCCTTGATGCAGGCCCTCCCGCCAAAACAGGCAGTACAACTGGAATCTTACCAGTACATGTCCGAAATTGCAAGGGATATGGAGCCAGGAGGCCGTCTTTCTGGCCGCTTTCCGGGCGGGGCTCTACCTGGGCGCGTCGGCCCAGTGCCCATAAAGCCGCTACACCATCCGCAGCTTGTAGCCGCATGCGGTGATGCACTTCTCGGCCAGCACGTCCATGGCGTCCAGGTAGTAGTCGGGCAGGCCGTGGTAGGTGCGGTAGACGGACAGCTCGGTACAGGCCAGGATGGCCCCGCCGCACCCGGCGGCGCGCAGCCACTTGTCGATGACGGCGAACTTCTCCCGGGAGCCCTTTTCCCCCCGCTTGATCTCGTCGTAGATGATGCTCATGACCAGCTTCTGCACCTCGGGCGGGGGCGTGGCGGCCTCGATGCCCCGGGCGCCGCACTCCTTCTGGTAGATGCCGGTCTGGACGGTGCCGTCGGTGGCCAGGATGCCCACCTTTTTCTGGCCCGCCGCCGCCAGCACGCCCACGGTCACCCTGGGCATGTGGATGAGGGGGATGGAGATCTCCCTCTGGAGCCGGTCGGCGAAGTAGTGGGAGGTGTTGCAGGGGATGGCCAGCACGGTGCAGCCCCCCCGCTCCAGCAGGCGGGCCCCCTCCAGCAGCCGCCGGTAGCAGCCCTCCGCGTCGCCCCCCAGGATGGCGGCGGTGCGGTCGGGCATGGAGGTGTCGCTCCAGATCAGGGTGGGCAGATGCTCCTGGTCGCAGGAGGCGTCGGTGCGGTCCAGAATCCGCTGGTAGAAGTCCTGGGTGGCCTGGGGCCCCATGCCGCCCAGGATACCAAGGCGCTGTTC
>NBJMR02800__coassemble_1431_pt1 | contig 42122 bp, 34 predicted proteins | sample NBJMR02800__metabat2_high_PE_046 | metagenome-assembled genome bin NBJMR02800
GCAGCACCTCGCAGGCCGCCGAGGAGGACAGGCCGGAGCCGGGCAGCACGTCGGACATGGCGTAGGCATCAAAGCCGGACACCGGATAGCCCCTCCGGATGGCCTGGGCCGCCATGCCCCGCACCAGGGCGGCGGTGGACTCCTTCTCCCCCTCCAGGGGCTCCAGAGTGTCCAGTTTCACCTCCACCAGGGGCCAGCCCTCGGACTGGAAGCGGATGGTGTCGGTGCCGTTGGGGGCGGCGCAGGCCAGAAAGTCCAGATTTACCGCCGCGGCCAGCACCCGTCCGTGCTGGTGGTCGGTGTGGTTGCCGCAGATCTCCGTCCGGCCCGGGGCGGAGCAGATTGTGACGGGGGTGTCCTCCCCCGCGCCAAAGGTCTGGCGGAAGCCGTCCAGCAGCCGGGATACCCGCTGCCGGCCGGGCGCGGGATCCCCGCACATCAGGTGGGCCAGGGCCGCGTCCAGCTCCCCGGCCCCCAGCGCTTTTCGTACAGCGCCCAGTTCCTGCATAGAACTCGCTCTCCTTTTTGCGCCGGCGGACAGCCGGGCATACTTTTTGGTCGTGCCGCCGCGGAGGGCGGCAGGTTTCTCAAAGGAAGCCGCTGCAAAGCAGGCGGATGCCCATGTCTGCTCTACAGCGGCTTTTGGGATCGGTATGGAGAAAATTACTTCTTCTGGACGTACTTCAGGCAGTCCAGCATCACGGCCACTAGAATGATGATGCCGGAGAACACGAACTGCAGATTGGCGTCAATGCCCAGAACCGTGAGGGAGTAGGTCAGGGCGGTAAAGATGAACACGCCCACCACACAGCCGGAGATCTTGCCGATGCCGCCAGTGAAGGAGACGCCGCCCACTACACAGGCCGCAATGGCGTCCATCTCCCAGCCCTGGCCATAAGCCGCGGAGCCGGAACCCATCATGCGGATGCACTCCAGCCAGGAACCGAAGCCATACAGCACGCCGGCCATGACGAAAGCGCCCACGGTGACCCAGAACACAGAGATGCCGGAGACGGAGGCCGCCTCAGGGTTTCCGCCCACGGCGTAGAGATTCTTGCCGAAGGTGGTCTTGTTCCAGATGAACCACACCACGATCACTGCGGCCACCGCCCACAGGATGATGGTGGGGAAGTTGCCCAGCACCTTGATGCGGGGGATGATCATGTTGGGGATGGCGCCGTCGATGGCGCCAAAGGAGGTGCCCTTGGTGGAATAGGTCACCAGGCCGAAGATCACCAGCATGGTGGCCATGGTGGAGATGAAGGGGTGCATCTTGAACTTGGCGGTGAAGAAGCCGGCGATGGTGGTGAACACGGTGCACAGCACCACGCACACCAGCAGGGCCAGGAACACCCGCACCAGCACGGGCAGGCCGGAGAAGTCAAACACATGCCCGAACACGCCGCCGGTGTTGGGGCCGTTGTGCATGACGATGGTGGCCGCCGTCATGCCCATGCCCACCATGCGGCCGATGGACAGGTCGGTGCCGGCCAGCAGGATCAGGCCCGCCACGCCCAGGGCCAGGAACATGCGGGGAGAGGCCTGGGACAGGATGTTCAGGATGTTGCTGGCTGTCAGCAACGGAGTGCCCTTCACCACGGGGGTGATGACGCACAGGGCGGCGAAGATGACGATGATGGCGATGTACAGGCCGTTGCGCAGCAGGAAGTCCCGGCGGTTGAAGGTGTACTTGTAGTTCTCCACCCGCTGTGCCATGGTCTCGCCGAAGGTAAACTTGGACATGCGCAGCATATCGATGAGATGGTACTTGTGGTCGAAAGCCGCGTGCCGGCGGTCCTTGGTCTCCTGGATGTCCTGGGCCAGCTTCATCTTGGCGTCGAACAGGCGGTTTTTCTGGACGTATTTTTCGTCCTTGATCTCCCCCTGGTCGGTGAGCTTGGCCAGGGTTTCCTGGTGCTCCTTGTTCAGCTGGGCCACCGATTTCTGGTACCGCTCCTGAGCGGCGGCGGCCTCCACCTTGGCGCTGGCCTCCACTGCCTGGTAATAGTCCTTGTCGTAGTGCTCCTTCAGATAGGCCTCAGCCTGGCTGATAAGCTGGGAAATCTGGGCCTTGTTCTGGGCCTCCACCGCCTTGGCCTTCTCCAGTGCCTTGGCATACTCCGCCCGCTTTTGGGCCTTCTCCTCGGCGGTATAGATGCGGTCCCGCTTCAGATCCTCCAGGGCACTCTGGTACTCCAGCACCTTATCGGTTCCGTCGGCTCGGAGGGCGTCAATTTTCTGCTGGATGCCGCCCACATATTCGTCAATGGGCGCGCGGAGCTGCTCTTCCTGCTCCGCGGTCAGGATCTTTGTATTATCCGCTACCATGCGATCTCACCTCTCATAGGTATTTCGCGCTCAGGCGCAACAGCTCTTCCTGGTTGGTCTCCCTGGTGTTTACGATGCCGGACAGGCGGCCGTTGGACATCACGCCAATGCGGTTGGTAATGCCGAGAATCTCGGGCATTTCCGAGGAGACCACGATAACGGTCTTGCCCTGCTTGGCCATCTGAATGATCAACTCGTAAATCTCATATTTGGCGCCTACGTCAATGCCGCGGGTGGGTTCGTCCATCATGAATACCTGGGGAGTCCGCTCCAGCCACTTACCGAAGATCACCTTCTGCTGGTTGCCGCCGGACAGGCTGGTGATCATGTCGTCGGGGCCCATGCACTTGGTGTGCATGGTCTTGATCTCCTTGTTGGTGGCCTTCACCATCTTGGGGGTGGACAGGGCCATCCCCACCTTGTACTGATCCAGGTTGGCGATGGTGGTGTTGAAGGTGAGGTCGCACTTGAGGAACAGACCGTTGGCCTTGCGCTCCTCTGTAATAAGGGCAAATCCGTGCTCAATGGCCTGTTTGGCATTGTCGAAATTCATCAGGCGGTTTTTGAAATAGACCCGTCCCGCCGCACGGGTGCGCACGCCGAAGATGGTTTCCAAAAGCTCGGTGCGTCCGGCGCCCACCAGGCCGTACAGGCCGAAAATCTCGCCCTCCCTCACGTCGAAGGTGATGTCCTGGAGATGAGGGGCGTACTTGGTGGACAAATGCTGGATGGACAGGATGGTGTCACCGGGGGTGTTGTCCACCGGCGGGAAGCGGCTCTCCAGAGAACGGCCCACCATGGCGGCGATCAGCTCGTTCATATTGGTGTCCCGGGCGGCCTTGGTCATCACCAGGTTGCCGTCCCGGAGCACCGAGATCTCGTCGCAGATCTCGAAGATCTCGTCCATCTTGTGGGAGATGTAGATGAGGGCGATGCCCTGCTCCTTGAGCATGCGCATCATCTCAAAGAGCTTGTTCACCTCCTGCACGGTGAGGGAGGAGGTGGGCTCGTCCAGGACGATGACCTGGGCGTTGTAGGAGATGGCCTTGGCGATCTCGCACATCTGGCGCTGGGACACCGACATGTTGCGCATGGGCTGGGAGAGGTTCACCGTCATGCCCAGCTTGCGGAAGAGCTCGGCGGCCTTCTTCTTCATGCTCCCCTCGTCCACCACGCCGGCGGAGTTGGTGGGGTAGCGGCCCAGGAACAGGTTGTCGGTGACGTTGCGCTCCAGGCACTGGTTCAGCTCCTGATGGACCATGGCGATGCCGTTCTCCAGGGCGTCCTTGGGCCCGGAGAAGCTGATCTCCTTCCCGTTCAGGAAGACCTTCCCCTCGTCCTTCTGGTAGGTGCCGAACAGGCACTTCATCATGGTGGACTTGCCGGCGCCGTTCTCTCCCATGAGTCCCATGACGGTTCCGCGCTTCACGTCCAGGTTGATGTGGTCAAGCACCCGGTTGCGCCCGAAGGACTTGCACATGCCGCGGATCGACAGGACAATATCGTCTTTCGCGTCTGCCATGTTTGATGCTCCTTTAGCAGTTTCAGCGAAAACCCTGATTCTGCCGGGAATTTTTGCAATCCGCCGCCATGGTGCATCTGAAAAGCCGGGGCAGAGGCCGGGGCTTTTCAGATACACCATTAGGGAGAGTCTCTTCCCAGGGGAGCGCCGTGCTCCCCCGGGAAGAGATCCTTCTCCCTAACGGCGGTCTGTCATGTCACAGTTGTGAGGCGTCCCGCCTCGCTTCCCGGGCCATTACTGGCTGAGGATGGAGGTATAGGAGGCGGCGTTATCGGTCTTCACCATATTGATGGCAAAGGCGTCATAGCTGTCCAGGTTGGTCAGGCGGTTGGTGATGTTGGCCTCGGTCTGGCCGTCGCCGCCGATGTACTCCACCTTCAGGTTCAGCAGATCGTCGTAGTTCTGCAGCAGGGGCTGATAGGTGGCGGACAGGAAGTTATCCGCGGCGTTGTAGATGTTCAGCCACACGCTCTTCTCGGGATGGGCGGAGGCATCCAGCTGGTTGGACACAGGCGCGTAGGTCACGGTGGAGTCCAGGAAGTCCTGGTAGTTTTCTGCGGTGACGGCCACGTTCAGAGCGTAGTAGGAGCGGCTGGCCTCGTCATAGTAGTACACGTCGTCGCTGAGCACGTTGCCCGCGTCGTCCTCGGTGCCAATGCCGGTATCCACATCCACACCGTCCAGGGCGTTGCGCAGCACCCGCAGGGTCAGGTAGGCCTGCACATCGGCGTGCTGGCTGATGGTTCCGCCGTAGCCGTTGGCAATGGCCGCCACCGCGTCGGCGTTGGCGTCATAGCCGAAGGTGGGGACGTTGTTGGCCTGGGACCAGGCGTTGAACATGGCCATGCCCATGCCGTCGTTGTTGGAAACCACCACGTCGATCTGGTCTCCGAAGGAGGCAGACCAAGTGTTGATGGCGTTGCCGGCGGTAGCGGCGTCCCAGGTGGCGCCGGCGGAGTTCTTCATCTCCTGAGAGGCCAGCTCACGCACAGTATAGGTGGTGCCGTTAATCTCAATGGAGCCGTCCTTCACATAGGTGGAGGTGCCGTCCAGGTTGGTGCCCACGGGCGTGGAGTCCACGTTGCCGTCCACTTCCACGGCGGTGCCCAGAGCGGAGCGGACGCCGCGGGTACGGGCAATGGAGTCATTGTGGCCGATATCGCCCACAGCCAGGACATAGCCGATGACGCCATCGCCGTTGCGGTCCAGGGTGTCAATGTTGGCCTCGATGTAATCCAGAACCATCTGGCCCTGCAGCTCGGCGCCCTGATTGGCGTCGAAGCCCACGTAGTAGGTATTGTCGTTGAAGGTCAGGGCGCTCATGTCCAGCTCGCCGGTGGTGCTGTTGGAGGGCTGGCGGTTGAACCACACCAGGGGCTTCTCCGCGTTGGTGACCTCGGCGGAGGGGGCGCCGGTGGCAGGGGTGGTCTCGCCGGCGGGCGGGGTGCTGCTCTCGGCGGTGGTGGTGCCGCCGCCGCAGGCGGCCAGGCCCAGCGTCATGGCAGCGGCCAGAGACAGTGCAAGAATCTTTTTCATGACAATTCTCCTTTTCCCAAAGTTCCGCAGGGTTCCTTTGTTCCCTGCACGCTACATTTTTATCTTAAGGCACTGCTAACCAAAAAACAAGGGGAAAAAACACGGAACCACGGGCAAATTTTCATTCAACTTGTATGATTTATCAAAAAATTGCACAAAATATCTGGCATAATGACCAACAATAGGACTATCCGAAGGCGAAGAGCGCCTTTTGGCTGTCCAGAGAAAACAGGTTGCTCCGATAAACGATCTGGGTGGAGGTGTCCACCATGGGGGCCAGCTCCTCCGCCTGCCCGGTGAGGAGCCGGTAGGCGCTCTCCACCCCCAGATAGCCCATGGCATAGGGGTTCTGAACCACGAGGGCGTCCACGCTCCCGGTCTGGAGGCCCTCGATGGTGGCCACATTGGAGTCAAACCCCACCAGGAACACCTGCTCCTCCAGCCCCAGCTCCTCCACCGCCTGGGCGGCCCCAACGCTGGTGGGCTCGTTGAAGGCCACCAGGACGTTGATGTCCGGGTGCCCGGCCAGCAGGGCGGCGGTGTCCTCCCGGGCCTGCCCGGCGTCCACCAGGGTGGTGATCTCGGCGGCCACGCTGGCCCGGCCGCACCGGGCCAGGGCGTCCAGCACGCCCCGCTCCCGCTCCTGGCCGTTGGCGGTGCCCTCGTCGTAGTTGACCAGCCCCACGGACAGGGGGCCCTCCACCTGCTCCAGGGCCGCCTGGGCCGCCATCTGTCCGGCGGCGTAGTTGTCGGTGCCGATATAGGTGCTCACCTGGCTGGAGTCCACACCGCTGTCGATGGACACGATGCGGACGCCTGCCTGGGCGGCGGCATCCACGGCGGGGGCGTTCTTTTCAAAGTCGATGGCGGAAAAGACCAGGGCCTCCGTCCCCGCCTCCACCGCCTGGGCAATCATCTCATTTTGTGTCTCGTAGTCCTCTTCCGTCTCCGGTCCCACGGTGGTGAGCTCCAGGTTGTACTCGGCGGCGGCGGCCTCCGCCCCGGCAAAGACGGACAGCCAGAACTCCGTCTGGGTGGATTTGGCCACCAGCGTCACCGAGTGGAGGGGGGCCGGCGGCGTGTTTGCCCCGCAGGCGCTCAGGAGCAGCAGCCCCGCCGCAAGGCCCACGGCGGCCCGTTCAGTTCTGCCCATGCTCGTCCCCCCTTACCTTGGGCATCCGGATCTCCACACAGGTGCCCACGTCCGGTTCGCTGGTGATATGCAGCCCGTACTGGCTGCCGAAGTAAATCTTCAGCCGCTCATCCACGTTCCGGATGCCGATGCCCGCGTTCTCCCCGGGGGCGCGGGTCAGGATGGCGTTCACCTGCTCCTGGCTCATCCCCACCCCGTTGTCCTCCACCCGGAAGAGGATGGCGTCCCCCTCCTGGCAGATCTCCACGGTGATGTGCCCCTCGTCCACCATCAGCTCCAGCCCGTGGTTGATGGCGTTCTCCAGAATGGGCTGGAGGGTGATCTTGTTGCAGTAGTAGTCCAGGCAGTCCGGCTCCACCCGGAACTCATAGGTAAAGCGGTTTTTGTAGCGGTACTTCTGGATCTGGAGGTAGCTCTCGGCGTGCTCAATCTCCTTGGCTATGGGGATGAGCTCGTGGCCCTTGCTGATGCTGATGCGGAACAGCCGGGCCAGGGCGTGCACCATGCTGACCGCCTCGGCGCTGCGGCCCTGCTCACACATCCAGGCGATGGAGTCCAGCGTGTTATAGAGGAAGTGGGGATTGATCTGGGCCTGAAGCGCCTTCAGCTCCGTCTTGCGCAGGTTGACCTCCTCCTCCCGCACGGTGGACATGAGCCGCTGGATGCGCACCACCATGTGTCCGAAGGAGTTGGACAGCTCCCGCACCTCCCGGGTGCCCCCCACCGGGCGGTAGGCGAAGCGGTCGGCATCCCGCTCGAACCGCTCCATGGCGGCGGCCAGTCCCCGCAGAGGGCGGCCCAGCAGCCGGGAGAGGAGCCAGCTGGTCAGCAGTGCCGCCACCAGAATCACCGCCGCCATGGCCACGGAGAGCCGGAGCATGGCCCGCATATTCTGGTTGACCAGCTCGTCCACATAGCTGACGCCCACCACCCGCCACGCGCCCCCCTGCACGCTGGACAGGGAGTAGATCACCGTGTCGTCGGCGTAGGTGCCGTCGGCCAGGGCCGCCAGGCCGGAGGTGTCCTCCGACTTCAGCCCCGCGTAGAGCAGGCGCTGCTGGGGGTGGTAGACGATGGTACCGTCCCCGCCCATCAGGAAGCAGTAGCCCCGCTGGCCGATGCCCACATCGTTGATGTAGCTGGAGATGCTGGAAAAGCTGAGATCCAGGGAGACCCAGGCGGCGTCCCGCCCGGTCTCCAGCGGGGCGGTCATGGTGACCACCCATGGATAGTAGCTCTCGAAGATGCTCTCCACATGGGGAGCCGTCAGATAGGCGCTGTCGCTGGCCATGGCCCGCACCGGGTCAAAGGAGAGGTTCTGGAGGATATCCTCCCGGGGCTCCCGCCCCAGGGCCCAGCAGTCCGTCAGCTCCCCGGTCTCCGAATAACTGGTGATGGCCACCACGTCGGGGCGGAAGAGGAGAAAGGCGGAGAGCAGCCTGTCCCGGTCGTCCGGCGCCTCCGCCATGGCCTGCTCCACCCGATCCATGGCCTGCTCCATACCCTGGAGATAGCTGCCCACGGTGTTGGACACTTGGGACACCGCCTGGGCAGTGCTGGTGCGGGCGCTCTGCACCATGGCGCTGCGATAGCGGTTGAGAAACAGCAGGATGCAGCAGCACAGGATGATGGCCACCACACTCACCACCACGGCCACCAGAATGGTGGTTGTGGGCAGCCCCCGGCGTCTCCGCTTCAAGCGCCCTCACCCGCCCTTTCCGCGCTCAGCCGGCGGCGCATGGCGTTGGGGGACTCGCCGCAGTACTTTTTGAAGCAGTAGCTGAAATAGTGCTGATCGGTGTACCCGCAGCGGTGGGAGATCTCCTGAAGCTTCAGCTCGGTGCCGGTCACCAGCTCCCGGCCCGCCTCCATCCGCCGGCGAATCAGGATATTGATAAAGGTGTCGCCGGCGTATTTCTTGATGCAGGCGCTCAGATGGTTGGGGCTCACGTCCAGCATCCCGCTCAGGGACACCAGGGAAAGGTCTGCGTCCATGTACCGCTGGTCCAGCAGCTCCAGCGCCCGCTGGCACAGCAGCTCTCCCCCCTGGACAGCGGGGGCGAGATCCCGGATAAACTGGGCGCCCTCCCCGCTGTGCTCGCCCTGGCGGAGGGCCTCCACCGCCTCCCGGTAGGCCCCGTGGAGGCTGGCCAGGGAGCGCACCATCCGGCTGATTCCCATGCGGCACCGACCGTCCAGGGCCCGCCGGGCCATCTGGGGAAGCTCGTCGGCCAGGATGTGCAGATACTCCTCAAAATCCGAGGGGTTGCCCAGCAGCACCGTCACCACCTTGCCGCCGGAAAAGAAGCTGACGCTGCGCAGGTACTTGGCGGCCAGCCGGTCAATGGAGGCCGCGAAGGAGGGGGTGGTGCGGTTGGCGCCCTCCCTGCTGAGAAGGGTGGACACCATTACGGTATAGCACGGCCTGTCCTCTACATCCCGCAGCAGCCCCACCTCTCTGGCATAGGCCTCCAGCTGGGCCTCCGGCTCCGGCTCGGCATAGCCGTCCAGCACCAGGGGCATCACCTCGGCGGCGCGCACCTTCTGCTCGCCCCCCACCGGGCCGGACTTGCGGAACAGGGCGTACTGGGCATCGATCTTCTGGCGGATGGCGCGCAGCTCCTTTCCCAGGCCCTCGATGGTCAGGGGCTTGAGCATGTAGCTGATGATGTTGTACTGGATGGCCTGCTGGGCGTAAGCGAAGTCATCATAGCCGCTCAGGAAGGCGATGTTGGTGGCCGGGCGCACCTCCCGCACCTGCCGGGCCAGCTCGATGCCCGAGATAAAGGGCATCCGGATGTCGGTGAGCAGCAGATCCGGCTCGTATTTTTCCACCAGCTGGAGGGCGTCCAGCCCATTGCCGGCACTGCCCGCCAGACGGAAGCCCAGCTCCTCCCATGGAATCATGGTGCAGACTGCCTCCCGCAGCTCGTCCTCGTCGTCCGCGACAATCACCGTGTATAAGGTGGCTCCCGCCATATTGTACGCCCCTTTCCGGAGGGGCAGAGGAACCCGCTCCGATTTGACTGCTTGTATTATAGCAGATTGCATACTGCTCTACAAACCCTTCCTGTGATGCGGAACAAAACGGAACGTCCTATGGGAGAGAAACCTGCGCGAGACACGCCGCAGCCAAATTACTTCTCATCCCATGTTTCCGCTTGATTTCCAGATAGGGGATGACGTACATAGTGTGGTCCTTCATGGCACCGGTGTACAGCTTTTCAGCTTGGCGTTCATCTGCCGCCAGCTTGGCACCTGCCGCTGTGTCCGGATGTCCTCCCAAAGTTCCTATAATTACCCCGTTAGACGCTGTCAGGACATTGACATCAAAGTTTGTATCCACCTCTGCGGCAGAGAAAATCATCACATCCAGCTCATATGTTGTGTTGCTGCAAAGGAGGCGATCACCATGGCAAAGAAACGGGCCAACGGCGAAGGGAATATCCGCAAGCGGAAGGACAGCCGGTGGGAGGGGCGATATACCGCTGGCTATGACTCCAAGACCGGGAAGCGGATCATCCGAAATGTGTTGGGCAAAACCCAGGCGGAGGTCAAGGAGAAGCTCAAGGCGGCACTGGAGGAGGTCAAGGGCATCGATGTAACCCGCTTTTAGGCCTGCACCGTGGCCACCTGGCTGCGGACCTGGTATGAGCTCTACGCCAAGCTCAACGTCCGCACCGCCACAGCTAATCGCTACGAATTGATCATTGAGCACTACACTATTCCCCGCATCGGGAGCGTCAAGCTGAAGAAACTGACCACCCGACACCTGCAAAAGCTCTACAAGGAGTTATTAGAGAGCGGCAGAATACACATCGGAAAGAACCAGGACAAGGGGCTCAGCACCACTACCGTTCGCAGCGTCCACCTGATGCTCCACTGTGCCCTGGACCGGGCAGTAAAGGAGCGGCTGATCCAGCGGAACCCCTCCGATGATTGCATCGTACCAAAGCCCCGGAAGCTGGACATGAAGATCCTGCCGCCGGAGCACATCCACGCCTATCTGGAGGCCGTCCATGCGCGGGGGCTCCTGCCCATGTTTTATCTGGAATTGGCCAGCGGCCTTCGGAAGGGAGAACTGGTGGCCCTGCGGTGGGAGGACGTGGACATCCAGAGCAGAACGATCTCGGTGAGCCGGCAGTACGTCCGCAACCCGGACGGTTCTCTGGAGCTGACCCGACCCAAGACGGAAAACTCCGTGCGACTGGTGTCCATCCCCCAGGCGGCGGTGGAACTGCTGCTCCAGGAGCATGAGAAGCACCCGGACAGCCCCTATCTGTTCCCCTCACCCCTCACCGGAGAGATGTACCACCCGGACTCGGTCGTCAACCTACATAAGAAGATCCTGAAGGACGCCGGACTGGAGGATATCAGGTTCCATGATCTCCGACACACCTTCGCCACCACAGCCCTCCAGAACGGTGTGGACGTCAAAACGGTGTCCTCCATGCTGGGGCACTACGACGCCGGGTTTACCCTGCGCACGTACACCCACGCCACACGGCAGAAGCAGGACGAGGCCGCCCAGACCATGGGCAGCGTCCTGGGGCAAGTCATATAAGAGAAAAAAGGCAGCAAAAAACCGGACGGGAAGGCAGATCTTCCCGTCCGGTACTCTTTCGTCCTTTCCGGCCGTTTCGGCGTGTGGGTCGCGGTGTGGGTCAGATTTTTTGACCCACACCGCAAAACAACTATTTGCAACAAAAAATCCCCGAAAACCGAAGTTTTCGAGGATTTTTAGAGCTGCTGGGCGGATTTGAACCGCCGACCTCATCCTTACCAAGCGGCTCCGGAACTTTTTTCTAACTATTTTTAACGTTTTATGGCCATATCCGCTCCATTCCGTCTACTTTCTGTCACTCTCGAAAATCAAAGTTTCCGCCCATTCCGCCGCCCTCTGTGGCAACTTGTGTGGTCAAACTGTCGGGGGCGTAGATTTCCGCGATTTGACCATTTGCACAAACGTGGTTCGTACACGGTTTTCTGTCTGCCCTACTTTTCTGCAATCCACCGCGAAACATTTTGCTATGGTGTTAACAATGATGAGGGATGTAAAAGGGATCTCGATACTTAGCCATTAACCGCGCTACAAGCCGCCCATATTAGGGGGCTGGGCAAAAATTTGACAAATTAGAGATAAGCTGTTGTCAAGTCCTCGCAAACCATTCCCTTGCTCTTGCTTCCCTTTTCACAATACCTTTTCGTATAGTAGGCAGGTTTCGGTTTTTCAGCAAAAGTTTTATGACCGTGTTGAATAAGGAAGCACCGTAAGTATCCAATCAACAAGTTGCGGGGGTACCCTACCTGTTAATTGGGCGGGTACCTCCGCATTTTTTTGCTTATCTATTTACTTGGTACGTCTTCTCTAGGTGAATCTTATCCGCCTACTCTCAGGTGGAGGAACTCTGTAAGCTTACCATGCTATAACAGCAGATCGTGGGTCGGCAGCGATGGAGTATTTCTGAAGGCGGGGAGATGTGGTCTCCATCTGTCCGCCAGTATTAGAGTGATGTTTCCAGGGCCCGGTACAATGTCTTGCCCGCCTCATTTTTCGGGATCTCCTCCAGCATATGGAGGCGGAAGGTCCTGGGTGGGAAGTGCAGCTGCCCGCTCAGGTAGTCCAGCATCTGGAACGGCAGCTCCGGCTCCCGGCTGTCGTGGAACACCTCTAGGCAGTCGTCCGTGCCTACGCAGGCAAATCCCACCCCTGCAAACCGGGCCGAGAGGAGGCGCTCCACCTCATCCAGGCTGACCCGGCTGCCGTAGAGCTTGACGAACCGCTTCTTCCGCCCCACGATGGAGTAGAAGCCCTCTTCGTCCCGCTTCGCCATGTCGCCGGTATGTAGCTCGCCGTGCCACTGGTTCCCCAGCAGCAGTTCCTCCGCGTTCCGGGCATAGCCCATGGCCACGTTAGGCCCCCGGTAGACCAGCTCGCCCATCCTGCCCGCCTCTGTCAGCACGGCGCCGTCCTCCCCCAGCAGTTCAAAGGAGCCGCCGGGCACCGGGATACCCATGCAGCCGCACTTCTCCACCGCCCGCTCGGCAGGCAGGTAGCCCATGCGGGGGGCAGCCTCGGTCTGGCCGTACATGACATAGAACCGGCGGCCGGTGTGCGCCGCCCAGTCGGCAAATTCCCGGTGAAGGGGTTCGGGCAGCTTGCCTCCCGCCTGGGTAAGGGTGTGCAGGGCGGGCAGCTCCATGTCCATCAGCCCCACCCGCCGGTACATCTGATAGGTGTAGGGCACCCCGGCCAGAGAGGTGACACGTTCCCGGCGCACCAGTTCCCAGAAGGGCTTCTCCACCACGCTGCGGCGGGTGAGCACCACCGCCGCCCCGGCCAGCAGATGGGTGTTGAGGATGGACATGCCGTAGGAGTAGCTCATGGCCAGGTTGGTGACCGGCCGCTCCCCCTCATCCAGGCGGAGGTACTCCACGATAGAGCGGGCGTTGGCGTCCAGGTTTTTCCCGGTCAGGCGCACCAGCTTGGGGCTGCCCGTGCTGCCCGAGGTGGTGAGCAGCAGGGCCAGCTCCGGGTGGAGCTCCGGCCCCGTGCGGTCTCCGTCCCGGAGCAGGACACTGTCCTCCACCTCCAACGCCGGGGTGAAGGAGGCCAGCAGCACCCGGGTCTCGTCCGGCAGATCCCCCGGCGCCAGCACGAAGGCCGGGCGGTAGGTCTCCAGCAGGCCGGCCAGCTGGGCCGGGGCGATGCGGGCGTCCAGCAGGAGGGGCACCGCGCCGGTGCGCAGGCAGGCGAAATAGCCCAGCAGACTGCCCGGCGTGTTCTCGCAAAGCAGGAAGACCAGCCGGTGCCCCCCCACCGCCCGGCCCAGCCGCCCGGCGGCGGCATTCAGATCCCCCAGGGTATAGCGCCGGCCCCCCTCTGTCACGGCCAGAAGGCGCTCCGGCTCCCGGTCACAGCGCGCAAACAATTCCACGATACACACTCCTCCCCATTCACAGGGCGCTCAGCGCCCGTCCATCAGTTCCCGGATCGCGTCCTTCACCGGCTCGGGCAGGGCGTCGTACCAGGACTGCTCCTGACCGGCCGGCGGGAAGACCGTTCCAAACTTCAGGATGTTGGTGGGCTCGATGCTGGAGAGATCACACCAGATAAAGGGCTGTTCAAAATCGCACACCCCGCTCACCCGCCTGGTCAGCTCCAGCATCAGGGCCTTGTTCTGCTCCGGCGTGCGGCAGCGCACGTCGCCGCGGATCCACATGTGCCGTCCCATGGGCCGGCCGGCCACGAAGCGGTTTTCGTCGGGCACCTCGTCGATGATGACCTGCACATAGTAGGGCGGCGCCCCGGTCTGGGCCACATGGCCGTCGGTAATGGCCTGGGCCACCGCCTGCTTCTGCTCCCTGGTGAGCCGGTTTTCGTTGACATAGACGTGATAGGTCGGCATATGCACTCCTCCTTATCCGATGACGCGGGACAGGCAGGCGATCAGATCCCTGCCGTCCCATATGGTGTCAAAATCCAGAGCACGGCCCATAGGCACCACCCGATCCACCCCTCTGGCGCCCAGCCGGGCCAGCAGGGCGGCCGTCTGATCCGGATCCACCCCGCCGCACACCAGAGTCTGTACCTTTGGGGTGAGCAGAGGCGGCAGCTCCTCCATGCTACCCAGCGTCCCCTGATAGAACAAGCCGAAGCCCCCCTTCAGCGGGGGCAGCGGTCCCGCAGGACGGGCCAGCTCCGCCACATAGACTAGATTGCCTCCGTATCGTTCTGCACGGGTCACCGCCGGGGCCTGCATGGTCATGGCGCTGAGACACAGCTGCTCCAGCTTGCGGGCGGTCTGGAAGGGGCCGAAGGGGTAGCGCCGGGCCGCCTGGGCGGCTACGGCCTCCCACCAGCGGCTCCGGCAGGTCTCCTCTCCCCCGTCCTCCAGCCACAGCACCAGCTGAGGGCTGGAGCAGGCGTTCTGATCCATCTGATAGGTGTCGTTATAAAACCGCCGGGCCAGTTCCGCCATGCCGTCCTCATCCAGCTCCGAAACCGCACGCCGGCTCAGCACGGCCAGCGACCAGCGGTCGGGAAAGCACAGCTCCACGGCGTGAGGGGGCATGGGCATGGCCCGCACCGCCGCCACCGTGTCATCGCCGCCCCACACCACCCGGGCGTCGCAGCGGGCGCACCAGGCCGCAGTGATCCTGCTGTCCCGGGAATAGGTGATCAGGCCGGTGCGGGCCCGGACAGCGGCGTGCTCCGGCCGGTCCAGCACCCGGCGCAGGACGGCCAGGAGGGCCGCCTCTCCTTCCGCCCGGCGGCTGGACAGGCGCACCACGTTGGCGTTGCCCGACAGCAGGCCCGTGGCCAGGGTGTAGGTAAACAGGGCCGGCACGTTGGCGGGCGCCAGGTGAAAGACCAGTCCCCGGCCCAGCCGGGGCAGCGGGGCGGCATGCCGCCGGGCCAGCTCCTCCAGGTGGGCGGGACGGCACCAGAAGGCCAGGGCGGCCTCCGCCTCCCGCCGCCGGGTGGCGGGATCCCGGCGCAGCTCCGCCGACAAATCCGCCAGGAAGTCCACCGCCCGGGGGTCAAATGGGGCCCAGGGGGTGCTCTCCGGCTCCGCCGTGCCGGCCAGCAGGGTCACATCATCCCTCATAGGTATCGCTGCACCCCCTTACTTCGGCCCGGGGCACCCGCCCGGTCACCCGAAAATATTTGCCCAGCCGCCCGCAGGGGCAGTCATCCTCCCCCAGTAATACCCCCAGATCCTCGGTGAGCAGAGAGTGGCCCGGATAGGAGCGGGGCAGCAGGGAGAGCACCTGGAGCACCCCCTCCTCCCCCGGTTCGCAGAGGGAGAAGTCCCCGCTTCGCCGTACCACCACGTCTGACCAGACGCTGGCGTGGAGGTGGCCGCAGGGGCACTCCATGTAGATACAGCCGGTCTGCTCCGCCATGCCGTAGTAGTTGTATACCTGCTCCACGCCGGTGGCCGCCGCCACCCTGGCCTTGAATTCCTCGGGGGACACCGCCTCACCGGCCAGCTTCTTCCACCCGCCGCCGTGGACCAGGATTCCGTCGGGGATGGACAGACGCTCCCCCGCCTCCTCCAGGGCGCGGATCACGTGCTTCCAGATCATGAAGGTGAAGCCGAATAGGAAGATGCGCTCTCCCCGGTGCCGCTCCAGAAAGGCGCGCACCCCGTCCAGATCCAGCTCCATATTCTCGTCCAGGGCGTAGCAGGTGCGGGAGCCCAGCAGGGCGAAGCCCAGGATACCCGCCCCCCGGGCGGAGAACATAGTGCGGTCCCGCAGTACCTTCCGGCTGTCCAGCACCAGGTAGGGCAGCCGCCGCTCCCCCAGGAAGTCGGACATGATGTGGCACAGGGCCTGCTGCTGCCGGGCGGCGGTGTCCGCGTCCAGAAAAATCCGGGACACCCTCTGCCCCGTGGTGCCGGAGGAGGTGAGAGTTTTGAACACCTGCTTCTCCGGGATGCTGCGCAGTGCCAGCTCCTTGAACAGGCCCACCGGCAGCATGGGCGCGTCCTCCGGCGCGTCCAGCACCTCCGGCGTCCCCAGGGCGTCCAGCAGCCGACCGTACTCCGGGCAGCAATCCCGGTGGAGACGGGTGAGCTCGGAAAGGCCCTGGGTAAACAGGGCCCGCTTCTCCGCCCGGGCCAAGGCGTAGGGCCTGCCCTGCAGCAGCCTGTCATAATCCATCCTGGCTCCACTCCTCTCCTGTCAAGGTATAGGGCGCACCGTGGCCCGGACAGATCCGCAGCCCCGGCGGCAGCTGCGCCAGAAAGGGTCTGGTTCTGGCCCGGTAGTCCGTCTCGCTCCCGCCGGGCAGGCGGAGGATCACCTTCTCCCCCGGGATCAGGTAGTCCCCGGAGAAAAAGGTATCGCCGTCCAGAAAAATGCCCGCGCTGCCCGGGGTGTGGCCGGGCAGCGCCTCACATTGCAGCCGGTGCCCCTGCCATACCGTCTCCCAGCGCCGCTCATAGGGCAGCTCCGCCGGGGCGCAGACAAAGGGGGGATAGGACACCCCCGGCTTACCCCGGAAGGTCAGGTAGACCTCCATCCGCTGGGTCATGTTGAGCCGCTTGTCCTGGAGGTTGGCACTGCACACGGCGGTGGCCGCCGCCGGTACCCCGGGCCAGCGGCGGCGCAGGGCCTCCAGGCCGGCCATATGGTCGCAGTGCTCGTGGGTGAGGAGGATCAGCTCCGGCTTCCAGCCCAGCCGCTCCAGCAGCTCCAGCGGCCCCCGGGGGTGGTTGGGGTCAATCACCACCGCCCGGCCGTTCTCTCCCAGGAGATAGCAGTTGCTCTCCGTCAGAGGGTCAATCCACCGCTCCAGACTCAGCACGGCTCAGAGCTCCACGCCGTATTTGGCCAGGATCTCCTTCCCCTTCTCGTAGGAGGAGAAGTCCAGCACATCCACCGTGCCCAGGCTGATCCCGAAGGTCTCCTCCAGGTCGCCCATTAAATCCATATGACCCAGCGAGTCCCACAGGGGGATGCCCTGATACTTCAGCCCGGGCAGATCCTCCGGCTTAACCTTAAACGAGGTGAGAAACAGGTGGTCGTATTTTTCCAAATTCGTCATGTCCGGTTTCCTTTCCCGCCAGAAGCAGAACCGCGGCGCGGAGTTGGCCGAGGCCGGCTCCGCGCCGCAGCGCGGCCGCATGGCACTTAATATTTCTGATGGAATCTCTTCTCGTACTCTTCCTTGAGGGCGTCACGGAAGTCGGGGTGGGCAATCTCGATAAGGTTGCGGGCCCGCTGGCGCAGGGTCTGCCCCTTCAGGGCAGCCACGCCGTACTCGGTGACGATGTAGTCCACGTCATTGCGGCTGGTGGTGACGGCGGCTCCCTCGTCCAGCAGTGGGACAATCTTGGAGATCTTGCCCTTGACGGTGGAGGGCATGGCCATGATGGAGACGCCGCCCTTACTGGCGGAGGCACCGCGGACAAAGTCCACCTGGCCGCCCACGCCGGAGATCTGCTTGGCCCCGATGCTCTCGGAGGCCACCTGGCCCATCAGATCCACCTGCACGCAGGAGTTGATGGACACCAGCTTCTCGTTCTGGGCGATGACAAAGGGGTTGTTGACGTAGTCCACCGGGCGCAGTTCCACGTCGGGGTTGTGATCCACGAAGTCGTACAGCCGGCGGGTGCCCATCAGGAAGGCCACCACGAACTTGCCGGGGTGGAGGGTCTTTTTGGCGTTGGTGATGACGCCGGCCTCAGCCAGCTCCACCACGCCGTCGGAGAACATCTCAGAGTGGATGCCCAGATCCTTCTTATTCTTCAGGAAGAGGAGCACTGCGTCCGGGATGGCGCCGATGCCCAGCTGGAGGGTGGCCCCATCGGGAATCAGGGAAGCACAGTGCTCGCCGATGGCCTTTTCGATGTCGCCGATCTTGGGGGGCGCCAGCTCAATCAGGGGAGCCTCATGCTCCACGATGCAGTCCAGATCCTCCACAGACACCAGGCTGTAGGGGCCGGTCCAGGGCATCTGGGGGTTGACCTGTGCGATAACTGTTTTGGCCTGCTTCACCGCCTCCTGGGTATAGTCCACCGACACGCCTAGGGAGCACATGCCGTTCTCGTCCGGCGGGGTGACCATGACCATGGCCACATCCACAGGCATGGTGGTGCTGAACTGGCGGGGCACCTCAAAGAAGAAGCTGGGGGTAAAGTCGCCCCGGCCCTCTGCAATGGCATCCCGGGTGCTGCCGCCCACAAAGAAAGCGTTGTGGCGGAAGTTCTCGGCGTACTCCGGCTTGCAGTACTCGCCCTTACCCATGGCCACCATGTGGACGATCTCCACGTTCTTGTAGGCCTTGGCGTTGGACACCATCACATCCAGCAGATAGGAGGGCTCGCCGCAGGCGTGGGCCACAACGACCCGGTCGCCGGACTTGATGTGATTGACCGCCTCTTCCGCCGTCATCAAATGCTGCTTATAATATTCTTTCCAGCTCATACTATTCACACTTTCTATCAAATTTCCCTGCTCAGCGGGCCAGGTAGGCACGGCCCATACGGTCGGCCTCCAGGATGGCGTCATAGACCTCCTGGGCGGCGATGTCGGCCCGCAGATTCCGGGTGGACTGTGTGGGAACGCAGGCGGCCTCCGCCACTTTCTTCAGGGTTTCGGGCACGACCTCTTTTACCCCCAGCTGAGCCAGGGTCATCGGCAGCCCGGTGTCCTTCAGGAAGGAGAGCACCTGCTCCAGCTCCTCCTCCGGGGCCCTTTCCAGCACCAGCTGAGTCAGTGTGCCGAAGGCCACCTTCTCACCGTGATACATGCCGTGGGCCTGGGGCTCCTGGGCAAAGCCGTCGTTGATGGCGTGGGCCGCAGCCAGGCCGCCGTTCTCAAACCCCAGGCCGCTGAGATAGATGGACGCCTCCACCACGTCCTCCAGTTCGGGGGTGACCTGATGCCGGTCTACAGCATCCAGGGCGTCCCGGCCCTTTTCCATCAGCAGGTCGTAGCACAGACGGGCCATCATCAGCCCAGTGTTGGACACGTTGCCCCGGGCCATGGTGCGGGCGCCGCTGTTTTTGCAGGCCCGGGCCTCAAACCAGGTGGACAGCGCGTCGCCCAGTCCGGCGGCGAAGAGCCGCCTGGGGGCCTCGGCGATGATGCCGGTATCTACCAGAACCAGATCCGGATTGCGGCGCATGAGCACCGCCTTGATGACCACGCCCGCGTCGTTGTAGAGCACAGCCACGCCGGAACAGGGCGCGTCGTTGGAGGCCACGGTGGGGATGACCACGCAGGGCAGGCCCAGATTTTCTGCTGCGGCCTTGGCTGTGTCCAGGGCCTTTCCGCCGCCCATGCCCACGACCACGTCACAGCCCTGGGCCTTGCATTCGTCCATTTTGGCAAAGACCTCGTCTTTGGTGGCCTCGCCGTGAAAGGTGGTGAACACTACCTGCTTCTCCTGGGCGGCCAGGCTGGCCTCCACCCGCTGGCCGAAGCGGACGCGGCTGTTGTCGGAGCAGATGACCAGGAATTTGTTTCCCAGCTTTTTGGCGCTGCGGCCCAGATTGTCCAGCTCTCCCGCGCCCTGCACATAGCGGGCGGGGGCTTTGATGGCATACGTCATGTCGTGACAGTCTCCTTTTCCTGTACTATCGAAAGGCCAGCCGCACTTCCAGATCGGCGGCCAGCGTGCCGTCCACGAATACCTGCCCGCGGCAGACGGCCAGGCCCCGCTCCGTCTTTTCCTCCAGGAGAGACACGTGGATCTCCAGGGTGTCCCCCGGCAGGATTTTCCGGCGGAAGTTGGCCTCCCGCACCCCCATGAACAGGGGGAGCTTTCCCCCGTAGCGCCCGGTGGTCATCATCAGGATGTCCGCCGCCTGGGCGGCCGCCTCGATGGTGTAGATGCCCGGCAGCACCGGGGCATCCGGGAAGTGTCCCGCGAAACAGGGCAGCTCCAGCCGGGCCCGGAAGGAGGCCACCGCCTCCTCCCCCGGCACCAGACGGCTCACCGTGTCGATGAACAGCATGGGCTCCCGGTGGGGCAGGATGCCCAGCACCTCCTGGTGGGACAGGCTCCGGGCCTCCTGGCCCTTCAGGGCCTGGGACAGCTTCTCCCGAACCGGGAGCAGCTCCTCCCACCCGCTGAGGTAGATCAGCCGCCCGGCGGGCACCGCCAGGTCGCTGGTGTTGGCGCACCGGGTGGGGCAGCCGCAGACCACCAGCACCGCCGGGTACTTCACCCCTGCCTGGGCGGTGACAAACTCCGTCTCAGGGAAAAAGCTGCTCAGCCGCTTGACCAGGGCCACCCGGTCATACCGGGGGTTGCAGCCGCCGCAGTAGCGGACACCGATCTGACAGTTATCCGCCATGGCGCATGTTCAGAATGGCGCAGGCCTCGTCCAGCAGCTCCGGGCTGATATCCTGAACCAGGACGGCCTGCTTGATGTGGGGAAGGTGCTCGGTCAGCGCGGTCTGAATCAGCTCCTCCGTGGTCAGGTCGGCCGCCGGGCAGCCGGCGCATTTTCCCCGGAGCTTGAAGCGGACGATACCGTCTTCTACCTCCACGATCTCCATGTCGCCGCCGTGGGTGCGCAGGAGCGGGCGCACGTGCTCGTCCAGCACGGCCTCGATGTCCTCATACATGGCGGATACCTCCTTATAAGAACCGGGGGGCGGCGGATTTCCGCCGCCCCCCGGTCGCACAGATTCTGATTGTTCGGATGTTCCAGGGCAGCCCCTCCCCGCGCGGGTCAGGATCAGCGCCCGACCGCCCCGCAGGGCGGTCGGGTCCCGGAGCGTGCCTCCGCCCGCACCGGAGCGCCGGGCGGACGCCGGGGAACTAATCTTGAGGGAGAGAAGAGGGATGGTTTGGGGCGTATACTCCTTGATGTGGGCGATAGCCTTGGCCAGCACCCGACCGCCCCTGAGGGGCGTCCGGGATCCCGATGGGATTTCACATCCTCGGCGGGAGTGAATCCCGCCTGCGGCAAGGTTTTGGCTGCGCCAAAACGCTTGGACGGCTTCGCCGGGGAAAGCGCTGGCCCTCGCTGGCTTACTCCTTGATGTGGGCGATGGCCTTGGCCAGCTCTTTCTTGTGGGCCAGGTTGCCCTGACGGGAGATCATGATGCGCTGAGCCTGGGGAGAGCCGGCGCCGTGCATGGACTCGGTGCGGTAGCCAACGGCGGCGGTGCCCAGGGACAGGTTCTCGATCAGGCGCAGGATGCGCAGGCGGTTCTCGGTGGACACGGTGGAGACGCCCTTCAGATACTTGTCGATGACGGGCCCCAGCTTCTCGTCCCGGAAGTCGGCCTCGCCGGGGGCGGTGACCATCAGGCCGCCGGCGATATCCTCGGCCAGGCGGACGATCTCATAGGGGAAGCGGGTGACGTTCTGCTTGCACACGTTGGCCAGCAGCAGGTCGATCATGTAGTTGCCGCTCTCGGTGGGGGCGCCCTCGGCGGAGCAGGCGATGCCGCAGCAGTACAGGGTCTCGTTCAGGTGGGTCATCTCGATGAGCTTATCCTTGATGTGGCTGGCCTTGGCGGCGCCGTTGTAGTCGGCGGCCACGGCGGCGGCGCCGATGAGCACGTCGCCCACGCCCACCTTACAGCCGCCGTAGCTCTGGCGGTGATAGCCGGCGAACCGCTCCACCAGCATGCCGGCGAACTCGGTCTCGCCGTTCATGAAGATGCGGTCGTTGGGCACGAACACGTGGTCGAACACGGTCAGGGCCTCCACGCCGCCGAACTCGCTGTTGCCCACGTCCATCTCGCTGCCCTCCAGCTTGCGGGTGTCGCAGCTCTGGCGGCCGATGATCATGAACAGGCCCTTGGTGTCCAGGGGCACGGCGAAGGAGATGGCGTAATCCTTGTCATCGGGGCCCATGGACTGGGTGGGCATGACGATGACCTCATGGCTGTTGATGATGCCGGTCTGGTGGGCCTTGGCGCCGCACACCACCACGCCGTCGGGACGGCGCTCCACCACGTGGAGGAACATGTCGGGATCATCCTGGGCGTGGGGCGCCTTGGAGCGGTCGCCCTTCACGTCGGTCATGGCGCCGTCCACGGTCAGGTCGTTCTCCTGGCAGTACAGCATGAACTTCTTAAAGTTCTCGAAATAGTGGGTGCCGTACTTCTTGTCGATCTCATAGGTGGTGGAGTACTCCGCGTTGAAGGCGTCCATGCCCACGCACCGCTGGAAGCAGGCGGCGGTCTTCTGGCCCAGCAGGCGCTGCATCTTCACCTTGTTGCGCAGATCCTCGGTGGAGCGGTGGATGTGGGTGAAGCGGTTGATGCGCTCGCCGGTCTCGGGGGAGATGGCGGTCATCAGCTCCTGATACTCGGGCATCTGGGCCAGGTCATAGGTCATCCGGACCGAGTTCAGAGAGGGGCGCAGAATCGGGTTATCAACAGGATTTTCCACCTTCTTGCCGAACATGTAGATCTCCATCGGGATCTTGCGGATGCTTTCGATGTACTGTTCGCCGGTCATGAGTGCCATAGCAGAAACTTCCTTTCTCAATCAGATTTTGATGTTCTTCTATGCGGTGTAAAGCGGCGCTCGCCGTTTTACTGGTTGTCATGCTCGCTGGGGGCGCCCACGGCCACCTGCTCCACGGCCTGCTGCTCCTGGTTCTTCTTGCTCTCGAACAGGAGGAAGAAGAGGATCAGGCCCACAGCCAGGCCCCAGGCGGCGCCCTGAAGGGCCAGGATGATGCCCATGACGCCGCAGATGCCGCGCTCGATATCCGTCCTGCACATGTTCATGGCCAGCTGGGTGCAGATGAAGCCCTGCACGATCAGGGTCAGGGAGAGGGCCACGGGCAGTACGGACTGCAGCAGGGAGGAGATGGGGATCAGTGCCACGCAGATGAAGGTGCACCAACGGAAGGTGCCGGCGCCGCTGTAGATGGACTCCATGGCCTTGGGGCCTTCCTTATACCGCTGGGACACGGCGGCGGTAACGGCCGCCCACAGGGGACCGCAGGTCTGGGTATAGGGGCAGCAGAGAGCCATAGCCACGTTGCGGATGCCGCTGATGATGTTGGAACGGTTGGCGTTGAAATCAATCTTTTCATCCCGACGAACCTCGTCAGCGGAACGGATCAGCTCCTCAGAGGTGACGAAGTCACCGAAGGCGATGATGTAGACCACAATGGCGGTGGGAATGGCGGCAATCCAGGTGGCGGCGCTGGGCCAGCCGATGGCGAAGGGAGACAGCTGGTTCCAGATGTTGGCGAACTCAGGAACCTTGATAAGGGGCCACCACTGCACCTGGGGGAAAGCCAGCTCGCCCACAATGGGGCCCAGAATCAGGGCGATGATGATGGCGGGCAGCATGCCGAACTTGCCGATGGCATCAATAAATTTGTTTTTCCGGCGCATGTTGGCCCAGATGGGACTGAACAGGCAGAAGTAGGCGATCAGCACGCCCACGGTGATGGAGATGGGGTAGGTCCAGAACCGGCCGCCCTCACCCATCTCGCCGATGATGGCGGACAGGCCGCCGCCCATCAGCACACCGGCCTTCACAGAGTTGGGCACCAGATGCACCATCTTGCCGCCGATGCCGGTGATGCCGAACACCAGGAAGATGAGGCCCAGGATCAGCTGCATGGCGATCAGTGCTTTTGTGCGGTCAGGGCCCATAGCATAGCCTTCGGTCAGCCAGGCGGTGATGATGGGGATGGCCGGGGTGATCCAGCCGGGCACCACTGGGTCGCCCAGCAGCACGTGCAGGTTGTAGAAGAAGCCGTTGATGATGACCATGGACAGGGCCACGCCGTATTCAACGCCCAAAACCTCTTGCAGAACGGGGATGGCGCCCAGACAGGTGGCGCACATAAAGACCGCCTGCACCATCTCCGGAACCGACCACTTGTAGTGGACGAAGGGAAGACGGGTCTTAAATATGCCGGCCTTCCAGTATGGCTGCTCCTCACCGTACTTGCGGTAGCGGCTGACGAATTGTTCGTTTGCCATATGCGTTCCCTCTTTCTTTCCCGCGAATTTTTGTGGATAGGCGGTTCAGTTGGCCAACTGGTTCCTATGCACGAACACTCTCTATTTTGCAACCTCGGTGCCAACTTACAAAAAAATCCCAAAGCCGCTGTCCGACAACGACTTTGGGATTTTCGCAGAAATTGTCCTTTTTTGCGTACGCTGCATTTTTGAAACAGTTTGATGCTCTTCACAAAGTGAGGCCCCTTGAAAATCAAGGTTTTGGTTCCTGGTTCATTTTTGCAGCATCTGTTTTACTTTTGCAGCAGTTCTTCGTATTTCTTTCGCTTCCGCACAAAGGTAGCGCTGTCCATGCCCAGGCTTGCCGCTGCCGCCCGGACATTGCCGTACCGCTCATAGGCGCGGCAGATGTACTCGTACTCGAAGCGGGCCACCTCCCGCTTCAGGTTCACCCGCCCGTCCTCCTCGGCCGCGAGTTCCCCCTCAAACCGGCAGGCGATGGGCAGATCTTCCGGCAGAATATCGTCCCGGGTGCTGAGAATCACCGCCTGCTCCACCACATTTTTCAGCTCCCGCACATTGCCGGGCCAGGGGTAGTTGTGCATCAGCTCCAGAGAGGCGGGCGTGAACACCTTGTGATAGCGGTATTTCTTATTCATGTCCTTCAGAAAGGTGCGCACCAGGGGGAGAATATCGCCCTGCCGCTCCCGCAGGGGCGGAATGACGATGGGCACTACATTGAGCCGGTAGTACAGATCCTCCCGGAACGTCTTTTCCCGCACCATCTCCCGCAGATCGCGGTTGGTTGCGGCGATGATACGCACATCCACCGGGATGGAGCGCACGCCGCCCACCCGCCTTACCTGCATCTCCTGCAGGACGCGCAAAAGGTGAACCTGCATCTCCAGAGGCAGGTCGCCCACCTCATCCAGGAAGACAGTGCCCTTGTCAGCGCTCTCAAACACACCCATTTTGCCCTCTCTGCTGGCTCCGGTAAACGCCCCTCTTTCATAGCCGAAGAGCTCGCTTTCGATGAGGGTAGCGGGAATGGCGCCGCAGTTGATGCCGATGAAGCTCTGGCCGGACCGGGCGGAGTGCTCATAGATAAATCGGGCAAACTGCTCCTTGCCCACGCCGGTCTCCCCCAGCAGGAGGACCGTGGTGTCCAGCCCGGCCACCTTCTGCGCCCGGGCCATCACCTCCATGGTGCGGGGATCCGCCGCCACCATCTGGGAGGCAAAGGGGTCCCGGCTGCGCAGGAAACGCAGCTCCGACAGGCGGCGCTCCTCGCTCTTCCGATACTTCTCCTGCAGGCCGTAGATCTCCGTCATATCCCGAACCACCGTGATGATCATGGACAGCCCGCCCTCTCCGTCAAAGTGGGGCGTGCTGGTGATCAGCGCCTGTTTGCCTGTCCGAAAGGTCTGCTCCAGCGTGACCGGCCGCTTGGTCTCCAGCACCAGCAGGGAGCCGGAGCGGTCGATGAGGCCGGTCTCCACCAGTTCCCGCATATTCCTGCCCAGCACATCCTCCGGCCGCAGGCCGGAGATCTCCTGATAGGCGTGGTTGATCAGGATGGTATTGGCCTCTCCGTCGGTGATGTAGATGCCATCGTATATACTGTTCAGAATGGCGAACAGCTGGCGGTTGATCTCCTCCTGATCCCCCTGGAGCAGCGAGGAGCCGCTCTCCCCCACATAATAGACCTTGCTCGGCTTATCCACGGCTTTTCCTCCGTTTCCCGTCAGCCCTTCGGCGGCTCACCCTCCAAAATCACAATGGACGTTTTGCATTTTTCCACCAGAAAGCTGTCAAACCGGTCCAGCTCCGCGGCGTCGGAGAACGCCGAGGTTGGGATGATGTATGCCCCCTGTCCAAAGAACAGGAACCGCCAGCCCGGCAGCGCCGCCAGATGGTTGACCTCCGTGTAGCGGGCCGTGGTGGTCTCCTCCCCTGCCTGGGTGCGGATGCGGTCACCCAGGAAGGTAAAGGTCACCTGGGCCGGGTACGCCCCCCGCTTCTTTGCATCCTGAATCGCCTTCCGGCATGTCTTGGCCTGGGCTCGCCTGGCCCCCAGGGGAATCACCGCGAACTGCAGAATGACAAAGGCAATTCCGGCCGCGCGCAGCCATACAGGGCAGGCCTGCCAGTTCCAAATCAGCAGAAACCCAATCACAATCGCCACACTGATCAGTGCCGGGTACGCCATCACTTCCATCCGGTGCTTTTGAAACATCTTCCAGGTGGCCTTCGCCATGGCGCGATAGGCCGTCTCGTCATAAGTGCTTTTGACTACAAAATCATTCTCCGGGTTCATCTCCCCGCACTCCTCTCTTGGGCTGCCTCAAGGTAGCCCAGCCCGCGGAGGCCAGGTGATCCGACGCAGCCGCCCGCTTTGATTTCTCAGTTTATCATAACTCATCTTGGAAAACAAGCCGCCATTTCTTTAGCAGTATAATCTTCTTACTGCTGTACAAATTCGCTACATCACTATCTGCCGACCCGGATGCTCTTGATTTTTCACGGCTGCTTCGGCCGTACCCCGGACCTCCCCAAGGGTATTCTCCCCTTCCCATAGGCATCCTTTTCCTCAAACGCTTTGGCTCTTCGCTCGTAGAACGTTGTCCGGTCAAGCCGCATGATGCAAGTAGGTCAGGGATATTAAGATACTGTTGACAAAGAATACGAGGCTGGCCGCACGGTCAGCCCTGTTGTTGTTTAGTTTGATAGATACTCTTCCCGCACCCGGTAGCGGCTGACGCCAAAGCTGCTATTGCGTTGAATGACCTCATCGGGGAGCATGGCCAGGTATTTCCGGCCGAAATTGGTGTCCCCGAAGTAGCAGTCGAAGTTAATGACAGGAAGTACAACCCAATTGCTGTCCTCCGGCCGGTTTGCCACATAGTAGGCGACCAGGGTGCGGAGCACCCGGGGCGGCACTGTTTCCGGGCAGGCCCGGTCGAGCCGCTCCGCCAGCTCCGCCGGCAGATCAGCCTCCATCCGGCGCAGCGGTCCCAGCTCCAAGGCGTCAGCAATCATATCGTCAAAGCGCAGCACCCAAGCACCCTCCGTGGCCGGAGAGGACAGCGGCGTCTGGAACTGCCGGACCTTGTCCCGCCACACCCGGTCAAACTTTTTGTCCAGGTCTTCCGCCACCTCCGCATAGCTTTTCCGCACCAGGTTGGGATGTTTCTTCGCAAAATCCATGGCGCTGTGGAAGTGGCGGGCAAACCACCCTAGTCCCGCCTCGTCCACTAACTTTGGGAACTCTCCATGGAGCTCCGGGAATCCGGTGTGGTACTGCCACGTTTTCCGGCTGTTTGGCTTCTCCGGGACGCTGCACCAGGCGCAGAGACCCTTGCGGGCCTTCTCCAGTCGGCTGCGGGGGTCGCCGGGGAGCTCCGCCCCATCCGGCGTGTGGAACAAAAACCCCCGGGCCAGGATGGTCAGAATACGGGCCAGACCGCTGAAATCCCGCAAAGCCTCAAAGGTGAACCGCCCCAGCCAGGTTGTGTCCCTCTTGCCCACGGCCTGGTAACAGACTGGCCCCGTATAGTCCAGAAATTCCTGCCACTCATTCAGCATGGTGCACCTCCAGGATATTGGGCTCCAGGGCATCCAGCAGCAAGTCCCACAGCAGGTGCCGTTTCCCCAGCGCCACCACGTAGCGGACTGCTGTCACCGGCTTCACAATTTGATCCAGCTGCTTGCGGCATTGGGCGGGCACCGCCTCCCGATAGCCCTGGGAGCTTTGCTTCTGAAGATAGGCCCCCATCATATCCGCAAAGGCCGGCGAATCCCCGGGGCGGCTCAGCTGCTTACGGGCCTGGGCTTCGTGCTCCTCATGAATGTCACAGAGGAGATCTCCCAGCACCCGGTAGCCGCCGCAGCGGAAGTCAGAGAACAGGTCAAACAGCGGCTGGAACTCCGGGAGCCAGGCAAGCAGGAACTGCTCCCGTGCCTCCTCACCCAAGAACTGCCACTTCTCCTGACGCAGGGCGTCCAGTATTTCGGATACCCGTTCCGGCGGCAGCGCACTCAGCTGAGCGTACAGCTCGTCGGTATCCCAGCTGTCCTCCTGACCCCTGGAGAATAAAATCCGCTCCACGTCACTCCTTCTGCGCTTCTGCTTGATCTCCGCCCGGCAGGCCCGGATCCGGGACAGACAGGATTCATAGTCTTTCAGCAGTACAGCCACCCGGTTCAGGATGTCCCTGTCCAGTCCCTCCTTCCAGCCCGGCCGACGGGCGAAGGAAAACAGCTCGCTGTCCCCGGCGGGCCTGTCCTTCACCGCCGGGGTGTGCCGCTCCAGCTGGCGGGCCAGATAGGGCAGCCGCTCCAGGTTGGAGTCCACCGCCTCCCAGTCGATTTCCTCAAAGAATTTCTTCAGCCGCTGGGCGTGGGTTGGTTCATACCAGGCCCGGCGGGTCTCCGCCTGCTCCACCAGCCGCTTGTACTGGAGAAAGGGCGTCCGGGGCACGGTACGGTGGTTCAGGTACTCGTCCAGCTCCGGCCGGATGCCGCTCTTGGCCGAGTCGATTTCCAGTCCCGTCAGGATGGCCAACAGCTCTGTCTCCTCCCGGCACCGCCGCCGCTCCTCGCCGTCGGAGTTTTCGTTGTAGGCGATGATGCTCCGGTTCAGGGCCGCGTTGCAGATCTGCCCCACCCGGGAGGAAAAGGTGCTGCGCACTGTCTCAAACCGGGCCTCCCAGTCGTTGGCGTTCCGGATCAGCGGCTCCGCCGAGGGGATCATCAGCAGGGGGATGTTCTCATAGTTGGTCAGGGACCTGTGCTTCTGATAGGCCTGGTACAGGTGGTAGTTCCGCCGCACGCAGGCGTTGAGGATCGGGTCCGCGATGGTCTTGACCATGTCACCGTCGTAGTCTGCACCGCCAAGGCGCTCCGCCGCCAGCATATCGGCGCTCACCATCACCACATCGGTGAGATGGCCGAAGTAGTGGCGGCGCATCTGCTTGCGCTCCTCTTTGGCGTCGAAGAAGGAGAGCTGGAGTTCCTCGTTCCGGGCGATGTGGGGGTTGCGCAGGAGGGTGCACGCATCCCCGTGCGCATAGGCGGCGCCCGGGGCGTAAAAGGAGCTGGATGGGAAGCGGTCCAGCATGGCTGCCAGATAGTAGTTCTTCTGCCGCTTGGTGTCCGGAATCCGGTTCTCTACCAGAAAAGCCAGAAGGTCCAGCAGGTCGCCGGACAGGTACCGGTTGTCCCCCGCCACGATGAGCCGCCCCAGGGCGTAGTGCTTCAAGATCTGCTTTGCCTTCCCGTCCAGCACATTCCGGTAGACCGGCTCGGCGATCAGCCTGGGGTTTTTCTTTAGGAGTGCGGCCATCAGCTGCTCCCGGCTCCGGCGTCGGGAGAACAGGCTCCTGCACTCCAGCGCCTGGAGGAAATAGTCCCGCCGGAAGGCCCGGTTGGCCCGGAAGTTGTAGTAGGCCAGCTCCGTCTGCTTGGTGAGCCAGTTCCGCCCTTCCTCCTCCGGGCTGTGGTCCCAGCCGTCCGGCAGATCCCGGGGCCGGAACTCATCCTCCCGGATGGAGGCCGTGTTCAGGAACTGGTAATTCAGGTCGGTGAGGGTCCGTGGTTTTTCCTTGCTCACGTTGGTGATGTACAGGGCATGACGGCAGCGGCGGAAGACCGACCAGTAGTCCTCCCAGGTCATGCCGCTGTCCTTCAGCCAGCCGCAGCCCTTGAACATACTCTTGGTGAGAATGATGTCCACCTCCCGCACCGGATGGACCACACCCCACAGATCCACAATGGTCTCTGTGCCGCAGTTCAGCAGGAAATCGTGGAAGTCCACCTGGTGGAGCATCCCCTTGATGTAGGGCAGGCGGATCTGAAAGGAGGTGTGGATAGCCTCCCCACAAAATGCCCTGTCCACCACCTTGGCGTACTCTTTGGAGATCAGCCCCTCCCCGTCAAAGCAGGTGACGGTGATCTCCTCCCGCCGCTCCACCCGGTGGTATCTCCGGGTGCTGCCCGAGCTTCCGTCGTCCTCCACCGTGATGACCGGGACATTATATGCCTCCCGGGTGGGGTTGTCGATGACCACCACCCGGTGGGGCCTGTCGATACCGATGCCGTCCACCCGCACGCCGCCAGAGAGCATCAGGCCGTTGTAGGCGTAGAGCTTGCTGAGCTGGCAGTCCCCAATCTCCATGTCCATCTGGATCCGCCGGCGCACCTGGTGGTACACGTCCTCCCGGAGGAAGGACAGCTTCGCCTGCCGGCTCATACTGCCGGAGCGTTCAAAGGCCAGATAGCGGTGCTGGCCGGAGCCGAAGTCCAGGTAGACACCCTCCGGCCGGAACACGTCCCTGGCCTTCTCCTGCCTGAGCCGCTGAATATCCCTCAGACTACTGCGGTCAAAGATACCGGAGAAGTCCATGTAGAAAATCACGTCGGACAGCCCTGTGAGCAGGTTGTCCTCTCGAGGCTCATCAAAGCTGTCCCCATGCAGCACACACATGATCTGGAAGAACAGCGCATTGCTGTCCTGCTCGTGCAAGGCGGTACGGCTCTTGCACCGCTCCGTGGATGCCCGGTCAAGGACAAAGCGGTACTGGCCGTCCTCCTGGACGGCGCAACTCATCACGGCCCGGGCGGACAATTCAAAAATCCGGTATCTGGCCTGGGGCATGCCCCCCACCTCCTGTCAGTTCCATTCTACCACAGGTGAGCGGAAAAGCAAATAGGATACTACCCCCACAAATTTTATGGGGGCAGTGTCCTATTTTTGCGAAGGAGGGAATTTCACTATGAAATGCTCACAGTATCAGTCCTATGATGACCTGCCGCTGTTCCTCAATGCAGAAACGGTGGCAAAGGTGCTGGGCGTGTCGCCGTCATCTGGCTATGAGCTGATGCACGAGCCGGACTTTCCGGTACTGCGCGTCGGTAGCCGCATGGTGGTCCCCAAAGAACAGTTCATCCAGTGGGTATCCGCCCACGCGGAAGGGGGTGAGCGCAGATGAAACCGCAGGTCATGCAATACAGACCAGATAAATACCGGTTCGCGCTACCCAATCAAGTCTGGTCTTGGAAGCTCAAGCCGCCGACCTTCGCGGTGCTGGCATACCTGTGTTGGCTGCGCAGTCATGGTGACAACAGCGGCGTCCCTGACCCGGGCAGCCTGGCAGTGCGGCTCCATATGAGTCCAGCCATGGCGGCGGCCTGCCTGGGTGCGCTGCTCCGGCGCGGCCTTGTCGCGCAGGATCTTACCCCAACGATTCCCCGCGCTGGCGGGAGAGCCGGGTGTTTCTTCACGCTACCCCATGAGATCTTCTGTCTGGATTTGGGCCACGGCGCGATCGCCGTGTACGCATACCTGCTCTGCTGTGAGGACCGCCGCACCCATCAGTGCCACCCCAGCTACAACACCATCTCCGGTGCAACCGGCCTGGCGGTTAATACGGTGATGAAGCATGTCGTAAAGCTGGCGGAGCGAAAGTTCATCACAGTGGAGCGCACCAGCTATATCGATGACAAAGGCATGAAGTGGAACGGCAACAACTGCTACACCATCCTGCCCATCCGGACGGCAGTGGAGGTATTCCACCGGAAACAGTTGGAGACGCTGGAGGAGACAGTAGAACAGGAGCAGATCGCCGGTCTCCTAACGGCGACCAGCAAGGGCCCTCTGTGACCGCCTGTGAGGCTCTGTGTGCCTCGATTGAAGGAGGGCAGCGTCTCTGCCCCTCCCAGGGGCTTGAAGGGCCGGTTCGGCCCGGTTTCGGAAGTCCTTCGGGGGACAAAGGCCAAAGCAGGATAAACGACGGGGTCGCAAGCGCCCCGCGTCGGCTCACAACTGCCCGCAGTGCGGGCAGTTTCAGGGGCCGTAGAATGGGGTCAAACTCAGAGGTGAAAGCTGAGGTTACGGTCGTTCTGCCGGAGGCCCTACGGACACGAGGAAAAAACGGGGGTCAGCCCCGGGAAAGGAGCCTGTTTATGAGTAAGAAGGAGAAATTCGCCCTCTATCTGACGCCGGAGAAGAAAGCCCTTCTGGAGCGGCGTTTTCGAGAGGATGGGAGCCGGAGCCTCACCGGCTTCATCGAGCGTGCCGTGGACTTCTACCTGGACTACCTCAGCGCCGGCGACGCCGGGTTGTTCCTGCCCGCCTCCATCAAGTCCTGTCTGGACGGGCGGCTGGATCAGCTGGATGACCGCCTGGCCGCGCTGGCCTTCCGGCAGGCGGTGGAGACGGACATGATGGCCGGTATCCTGGCGGACACCTGCCAGCTCAGCCGGGAGGAACTGCGCCGCCGGCGGGCGGAGAGCGTGCGCAACGTGAAGGCCACCAACGGCCGCATATCCCTGAAGGGGCGGTCACAGGAGATGTGGGAGGAGGGGGATGAGTGGCTGGACTGATCGTCAAGAGTCCCTACATCAAGGGCGGCGGTGCCGGCGGCTACCTGCGGTACATCGCTACCCGGGAGCGAGTGGAGATCCTGCCGGATGGCCGTCCGCCCACCCGCAAGCAGGAGCAGCTGATCGCAAAGTTGACAAAGGACTTCTCTGGTGTGAAGGAGCTTTCCGAGTACGCAGACTACACCGAACGCCCCACCAAGGCCAACGCCTCGGCGCTGATCACCATGGCACTGGAGGGACACTGGGACGAAGTCCGTACCTCTGACGGCTACGCCAGGTACATCGCCACCCGGCCCCGGGCGGAGCGATTAGGCAGCCACGGTCTCTTTGGTGATGAAGATTTTGTGGATCTGAACGCCGCCATGGCGGAGGTGTCCGCCTACCAAGGCAACATCTGGACGCATATCATCTCCCTGAAGCGGGAGGATGCCGCACGGCTGGGATACGATAATGCCAGAGCGTGGCGTACTTTACTCCGGGCCAACCGCCACGAGATTGCCGCCGCTATGAACATTCCGCCGAATCACTTTCGCTGGTACGCCGCCTTCCACGATGAGGGGGAGCACCCCCACGTCCACATGATGGCGTGGTCAACGGTGCCGGGCGAAGCCTATCTGACGCGGGAGGGTATCCGCCAGATCAAGTCCACGCTCACCAACCAGATCTTCAAACAGGAGATGCTCCACACCTACGAGCAGAAGTCCCAGTCACGGGACGAGCTGGTACGGGAGGCCCGCCGAGCAATGGTACAACTCACCCGGGAGATGGCGGACGGGATCTGTAATTGCCCGGCGGCGGAAGCGCTGATGCAGAAGTTGGTGGTGCAGTTAGAAACCGTAAAGGGTAAGAAGTCCTACGGGTACCTGCCAAAGCCGGTGAAGAAAACGGTGGACGAGATTGTGGATGAACTGGAGAAGCTGCCCATAGTAAAGCAGTGCTATGACCAGTGGCTGGAGCTCCAAAACCAGGTAGACAGCTACTATCACGACAGCCCCAGAGCACGGAAGAAACTGTCCCAGGAAAAGGGGTTCCGGCAGATTAAAAATGCGGTCATCCATGAGGCAGAACGGCTCCGGCTTGGGGAGCCCACCTTTGAAGATCAGGAGATAGAGGGGATGGATGAACATCCGGATGAACAGGGAATGTCCTTCGAGTGCTGGGAGCTCTGGCAGTTCATCCAGGATAAGCGGTATCCCCTGGAGCTCCGGGATCAGTGGGTGGAGCGTCTGGAACAGATGGCGGAGCAGGGTGACACCTATGCACAGTTCGCCATGGGCCAGCTCTGCCGGGACGGCCCGCTGCTGATCCCGGACAGTCAAAAGGCAAAGCGGTGGTTCACCTTGGCGGCGGAGCATGGAATGCCGGAGGCACAATACGCACTGGGTAAACTGCTCTTGTCGGAGGACACGGAGGTTCATGACCTAGACGAGGGGCTCCAGTGGCTGCGGCGGGCGGCACAAAAGGGAAATACATACGCCGCCTATCGACTGGGGAAGGAGTACCTGACGGGTGAGCATACCCCAAAAAGCACCGAGACGGCCGTGGGCTGCTTCCGATCGTCCGCCGAGCAGGGCAATCCCTTCGCCCAATACATGCTGGGCAAGCTGTGCCTGGATGGGAAAGTGGTTCCCCGTGACCAGGAGCAGGCGGTACAGTGGTTCCGGCGGTCAGCCGCACAGGGAAACCGGTATGCCCAGTTCTTCCTGAACCGGCAGAACAACCTTCGGCCGCCCGGGGTGATGCTCTCCGTCACCCGGCTGCTCCACCACCTGAGCCGGGTATTCCAGAAGAACTCCATGCCTGCAACTAACCCCGGCGTACTCCAAATCGACCGCAAGCGCCTGCGCCAGCTCCGGGATAAGCGCATCGCTCTGGGCCACAAAGCGGACGACCACCCGGAGCAGGGCTGGGGCGGTATAACTATGGGGTAAGTGTGTATAGGCAAAAGGGCCTCCTGCATCATCAAACAGGAGGCCCACATCTGTCGCTCACAGCATCGTCATGCCCGGGGAAATCGTCGGATCCTGCACCGCGTATTGGAATCTCCGCTCCAGCTCGTCAATAGCACTTTCTTGCCCAAGGCGGCTGAGGCGTTCCTTCTCTCGGAGCACCGCAATACTCCCTTTCACAGATTGTATTTCTTCGCTGGACCAAGGTCGGTTCCAATATTGGAACAATGCGTTGGATGGCCTGCCGGGATCTTCCGTGCAATCAAATATTTTGTCCAGCTCCCTGGTCCAGATCGTCACTCTGGAAAGTACAGGATCGGCGTTTAGCTTATCTAGATTGTCCGGCAAAACAGCTACAACATGGTCATGGGCATCCATTGCTGTTGCCCTTGGTATCGTGCCGCCTTCGTTCATCTTGTAAAACCGAAGAAGCGTACTGCATAACGAAACAACCGGACGAACTGCTATCGCCGCAAGTTCTACTCCATAGCTCTGCCCGATGAGCAGTTCCGCTGTATGATGGGGAACTTCTGTGGTGCGGCCAGTCCCCTCAATGATCATGTTTATCTTCTGCTCGGAGAGTCCTTCGATCAATGTTCCGTTACGGCTGAGGAAAAGCTACTGGTCATGGAAGCGCTATCCGTTCCAAATGCCTCATATAGTTTCCTGTAATTCGGGTGAAAGCGCCGGTACTCATCCGCATTGATGAAGAATGCGTCCCCGCCAAATGTCCGGTTCAGCATTGCGGACAGGATCGTTTTCCCCGCGCCGGACTGACCCGCCAGGAGGACAGCAGAGGGATCCGAATGGCTTGCATAGTTGGAAGCCAGGGCTAATTCACGTTCAACGACATAATCGACGTCGCCTGGAGTAAACCGGGCTAGCATCTTCTTCCCGCCTTCCATAACCGTCAGGCCCCGATCCCTGCCGAAAAGCGCCGGGCCAAATCAAACTGAGTGTCGATTTGATCTAATTCCGACTCCGTCCTCGCATCCAAGATGTCGTGCTTTGCATGCCATACCAAGGCGTACATCACATTGACAGGGTTTGTTCGGTCAGACAGGGGGATATTATTTCTCCTCCCGAAGCGGGAAATTGAGCCCAAAATATCCGCTCCTTTTTCCAGCAGGATTTCCTGCCGGAGGGAAAATTCATAGCTGCTGTTCATAAATACACCTCCGTCCGTCTCGTTGGACGCAGCATCCTGTTCTGTGTGCGCATTGCAGCATAAGCCACGAGCAGTTGCAAATCAAAATAGTATCCTGCTCTCTTCGGATTGGCCGCAATCATCTGCGCCAGCTCTGGGAGGTGCCCCTCACCCTATAAAACAATAGGCCCCATCCTACCAGATTGAGACGCTGTTAACAAGGAATACAGCAGTGGATTAAACCGCCCAAATGATAACAATTTGATAATAGTGCGCCGAGGCCCTGGCTATTTCCTGTTTCTGTGGTATGGTGGTTACTGAGGAGGGATGACCATGACAACCAATCAACCCCCAGTCCAGCGATGCCAATATTGCGGGAGTAACGATCTGGGCCTCGGCTGGCAACATGGCGAGGCTATCGTCACCTTCAAGAAACATGGGCTTGGGGGCAGCCGGCTCCATTCTCTGATCTGCCGCCGCTGCAGGGCTGTGCTCTATCAATGGGTGACGGAGCCTCACAAATTTCCGCCTGTCAGTAATTGTACCACAAATCAGAGATAAAACGTCAGGAGGTGTATAGCATGGCAAAGCGCAGACCGTCCGGTGACGGTATGGTGCGGAAGCGGCCGGATGGCCGGTGGGAGGGGCGTATTGTGGTGGGCCACAAGGCAAACGGCTCCTCCATTTTCCGCTACCTCTACGCGGACACCCAAAAGGAGTTGACAGCCAGGCTCCGGCAGGAGATCGACGCCTACCAGGGCATCGACCTGACAGAGGATAGCCGCATGACCCTGGCAGAGTGGCTGGATCACTGGCTGGAGCAGATGGCCCTCACCCTTCGGCCGGGCACTCTGAACCACTACCGCAATGACTTGGCACATCACGTCGTGCCCTATCTGGGACAGAAGAAGCTTACCCAGCTCACAGTGGCTGACCTGCGGAATCTCTACAATATTTTGAAAGAGCATGGGCGCATAAAGCCACGCCCCGGCCAAAATCCTGGGCTCTCCCCCGCCACTGTCCACGGCATCCACGCCACCCTCTACCAGGCGCTCAGCGCGGCAGTGGACCAGGGGCTGATGCCTGTCAATCCAGCCGGGCAGGTGGATCCACCCAAAGTTCATCACAAAGCGATGCACGTCCTGAGCCAGGAGCAAATGGAGATGTTTCTGGAGGCCACGGAACAGGACCCTGTCTGGCGGGATTTCTTCTACACAGAGCTCACCACCGGCCTGCGGCTGGGGGAGATCTGCGGCCTGATGTGGGGCGACTTTGATGAGCGGAAAAGCACCCTCAGCGTCAGCCGCACTCTGCACCGGAAGGCAGGCGGACGGCTGGTGGCGGGGGATACCAAGACCTACGCCGGAACCCGGAAGATCGTCCTGCCGCCCAGCACGGCGGAGCGGCTGATCGGGCGCAAAAAGCACTCTTGCTCCCCCTGGATTTTCCACAATCCCCTTCGCCCGGAGGCTCCGCTGAATCCCGGCGCCGCATACCATCAGTTGAAAAAATTCCTGAGAGTAGCGGATTTACCTGAAATTCGCTTCCACGATCTTCGTCACACATTTGCCACCCAGGCCCTGGCCTCCGGGGTGGACGCCAAGACTCTGGCCGGTATCCTGGGGCACACCAAGGCCAGCTTCACCCTGGATACCTACACCCATACCACGGGGGATATGCAGAAACGGGCGGCGGAGATCGTGGGTGGCTTCCTGACCGACTACTTAGGAGAGGAGATGGCCCCATGGCAAAGCACAGAAAACGCGGGGATGGCAGCGTCCACCTGAGAAAGGACGGCCGCTGGGAGGGTAGATACGTGGTGGGCTACGATGAAAAAGGCCTCCCTGTGACCAAGAATGTCCTCGCCAAAACCAAAACCGAGTGCGTGGCAAAGCTGGAGAGGCTGCGGGAGAGCATCAAAGCCCCTGCTCCGGAACAGCCAAAGGCGGGTATTCTGCTGGGTGACTGGCTGGATCTCTGGTACCAGGGCTATAAGAAGCCCAATCTCCGCCCCAACACCCAGATGTCCTATGAGCGCAGGATTTATCAGCACATCTTACCCGCCCTGGGCAGCGTCCAGTTGGACAAGCTGACCACTCCGGACATTCAGCAGTTCTATACCGGCCTGAAACAGGGCGGGCGGCTGCTCCGCACAGAACTCTACGGGGATGGGCTCTCCGATCAGACCGTCCGTGGGATCCACACCACCCTTCATGCAGCCCTGGACAAGGCGGTGGAGGAAAAGCTGATTTTCCGTAACCCCGCCGAGGGCTGCAAGCTCCCGCCCGTCAGGGCCAGAGAGATGCAGGTGCTCACCCCGGAGGAGATCCAGCGGCTGCTGATCCAGGCCAGGGAGGACGGTTGCTACGAATTGCTCCTTCTGGAGCTGTCCACCGGCCTGCGCAGGGGCGAGATTTTAGCACTCCAATGGGGTGACCTAAATTTCAGAACTGGTTCCCTTCGGGTAGAACGTCAAGTTCATCGGGTAAAGGGAGAGCTGGTTGTATCCCCACCTAAAACCAAAGCCAGCAACCGGACGGTCCTTCTCCCTGTCCCTGTCTTGAAGGTCTTAAAAGCCTACCAGAAAACCATCCACTCCCGCTGGATGTTTCCCTCCCCCGTCAAGGAGGACTCCCCCATGGACCCGGCCACCGTCCGGAAACGGCTCCAGATAGTGCTGGAGCGGGCGGAGTGTAAGCGCCTCCGGTTCCACGATCTCAGGCACACCTTCGCCACCGCCTCTCTGGAGCATGGAATGGACATCAAGACGCTGAGCACTATCATCGGCCACGTGTCCAGCAGCACCACGCTGAATATCTACACCCATGTCACCGACCAGATGCGCCGGACCGCAGCGGCAAAGATCGACCGGGGTATTGGCAAGGGGACTGCCCTGCCAGAGGCAGAGGTTCTTCCCCAGAAACCCACCCCCAGTACCTTCCGTGCATATAAGGGGCTGCGGCGCAAACCAGGCACCGGGTGTATCAGTCAAATCAACGACCAACTGTGGGAGGGGCGGTACTCCCCAAGAGTCAACGGAAAGCGGCTGGCCCGCAACGTCTACGCCAGGACAGAGGCAGAGTGTGAGGAGAAACTGGCCGCGCTGATCCGAGAGATGAAAAGGGAGCTCGCCGCAGAGCGGGAGCGGCCTAAACAAGGAGATTCGGCAAGTTGAACAAATGGGCCTCCGGGGACAAAATTCCCCCGGAGGCCCATTTGTTCTCTGTCTGTGGCTGGTTCTGTGGTCAAGCCGTTGCCCGCAGGTTCTTATGCCCCAGAAAAGTAACAAAAACAAAGAAAATCGACCGCTTTTCAAAAGAAAAACGGTCGATCTGTGGAGCTGCTGGGCGGATTTGAACCGCCGACCTCATCCTTACCAAGCGGCTTTGGAACTTTTTTCTAACTATTTTTCGTACTTTATAGCGATATACACTCCGATCTGCTTGCTTTCCGCCACTTTTTGAGCATCCTGTTTCCGTATACTCCACATCGCGCTGTGGCTGAAAATGTGGTCAAAAGCGCCTCCCCTCTTTTGCCGGCGGCACGTCCGCCGACAAAGTGGGGAGGCATTTTCTGCCCGTCTGCATTGTAATTTTTGGAGGGAAATAATGCAATCCATTTATGCCGGAGGCAGCTCAAAATTTACGGGACAGTAAACAATATGAGCTGCCCTCTTATTCCGCCCCCGCAATTGCCGCGGCCTCATTCTGCCGCTCCTTCGCAGCCTCCAGGTCGTCGAAATCCCCCAGCGCCCGCAGATCCACATGGGAGGCGTCCACCCCCGCCCCCTGTTGGGCCAGGGTGATGGGGTAGTTCCCCTCCAGTTGCCCCCGAATGCTCTCAGAGCGCAGGCGGCACACCTCCAGCAGCGTGTCCACCGCCAGCAGATGATCCTCATAGGAGCAGAAGGCGGTGGGATCGACCTCCACATAGGGAACGATCATGACCTGTGCCTGCCGGATGACTGCCTCATACCGGCCGCTCTCGAAATACTCCGAGAGCAGTTGGCCGAAATAGGCGTGGTACCGGGCAAAATAGTCTCTGTTTTTCATCAGATTGTGATACAGAGGCCGCTCCAGCATGACCTCCCCCCGGGCGGGGGTGTTCACCGGCCAGTTGATCAGCACGTCAGGGTCCCGGACGGGATTGGTCATGCCCAGGGCATAGGTGCCGAAGGCTAAGTTGTAATCCCAGGGCAGGATGGAGAGTACCCCGTCCTCCTCGTAGAGGAAGTAGTTGTGGCCGGTATGGCCCAGGTAACTGTCCCAGTTCATCACAAAGACCTGCACTGTAAAGTATCGCAGCACCTCGTTCACGTTGACCGCCGTCTCCAGATTTTCGCCGGTAGACAGCACCCGCAGGGCCTGGATCAGCCGCTCCCGGTCCGCCCCGTCCGTGTCAAACTTGGCGTTGTCAAAGATGTTGGGGTAGCGGTCGGGGTCATCGCCAATGTACCGCAGGGCCACGTCGGTGTTCTCCGCGTTCAGGGAGCGGTAGTCCGGCTTGTAGAGCGCTCCGTGATCCGGGCCGAAGTTTCGCCGGGCAAAGGCCTCCTCTGGCTCCTCGATGGCCAGAAACAGCCCCCAGGGGGTGCCGTTCACCGTCACCCAGGCATAGCTGCACAGAGGGGCGGGCACCCCCATGTAGGCCATCATGTGGTAGACCAGCCAGGTTTTGAGATAGCTGTTGTCCTGGAAGGAGGCGTCCAGGGAGAGCTTGTCCAGGCCGTGGTAATTCCCGCCGTCCACATAGTGGTCGAACTCCAGTTTTAGGCTGTACCGGGACAGACCATACTCCTCCGTCAGCCGGAGGGAGTTGTTCCCCTTGGCCCGTAGGCCCACCTGGTAAAATTCCTCCCCGTCGATGACCGCGGTGCAGGGGATATACTCCTCCGCCGGGGCGTTTTCGAGGAAAGCCGCCCAGTCCTCCACCCGCAGGTCCACGGTGTGGACCCGGCCATCGTCAAAGAGGCGGGAGGCGTACCCGGGCGCGGCGCTGGCGGGCCGGAGGCCCAGAGCCTCCCCGAAGCAGAGCAGACCGGTGAGGACCAGGGCCAATAGGATGGCCCCGCCGCAGATAAGATCGATATGCCGGTGGCGGATCATGGCCTCACCCCATGTAGTCCCCGTTGTAGGAGACCAGCACCACGTTCCCCACGCCCTCCATGGCCCCCAGCTCATTGACGAACTCCGTGTCGGCATCCCGCAGGCGCACCTCGTAGTTCAGCTCGATCTGGCCCGGGGCCACGCTCTTGCTCTTCAGATTCAGCCGCCGCACCCGGGCCTCCACCAGGGCGCGCACCTGCCCCTCCACATCCTGGTCGGCGCAGTGGACCACCAGGATGTAGGGGGACTCCCCGTTCTTCTGCCGGGAGAACACCAGAAGCACCACCCCCACAAATAGGCTGCCCACCACCGCCAGGGGGATCAGCCCCGCCGCCAGCACGATGCCCGCCGCGATGGCCCAGAACAGGAAGGCGATATCCATGGGCTCCTTGATGGCGGTACGGAAGCGGACGATGGACAGGGCGCCCACCATGCCCAGGGAGAGGACGATGTTGCTGGTCACCGCCAGGATCAGCAGGGTGGTGATGAGGGTGAGGGCGATGAGGGTCACCCCGAAGCTGGGGGCGTACATGACCCCGGCGTAGCATTTTTTATAGACCAGGAAGATGAACAGGCCCAGGCAGAAGGCCAGCGCCAGGGCGATGGCGGCGTCCGGCAGGGAGACCGCGTCCAGCCGCTCCAGAAAGCTGGATTTGAAGATGTCCTGAAAGGTGAACGTGGGCATGGCAGCCACACCTCTTTTCTTCGTTCTCAGTCAAACCGCCGGCACAGGGCGTATTTGGAACAGGCCCCCGCCCGGCGGCCCGGCGTCTGGACGGCCAGCCGCACCAGGTCGGGGAGAAAGGCATCGTACTTGACCTCCAGTACCGTCACCCCCTCCAGGGGCCTGAGGGGAAAGGCTCCTGGGGACAGGAAGCCGGCGCTGTCCCCGCAGGTGCGCAGGTCCCGGTCCAGGGTCACCCGGACGTTTCCGGGGGCGTACAGGAATGCCTCCCGGTCATAGCACACCACCGTCCTGGGCCGCAGCAGCGTCCCCCGGAGCTTGTGGTACAGCTCCGACAGCAGGGGCTCCCCCCGCTCCAGAAGGAAGGCGTCCTCCCCGGAGAGCAGCCGCTCCGCCTCCGACCAGGTCAGGCGGGCGGACCGCTTGCCGCACAGGCCGTTCACCTTAAATTTTTTCTCCAGCTTGAGAAAATCCGGGCGCTCCCCGTAGTACCGCAGGCGGAACTTCTCCCGCCGGTCCACCCCGTCCAGCTTCTCCCGGAGGGCGGTATCGTAGGGGGTGTCGAAATACAGGCTGGTCACCCGGTAGGAGCCGTCCGGCCCGGCGTGGCCGTCCCGGGGAAAGAGCTTCCCCAGCCTGGAGGCGAGCACCAGATCCTCCTGGGGAGAGATCTGGTGCTTGACCTCGTGGCGCAGGCGGAGGGGCTCAGTCGTCCCAATCGTCGTCCCAGTCGTCATCGTCGTCCCGGTCGTCGTAGTCCGTGTCGTCCCAGCCGTCGTCATCGTCGTCCCAGTGGTCCTCGCCGGTGGGGTCGCCGTACCAGTCGTCGTCATCGCCCCAGTCGTCGTAGTCGGTGATGCCATCGGCATTGGGGCCGTAGTCGGTGTCGTCGTAATCGGTGAT
>NBJMR02800__coassemble_1432_pt1 | contig 42077 bp, 34 predicted proteins | sample NBJMR02800__metabat2_high_PE_046 | metagenome-assembled genome bin NBJMR02800
CCCTGGAGTCCACCATCATCTCCCACGGCATGCCCTATCCCCAGAACGTGGAGACCGCCCTCAAGGTGGAGCAGATCATCCGGGACAACGGCGCGGTGCCCGCCACCATCGCCATCCTGGGCGGCCGCCTGAAGGCCGGCTGCACCAAGGAGGAGATCGAGTACCTGGGCAAGCAGGGCCAGGCCGTCACCAAGGCCAGCCGCCGGGATCTGGCGGTGCTGTGCGCCCGCAAGGCCGACGGCGCCACCACCGTCACCACCACCATGATGATCGCCCACATGGCGGGCATCAAAATCTTCGCCACCGGCGGCATCGGCGGCGTCCACCGGGGCGCGGAGACCACCATGGACATCTCCGCCGACCTGGAGGAGCTGGCCAACACCCCCGTCATGGTGGTGTGCGCCGGCGCCAAGTCCATCCTGGATCTGGGCCTGACCCTGGAGTACCTGGAGACCCACGGCGTGCCCGTGCTGGGCTACGGCACCAAGGAGCTGCCCGCCTTCTACACCCGCAAAAGCGGCTTCGAGGTGGACTACCAGGTGGACACCCCCGCCGAGCTGGCATCCATCTTCCACGCCTCCCACGAGCTGGGCCTGAAGGGCGGCATGCTGGTGACCAACCCCATCCCCGAGGAGTTCTCCATGGATCACGAGGTGATCAACCGCGCCATCGACGAGGCCGTTGCCGCCGCCAACGCCCAGGGCATCCACGGCAAGGCCACCACCCCCTTCCTGCTGGCCAAGGTGAAGGAGCTCACCGGCGGCGACAGCCTGGACTCCAACATCCAGCTGGTGTTCAACAACGCCCGCCTGGCCGCCCAGACCGCCTGCGAGCTGTCCAAGCTGTAATACCTCCCCGCTGTGCCGCGTCCTCCGGGCCCGTTTTCGGGCCCGGAGGACTTTTTTCGCGGAAGATTCTGCCCGCTATGTTTCTTTTTCTTAACATTGCGGCGCCATCCGTTGCGTTTGGGAGCCTGCGGCGTTATAATGCCCACGAGAATATCTTTCCCATTCTGGGAGAAATGAGGCGATTTGAATGGCGCGGAAGCGGCATTTTCTCAAACCTGTTTGGGCGGCGCTGCTGAGCGCGGCCCTGCTGGCCGCGCCTGTGGCCGCGGCGGAGCCATCCGGGGAGAGGGAGGCCCAGGGTCCTGTCCTGGCCATCTACACCACCGGCGACATGGCCGGCCGGGTGTACCGGCAGGATCCCCTGACCGGTGAGCGGGTGGCGGCGGGCTATCAGAACGTGGCCTCCGCCATGGAACAAGAGCGGGAACAGGTGGATGCCGCCCTGCTGCTGGACAGCGGCGACGCGGTGGACAACAGCCTGCTCCAGGACGGCGGGGAGGCCGAGGCCCTGGCCCTGCGCGCCATCGGCTACGACGTGCTGGTGCCCGGCCTGAATGAGTTCCGCCTGGGCCCCGACGCCAGGGACGGGTTCTTTGACGCACTTACCGCCGAGGAGGAGGAGACCGCCCCCGTCCGGGTTCTCTCCGGCAACTATCTGGACGGGGACAGCCAGGAGCCGGCCGCCGAGGGCTATGCCGTCCTCACCGCAGAGGTGGGCGGTCGGGCGGTGCGCGTGGGCGTGCTGGGCCTGGGGGCCATCGACGGGGCGGAACGGCTGCCCGCCTCCTACTGCGAGGGCGTGGACTTTGCCCACGGGGACAACACGGAGAACAGCTACGTCTGGGAGTGGACGGAGTACTGGCAGGAAAAGCTGGAGGAGGAGAACTGCGACCTGGTGGTGGTGGTCTGCCACGCCGACCGGGATGTGGCGGCGGACTTTGCGGCCCAGACCACCGGCATTGACCTGGTGGTGGGCGGCCACGGCTCCGCCTACGCGGATACGGTTCAGAACGCCGCAGGGGAGAACGTGTCCCTGGTCAGCGGCGGCGGCACCGACCTGACCCGCACCACCGTCACTCTCTCCGCCGCCGGCACGCCGGAGGTGGGGGAGAGCACCCTCCTCTCCCTGGAGGACTATGCGCCCGACGACACGCTGGCCGGTCAGGTGGCCGACGAGCTGGAGAAGGTGGAGAAACAGGCCGGCGAGCGGGTGGCCGTCCTGACCGGCGACTGGATCGGCGAGACTGAGCCCCAGTACGGCCCCACCCCCACGGCGACCCTGGCCGCGGCCTCCATGCTGTGGGCCACCGGGGCCGACGGCGCCCTGCTCTGTCCCCGCAGCCTGGGGGAGACCGACGCGGCCGCCCTCTTCCAGGAGGGGGCGAACACGGCCGTCCTCTCCCTGGACGGCTGCGCTGCCCTGCTGTCCGACCCGACGCCCCTGGCGGCGGTGGAGCTCACCGGCGCCCAGTTGAAGGCGTGGCTGGACATCTGCGCGGAGTCCTACACGGCGGAGGAGGACGGCTCCATCTCCGGCGGCGAGGCCGCCGATACCCTTTACGGCCTGGACTATACCCTCTATCTGGGCGCCCCGGCGGGGGAGCGGGTGGACGGCCTTACCCTGGACGGTGAGCCGGTGGAGGACGACCAGGTGCTGGTGCTGGCAGTGTCCGCCCGCCGCCTGGACGACCCCGACTTCCCGAAGGGGAAGGTGGTGTGGCGCTCCGATCTGGACGAGCGGTTTGCCGCCCAGGGCGGCACGCCTGCCGCAGTGCTGGCCGCCTGCGCTTCGGAGCTGAACCGGCTGGTCCCCATGCAGCTGGGCAGTTGGGCCGTGTATGCCGGCTCGGTAGGCGGCCCGCTGAACCGTCTGGAGTTCATCACAATGCTCTATGAGTTGGCCGGCAGTCCCCAGCCCGGCGCCTCCGCCGCCTTCATCGACGTGGGCGACAGCAGTGCGGCGGTGTGGGCCGCCGAGACCGGCGTGGTCAGCGGCGACGGCAAGGGCCGGCTTCTGCCCACCCAGGCCGTCACCCGGGAGCAGGCCGCGGTGATGCTCTACAACTATGCCCGCTCCCTGGAGCTGTCCGCCCCCGAGGACGGCCCCGCCGCGGCGGAGCTGTCCGACGCGGCCGATGTGGCCGCCTGGGCCCGGCCCGCGGTGGAGTTCTGCCTCCGCACCGGCACCCTGACCGCGGATGGGAGCGGCCGCTTCCTCCCCGGCGATACCATCACCCGGGAAGAGGCCGCCGAGGCTCTGGAGGCATTTGCCCTCTATGTGGAGGCCAATCAAGCCCGGTAACCTGGAAGAAGGAGCAATAAACGGTGCCCCGCAGTCCTTGACTGCGGGGCGCCGTTTTGTACGGTTTCTACGCTGGAGAGAGGGAATCCGGCATTTTTTCTTGACGGAAACCCGCCTGGGCTGGTAAGATGGGATCCGACAGGAAAGGAGCCAGGCTGACATGACAGAGCGAATTTCAGAGGGACTGTACCGCATCCCGGTGCCCCTGCCGGGCAACCCGCTGCGGGAGCTGAACAGCTATCTGCTCACCGGCGGGGAGCGCGCGGTTTTGATCGACACGGGCTTCCGGCAGGAGGCGTGCCGCCAGGCCCTCTTTGCCGGCTTGGACGAACTGGGGGTGGATCAGCGGGATGTGGACGTGGTGCTTACCCATCTCCACTCCGACCACTCCGGTCTGGCGCCGGAGGTGGTGGGGGACACCGGATGGATCTGGATCAGCAGCCCCGACCGGGACTACCTGGAGCACGCGGACGATGCCCAGTGGGCCCGGCGGGACGAGCGGTTCCGCGCCGAGGGCTTCCCGGCGGAGCTGCTGGCCCAGAACACGGCCAACCCCGCCCGGGCCCTGGCCCCTGGATTTACTAACCGCTACCGCACCCTGGAGCCGGGCGCCGTGGTGGAGGCGGGCCGCCGCCGGCTGCGGTGCATCCCCGTGCCCGGCCACACGGCGGGGCAGATGTGCTTCTGGGACGAGGCAGAGGGCGTCCTCTTCACCGGCGACCACGTCCTCTTTGACATCTCCCCCAATATTACCTCCTGGCTGGAGATGGAGGACGCCCTGGGCAGCTATCTGGACAGCCTGCGGGCTGTGCGGGAACTGCCCGTCCGGCTGGCCCTCCCCGGCCACCGGGGGGGGGGGAGCTGGCGCCCCGGGTAGATGCCCTGCTGGAGCACCACGCCCGCCGGTTGGAGGAACTGCGAACCATCCTCCGGATCGAGCCGGGGCTCACCGCCTACCAGGCCGCCGGGCGGATGCGCTGGCGCATCCGGGCCAGCAGCTGGGAGGATTTCCCCCTGGCCCAGAAGTGGTTCGCGGTGGGGGAGTGTATGGCACATCTGGACTACCTGCGCCTGCGGGGCCTGGCCGCCCGGGACTGGGACGGGGTGGTGTGGCGCTACCGGGCGCTGTGAGCGGATTACGGACACACAAGGGAGGAGCTTCAAATGGAACTTCAGGAGGCCTATGAGACGCCGGAACAGGTGTTGGAGGACATGTGCAGCGGCTATGCCCGCTTTTTGGAGGGTCTGGCGGAGGCCCGCAGCACCGGTATGATGGAGCTGTTCAGCAACTATCTGCGGGGGGATGGAAATCCTCGGCTTAATCAGCTGGTGGACACCTTTGCCCAGAGGCTGGGTGGTTGGGTGAAGGCTCTGACGACGCTGCTGTCCGGCCTGACGCCGGAGGAGGCCGATCACTTTGCCGCCCAGGCCCTGGAGCAGATGCTGTTCTATCCGCAGCCGGATGACCAGCGCACGGCGTTCTCCCTGCTGGCCTTTGAGGGATACGCAGTCCCTCTGGTGCCCTATCTGACGGAGAAGCGGAGGGCGGAGGTGGCGGAGCGATATCGGAAGCGTACTCCGCCTCGGCGGATGATGCCCAATCAGAAGAAACTGTGGAGGGCCCTCACCCGCCATTGAGAGACAGGAACGCCCCCGCGTCCGGCACGAGCCGGGCGCGGGGGCGTGTGCGTTCTGCGCCGTCACTGGTTCAGGCGCTCCATGAACTCCTCGCCGGTGATGGTCTCCTTCTCCAGGAGGTACCCGGCCAGGGCGTGGAGCTTGTCCTCATTCTCCCGCAGCAGGGCCAGGGCCTTCTGGTGGGCCTCCTTGACGGTGGCCACCACCTGCCGGTCGATCTCTGCGGCGGTGTCGGCGGAGCAGGCCAGGGAGGTGTCGCCGCCCAGGTACTGGTTGGTGACGGTCTCCAGGGCCACCATGTCGAACGCTTCGGTCATGCCGTAGCGGGTGATCATGGCCCGGGCCAGCTTGGTGGCCTGCTCGATGTCGTTGGAGGCGCCGGTGGTCATGTTGTCCGCGCCGAAGATCAGCTCCTCGGCGGAGCGGCCGCCGGTGAGGGTGGCGAGCTTGTTGCGCAGCTCGGTGCGGCTCATGAGATTGTGCTCGCAGGAGTCCACCTGCATGGTATACCCCAGGGCGCCGGAGGTGCGGGGCACGATGGTGATCTTGGTCACCGGGGCAGAGTGGGTCTGGAGGGCGGCCACCAGGGCGTGGCCCACCTCGTGGTAGGCCACGATCTTCTTCTCCTCCGGGGAGATGACGGCGTTCTTCCGCTGGGCGCCGGCGATGACGGTCTCCACGCTCTCCTCCAGATCCGCCTGGGTGACGGTCTTCCGCCCCTGGCGGACGGCCCGGAGGGCGCCCTCGTTGATGATGTTGGCCAGCTCCGCGCCGGAGGCGCCGGCGGTGGCCCGGGCGATGGCACCCCAGTCCACATCCCCGTCGATGTGCACGTCCCTGCCGTGGACTTTCAGGATGGCGATGCGGCCCTGGAGATCGGGCAGCTCCACCGGCACCCGGCGGTCAAACCGGCCGGGCCGCAGCAGGGCGGGATCCAGGGTCTCCGGCCGGTTGGTGGCCGCCAGGAGCACCACGCCCTTGCTGGAGTCGAAGCCGTCCATCTCGGCCAGCAGCTGGTTGAGGGTCTGCTCCCGCTCGTCATTGCCGCCGTAGCCGCCGGTGTCCCGCTTCTTGCCGATGGCGTCGATCTCGTCGATGAACACGATGCAGGGGGCCTTCTCATTGGCCTGCTTGAACAGATCGCGAACCTTGGCGGCCCCCATGCCCACGAACATCTCCACAAACTCCGAGCCGGAGATGGAGAAGAAGGGCACCTTTGCCTCCCCGGCCACGGCCTTGGCCAGCAGGGTTTTACCGGTGCCCGGCGGGCCCGCCAGCAGCACGCCCTTGGGCAGCTTGGCACCGATGGCGGCGTACTTCTCCGGCTCGTGGAGAAAGTCCACCACCTCCATCAGGGCCTCCTTGGCCTCGTCCTGGCCGGCCACGTCGGCAAAGGTGACGCCGGTGGAGGCCTCCTCCACATAGACCTTGGCGCCCGACTTGCCGAAGGTCATGGCATTGCCCATGCCCCCGGGCAGGCCGCCCATCTTCTTCACCATCCAGCGGGAGAGCAGCTCGCCCAGGAGGATGAAGAGAAAGATGGGCAGAATCCAGCTCACCAGGAAGGAGAGGATGGGGTTGGCCTGGGTGGGGATTTCAGCGGTAAACTGGATGTCCTCGTTTTCCCGCAGCTGACTGAGCAGCCGCTGTCCGTCGTCGGGCCAGATACCCGTCTGGTAAACGGCCTCGCTGCCGCTCTCATCCGTGGCCAGGAACACGATCTCCCGGTTGGTCTCGTCCAGGGCCACCTGGGTCACCCGGCCGTCGTCCACCATGTCCAGGAACTGGCTGTAGGGCACCTCGTACACCTGCCGCTCCAGCATGGAGGGGAACAGGAACACATTGAGGAGCATCAGCACGATCAGGGCCACCAGATAGTAGAAAAACAGTGGCTTTTTCGGGGGTGACGGCTTCACGTCGCTGTCTTTGATCTCTTTCATATGGATTTCCTCCGGAGTGCGAATTATTATTTCGTATGCTAACCATATGATAAGAGCGCGCCCCGGAAAAGTCAACGCATCCGCTCCGCATTTTACACAATGTTCATAGTCCCGGGCAGAAAAACGGGCGGCCCCAGCGGGGCCGCCCGTCCTGTACTGTGATTCAGTTGAGGCCCAGCCACTGCTTGAGATCCCACAGGGAGTCGGCCATGTGGTCGCAGGGCACCCGGGCGGCCAGGAACTCCTCCGCGCCGGTGGTGCCGTTGAGCACCGCGCAGAAGTGAGTGCCCGCCCGGCGGGCGGTCTCCCCGTCGATGGTGGTGTCCCCGCAGAAGAGCACCTCCGCCGGAGCCAGGCCCAGGGCGTTTACGGAGGCCAGCAGCCCCTGGGGATCCGGCTTGGGGGCGGACACCTGGTCGCCCCCCACGATGGAGGTGAGCAGGTGGGCCACGCCCCGGGCCTCCAGCACGTCCCGGAGGGTGCCGGTCTTTTTGGTGCTGACGATGCCTGCGGGGATACCCTGCCGGTGCAGGGCGGTGAGCAGCTCCTCCGCGCCGGGGAAGAGCCGGGTGCTCTCCACCTGGAGGGGGCCGGCCTTCTCGGTGTACAGCTTCCGGAAGCGGGCGCGGTTTTCCGGGCCGCTGTCGCCGGTGAGGACGGTGTACTCGTCCTCCAGCATCATGCCGATGGTGCGGCGCACCGCCTCCCGCTCCGGCTCGGGCAGGCCCATTTTGGCAAAGGCGTACTGAAACCCGGCCACGATGGCCTCGGTGGCGTCGCCCAGGGTGTAGTCGAAATCAAAAAATACAGCTTTGTAGTCCATTGTGTATCCTCCTCCGCGCACGGGGGCTGAACATGTCTCATCCAGGCGGCCCGGCCGCCTGGATGAGACGCGATTTATTCGTAGAGCTTCCGCCCGGCGGTGCTGGGAATGTGCAGCTCGTCCCGGTACTTGGCCACGGTGCGCCGGGAGAGGGTGCAGCCCTGGGCGGCCATGAGCTCGCAGAGCTTCTGGTCGGACAGGGGCTTTTTCTTGTCCTCCCCGGCGATGAGCTTTTTCAGCAGGGCCTTGGCCGCATCGGGGGAGGCGGCTTCCTCCCCGCCGGCGCCGGAGGCGCCCAGGCTGCGGGAGAAGAAGTAGCTCAGGGGATACACCCCCATGGAGCACTGGATGTACTTGTCCTTCACCGCCCGGCTCACCGTGGACTCGTGGACGCCGATGCGCTGGGCCACGTCGGCCAGGGACAGGGGCACCAGGTGGCCCGGCCCCTTGCGGAAGAAGTCCTCCTGCAGCTCCAGAATGCACTCGGCGCAGGACATGAGGGTGGAGCGGCGCTGCTCGATGGCCTTGACCATCCATTTGGCCTGGCGCACCTTGCCGGTCAGGTAGTCCTTCACCTGCTCGTCGTCGCTCTCCTTGAGCAGGCGGGTGTAATACCCGCTGATGTTCAGGGTGGGGAAGTAGTAGTCGTTGGTGAGCAGCTCGAAGTGATCCTGGAAGCTGACCACGATGATGTCCGGGTTGATGTAGGTCAGGTTTTCCCGGGCGGCAAAGCCGGTGCCCGGCCGGGGGTTGAGGGAGCGGATCAGATCACAGGCCGCCCGCACCTCCTCCTGGCTGGCCTTCAGCTCCCGGGCGATCAGGCCGTAGCGGTTCTTGGACAGGGCGTCCAGGTAATGCTCCGCAATGGTCACCGCCAGCTGGTTCACCGGCTGGCGGCGCACCAGCTGAAGCTTGAGGCACTCAGACAGGCTCCGGGCCCCCACGCCGGCGGGCTCCAGGGACTGCACCACCTCCAGGGCCTTCTCCATGGTCTCCGGCGGGCAGCCGCAGTCGGCGGCCAGGGCGTCCAGGGGCTCGTCCAGCCAGCCGTTCTGGTTCAGGCTCTCCACCAGGAAGATCCCGGCGTCCATGACCTCCGGCGCCAGCTCCAGCACCTTCAGCTGGGAGAGGACATAATAGTAGAGGTTTTCGTCGTCGTCCTCCACCGTGCCGTAATTTTTCAGGGGGTTGTCCTCCTCCTCGGTGTCCTGCTGGTGGTAGTACCGGTTCTGAGGGTCGGTGGACTCCAGCCACTCCAGCTTGCGCTGCAGGGTGGAAAACTCGTCCTGCTTGTCGTAGGACTCCTCCGGCTCCAGCACCGGGTTCTCCTGTACCGCCTCCTCGATGTATTCCAGAAGCTCCTGGGAGCCCATCTGCAGGATTTCCATGGACTGCATCATCTGGGGCGACAGGGTCTGCGTCTGCTTCTGAGAGAGATTGAGTTCCAATGCGCTGGCCTCCCTTTGCGAAAAAACGGGGAATTTCGTACGGGAGACAGTATATCATGGAATGGGCCCTTATTTCAACACAAGAACGGGCCCGGGGATGTAGAAAATGCGCCGGCGCTAATTGCCGGGGCTGAGAAAAGCCCCCGCGCCGTAGCGCAGGCAGCGGCGCAGCCGGGCCTCCCCCCGCTTGATGGTGCGGGCCACGGTGGAGCGGCTCACCCCCAGCTTCTCCCCGATCTCCCGGGTGTTGAGCCGCTGGCCGTAGTAGAGCAGCAGCACCTCCCGCTGCCGGGGGGTCACGTCCTCCTGCAGAGCCCGAACCAGATTGCGCTTGACGATGCTGAGCTGCTCGGAGTTGTCCCCGGCCATGGCCTGGGCATAGCGGGCCATGTCGGCGGCATAGGTGCCGCCCCGCCTATAGCGTATACCGGGCATTGCGGCGATACCCCCTCTCATAGTAGTGCTCGCACAGGACGGCCAGATCCCTGGCCTCCCGCCACATGGCGCGCAGCTGCTGGATGCGGCTGTCCAGCAGGCGGCCGGCCTGCCCCGGCTCACTCCGCCGCCGGCCCTCCAGCGCCAGCGCCCGCTCCCGCAGCGCCGCGGCATTGGCGCGGTACTGCACGGAAAGCTCCATCAGTGTCATCGGTTGTATCCTCCTCTCCATCTCCGCCGGCTGTCAGGGCGCGGCAGGCGGGGCACAGCCCTGCCTCCCCGCCGTAGAGCTCCCCCCGGCACCGGCGGCACCAGCCCCGCGGGGGCAGCCGCTGGCTGTCCCGCAGGGGCCGGAGCCAGATCCGCCGTCGAATCCTCTCCGCCCCCTCGCAAAAAAGTGTAAAAAAACAAAAACTTCTACTTGACAAATCACCTCACGCTTGGTAAAATAACATTCGCTGTGGACGAGCTGGTCTGCTGGTGTAGCTCAGTTGGTAGAGCAGTTGATTTGTAATCAACCGGTCGGGGGTTCGAGTCCGTCCACCAGCTCCAGGGCGCTTCGATTTTCTGCGGAAAATCTTTCGCTTCGCGAGGGAAGCGCCTTCTAGGGGGAACTAGTTCCCCCTAGATACGCGCCTGCGGCGCGATACCCCCTCCAGTCTCCGACGGGGTTTGCGCAGGGCGGAACAAGTTCACATGGAGGAGTTCCCGAGTGGCCAAAGGGGGCAGACTGTAAATCTGTTGCGATTCGCTTCGGTGGTTCGAATCCACCCTCCTCCACCAACAAACGTCCCGCCAGCAGGTGGGGCGTTTTTTATTGTGGATTTGAAAGGCGGCTCTTGGAAACACGCCGGTGGCGCGTTTCAACCGCCGTGGCTTTTCCGCAGAAAAGCGAATCCACCCTCCTCCTCGTCGGAGCAAAGTCTGCTTTGCTTCGGCCTTTGTTTTGCAAAAGGCCATCCGCCCGCTTCCTTGCTCCTCCTCTCCCAATCACAAACGCTGCGCTGGTTTGTGATTGGGGTTTCAGGCGGGGCATTTTTTTATCCGCATGTGCGCTGCTGCGGGGCTGTGGGCCGGCACTGATATCCCCAAATGGTGATAAACGGGGAATGAAATAGAACGTTTGTTCGATTGCTTGGCTATCATAACACCAAACGGAGATAATAGTCAAGAGATTTTTCTGAATTTATATTGCAATTGGTGATGAAATGTGATAGGATAGCCCAAAGTATGGGACAGGAGGGACGGCGGCATGGAGCAGGAGAGTACCTTCGGCGCCCGCCTGCGGGGCCTGATGGAGGAGCGGGGGCTGAGCTATGAGCAGCTGGGAACCCTGCTGGGGCGCAACCCCCAGACCCTGAACCGCTATGTGCTGGGCCGGCGGGAGCCCAAAATCGGCACCGCCGCCGCCATTGCCCGGGCCCTGGGGGTGGATCCCCTGTGGCTCCAGGGCTATGACGTGCCCCGCACCCCGTCGCCGGCCGGCGGCGGGATGGTGCCGGTGCTGGGCACCATCCGGGCGGGCCTGCCCATGGCCGCCCGGCAGCAGGCGGAGGGCTGGGCCGCCGCCGACGTGTCCGGGCCGGAGGATCACTTTTACCTGCGGGTGACGGGGGACAGCATGGTCAACGCCGGCATCCGTCCGGGGGATCTGGTGCTCATCCGGCGGCAGGATACGGCGGAGAACGGCCAGATCGTGGCCTGCCTGGTGGACGGGGAGGACGCCACCCTCAAGCGCTTCCGGGTGCAGCGGGACATGGTGATCCTCCAGCCGGAGAACCCGGCCTATGAGCCCAGGCTCGTCCCCCTGCGGGATTTTGAGACCGGCGCGGCCCGCATTGTGGGCGTGGCGGTGCGCCTGGTGCGCAATTTATAAGGAGGGAAAGCCATGCTGACCGAGGACTGGATGATGCGCCAGGTGGAGGCCCTGGCCCGCTCCATCGCCTATCTGGTGTTTCAAAAGGAGGATACGGCCTACACCCCCACCGGGGCGGCGGAGGACGCGGAGATTGACGAGCTCTACCGCACCCTGCTGGAGAAGGTCAACGCCGGGGACATCGGCGGGGCGGAGGATCTGCTCTACCAGCGGGCGGAGCCGGAGGACAGGCGCTATCTGGAGCTGGCGGTGGATTTCTACAGCCGCCTCAACGATCTCAGCGACGAACAGCTGGAGCAGGGGGGCTTCGCCCGGGATGAGGTGCAGGACGGCCTGCGGAACCTGGCGGCGCAGTTCGGCGTCTCCCTGCTGTGAGAAGAGGAGGATTTTGTCATGAAGCTGGACTTTGACGCCATGGAGGAGACCGCCATCCCCCGCTTCCGGGACGGGGAGAAGACCACCTACGCCCGTATGTTTGTGGACGGGAACAACCGCATCATGAGGGGCCGGCTGGAGCCGGGGGCCTCCATCGGCCTGCACCCCCACCAGGGGAGCAGCGAGATTGTCTATGTCCTCTCCGGCACGGGGAAGGCCCTGTACGACGGGGGAGAGGAGGCCCTGGCCCCCGGCGGCTGCCACTACTGTCCGGAGGGGCACACCCACTCCCTGGTCAACGACGGCGGCGAGGATCTGATCTTCTTCGCCGTGGTGCCCCGGCACGGGGACGGCGGCTGAGAAGGGGACAACAAAACGGCGGCGCGCATCTGTGATGCGCGCCGCCGTTTTTCTGCCTGTGTCCGGGCTCAGCCCTCCGTCCCGTCGGGAATGGCGCCGAAGTGGTCGAAGGGCAGGATGATCCACAGTGCCCGCCCCAGCACATACCGCTCATCCACCGCGCCCAGGGTCACGTCCCGGCTGTCGGATGAGTGATTGCGGTTGTCGCCCATGACGAAGATGGAGCCCTCCGGCACCTCCACATGGGTGGCGTGCTCGTAGTTGGACGGGGGCGCCATGATCTCCTCGGGGTTGATATAGGGCTCGTCCAGCACCTGGCCGTCCACCGAGACGGTGCCCGCCTCGTAGTCGATGTCCACCGTCTGCCCCCCCACGGCGATCACCCGCTTGACAATGGGGCCGTCGGAGGCGTCAAACTCCTTGGTGAGCACCACCACGTCCCCCTGTTTGGGCTCATAGCCCACACTCTGGAGGAGAAGCAGATCCCCGTTGTGGAGGGTGGGGTACATGGAGTCCCCGTCCACGCCGATGATGCGCCCCACAAAGGTGAAGAGGAGAATCAGGGTGATGAGGGCGGCCACCAGGGCCTGGAGCCAGAAGAAGAGATCCATCTTGAAGGAGTCCTCGCTGGACAGCTCCTCCTTCTCCTTTTCGTCCGTTTTCTTGCTTTTTGCCAATGGTATCAGCTCCATGCACATACAAAGTTAAGGGTATTATACCCTGATCCGCTCACGATTGCAAGGTCTGGATGGACACGCCCGGATGTTCCGCCAGCAGGGCGGCCTCCCGGGTGTGGCAGGTGAACAGGAGAATCTGCCGCTCCCTCCCCAGCTCCTCCAGCAGTTCCAGGGCCAGGGCGCAGCGGCCGTCGTCAAAGTTGGCCAGGGCGTCATCCAGCACCAGGGGGCAGGGGTCGTCCCCGGGCAGCACCAGCCCGCACACCGCCAGGCGCACCGCCAGATAGAGCTGGTCGGCGGTGCCCTGGGACAGGGCCAGCGCCCGCCGGGGCGTCAGGCCGTCGTGCTCCTCGGCCAGGGCCTCAAACTGCTGGGTCAGGGCCACCTTGTCGTATTTGCCGCCGGTGAGCCGGGAGAGCAGCACCCCCGCCCGGCGGTTGAGGGCCGGGGAGAACCGGGCCTGGAGCTGGCCGTGGGCCCCCTCCAGGGCGGCCAGGGCGGCGGCGATGGCATCGTACTCCGCCCGGCGGCGCTCCAGCTCCTCCGTGACGGCCTCCCGCCGGGCGCGGAACTCCTCCGGCGCCCCCAGGGTATTCAGCTCCCCCTGGGCCATGGCCAGGCCGCCCCGCAGGCGGGAGAGCTCCCCCTCCGCGGCGGTGAGCCTTGCCGCCGTCTCGGCGGGGTCGAACCGGGGCTCCACCCCGGGGGCGGCGGCGGTGTCCTCCGGCCGGGGCAGGCTGTCGGCCAGCTTTTTGGCCCCCTCCAGGCGCACCCGGGCGGTGGACAGCTTCTCATCCAGATTCAGCGCCCGGGAGAGAGCGGCGGACACGCCGAAGGAGTCGGTCACGCCGGGGGCGAAGGGGTGCACCAGCTCCAGCAGCCTGGAGCGGGTGGCCTCGTCCCGCTGGTTCAGCTCCGACAGGGTGCGCTCCAGCTCCTCCCGCTTTTTGGCGGCCTGCTCCGCCACCACCCGGGATTCCCGGTAGGAATTGGCCCGGCCCAGGATATCCTGGGGGCTCTCCGCCTCATAGCGGGCCAGGATCTCCGCGGCCGCCGCGGCCGCCCGCTTTTTGGCGGTTCCGGCGGCGGCCAGCAGGGCGGCTCCCGCCGCCAGACCCACGCCGCACAGGGCGAGCCCCATCCACAGGGCGGGCAGCACGCCGGCAATTCCCAGCGCCAGGGCCGCCGCTCCCGCCGCCAGCAGGATGCCGCCCCCGGCGTACAGGCCGCCGGTGCGGGGCGTCCGCTCCGCCTCGGCGGCGTCGGCGCTGGCCTGCTGCCAGGCCTGGTCGGGGGTCAGCTCGGGGAACAGGGGGTCTTCCGCCGCCGCTTCGGCCTCGGCCTCGGCGGCGCGGGCCTCCTCCAGCTGGCTCTCCGTCAGCCTGCGGCTGGTGTGGAGGGCGTTGAGGGCGTTGAGCTCCTCCTGGGCCTTTTTCAGGGTGTCCCGATCCGGCGGCGGGCCGTGGCGGGTGCGCTCGGCCTCCAGATTGTCCACCTGCCCCTGGGCCTGGGCCAGGGCGGCCTGGGCCGCCTCCCACCGCTCCCGGCGCTGTTCCATGGCCCGGGCCAGATGGGCGTCCCGCTCGGCCTCCAGCAGCCTGTGCTCGGCCTGGAGCCGGTCGATCTCTCTTTTGGCCTCCTGGGAGAGCCGGAAGGCCTTGGCCTGCCGGGCCAGGGCGGCGTCGATGGAGGCAAGCTCCTCCTCCAGCCTGGGGATCTGCCCGGTCTTGTTGTGCTTTCTCCGGTTGAGCCAGTCCCGCAGGCGGCGCTCCACCTGGGAGTAGGACACGTCCTCCTCTCCGCTGGAGGCCAGGGCGGCGATGCGGGCCTCCAGGGCGGGGGCGCCGTCGATGGCCGCGCCCCCCTGGCCCACGAAGGCGGAGCGCTCAAACACCTCCCGGGGCACGCCGGTGAGGATCTCCCCCGCGTTGGCCCCGGTGAGGCCGGGCACCGGCGCGTCGGTGTCGGTGTACACCGCCTCGAACTGGCCGAAGGGGGTGTTCCCCTTGGCGGAGCGCCGGAGGGTGATGGACTGGCCCTGCCAGATCAGCTCCACGCTCCCCTCCATGGGCCCGCCGCTCCAGGGCTGGTAGCGGTTCTTCTCCGCGATGTACCCCTGCCTGTCCCGCTCCTTGGTGTTGACGCCGTAGAGCATGGCCCGCAGGAAGGCCGACCAGGTGGACTTGCCCCCCTCGTTGGGGGCCTCTATGATATTCAGACCCTCCCCCAGCGCCAGCTCCCGGTTCTGGAGCGTGCCGAAGGAGGCTTTCATACGTACAATTCTCATGGGCAGGGATCCTCCCCGTTTTCCAGTGCCGCCAGGCCGAACCGGGCGGCCAGCTCCAGCCCCTCCGGCTGCCCGCTTTTCAGGGTGCGCAGGAACAGGCCGGTGAGGCTGTCCTCCCCCGACCGGGCCCACAGCTCCCGCCGCTCCCGGGTGTGGTCCCGGAGGGTGAGGCTGTAATAGCGCGGCTCCGCCAGGGCGGTGAGGGCGGCGATGTCCGGCGGCGTGTCCCGCTCCCCGGTGAGCACGATGCGGCAGCAGTCGCCGGTGGGGGCGGCGGGCAGGGCGGCCTCCAGGGCCGCCGCCGGGCTCTCCGCCCCGGTGACGTCCACCGTCAGGATCTCATAGTGCCGCTTGGCCAGGGGGACAAACTCGGCGGACACCGCGCCCCCGCCGTCCACGGTCACGGCCAGCACGCCCTTGTCCCCCGTCTCGTCAAAGCCCCGGCCCTCGGGACAGCCAGGGTAGGCCCAGCAGGTATCCCCCGCCCTCTGCAGGCCGGAGCAGGCGTGGACGTGGCCCAGGGCCAGGTAGGTGAGATTGCTGGCGGCGATGTCGGCCAGGGTGACGGGGCCGTAGCGGCTCCGGTTTTCCACATCCCCGTGGAGAACCATCAGGTGGGTGTTCCCGTCCCGGGGGGCGGAAAAGCCCAGCAGCGGGGAGCGGTCGGCCTGGGGGGTGGTAAAGGCCGCCCCGTGGACCACGCAGTGGAGGCCGGGCAGCTCCACAGACTCCACCGCCACGGTGGAAAAGATGTGGACGTTGTCCGGCCAGGCCGTCCCGGCGTACACCGAGCGGGCGTCGTAGTAGTCGTGGTTGCCCGGCGCGATAAACACCGGGCAGGGCAGGCCCCCCAGGCACCGGGCCAGGGCCTGCACCGTCTCCTGGTAGGTCTCCCCGCCGTCCAGCAGGTCGCCGGACAGGAGCACCAGGTCGGCCCGCCGCTCCTCCACCAGGTCGGCCAGGCGGGTGAGCAGCTCCCGCTGCTCCCCCCGGCGCTCCCTGGCCTTGTCCGCCGGCAGGGCCGCGAAAGGGGCGTCCAGATGGAAGTCCGCCCCGTGGATGATGGTCAGCATGGTTTCAGGTTCCTTTCTGCGATGGGACGTAGGCGGCCCGTCCGCCGTTTAATCGCGGATGTCCACCCGCTCCACGGACAGGCACCTGCCCGCGGCCACGTCGATGGAGAAGAGCACGCTCTCCAGCTTGCAGGGGCCGGGGGCGGGCTCGAACCGCCGGGGCAGGCCGCCCAAAAAGCGGTTGATGGCCTGCTCGGGCCGGATGCCCAGCACGCTCTGGGACGGGCCGGTCATGCCCAGGTCGGTGACGAAGCCAAGCCCCTTGGGGAGCACCTGGCAGTCGGCGGTGGGCACATGGGTGTGGGTGCCCCAGACGGCGTGGGCCCGGCCGTCCAGGTACCAGCCCATGGCCCCCTTCTCGCTGGTGGCCTCGGCGTGGAAGTCCACCAGCACCACGTCGGTGCCCTCCATGCGCTTGAGCACCCGGTCGGCGGTGGTGAAGGGGTTTTCAAAGTTGCTGTCCATCTCGCACCGGCCGATGAGGTTGATCACCCCGATGCGCACCCCCTTTGGGCCGTCGTACACGCCCCAGCCCCGGCCGGGCACCCGGCTGGTGTAGTTGGCGGGACGGAGGGTGTAGCGGTCGCTCTCCAGGAAGTCGGCGATCTGGATGCGGTTCCAGGTGTGGTTGCCCAGGGTGACCACGTCGGCCCCGGCGTCGAAGATCTCCCGGGCCTGCCGGGGCAGAATGCCCACGCCGGAGGCGTTCTCCCCGTTGACCACGGTGAAGTGGACGTCCTTGAGCTTTTTCAGCTCCCGCAGGTGGCGGCCCAGGTATTCCACCCCGGAATCCCCCACCACGTCGCCAACGGCCAGTACGTTCAGAATCATAGTGCTCCTCCCTCTGTCACAAACAAAACAACAAACAAGTTATATTATATGTGATTTCCCGCAAAAGGGCAAACCGTTTTTTGCAAAGCGGCCCTGTAACCCGCTGTCATTGCCTGTAACCGGATTGGAACCGCCCCTGTAACCCAATTTCCCGCCGCGGGTGTTATCATGGTAGGACAAAAGGAGGATATCTGTCATGAAAAAAAGACTTCTGAGCGGCCTGGCCGCCCTGACTCTGGCGGCGCTCCTGGCCGCCTGCGCTCCGGAGGCCCCGTCTGAGACCACCCCGCCGCCGGAGGCGGAGCCCTCCCCGGTGTGGGGCGAGCAGGTCTTTGAGCGGGACTATGCCGGCGAGGAGTCCACCGCGAATGTGCCGGAGGGGGTGGTGGTCTCCCTGCGCTTTGTCATGCCCTACATTGAAAATGCCGGGGAGAATCCCGTCTGGCAGCAGCTGAACGAGAGCTTTGCCGGCCAGGGAAACGAGTGGCTGCAAAAGGGCCGGGAGTACTTGGGCGCCCCGGGCCTGGAGCCCGGCGGGGACTACTCCGTGGAGAGCGTGTACACCATTCAGCGCTGCGACCGCTACTTGAGCATCCGCTACCAGCGCACCGAGGCGCTGGCGGGCGAGCCCGCCGTCACCACCTCCGGCGCCACCTTTGATCTGACCACCGGCCAGGTTTTCTATTCCCTGGAACCCCTCTTTCAGGACGTTCTGGAGGAGGGTATCCTGCTGGACGCCGTGGACATCCCGGCCCACAGCCCCTACGACCGGGCGTATTACGAGGGCTATTTCTCCTTTAGGGACTTCTACCTCACGGGGGAGCACCTGGTACTCCTCTTCCCGGTCTATGCCGACGGCGCCACCTCCCCCACCGCCACCCTGGAGCGTCCCATCCCGCTGAGCCAGCTCCAAGAGCTCCTGATCCCGCCCCTCCAGGATGCCCCATCGGAGGGGCCCCGAGCGCTCAGCCAGGAGGAAATCGACCAGGTCAACGAGGCCTTTGCCTCCTGGACGGAGGAGAACGGCGTCACCATTGCCACCCCGGTGAGCGGCTTTTTCACCAGTTATTATGATGACGTGACCCGGCTGGACTTTGCCGCCTTCCTCCAGTACTTCCCGGACGACGGCACCCTGAGCGCCGGGGATGAGGCGGAGGCCGCCGCGTTGGCCGCCCTGCCCGGCTATCCCTGGGGCATCTCGCCGGGCTCCGTGCCCATCCACCGCATCACCCGCGCCTCGGTGGATGCGGCCCTGGAGCGGTACGCCGGCATCACCTCCGCCAACCTGGCCGACACCTCTGGCGTTCCCTGTCTGGAGGACTACGATGCCTGGTACACCTTCACCAGTGACTTCTGCCCCGGCACCTTCCAGTGTGCCGGCGGCCAGGTGGAGGGGGACACCGCCCTGCTCTGGACCGCGGACCGGGAGGACGGCTATCGCACCGAGCTGACCCTGCAGAAGGACGGGGAAAACTGGCACATCCGCGCCCACAGGAACACCGCCGACCAGGCCCTGCTGGAGCGGCTGGCCAACCTGACGGCGGAGGACATCGGGTATGTGAGCTGGTACGGCTCCAACGAGCCCCCCACGGCGGAGGAGCTGGCCGAGCTGCTCCGCCAGGCGGCGGAGCACCCCGTCGACCACGACAGCCTCACCCTGAACGGTTCGGCCACCGACGTGGTGTGGACGCTGGACTGCTACCTGGCCCCCAAGGATCAGGAGACTTATTCCGGAGACGACGCCCTCTATCTGCAGGCGGGCCTGGAGGAGAACGTGGTGGAGGTGTTCGGCGGGGCCAACCTGCCCGGCGGACGGCTCCACCTGGAGAGCGAGGCACTCTACCAGCTCCTCCGCACCAGCCTGGACACGCCGGACGACATCGATCAGGAGGCCTATGCCGCCTGCAAGGCGCTCACCGACGCCTACTACGACGCCCGGCTGGCCCAGGTGTCCGCGGACGGCGGCTTTGTGGGCTGGGAGCTGACGGGCTTCCGGGAGGCGGACGAGGAAGCGGCTCTGGACGCCAGGGCCTATGCCATCTCCGCCGCCTTTTACACCGACCCGCCGGAGGGCGCCCTCCGCCTGCTGGCCGGGGGCATGTATGTGGACAGCAGTCTCCGGGCCCACGGGCTGGATTGGCAGCGGGTCTACCTGGTGACCATCGGCGGAGAGCCCGCCGGGGTGCTCCGCCAGGACTGGACGGGGACGACCGCGGACAACGACCCCCTGGGCGGGTTTACCAGCGTGGAGGACCTCCGGGCCGCCCTGTGGACGCCCGGCATGGAATTGTAGGGGGGCAGGGAGAGAGACTGCGATTTCCGGCTGACATCCTGTTGAGTTTTTGTGCTACAGTGGGGAGAAAGAGAACAAGGAGGATTCCTCTTGAAGCGAAGCGTGCTTGTGCTGTGCCTGGCCCTGGCTCTGCTGCTGTCCGGGTGCGGCGGGACGCAACCCGCTCAGGCGGAGACCACTCCGCCTGAGCTCACCCTGCCGTCCCCCACGCCCACCCCCACCCTGGAGCCCACGCCACCCCCCAAGCCGCCCCTGACGGACGGGGAGCTGGCCGCCTTCGTGGAGGAGGCGGCGGAGCACCACGGGGCGGTGGGCGTCCAGGCGGCGGTGATTGAGGACGGGGCCGTCACCGCCCAGGCCGCCTGGGGCTGGGCCACCCGGAACAGCGACCCCATGACCACCGATCACAAGCTGCGTGTGGCCTCCCTGACCAAGGTGGTGGTGGGCATGTGCGCCATGCTGCTCTCCGAGGACGGCGCCGTCACCCTGGACGCGCCCATCGGTACATGGTGGGACACCACCTCCGTCAACCCCTGGTATCCGGACACGCCGGTGACCATCGACACCCTGCTCACCCACACCTCGTCTCTGGCGGCCAGCGACAGCCTGTCCGCCCGCACCTACTCCGGTGCCCGCAGCCGCATCTCCGGCGGCGGCTACCGCGCGGTGGAGCCCGGCGACCCAGCCGGCTGGGCCTACAACAACTACGGCTTCGCCGTGCTGGGCATGACCCTGGAGCTGGCGGCGGACACCTCCCTGGACTACATGCTGGCGGAGGGCCTGCTGGATCCGCTGGGCATCGACGCCGCCTTTGAGGGGGGCAGCGTGGATAACACCGATCTGCTGGCTACCCTGTACTACTACGGCGGCTCCCTGGCCCGCTCCACGTCGGAGCAGCGGAGCTACACCCTGGACTACGCCCCCGGCCACAAGGGCAACTTCTTCGACGGGGGCTTCACGTGCAGCGCCGGGGATCTGGCCAAGCTGGCGGCCGTGCTGGCCAACGACGGGGCATATGAGGGGCAGGTTCTGCTCTCCCCGGAGTCGGTGGCCTGGATGGAGACGCCCCTGGACACCCCCGTGTCCGACGGCCGCTCCACCTTCCTCCAGTGCCGCCCCCTGCGGTACCAGGAGGAGCTGTACGGCCGGGACGGGCTGTACTACCACACCGGCTCGGCCTACGGCCAGTACGCCCTGCTCTCCTACGACCCGGACACCGGCGACGGGGTGGTGGTGCTCACCTCCGGGGCCGACGGCGTGGTGGACGAACACGGCATCTACGCGATATGCGGCGAAATTGCCCAGGCGGTCTATGCCGCCGTGGAGGAGGATACCTGATTGAAAAAAACCTGGACGGGCCTCTGTCTGGCCCTGCTTATGCTGGCGGGGTGCGCTCCCGCCGCCCCGGCGGAGACGCCCACCCCCACGGTGGAGGTCACCCCAATCCCGGAGCCCACCCCCACCCCCACGCCATCCCCCACGGTGGCCACCCTGGCAGTGTGCGGCGACATCATGAGCCACATGCCCGTCACCAACGACGCCTGGGACGAGGGGCAGGGGGGCTACGACTACTCCCCCATCTTCGCCCAGGCCGCGCCCTACCTCCAGGCGGCGGACTACGCCGTGGCCAACCTGGAGACCACCCTGTCCGAGACGGGGCCCTATTCCGGCTACCCGGCCTTCAAGTCCCCCGCCGCCCTGGCCGGGGATCTGGCGGAGGCGGGCTTTGACCTGCTCCTCACCGCCAACAACCATTGTCTGGACCGGGGCTGGGACGGCCTGGTGTCCACCCTGGACGCCCTGGACGGCGCCGGGCTGGCCCACGTGGGTACCTGCCGCTCGGCAGAGGAGCAGGCGGAAAACACCATCCACGTGGCCGACGTGGGGGGCATCTCGGTGGCCTTCCTGGGGTACACCTACGGCACCAACGGCATCCCCGTCCCCCAGGGGCGGGACTACGCCGTCAGCCTGTTCAACACCGACTACATGACCACCCTCTCCACCCCGGACACCGGCAGGCTGGAGGAGGATCTGGCCGCCGCCCGGGCCCTGGACACGGATCTCATCGCCGTGATGATCCACTGGGGGGTGGAGTACCAGACCACCCAGAACTCCTATCAGGAGGAGCTTGCCGACCTGCTGATTTCCAACGGGGCGGATCTGGTGCTGGGGGGCCACTCCCACGTGCCCCAGCCCATCGAGCAGCGCACCGTGGCCGGGTGGGACGGGACGGAGCGCACCGGATTTGTGTGCTACTCCCTGGGCAACTTCATCTCCTCCCAGGTGGATCCCCTCACCGACACCACGGCGGTGCTCACCGTGGAGCTGACGAAGGACAACGCCGCCGGGGAGGCCTCCGTCACCGGCTGGGACTATGTGCCCATGCTCATGGTGCGCCGGGACGGGACGGAGCGGGTGTTCACCCTCACCGACGCGTCCTCCATCCCCGCCGGCGCCGACAGCGCCCTGGCCGCGCGGCTGGAGGAGGCCGCCGCCAACTGCCGGGAGATCCTGGGAGAGCCCCGTACCGGCGGCTGAAATTGTAAACAATTTTTGAACCCTCTTGAAATTTTCGGTTCGAAGGACTATGATAGCGTTAGCACTCGGAAAGTTTGAGTGCTAACGCTATCTATTTACAAATGAGTTTTCATATAGGAGGCATCCATCACCATGGCAAAGAAACAGTTCAAGGCCGAGTCCAAGCGCCTGCTGGATCTGATGATCAACTCCATCTACACCCACAAGGAGATCTTCCTGCGGGAGCTGGTGTCCAACGCCAGCGACGCCCTGGACAAGCTGGCCTACAGGGCCCTCACCGACGACAAGGTGGGGGTGGACCGGTCGGAGCTGAAGATCACCCTCACCCCCGACCAGATTGCCCGCACCCTGACCATCGGCGACAACGGCGTGGGCATGACGAAGGAGGAGCTGGAGAGCAACCTGGGCACCATCGCCCGCAGCGGCTCCCTCCAGTTCAAGCAGGACATGGCCGCGGCCGAGGGGGACAAGCCCTCTGACGTGGACATCATCGGCCAGTTCGGCGTGGGCTTCTACTCCGCCTTCATGGTGGCCGACAGGGTCACCGTCACCTCCCGGGCCTACGGCGCCGATGAGGCGTGGCAGTGGGAGTCCACCGGCGCCGACGGGTACACCCTCACCCAGTGCGGGAAGGACACCGTGGGCACCGACATCGTGCTCCACATCAAGGCCAACACCGATGACGACAAGTACGACGAGTACCTGGAGCAGTACCGCCTGGCGGAGCTGATCAAGAAGTACTCCGACTACGTCCACTACCCCATCGTCATGCTCATGCACAAGTCCCGCCAGAAGCCCCGCCCGGAGGACGCCGGCGACGACTACAAGCCGGAGTGGGAGGACTACGACGAGTGGGAGACCCTCAACTCCATGGTGCCCCTGTGGCAGCGGCCCAAGAGCGAGGTGAAGGCCGAGGAGTACAACCAGTTCTACAAGGAGAAGTACGGCGACTGGGAGGATCCCCTCAGCGTCATCCACGTGTCCGCCGAGGGCGCGGTGGAGTACAAGGCCATGCTCTATACCCCCTCCCACGCCCCCTTTGACTTCCACTCCCGGGACTACCAGAAGGGCCTGCAGCTCTACTCCTCCGGCGTGCTCATCATGGACAAGTGCGCCGATCTGCTGCCCGACCACTTCCGCTTTGTGAAGGGCGTGGTGGACTCCCAGGACTTCTCCCTGAACATCTCCCGGGAGATGCTCCAGCACACCCGCCAGCTCAAGGTGATCGCGGGCAACCTGGAGAAGAAGATCAAGGCCGAGCTGCTCCGCCTCCAGAAGGACGAGCGGGAGAAGTACGAGACCTTCTGGAAGGCCTTCGGCACCCAGATCAAGGTGGGCGTGGTGTCCGACTACGGCGCCCACAAGGAGCTGCTGAAGGATCTGCTGCTCTTCTTCTCCTCCAAGGAGGGCAAACTCACCTCCCTGGCCGAGTACAAGGCCCGCATGCCCGAGGAGCAGAAGTATATCTACTACGCCTGCGGCGAGGATGCGGCCCAGCTGGCCAAGCTGCCCCAGGCCGAGCGCATCCGGGACAAGGGGTACGAGATCCTCTACCTCACCGACGAGCCCGACCAGTTCGTGGTGGACGCCCTGGGCGCGGTGGACGACGTGCCCTTCAAGTCGGTGGACGACGACGACGCCCTCCCCGAGACCGACGAGGAGAAGGCCGCCCTGGAGAAGAAGGCCGAGGAGAGCAAGCCGGTGCTGGACTTCCTGAAGGAGACCCTGGGCGACCAGATCAAGGAGGCCCGGGTGTCCAAGATCCTCAGGAGCGGCGCGGTGTGCCTCACCGCCGACGGCCCCATCACCCTGGAGATGGAGAAGTACTTCCAGCGGGTGGATCCGGAGAACGCCAAGAACATGAAGGCCCAGCGGGTGCTGGAGCTCAACCCCGACTCCCCCGCCTTCGCCGCCCTGCAGCAGGCGGTGGAGACCGACAGGGACAAGGCCGCCAAGTACGCCAAGCTCCTCTACGCCCAGGCCCAGCTGATCGCCGGCATCCCCCTGGAGGATCCGGCGGGATACACCGAGCTGGTGTGCTCCCTGATGGTATGAGATAAAACCGTAAAAAGCAGGCCGGCCCCGCGCATTTGGGTGCGCGGGGCCGTTTTTCGTCCCGGCGGAGGTGGAGCATATTGACAGGGTCGGGAATCTGCACTAATATATACAGCATGCTGTATATTTGGAAGGGGAACGAAAGGGGGAACTGCCGTGGAGGCGGAATACGTCCTGGCGCGGGAGATCCTGAAGCTGGCCAACCGGATCACCAGCCGGCGGAATGCGGACATCCGCAGCCTGGGCCTCACTGCGGCCCAGGCGGACAGCCTGGTCTACCTGGCCCGCCGCAGCGGGAAAACCGTGTCGGATCTGAAGGACTATCTGGGGGTCACCCACCAGACGGCCAGGGGGATTGCGGCCCGCATGGCGGAAAAGGGGCTCATCACGCTGTCCGTCTCCCGGGAGGACGGGCGGTATAAGACGATCTCCGTTACGGACGAGGGGCGGGCGCTGTTCCGGAAGATGGAGCAGAACGGCACCCACCTGGGGGACAGGCTGCTCCGCGGCATGGGCACAGCGGAGCGGGCCCAGTTTCTCACCCTGCTGTCCCGGGCCCTGGACAACCTGGACGCCCTGTGAGCGGGGCCGCGCGCCCCTGAACTTTCCCGTATGGAGGTATCCGATTGAAAAAACGAGTGATTCTGTATCTGATCGGGCTGAACCTGATCGCGGTCTCCGTGGTGCTCAACATCCGGTACGCCATGGGGGTGGCGGCCTTCAGCTCGGTGATGTATGCCATCTCGGAGATCTACGCCGTGTCCCTGGGGGCGGCCTCGATTCTCTGCTACCTGCTCTTTGTGGCGTGCCAGTGCATCCTGTCCCGGAGGATCACCCTGGTCTACCTGCTGGAGATTCCGCTGTCCTTTGCCTTTGGCCTCCTGACCGACTTTTATGATTTCCTGGTGCCGGAGCTGCCCTTCCCCGCGGCGGTGCGGGTAGCGCTGTTCCTCCTGACCATGTTTGTCACGGCCATGGGCGTCTTCCTGTGTGTCAGAACCGACCTGGTTCTCACCCCCACGGACGGCATCGTCAAGACCATCTCCGAGGTCTTCCACGTGGTGTTTTCCAGGGTGAAAACGGCTTTGACATCACCCTGGTGGCCGTCAGCGCCCTGCTCTGCCTCGTGAACCACGCGCCAGTTCTACGGCATCGGCGTGGGAACCGTCCTGTCCGCCCTGCTGCTGGGGCGGATTATCCGGCTGTATGAGGGCTGCCTTCTGCCCCCCTCCGCACCTGCGGAGCCGGAGGCCGGCTGAACGCCCCCAGACCGGACAGCGCCCCCGCGTGCCTGGCACGCGGGGGCGCTGCTTTGTTTCAGAACCGGTAGATGCCGTCGGCGGTGAGGGTGAACTCCGCCTGGTAGAGGGCGGCGCAGGCGCGGGCCAGGTACTCCGGATCCCGGCTGCCCGCCGTCTCCACGGCGGCATGCATGGCCAGCTGGGCCATGCCGATGTCCACCATGGGTATGCTCACCTGGCGGCCCAGGAGGTTGCCCAGGGTGGAGCCGCCGGGCTCGTCGGCCCGGTTGGCGAACACCTGCACCGGCACCTCCGCCTTCCGGCAGATGGCCTGGAACAGCCCGGCGGTGAGGCCGGTGGTGGTGTACTTCTGGCTGGCGGCGACTTTCACCACCACCCCGCCGTTGGGGTAGACCCTGTTGGCCGGGTCGGCCTTCTCGGGGAAGTTGGGGTGGACGGCGTGGCCGTTGTCGGCGGAGAGGAGCAGGCTGTTGGCCAGGGCCCGGCGGGCGTCCTGGGCCGACAGGCCCAGCACCTCCCCGATGCGGGCGAGCACGTCGGGCAGGAAGGTGCTCAGGGCCCCCTGGCGGGTGCCGCTGCCCACCTCCTCGTTGTCGAAGAGGCAGTAGATCTGCCCGAACCGCCGGCTGCCCCCGGCGGTGAGGAAGCCCTCCAGCGCGGCGTAGGCGCAGCCCAGATCGTCGATGCGGGGGGCTTGGAACAGCTCCCCCTCCGGCCCCAGGTACACCGGCCGCTGCCGGGGGCAGAGCATCAGGTCGGTGGACAGGATGTCCCCCGCCTCCACCCCCAGCTCCTCCGCGACCAGGGCGGTGAGGGGCGTTCCGCCGGAGAGGGCGTACAGGGGCTGCATGTCCTTCTGAGCGTTGTAGTCGTGGCCCCGGTTCACGTCCCGCTGCTGATGGATGGCCAGGCTGGGTATGGTGAGCAGATCCTGATCCAGGTATACCAGCCGGCCCTCCACGCCCTCGCCCGTGCGCACAATGGCCCGCCCCGCCACCGTGAGGGGGCGATCCAGCCAGCTGGCGCAGTTCATGCCGCCGTAGCCCTCCACCGACAGGCGGATGTAGCGGGAATCCCCCTCCAGGGCATCGTTCTTCACGTGGAAGGTGGGGGAGTCGCTGTGGGCGGCGGCCAGGCGCCACCCCTCCGGCGCGCCCTCCGGAAGCCGGAAGGCGATCAGGCTGCTCTGGTTGCGGGTGGTGTAGTAGCCCCGCCCCCCCTCCAGCGTCCAGGGGGCGCACTCCTCCAGCCGGGTGAAGCCCGCGTCCTCCAGCAGGGCGGCGGCGCTGTGCACCGCGTGGTAGGGGCTGGGGCTGTTTTCTATGTACTCCATGAGCAGATCTGTGGTCTGCATGGCAATCCCTCCTTTGTTCCCCCACATTATACGATATTCCGCCCCAAAAGAAAAGGTTGACATTGTCTGCCTTCTGTGATACATTACAGGTAGACAAAGTCTACCTTTTGCGGAATGAGGTGATTGCATGGAGCCGGTACGGCTGACGGGTACGGAGTGGGCGGTGCTGGACTGCCTGTGGGAGAAGGCTCCCCAGACCATGACCCAGCTGGCCCGCACGCTGTCTGCGCGGGAGGGCTGGGCCAAGGGCACCACCACCACGGTGCTCAGGCGGATGACCGACAAGGGACTGCTGGCCTGCACCCAGGAGGGGCGGGCCCGGCAGTACGCCCCGGCGGTAGACCGCCGGGCCGCCGTGGTGGGGGAGACCCGCAGCTTCCTCCGCCGGGTGGGGAAGGGCAGCGTGGAGCTACTCATGAGCGCCGCCGCCCAGCCCGAGGAGCTGAGCCAGGAGGAGCTGGACGCCCTCTACGACATTTTGAAGGGACTGGAGGAGAGCCGCCATGACTGAGTGGATCATCACGTCGTCCCTGCTGATTCTCATCGTCCTGCTGGTGCGCCGGCTGTTCCGGGGAAGGCTGTCCCTGCGGCTGCAGTACGCCCTGTGGCTGGTGGTGCTGGTGCGCCTGCTCATCCCCGGCACGGTGGCCCAGACAGGCCTGAGCGTGCTCAACTACCTACCCCAGACCGGGGTGGAGGTGAGCCAGAGCACCGTCACCGCTCCCGCCCCGGAGGACGGCGGCGGGAGCGGGCAGGCACAGCCCGCCCAACCGGCGCAGGCGGCGGAGCCCGTCCAGCCCGTCACCCCGGCGGAGCCGGAGGGACAGGGGACTGCCGGCCAGTCGGCCCCCGCGCCGGAGCCCTTTCCCTGGCGGACGGTGCTCACCGCCGTGTGGCTGGTGGGTGCGGCGGCCGTGGCCGCCGCGCTGGTGATCTCCAACCTGCGGTTCTACCTCCGCCTGCGGCGGGTGCGGCGGGCCCATCCCATCCCGGGGCTGGCCGTGCCGGTGTACGTGGCCCGGGGCCTGCCCTCCCCCTGCCTGTACGGCTTCCCCAGCCCGGCGGTGTACCTGACCCCCGCGGCAGCGGGCGACCCGGCGGTGCTGGGTCACGTACTGGCCCATGAGCTGACCCACCGCCGCCACGGGGACCACATCTGGGCGGTGCTGCGGGGGGCGGCCCTGGCCCTCCACTGGTACAACCCCCTGGTGTGGCTCTCCGCCGCCCTGTCCAAGCGGGACGGAGAGCTGGCCTGCGACGAGGGGGCCCTTCGGCACGCGGACGGCCCCACCCGGGCGGCCTACGGCCGGGCGCTGATCCGGCTGGTGACCACCAAGCCCGCCCTCACCGACCTGCTGTGCTGCGCCACCACCATGACCGCAGGCAAGTCCGGCCTGAAGGAGCGCATCACCATGATCGCCAGGAGGCCCAGAACCCTGCTGACCGCCTTTGCGGCGGCGGCCTTCCTCATCGGCCTGGCGGTGGGGTGTACCTTCACCGGCGGGCGGAGCGACACCTGGGAGCCCCTGTCGGAGGAAGAACTGGCCTGGTTCAACGGGAACGAGTTCTTCACCAACGAGATGGACAGTGGGACAGTGGTGCAGATCAACATCCGAAATCAGTTCCTCAGCTCCACCTACGAGAACCCGGAGGACATCAACCTGTTTGAGCTGTTCTACTGCGGGGACGGGACGGAGCAGGGGGAGCTGTCCCCGGAAATCTCCGCCGCCATCGGCGCGGAGGACGCTCCAAGTCCGGCCACGGTGCTGACCACCGCCCAGATGGACGCGGCGCTGGAGGAGTATCTGGGCCTCACCTTGGCGGAGACCAACCAGGTGGGGCTGGACGGCTTCACCTATCTGCCCGAGTACGACAGCTACTACCACTTCCATGGCGACACCAACTACCGCGCCTCCGTCACCTTCCAGAGCGGGGAACGGAACGGCAATCTGGTACGCCTCACCTATAACGACACCTTCATGGGCGACGGCATCAAAGAAGTCACCCTGCGGGAGCACGGGGACAGCTGGCAGTTTGTGTCCAACCTGGCCGTGGAGGAGGGGGACAGCGTCCCCCTGGAGAGCGGCCTGGCCGCCCTGCCGGACAGCCTGGCGGACGAGGTGGTGGTGGTTGAGCCGGGGGACGTGACCGAAAACAGCTCCGGCGTGCTGGCCTCCTACTACTACGAGCCGGACTACAACACCGAATGGGGCGGCTGGATGCTGGACGTGGCCCGCTATACCCCTGTGGAGTTTGAACAGGCCTACTACACCTGGGATCAGATTGGCGGCGCCTCTTACCTGGGGCGGGACACGGACTGGTACTATGTGTGCCTCACCCCCACTGATGTGAATTTCGACCCCGAGCACTACGAGGACTATCAGAGCACAGGGGCGGAGCTATTGACATGGCTGGAGGGGCTGGCCGACGGCGCCGGGCTTACGCCCATGGAGGAGGATCTCTTTTTCCAGCGGGTCAGCATGAACCTCTCCTATCAGGAGGGGGAGCACTATACGGTGCTCTATTACCCCTATTACGGCATGAGCGGCTATGAGGATCAGGCGGACACGGTGTATACCCTGATCCTCTCCCAGCCCGTCACCCAGGGGGAGAGCGGCATCTGGTGCGTGGACCGCTGGTACGATGACGCCGGAAACAAACATCTGGTGATCCCGGAGAGCGGCCAGACCATGGACGAATACTACGCCGGCCTCCAGGCCGCCTGTGACGAGGGACACCGGCCCGGCCTGCTGGATCCAATGCAGGTGGCCCTGGAGTTTGAGCAGGCGTATACCGACCGGGAGCTGTCCCTGGACGCCTTCACCCTGGAGGGCCCCACCGATATTGCGGAGACCTTTGACCTCTACCTGGCTACAGCGGAGGTGAACATCGACAGCCCCTCGGCCGCCCTGGAGGCCCTGTTCGCCGGGGCGGAGACCGTCGAGTTCTGGGGGTTTGGGAACCCGGACAACGGGCCGTGGATTGAAACCCTGTCCGCAGAGGAACTGCCCGTCCTCCAGGAGTGGATCTCCCAGTGCGGCTGGGAGCTGGCGCCGGAGGACGATGAGCCGCAAAGAAGGGCGGACCGGCTGTCGGCCCAGGCCGAGCTGCCGCCCTCCGGGTGCTATATGATCCAACTGGAGCGCCAGCTGGAGCAGAGCGGCACCAGCCAGATGTGGCTGTACTGGAATGAGCCATACCTGGAATTCCAGACACCGGACGGCCTGCGGACATGGCACTGTACCGAAAACAGCGACTACCGGATCCTCTATTCCCGGCTGGCGGAGCTGTGGGAGGCCGAGGCGGCCCGGGGCTTCCCCGATCAGATCTACGCCGAGGACTGGCACCTGGCGTCCAGCGGGGCGCCGGTGGACAGGGCCTTTGCCCAGGCGGTGGACAGCCTGACCTGGGCCCCGGCGGAGCCCGCCCAGTCGGGGGCGGAGGGCATTGCCCTGAGCAACACGGACGAGTTTGTCCACGTGACCGTCTACCCCGGCAATCTGGTCTATTTCAACTACCTGAGCACGGGCCAGAGCTTCTGGTTCCAGGGTACGGGAGAGGCCGGCCTGTACGCGCTGGCGGCAGAGTACGGGGCATAAAACAACCCGGGGCCCGCTGCAAAATGTGATTTTGCAGCGGGCCCCGGGTTAGATTGTTTGCATGCGTTACGCGGACTGGGGCTCCTCCTCGTCCTCGGCATTGCCGCCCAGGGCGGCCAGGGGGAGCACGATGGTCATGCGGGTGCCCACGCCGGGCCAGGAGCGCACCTCGAACCAGCCGCCGTGGCGATCCACGATCCACTTGGCGATGGCCAGCCCCAGACCGGTGCCGCCGGTCTGGCGGGCCCGGGACTCGTCGGTGCGGTAGAACCGGTCGAAGATGTGGGGCAGGCTCTCCGCATCGATGCCCTGGCCCTCGTCCTGGACGGACAGGCGGGCAAAGCCGTCCTTCACCCCGGCGGACAGGGTGATGCGCCCCCCGGCGGCGGTATACTTGATGGCGTTGTCCACCAGGATGCGCAGGGCCTGCTTGGTCAGGCCCACGTCGGCCCGCACGGGCACCGCCCCCTCCCACCTGGCGGCAAAGGTGTGGGTCTGGTCGATCATCTCGGTCTCCTTGAGCACCTCGGCGGCCACCTCGGTCAGGTCGAACATCTCCATCTGGATGTGCATGGAGTCGTTGTCCCCCCGGGCCAGGAACAGCAGCTGCTCCACCAGCTCCTTCATGGAGTCGGCCTCGGCCCGGATGGCGTCGATGGCCTCCTGCCGGGTGGCGGGGTCGTCCTTGCCCCAGCGGTTGAGCAGGTTGGCGTACCCCTGGATCACCGCGATGGGGGTGCGCAGCTCATGGCTGGCGTCGGAGACAAAGCGCATCTGGGAGCGGTAGGCCTCGTCGATGCGGTCCAGCATGGCGTTGATGGCCTGGGCCAGGGTCTGCAGCTCCCGCTGGGTGCCGGAGACCGACACCCGCTGATCCAGATGGGTGGCATTGATCTCATCCAGCTTGCCCGCCAGGGCCCGCAGCTCCTCCGGCGACATGCGCTCGGCCTGGTTGAGCTTGGCCGCGGTGGCGGCCAGCTCCTGAATGGGGCGGAGCACCTTCTTGATGGAGCCGGCGTTCTTGAACAGATTGGTGATCAGGCTTGCCAGCTGGCAGATGAGCAGCACCCGGGCGGCGAACACGAAGATGGCCGCCGGGCTGCTCAGGTCGATCTGGATGGTGTAGGGGTCGCCGTTGTGGGGCAGATAGAGGGTGTAGCTGGTGGTGTCCCCGGTGGAGAAGGTCACCAGGAAGAGCAGATCCACCGTGCCCGGGTTGAACCAGCGCACGCCGCCCTCGGTCTCCGCCGGGGAGGGGAGCCAGCCGGGCAGGCGGAAGCCCAGGGGCGCTAGGGCGCTGCCGGCCTCGGCCGCCTGTCCCGCCGTGCCCCCGGTGATCACCACAGTGCTGGCGGTGCTCTCCGCCGGGGCGCTGGTGTCTGCTGGCATATCCGTCACCACGGAGGTCTCGTCGGTGACCAGCCAGCCAGTCTCCAGCTCCTCCGGCGCGCCGGCCACCACGGTGTAGCTGCCCGCGCCCATCCACTCGGTGGCCTCCGCCGTGGGCACGCCCCGCTCCTCCACCAGGGCGCTGATCTGGGCCGCCTGGCCCTCCGCCCACATGAACAGACCGCCGCAGAACAGGAGGGTGAGCAGCAGATCCATGGTGAAGTAGATGCCCAGCAGCCGGAAGAACAGCCGGGTGTTGAGCCGGGCCACAATGGAGGACTTGATGCGTCCGGGCGGCCTCCGCTCCGCTTGCTTTTTTGCCATTACGATCCCTCCAGCCAGGCCAGCACCGGCGCCAGCGCGCCCTCGTCCACCCAGTCGCCGCCGTGCCGGAAGGCCTCCTGCATGGCGGCCTCATTCTCGTCCTTGGGCGGGTGTCCGGTGACCGCCTTTGTCATGGGGGCCATCATCAGCTTGTAGGGGCCGGGCAACTTCTCCGGGGCGTAGCCGCCCCGCAGGTAGAAGAAGGGGAGCCCCTCCAAGTGATTCTGTCCGGCCAGCTTGTTCACCACTTCCGGCGAGGCCGGGGCCATGCCCACGGCGCAGACGGCCTTTACCTGCAGCCGGTTCCGGGCCTTCTTCAGCCCCTTGATCCCTCCGGCGCAAAGCCAGCCCAGGTAGACCACCCCCGTCCCGGCGGGCAGCTCCTTTGCCCGCTCCAGGGCCAGGCAGGGCAGGCCGGTCCTGCGGGAGAGCAGCTGGGCGTACCGGGCGGTAAAGCCGGTGGCGCTGGTATATACAAGGACGGATGCGTTCATGGCGGATGCCTCCTTTTCGGATGGTGCAGCTAGGAAACGGCGGGCGGCCGCAGGCCGCCCCTGCGGATGGCGTGCCGGGCTGTCGCGCCCCATGGGCGGGCAACGGCGGGGCGGCCAGGGGGCCGCCCCCTACAAATGGCGCGCTGCGCGCTGTCCGGCCCGGTTCCTCCGGCCGTAGGGGCCGACCTGTGTGTCGGCCCGGACAGGCAGTGCGGGCGCACACACAGGTGCGCCCCTACTCTTCGCGGATGACGTAGCCCACGCCGCGGACGGTGTGGATAAGCTTGATGCCGAAGTGCTCGTCGATCTTGGAGCGCAGGAAGCGGATATACACGTCCACGGCATTGGTCTCCCCCACGAAGTCGAAGCCCCACACGTGGTCCAGCAGGGACTCCCGGGTGATGACCTTCTCCTTGTTCTCCAGCAGGTAGCGCAGCAGATCGAACTCCCGCCGGGTGAGCTCCACATTCTCGCCGTCCACGGTGACCTCGTGCCGGTCGGTGTCCATGGTCAGGGGCCCGGCGGTGAGCAGGCTGCGGGGCGGCTCCGCCGCCTGGGCGGGCTTTTTCCGCAGGGCCGCCCGGATGCGGGCCAGCAGCTCCTCGATGGCGAAGGGCTTGGTGATATAGTCGTCCGCCCCCATGTCCAGGCCGGACACCTTATCCACCACCGTGTCCCGGGCGGTGAGCATGATGACGGGCATCTGGCTCTCCTTTCGCAGGCGGCGGAGCACCTCCATGCCCGACAGGGCGGGCAGCATGATGTCCAGCAGCACCAGGTCGAATTTCCCCGACAGGGCCAGCTCCAACCCGGTGCGGCCGTCAAAGGCCTTCTCCACCTCATAGCCCTCGTACTGGAGCTCCAGCTCCACCATCCGGGCCAGCTTTTCCTCGTCCTCCACCAGCAGAATCCGTTCCGCCATGTGCCTCTCTCCTCACTTGCTTACTTGCCTTTTCTGTGCCGGGATCTGCTAAACTCCTTTTTGAACTGCTCCCGCACCTGGCCCACCGCATCCCGCACCGAGTCGGAGACCTGGTTGGCCACCTCGCCCACCCTGTTTTTGTCCAGATCCGGGCCGGAGAACCGGTACCGGCACCCGAACAGCAGGCCGATGACCAGCAGGGGCAGGGAGATCCAGTAGGCCAGCACCACCAGCAGGATCAGGATCAGCACCGGCAGGGAGGTCATCCGCTCCCCATTGCGCCACACCTCAAACTGGTTCACCGTGCAGTGGCGCAGCAGATCCGCCGCCGCCAGCAGCAGCTCCTTTAACTTTGTCCCGAATCCGGAGCCCTCCCGGCGTCCCCGCTGCCGCCGCCTTCCGCCCACCGTCAGGGCCAGGCCGAAGAAGCGGGGGCGCTCCCCGGCCGGCACCTGGGACGGAGCGGGCCCGCCGGCGGGCGGCGGGGGCGGGGCATCCTCTCCGCCGGGCCGGGTGGTGAAGAAGGCGCCCCGGGCGCCGTCGGGGCGGAGCTTACCCGCCCGCTCCAGGGCGATCAGCGCGTCCAGCAGATCGCCGCCGCTGTCCTCCAGGGCGGCCCGGGCCTCCTCATAGGACACCTCCGCCCGCGCCCGCAGGGCCTCCACCTGCTCCAGGGTTACCGCCATGTGCTCCACCATCCTCTCCGGCTTTTCTGGATGTATTATATCCCCATGGAGCTGGGAATGGAATTTAGGTTTCCTTAAAATTTGATGAAAGGGAATCCACCCCATGATACCACGCCGGGGCCGCCGGCGCAAGGCACCCTTTACCCGCCGCCCGATCCATGCTTTACCCGCCGCCCGATCCATGCTATAATTGTCCCATCCAAACAGGGGAGGTGGGGCCATGGCCCGCAGAGGAAAACAGATTCTGTCCGCGGTGTGCGCGCTGGCGCTGCTGTGCGCCCTTGTGCTGCCCGCGGCCAGGGCGGACACGCCCACCATCTACCTGATGGCGGAGAACGACCGGATGCTCACGCTCCCCCTGGACGCCATGCCCGCCTGGGTGGGCGGGGTGCTCTATGTGCCCTATCTGGCCTTCGACCGGACGGTCACCGGGGTCAACCTGGGGGTGTCCTACGGGCAGGAGCACACCGAGAGCACCTACACCTTCACCCTCTACAGCCTGCGGGGCACCCTGGTGTTCGATCTCAACGCCGGCACCTGTGTGGATCAGCTCAACGGTACCTCCCTGGACATGCGGGCGGTGCAGCGCAACGGCCGGGTGTTCCTCCCCCTGGCGGGTGTGTGCTCCTTCTTCGGCCTGAACTACACCTATACCCCCACCCAGTACGGCACCCTGATCCGCATCACCAACGGGCAGGAGTGGCTGAGCACCCAGGACTTTGTCTCCACCGCCAGCGGCGACGCCATGCGCACCCGCTATTACGAGTACCTGCGGCAGCTGGAGGGGGACAGCCAAGAGACCACCGAGCCCCAGCAGACCCCAACGGACACCACCGGAGAGGAGGCGGAACAGGAGGGCCTGCCGGTCTATCTGGTGGTTCAGTGCACCGGCGCTGGAGGGCTGGAGAGCATCCTGGACAGCCTGGGTGACCGGGATGCTCGGGCCCTGTTCCTCTTCCGGGGGTCGGCCCTGGCCGATTCCGCCGATCAGCTGCGGCGGCTGGTGGGCACCGGCCACGCCGTGGGCCTGTCGGTGTCCGGCGCCTCCCTGGAGACGGCCCGGGCGGAGCTGGAGGAGGGTACCGCCCTGCTGGAGGAGCTGGCCCACCTGCGGCCCCACACCGTCTATCTGGAGGACGCCGCCGCCGGCGTGGCCGACGCCCTGGAGGCGGAGGGCTGGGTGTGCTGGACGGCCAATGTGGACGCCCGGGACGACGGGCGCAGCGCCAGCACCCAGGCCACCGCCCTGCTCCAGAACCTGGAGGGGCGGCGCAGCACCGCCCGGGTGCTGCTGGACGACAGCACCGCAGCTGCGTCCATGCTGGAGCGGGCCCTGCCCCGGATGAGCCGGTCGGACTACCAGTTCCGGCTGGCCCTGGAGACGCGCATCTGAATCAAAACGGACACGCAGGGGCGGGCGGGATCTTCCGTCCGCCCCTGCGGCATGGAGGGCGAGCGCCTATGGACAAGACCATCTACCTGGACAATGCGGCCACCTCTCTCCCCAAGGCCCCCGGCGTGGGGACGGCCATGGCGGACTACCTGGAGCATGTGGGCTGCAACATCGGCCGGGGGGGCTATCAGCGGGCCTGGGACGCCGCCGGCGGGGTGCTGGCGGTGCGGGAGAAGCTGTGCGCCCTGGTGAACGGCCCGGATCCCCGGAACGTGTGCTTCACGCCGGGGGCCACCTATGGCCTCAACTTCCTGCTCCACGGCCTGCTGCGGCCCGGCGACAAGGTGCTCACCTCCCCCATGGAGCACAACGCCGTCCTGCGGCCCCTGGAACAGCTGAAGAGCAAGGGGGTGTCGGTGGAGTATCTGCCCTGTACAGACCGGGGAGAGCTGCTGCCGGACGGCCTGGCGGAGCGCCTGACGGAGGATGTGCGGGCGGTGGTGCTCACCCACGCCTCCAACGTGTCGGGCACCCTGTTTCCCATCGGACAGGTGGGCGCCCTGTGCCGGGAGCGGGGGATCTTCTTCCTGGTGGATGGAGCCCAGACCCTGGGCGCCGTGCCGGTGGACATGGCGGCCATGGGCATCGACGGCCTGGCCTTCCCCGGCCACAAGGGCCTGCTGGGCCCCCAGGGCATCGGCGGCCTGGTGGTGACGGACGCCCTGGCCGCGGAGCTGGAGCCCCTGGTGTCCGGCGGCACGGGGAGTTTGTCGGAGTCCCTGTCCATGCCTCCCTTCCTGCCCGACCGGCTGGAGCCGGGCACCCTGAACCTGCCCGGCATCTTCGGCCTGGGGGCCGCCCTGGACTACCTGGCGGAGCAGGGCGAGGCGCTGCGGGAGCGGGAGCGGAAGCTCTCCCGCCACCTGTGGTACCGGATGAAGGAGCTGGAGGAGGACGGCCTGCGGGTGCTGGGCACCGACGACTGCTTCAACCGGGCGGGGGTGGTCTCGGTGGACTTCCTCCGCGCCGACAACGGGGAGATGGCCTTCCGGCTGGAGCGGGAGTACGGCGTGCTCACCCGGGTGGGGCTCCACTGCGCCCCCCTGGCCCACAGGACGCTGGGCACCTTCCCCCAGGGGGCGGTGCGCTTCTCCGTGGGGCCCTTCACCACCTTCGCGGAGATTGACACCGCCGCCGGGGCGGTGGAGGCGCTGCTGACGGAGGCCCGCAACCGATAGTTGCGGCCGTGAAAGCCAGAATAGGTGGCCGTCCGGCGGGGAAACTGATAAGATAGCATCCGAAGAGAGGAGGCCTGTCCATGAACATCGAGATCGCCAACCGGCTGGTGGAGCTGCGCCGCGCCCACGGCTATTCCCAGGAGGAGCTGGCCGGCAGGCTGGGGGTGAGCCGGCAGGCCATCTCCAAGTGGGAGCGGGCGGAGTCCTCCCCGGACACCGACAACCTGATCGCCCTGGCCCGCCTCTACGGCATCTCCCTGGACGGCCTGCTGCTCCACACGCCCGCCGGGGGCGCGGCGGCCCAGGCCGCGCCGGAGCCGGAACCGGAGGCAGAAACGGCCCCGGACAGGGACACAGAGGCGGAGGAGGTCTTTGCCGCCGCCTCCGCCTGGGACGCCGCCGAGAAGGCGGAGCGGAAGGCCCGGAAAAAGGAATGGAAAAAGTGGAAGGAGCGGCTGCTGTGGCTGCTCACCCTGGTGCTGATGGTGGCCCTGCCCAATCTGACCAGCGCCTTGGGGCTGCAGGAGGTCTACGCCCTCATCGTCACCATGGTCTACCTGCTCACCGGCTTTCTGCTGGACAACTGGCACCCGGGATGGATGCTGTTCCTCACCATTCCTCTCTACTATTCCTTCCTGTATCTGCGGTAAAAAAGACGGATTTCCCAATACGGGAAATCCGTCTTTTGTCTACGGTTCAGCAGTGGATGGCGGTGCCGGTGCGGCCGTGGATGCCGTCCTTGGCCTTCTCCAGCAGGGTGATGAGGGCAGAGCGGCCGGGGGCGCTCTCGGCAAACTTCACCGCGGCCTCCACCTTGGGGAGCATGGAGCCGGGGGCGAACTGGCCCTCGGCGATGTACTGCCGGGCAAGCTCGGGAGTGAGCTCGTCCAGCCACTTCTGGTCGGGCTTGCCGAAGTTGACCGCCACCTTCTCCACGGCGGTGAGGATGATCAACGTGTCGGCCTCCACCTGCTGGGCCAGGACGCAGGAGGCGAAATCCTTGTCGATCACCGCCGCCGCGCCCTTCAGGTGGTGGCCCTCGGTCTTGTACACCGGGATGCCGCCGCCGCCGCAGGCCACCACCACCAGGCCGGCGTTCACCATATCCCGGATGGACTCGATCTCGATGATGGACACCGGCTGGGGGGAGGCCACCACCCGGCGCCAGCCCCGGCCGGCGTCCTCGATCACGTCGTAGCCCCGCTCGGCCACCATCTTGTCCGCCTCCTCGCGGGTCATGAAGGCGCCGATGGGCTTGGTGGGGTGGGCGAAGGCCGGGTCGGCGGGGTCCACCTCCACCTGGGTGAGCACCGTGGCCACCCCCTTGGAGATGCCCCGGTCCAGCAGCTCCTCCCGCAGGGCGTTCTGCAGGTCGTAGCCGATGTAACCCTGGCTCATGGCCACGCACACGGACAGGGGACAGGGGATGTACTTGTCGGGGTCCGAGCGGGTCAACTCCGCCATGGCCTTTTGGATCATGCCCACCTGGGGGCCGTTGCCGTGGGCGATGATCACCTGGTGGCCCTCCTGAATCAGGTCCACAATGGCCCTGGCCGTCTGCTTCACGGCGATCATCTGCTCCGGCAGATTGTTGCCCAGGGCGTTGCCGCCGAGGGCGATGACAATTCGTTTACCCATGTAAAAAGATTACCTCCTGTTTAGTCAGAAAAAGCAGGGGCCCGCCCGCAGAATACCAGAGTGTCCGTATTTGCGGGCGGGCCGGGATGAAAGGGAGGGTTATGTGGAAGTCTTACTTCTGGAACCAGCGGGGAGCGCCGCGGTCCTCCAGGGCCTTCAGGGTGGCCTGGGGATCCTTCACCTTGGCCAGGAAGATCATGGCGGCGATGATGTAGGGCTTGAAGGAGGCCTCCTTGTACAGGGGGTCGCGGTAGCGGTCGAACACGCTGGCCTCCACCTCGCCGTCCACGCAGGAGACGCCGTTGATGTCGGCGGGCAGGCAGTGCAGGTACAGGGCCTTGCCGTCACGGGTGGTCTTCATCAGCTCCTCGGTGCAGCACCAGTCCTTGTGCTGGGCGTTCTGGGCCAGCAGCTCCTTCTCCAGAGCCTTGATGCCCTCGCTGTCGCCCTTGGCGTACAGGTCGGTGCGCTTCTCCATGGCGGCGAAGGGGGCCCAGCTCTTGGGATACACGATGTCGGCATCCTTAAAGGCCTCGGCCATGGAGTGGGTCTTGGTGAAGGTGCCGCCGGTCTTGGCGGCGTTGGCGGCGGCCACGGCCTCCACCTCGGGCATGACCTCATAGCCCTCGGGATGGGCCAGCACCACGTCCATGCCGAAGCGGCTCATCAGGCCGATGACGCCCTGGGGCACGGAGAGGGGCTTGCCGTAGCTGGGGGAGTAGGCCCAGGTCATGGCCACCTTCTTGCCCTTCAGGTTCTCCACGCCGCCGAAGTGGTGGATGATGTGGAGCATGTCGGCCATGCACTGGGTGGGGTGGTCGATGTCGCACTGGAGGTTGACCAGGGTGGGCTTCTGCTCCAGCACGCCGTCCTTGTGGCCGGCGGTGACGGCGTCCACCACCTCGTGCATGTAGGTGTTGCCCTTGCCGATGTACATGTCGTCCCGGATGCCGATGACGTCGGCCATGAAGGAGATCATGTTGGCGGTCTCCCGGACGGTCTCGCCGTGGGCGATCTGGCTCTTGCCCTCGTCCAGATCCTGCACCTCCAGGCCCAGCAGGTTGCAGGCGGAGGCGAAGGAGAAGCGGGTGCGGGTGGAGTTGTCCCGGAACAGGGAGATGCCCAGGCCGGAGTCGAAGATCTTGGTGGAGATGTTGCGCTCCCGCAGGTTGCGCAGGGCGTCGGCCACGGCGAACACGGCGGCCAGCTCGTCGTCGGACTTCTCCCAGGTCAGGAAGAAGTCCCCCTCGTACATGTCCTTGAAGTTCAGGCTGTTCAGCTTGTCAATATATTTCTGCAGATTTTCCATAGCGGCAATCTCCTTTTCTGTTTTGTTGTATGGCAGGGGCGGTCACTGGCCGCCCCTGCGGAATCAGCGCTGGGCTCGGGCGGCGGGGGCAAGCCCCCGCCCTACAGGGGGATTTGGTGTACCCTGCGCTTACTGGATATCATTATTGGTCTTGCCCGCCCGGAACTGGGACACGTCGGCGGTCTTGTTCTCCTCCCTGTACAGGCCGGGCACGGCGGCGTACAGGGCGGCGCAGGTCACCAGATCCCCCTTCCAGGTGATCTCGTTGGGGGCGTGGGCCTGGCTCTCGGCGCCGGGGCCGAAGCCCACGCAGGGGATGCCGTAGCGGCCCTGGATGGCCACGCCGTTGGTGGAGAAAGTCCACTTGTCGGTGAGGGGGCGGCCGGTGCGCAGGTGCATGGCGTCCCGGTCCTGGTCGGCGTCGGCGTAGCCGATGCGCTCGTCGCCCCACAGGGCGTGGTGGGCGTCCACCAGGGCCTGGACGTGGGCGGCGCTGGCCTTGTTGATCCAGGTGGGGAAGTAGCACTCGGTCTCGTACACCTCGCCGGTCCAGGAGGGCCGGTCATACATGTACATGGACACCTTCACGTCGTCGCCGTACTTCTTCACGCTGGGCAGATCGCGGATCTCCTGGAGGCAGGAGTCCCAGGTCTCGCCGGCGGTCATGCGGCGGTCGATGGAGATGGAGCAGGAGTCGGCCACGGCGCAGCGGCTGGGGGAGGTGTAGAAGATCTGGGAGGTGGTGCAGGTGCCCCGGCCCAGGAAGCGGGCGTCCTCGTAGTGGTCGGGGTTGTACTTGGGATCCAGCATCTTCACCAGGCCCTTGACCTCCACGCTGTCGTCGGCGGGGTTCTCGTTCAGGGCCCGTACATCCTGGAGGATGTCGGCCATCTTGTAGATGGCGTTGTCGCCGCGCTCGGGGGCGGAGCCGTGGCAGGACACGCCGTGGACGTCCACCCGGATCTCCATGCGGCCCCGGTGACCCCGGTAGATGCCGCCGTCGGTGGGCTCGGTGGACACCACAAACTCCACCTGCTCCTTCTTGATGCCCTTGGCGGGGAAGAACTTGTTGACGATGTACTGCCAGCACATGCCGTCGCAGTCCTCCTCCTGGACGGAGCCCACCACCATGATCTTGTAGCCGTCGGGGATCAGCCCCAGCTCCTTCATGATCTTGGCGCCGTAGGTGGCGGCGGCCATGCCGCCCTCCTGGTCGGAGCCGCCCCGGCCGTAGATCACCGCGTCGTCCTCGTAGCCCTCGTAGGGGTCGGCGGTCCAGTTGTCCCGGTTGCCCACGCCCACGGTGTCGATGTGGGAGTCAAAGGCGATGATCTTGTCGCCCTGGCCCATCCAGCCGATCACGTTGCCCAGGCCGTCCACTTCCACCGCATCGTAGCCCAGCTTCTCCATCTCGGCCTTGATGCAGGCGACCACCTCTTTCTCCTCGCAGCTCTCGCTGGGGTGGGAGATCATGGCCCGCAGGAAGCGGGTCATGTCGGCCTGATAACCGGCGGCGGCGGCTTTGATCTTCTCGTAATCCATGTTCATGTCCATGCCCTCCATCATCTATGTCCCATATTTAAGTAAACCATTGCGAATGCCTCGCAGAGTTCGCGCCCGCAGGCGCGAATCCTATGGAAATCCATGTTTTCCGGCGACATGTGCGTCGGAAAACATACTTTTCGGCCTGCAAGTGTGTGATTTGGCTGGCAACAGCCAAATCATGCGCGCGGCAGACCGCAGCCTTTCTCAAACCCGCGGCTCTGCCACGGGTTTGAAGACTAATAGTCTTTCTGCGGGGAGTCGGTGGTGGGATACTCGCCGTCCCAGATCACCCGGCGGAACTTCAGCGGGTCGGTGTTGCCCTCGGTGGAGAAGAGCAGCACCTGGCTGAACCGGTCCAGCTCCAGGGCCTCCCGCAGCTCCTTGTAAGTATCGTCGCACATGATGGCGTCCAGGCAGCCCATGCCCACCGCGCCGGACTCGCCGGAGATGACGGTGGGGTCGCCCTTCACCGGCACGCCCAACATCCGCATGCCCTTGGCGCTGACCCAGTCGGGGCAGGAGACAAAGGCGGACACGTGGTTGCGCAGGATGTCCCAGGAGAGGGTGTTGGGCTCGCCGCAGGCCAGGCCGGCCATGATGGTCTGGAGATCGCCGGTGACGATGCGGGGGGAGCCGTCCCCGGCCTTGGCGCCCTGGTAGAGGCAGTCGGCGGCGCTGGCCTCCATGACCACGAACTTGGGCGGGTTGCTGGGGTACAGGTTGGTGAAGTAGCCCACCACCGCACCGGCCAGGCTGCCCACGCCCGCCTGGACAAACACGTGGGTGGGGCGGTTCACCTCGCACTGGCGGAGCTGCTCGGCGGCCTCGCTGGCCATGGTGCCGTAGCCCTGCATGATCCAGGAGGGGATCTCCTCATAGCCCTCCCAGGCGGTGTCCTGGACGATCACGCCGTGCTCGGTCTGCTCCGCCTCGGCGGCGGCCATGCGGACGCAGTCGTCGTAGTTCACGTCCTCGATGGTGACCTGAGCGCCCTCCTTGGCGATGTTGTCGTACCGGGACTGGCTGGAGCCCTTGGGCATGTGGACCACCGCCTTCTGGCCCAGCTTGTTGGCCGCCCAGGCCACGCCCCGGCCGTGGTTGCCGTCGGTGGCGGTGAAGAAGGTG
>NBJMR02800__coassemble_1436_pt1 | contig 41923 bp, 39 predicted proteins | sample NBJMR02800__metabat2_high_PE_046 | metagenome-assembled genome bin NBJMR02800
ACCCCGATCTGATCCGGGCGCATCTGTCCGAGCCGCCGGAGGAGTGCGCCTGCGATTTCTTCCGGGAGGGGGACGTGTTCCGCTACACCGGCGGGGCGGAGATGCCGGCGGGCTTCTGCCCCTGGGCCTGGATCGACATCTACCGCTCTGTGTCCGCCCTCTCCTGCGGCGCCACCTACACACCCTGGCAAAAGCAGGACGGCGCCAGTGTGGTATGCTGCACCGACGGCCTGCGGCCGGTCACCTTCTTGCTGGAGGCCGAAGAGCAGTCTGCGTCGGCGCCTTGACGGGGGCGCGGGGACGGGCTTATAATCAGGGTGATCCCAAAGGCAAATACAGGCTGGAGGTTTTCAATATGGACGAGCTGCAAATTCTCAACCTGGCGGACGCGCCGGAGCACGTGGAGCAGGTCTCCCGCTGGCTGTGGGAGCAGTGGGCCAGGGACGCCGGCTATTCCCTGGAGGACGTGGTCTTCCGCACCCGCCACACCATGCTGCGGGACACGGTGCCCCAGCAGCTGGTGGCCCTCTGGAACGGCCGGGCGGCGGGCACGGTGGCCCTGTGGGCCAACGACTGCAAGACCCGGCAGGACCTCACCCCCTGGATGGCGGTGCTCTATGTGGACCCGGACCTGCGCAACAAGCACATCGGGCGGGCGCTCCAGCGGGCCAGCATCGAGGCGGCCCGGGCCCTGGGCCGGTACGACTGGCTCTACCTGATCACCGAGCTGGACAACTACTACGAAAAGACCGGCTGGGAGTTCGTGGGCGACGCCCCGGTGGGCCACGGCCACACGGAAAAGATCTACCGCTATCCCCTGTGACTGTCAAAAAAGCGGCCAGGCCGCTTTTTTGAAAAGACTGCGGCCCACTGCGCGCAAGGTTTGCCCCCTATAAGTGGCCAAACCTCACACTTGTGGGCCGAGAAGTGTTTTCAGCCACGCACATGTCGCGTCTGAAAACGGATTTGACTTCATTCGCGCCTGCGGGCGCGAACTCTGCGAGGCTTTCCTTCGGGGAGGGTCTTTCGACACGCTGGGGGCTGATTCCAGATGGAATCAGCCCCCACTTTTTTCGGCCGCCGGGGCGGCCTTACTCGCCCAGATAGGAGAAGTGCATATAGTCGTGGTAGCCCTCGGAGTCGTCACTGCTGTAGGCCCAGGCGTCGCCGCCCCAGCTCCAGCCGTGCTCGGCGAAGATACGCACCACGGAGGAGTCGGGAGAGATGGAGTAGGGGTTGGTCTCCGGCTCCCAGCAGCTGCCGGCCAGCACCTGGCCGTCGCGGATCTGGTAGTTCTCGTTGGCATTGATGTCGATGGCGGTGCCGCAGTTGTGCTCACCGGTGGCGGTGTCCCCCCGCCAGGAGTAGCCGCCCACGTCGTGGATGGGGAACTGCTCCGGGTCGTTGTAGATCTCGGTGAAGATCTCCACCACGTCCTGGGCGATGGCGCTGTGGACGGAGAGGCTCATGGTGGAGGCCGCCTTTTGGCCGTTCACCAGCTTCCACACCGGGATGATTACTGTGGTCATGGAGGCCTCCGCCTCGGCCCGGTTGGCGAACCGCCGTTTGTTCTGGTCGCCGAAGAGGAGCAGGCACTTGCGGGGGTTTTCCCCCTGGTAGGTCAGCCAGAAGTCCTGGAGATAGTAGTCATCCCAGGTAGCGGTGCCCTGCTCCACCTGGTCCCAGAACTGCTCCTCCTGGATCTCCTGGGCGCTCATGGGCTCGTAGTAGAGAGTGTAGGTGTCGCAGGCGGAGCTGACGCGGGATGCGGTCTGGCTGCCGTAGTCATAGTTGTAGTAGCCCACATCCAGCTCATAGGCCACAGTGATCAGCTGGGTGTCGATGGGCAGCTCCACCTGCTGGTCGGGCAGGATGGCCGCACCGGTGGCGGAGTCCACCACCCGGAGGGTGACGTATTTCTCCTGGCCGGCCAGGCTTTCATCCACCTGTTCCAGCACCCGGAGGATCAAAACGGCACCGTCGGCCCGCTGGAGGCTGTCGGCGTAGCCGAAGGAGCCGTCGGCCTTACCGGTGATCACGGACTGTCCGGCCAGGGCGGCCACCGCGTCCTGATGGAGCTCGTCCATCTGCTGCCAGTCGGTAAAGGCAGTGGGATCCACGGGCTGCCTGGTCTCCCAGCTCCAGCTCCAGGAGTAGAAGTCATCGTCCTCCTCGGGCAGGGCATTTGCCAGCACCACGGCAGCGTCCTGCCGGGTCACGGGCTGCCCCAAGCTGTCAGGGGATACGGGCAGGCCGTCCCGCTCCCGCAGCAGGCGGGCCTCCACTGCGGCGGTGTAGCCCGCCTGGTCCCAGGCATCCCCATCCGCCACGGCGTCATCGTACGCGTCGGGGGCAAAGGTGCGGGCCGTCATGGCCAGAAACTGGCCCCAGCTCAGGGTGCCGGTGGGGTTGATGGCCCCGCCGCCGGTGCCCTGGAGGATGCCCAGGCCGGCGGCCTCGGTCAGATCCTCATAGGCCCAGTGGTTGGTGGGCAGGTCGGTGAAGCCCGCCGCACGGGCGGGGACGGCGGCCAGGGGCAGGGCCAGCAGGCCGGTGAGCAGCAGGGCGCCCACTCTCTGTTTCAGGTGCATAATCTGGTTTCTCTCCTTCATCTCTGATTTTGAACGCTCTCTGAAGTGTTACACACGGGGGGTCAGGCCGGCCAGGCGGCACAGGATGGCTGCCGTCTCGGCCCGGGTGATGCTGTTCTCTCCGTTGAAGTTTCCGCTCTGGTCCCCCTGGGTGATGCCCGCCTGATACCAGCGGTTCACCACCTCCTGATAGGGGGAGTCCGGCCCCACGTCAGGGGCGGCGGCATCGCCGTGGATGGCGGTCTTTTCGCTGTCCGGCACCGCCCGGTCCAGCAGCTCCACCATCTGGAACCGGGTGGCCGGCTGCTCCAGAATGCCGGAGGGCACCTCCATGGTGGTAAACAGACCCTCATCCACGCAGTAGGTATAGGCGCCCAGGTACCACGCGCCGGGGCGCTGGGGCACCGTCTCCCCCTGCCGCTCGGCGTGGAGCCGGGCCGCCAGGGTGACCACCTCGGCCACGCTCAGGGTCTGGTCGGGGCTGAACCGGGTCTGGGCGGTGCCGGTCATCAGCCCGGCCTGGGCGGCCTCCCGGGCATACTGGGCGTACCAGGCGGAGGCGGGCACGTCGGCAAAGCTGGTCTCCGTCCCGGGCTCCGGTTCCGGCTCAGGCTCAGGGGTGGGCTCCGGGGTGGGTTCGGGGGTGGGCTCCGGCTCCGACTGGGCGGCGTCAAAGAACGCCACCTGGTAGGCGAAGTCGGTCACCGCGCCGCCGCCGATGGTGCGCAGGCCGTCGATCTCCACGGTGTACACGCCCTCGTAGCGGTCTACCCCGCTGGGCCGGAAGATGATGCAGTTGCTGACGCCGTAGCCCCCAGTGTCCACGTTGAAGTAGTCGCCGCTGGTGTTCCGGGTGCCGCTGTCCAAGGCCCAGGTGCGGCCGTCGCTCTCCCGGGTCAGGGTGACGGTGACGTCGGACAGGGAGGGGGTCTGATACGTCTGGGGGTTGAGGGTCACGCTCCAGGCGCAGCTGCCGCCGAAGAGGGTGGTGCCGCCCTCCTGGGCGGGGAAGTCGCCGGAGGCGGGCCAGGCGATAAAGTCATAGTCGCAGCCCGCGCCGCTGCGGTCAAAGACCTTTTCCGCCACATAGGCGCCGTACCGGGACGCGCGGGAGTAGGCGTAGCCAAAGCCGATCCTGCCCATGTCGGGGTTGAGCTGCCACCGGCGGTGGCCCAGCCGGTCGATGTTGCCGGCGTCGCTGTCGTCCATAAAGGCGTCCACCGAGCCGGTGAGGCTCCGCCCGGCGCAGATGTTGCTGGAGCCGGTGGCCTCCGAAGCCGTCTGGTAGAAGCTTCCGTCCATGTCGGCGGGCTGGGCGGGGCTGTGGGAGAAGTCCGACGCCGCCAGCAGCACCGCGCCGTACTGGGCGTTCTCGCTCAGGGCGCTGTCCAGGGCCACGTCGGGCACGCCGGCGATGCGCCGCAGGGCGTTGAGCCGGTCCACCGCCGCCTGCAGGGCCTGGTCGGTCACCCGACCCGCCCGGTAGGGGGCGGTGACGGAGGGCTCCTCCTCAAACAGCTGGCCGGGCAGCTCCAGGGAGTTGTCCGCCAGCAGGGCGGCGATCTCCTGCCGGGAGAGCTTGTCCATGTCCAGGCTGCCGCTCTGCCGGTAGCCGCCGCCGGACGCGGACGCCGCGGGGATCAGGGTAAGCGTCAGGGCCGCTGTGCAGGCCAGGGCGCCCAGACGCCGCCAGGGGTGCGGGTACTTCATGGTGAATTCCTCCTTACGCTCTGTCGCTTCCGGCTGGGGGCACCGGCGGGGGACTGGTGGAGGGCTTCCGCCGGTTGGTTCCCATACCGAAGGAATCTTGCCCTTAGTTTAGCACCCTCTCTCCGGATTTTCAACGCGGTTCGATCCATTTCCGGAAAAAAAGAGACGGCGCCGCAGCCTGCGGCGCCGTCCTGTTGACAGTGGGGGAGTTACTTCACCCGGTAGATATAGTCGGCCTTGCGGGGGGCGGGCTCCGGCCTGGCGTCGGCCCGGTAGCCCAGGATGCAGTGGCCGATGCCCTCGTAGGCGCCCTCGATGCCCCACTGCTTCAGCAGAGCCCTGCCCTCGTCGCTCTCAAACTCCTCCCGGGCCCGGTGGATCCAGCAGGAACCCAGGCCCGCCGCCTCGGCGGCGTTGAGCAGGTTGTCCATGACGCAGCTGCCGTCATACACCCGGTTGGGGTTGTCCAGCCCGGCCAGGACGACCAGCACCGTGGGGGCCCCGTAGAAGGGGTCGGCCTCCGGATTGCCCATGATGTCGGCGTTCATCCTCCGGAGCTGCGCGATGGCCTCCGGATTCTGTACCGCCACGATGATGGGGGACTGCCTGCCGTTGGCGGTGGGGGCGTAGGTGCCCGCCTCCAGCACCGCGTCCAGCTCGGCGTCGGTGATCTGCTCCGGCTTGTAGCTGCGGCAGCTGCGCCGCTCCTTCAATAGCTTGAGTGCTTCCGTGTTCATGCTGTGCCCTTCCTTTCGCTGCGGCGGAATGGCCGCCAGGATTTTCCTTTATGATAGCACAAAAGGGAGAAAAGGGAAATCCCTGTTTTTGTCAGGGGCCTGTCACCCGCAGGGGCGGGCCGTCCAGGGGGATCACCCGGTCGCACAGGGAGACGATCTCCGCCTCGTGGCTGGAGAGCACCACCGGCACCCCCAGTGCCCGCACCCGGGTGAGGATCCGGGCGGCCCGCCCGGCGTCCACGCCGGTGAAGGGCTCGTCCAGCAGGTAGAGCCCCCCGCCGCAGGCCAGGGCCCGGGCCAGGGCCAGCCGCCGGCCCATGCCGCCGGAGAGCTGCCCTGGGCAGGACTTCTCCTCCCCCTCCAGCTCCGCCAGCTCCAGCCAGCGGGGGGCCTCCCCCCGGCGGGCGCGGGGGAGCACGTCGGTGATGTGCTGCTCCACCGTGCGCCAGGGCAGCAGGCGGTTCTCCTGGAACAGGAGCGTGGGCCGCTCCGGCACGGACACCGTGCCGCCCTCCACAGGCTGGAGACCCGCCAGCACCCGCAGCAGGGTGGTCTTGCCACAGCCGGAGGGGCCGGACAGGGCGGTGATCCCCTCCGCCGGCAGCTCCAGGGAGAAGCGGTTCAGCACCGCCTTCTCCCCAAAACAGACGGTAATATTCCGCACGGATATCACGCCTTCCGCCCCCTTCCCAGCCGCCGGAGGGCGGTCCCCAGGGCCACCTCCAGCAGGAAGCTCAGGGCGATGACCACCACCGTCCAGGCGAACACGTCGGGGGTCTCCAGGGTGATCTTGGCCCGGTAGAGCCGGGTGCCGATGGCCAGCCGGGGCTGGCACAGCACCTCGGCGGCCACCCCGGCCTTCCAGGCCAGGCCCAGGGCGGTGGCACAGCCGCTGGCGAAGTAGGGCAGCACCGACGGCACATACACCAGCCGGAGGGTCTTTCCCCGGCCGAAGCGGTAGGCCCGGGCGGCCTCCAGCAGCAGGGGGTCGGTCTCCCCGATGCCGCGGCCCACGTTGCCCCATACCACCGGCAGCACCATGAGGGCGGAGACGATGGCGGGCACGGAGCTGGTGGTGGGGGCCCACAGCAGCACCAGCACAATGAAGGAGGCCACGGGGATGGCCCGGATCACCTTCACCGCCGGGCCCAGCAGCCAGTCCGCCCAGGGGAGGGCGGCGGTGAGCACCGCGATTGCCGTCCCGGCAGCGGCCCCCAGGGCGAAACCGCCGAAGATGCGGCCCAGGCTGACAGCGGCGGCCTGCCAGAAGGCGGGCTCCCCCATGAGGGCGGCCAGCCGCCCCGCCACCAGCGTGGGGGCGGGCAGCAGCAGATAGCCCCGGCCGGGCTGGTAGATTGTGTCCACCCAGAGGGCCGCAAGCTGCCATACCCCCAGCCAGAAGGCCAGGGGTATGACAACGCGGAGGATTTTTTTCACTGTTTGATTACGGGGTGTATCAGAATCTCGCACCACAAAAGCCTCGCAGAGTTCCGCCGCCCGTCGGCGGCGGAATCAAATAAAATCTGTTTTTCCCGGCGACACAAGGTGAATTGCCCCGCAGGGGCAAGAGAGGGCCCCCTGGGGGGTGTGCGTCGGGAAAAACACTTCTCAGCCCGCAAGTGTGGGGCTTGGCCACCGTATGTGGCCAAGCCCTGCATGCAGCGGGCTGCAAGATCTCTCAAAAAAGCGGCAGGCCGCTTTTTTGAGATGGATTACGGGATGTAGTAGAAGTCCTCACCGGGGATCGCTCCTCCGATCGAAGTGGGGTCGGCGTCAAAGAGCACCTGGTAGTAGTCGGCGATGCCCTTCATGTCCTCGCCGGTGACGCACACCATGTTGGCCTGGGGGATGGCGGCCTGGGCCACCGCCGCCTTGGGGACGATGCCGTACTGCTCGATGAGGGCGGCGGCCTCCTCCGGATTGCTGTTGGCGTAGTCGATGGAGGCGGCGTACTCCTCCAGGATCCCGGGCACCAGCTCGCTGTTGCCCTCCAGCCACTCGGTGCGGGCCACCAGGCAGCCCATGGTGAAGGTGCCCTGGGCGCCGGATTCCGTCCAGGCGTCGTTGAGGTCGATGGCGTCCCGCACGTCGCTGTTCTGCATCATGACGGTGGTGGCGGCGGGCACGGGCAGCATGCACAGGTCGATGTCGCCGGAGGCCATGCGGGCGGTGAGCTCCTCACTGGCCAGCCACTGGATGTCCACATCCGCGGCGGGATCCAGGCCGTTTGCCTCCAGCAGGTAGTTGAGGACGTACTCGGGGTTGGAGCCCTGGCCGGTGGCGTAGAGGGTGCGGCCCTCCAGATCTGCCAGGCTGTTCACCGTGTCGCCGTTCTCCAGGATGTGGAGCACCCCCAGGGTGTTGAGGGCCAGCAGCTTTATGCCGCCGTCGGTGCGGTTGTAGAGGGTGGCGGCCAGGTTGGTGGGAATGGCGGCGATGTCCAGCTCCCCGTTGGTCAGCCTGGGCACGATGTCGTTGGCGGGGTCGGAGCCCAGGGTCACCTCATAGCGCAGCAGGGTGCCGCCCTCATAGGTGCCGGCCTCCACCTGGGCATACGCCTCGTCGTTGTCGGCGAGCATCTTGGCCGCCCCCATGCCGGTGGGGCCGCTGAGCAGGCCCAGATGGACGGTCTGATAGGGGACGGCGGTCTCAGCGGCCGGGGTCTGGGTCTCCGCTGCAGGCGCGGTGCTCTCCGGCGGGGCGGTGTCCTCCGCCGGGGCCTGGGTGGAGCAGGCGGCCAGGCCGGCCGTCAGGGCCAGGCTCAGGGTCAGTGCAAGCAGCTTGCGTGTCATAGTTTCCTCTTCCTTTCTGTTCTAACAGGATTCCAGGGCGGCGGGATCCGGTATGCGGAACCGCTTCCCCGCCCGGCGCACCGCGCCCCGCGCCTCCAGGGCGTCCAGCGCCCGGTAGAGGGAGGCCCGGCTCACCCCCAGCCGCTGGGCCAGGCCGGTGGCGGAGCAGTCCAGCTCCGCCCACTCCCCGTCCAGGCGGGAGAGCAGGTACTGGGCCACCTTCCGCTCGGCGCTGCCGGCGGTGAGGGCGTCGATCTTGCCACTGAGAAACCGGATGCGCTCGGACAGGTAGGCCACATAGCTGCGGCACACCTCCGGGAAGCGGCCCATCAGCTCCTCCACCAGCGCCTGGGGCAGCAGGAGCACCCGGCAGGGGGTGCGGGCGGTGAGGGTGGTGGCGTAGTCCGGCCGGTCGTTGAACAGGGCGGCGGCGCCGAACAGCTCCCCCGGCCCCAGCACGCTCATGATCAGGGGGCCCTTGTTCACCTGGATGCGCCCCTCCAGCACCACCCCCAGGCTGCGCTGGAAGTGGCGGGGGTCGTAGAGCACCTCGCCCCGGGCCGCCCGCCGCCGGAGGGCGCGGGGGTCGGTGCGGGCCAGCTCCACCGCCTCCCGGGGGGCGCCCCGGAACAGGAAGGTGCCCGCCAGCAGGGTGCGCTCCGTGCTCTCCCGGCTGTCCATGGCCGCTGTCACCTCCGATTTTTGTCTCAAATGGTACAGTTAGTGTACCACGTTCTGGTAAAATGTCAAGGGCCGGTTTGCCCCAATTCCGCCCCGGCGGGGCGCAGACGGGGCGGCCCGGGCATAGGATGGGGCAAAACGGAAGGAGGGATACGCCATGGCAGCGTGTCAAGAGCAGCGGGCCCAGGCGGCGGCCCAGGCCATTCTCGCCCAGGGGCGGCAGCTGGCCCTGGAGCGGCTGGGGGGCGCCCGCGCCCCGGAGGAGGAGCCCATGAAGCGCCACCCCCACCCCATCCCCTGTCCGGCGGACTGCCCGTCCCCGCCGGGGGCGGAGGCGCTGGACAGGGTGCTGGAGGAGCTGGCCTGTCAGAACCAGCTGCTGCTGGAGCTGCTGTCGGCGGTGAACGGCCTCACCGCCGCGGTGCTCAGCATCCAGGGCCGGCTGTAGCCCGGGAGATCTTACATAAATGTGAAGGTTGCAAACTCCCCCTTGCCAGATGCCGTCCGATTTTGTATACTAGTGGGTGCTTGTTGACATAATTTTACCGAAGAGAGAAGGGGGCGCACGCCCGTGGCCCAACGCCGCCGTGTTCCGAGCCGCCAAGAACCCACCCGCCGGGAGCCGCCCAGCCGGCTCCGGAAAAAACCCCGCGTCTCCCCCGCCCGCCGGGCGTGGAAGATTTTTTACCGTATCCTGGTGGCCCTGTCCGCGGTCATTGTGGTGCTCTTCTGCGCCTACCGCCTGGCCGCCAAAAAGCCGGAGCAGGCCCAGGAGCCGGAGCCGCCCGCCCAGGAGAACCCGTCGGGCAGCCTCTCCCCCGAGCAGTCCGCCGACCCGGGGCGGCAGCGGCGTCCGGGTACCTATACCTTCCTGCTGGCGGCCAGCGACCAGTCCAGCGGCAACGCCGACACCATCATGGTGGCCGCCTACGACACCGAGGCGCAGACCGTGGGCATTGTCTCGGTCCCCCGGGACACCCTGCTGGAGGGCGGGAAGATCAACTCGGTGTACCACAAGGGGCCGGAGGCCCTGGCCGAGACGGTCACCGACCTGCTGGGCGTGCCCATCGACTACTACGTCACCGTGGACGTGGAGGGCTTTGTGGCCCTGGTGGATGAGCTGGGGGGCATCGACTTCGACGTGCCGGTGCGCATGTCCTACGACGACCCCACCCAGGATCTCCACATCCACTACGAGGCGGGGATGCAGCACCTGGACGGGGAGGATGTGCTCAAGGTGGCCCGGTGCCGCAACAACTCCGACGGCCCCGGCTCCTACCCCGACAACGTCTATCTGGCCTATCCCGACGGGGACATCGGCCGCACCCGCACCCAGCAGCAGCTCATCTCCGCCATCCTGAAAAAGGCCCTGTCCAACCCCCAGAAGCTCAACGCCTATGTGGAGCTGTTCCTGGAGTATGTGGGCACCGATCTGGAGTTCGGCGAGGTGCTGTGGTTCGCCCAGCCCGCCCTGGGCCTGGACTTCTCCTCCGGCTTCTCCAGCGCCACCCTGGAGGGGGAGAACGTGTACTATGTGGACAGCAGCGGCTACCGCTGGGGCTCCTGCTACCAGCTGGATCCGGAGGCCGCCCTGGAGACGGTGAACAGCCTCATCAACCCCTTTGACGAGCCCATGACCGCCGACGATCTGAACATCTTCCAGAAGTGAAGCGAAGCAATCAGCGCCCCGCCCCAGAAAAATCCGGGGCGGGGCGGTTTCGCGCTGCGGGCTCAGAGAATGACCACGGGCTTGATGAGGTCGCGGGGCTTGTCCTTCATGAGCATGAGGGCCTCCTCCATGTGCTCAAAGCCGTTGAAGCGGTGGGTGAGCATCTTGCCGGGATCCAGCCGCCTGGTGGACAGCAGGGCGGCCAGTTTCTCCATGCGGCGGCGGCCGCCGGGCATCAGGCCGCCGGCGATGACCTTGTGGCCCATGCCGCAGCCCCACTCCACCCGGGGAATGCGCACATAGTCGCCGGAGCCCAGGTAGTTGACGTTGCCGATGCGCCCGCCGGGCTTGAGCATGGTGATGGCCTGCACGAAGGTGTTCTCCGTGTCGCCGCCGGCCACCACCACCCTGTCCACGCCCTTGCCGTGGGTGAGGGCCATGATCTGCTCCACAATGTCGCCCTCTCTGTAGTTGATGATGTCGGTGGCGCCGTACTCCCGGGCCAGGGCGGCGCAGTCGGGGCGGGAGCCCACGGCGTACAGGTGGGCGGCGCCCCGCAGGGCCGCGCCCGCCACCGCCATCAGGCCCACCGGGCCGATGCCGATGACGCACACGTCGTCGCCGAACTGCACGTCGGCCAGCTCCACGCCGTGAAAGCCGGTGGGCACCATGTCGCTGAGCATCACCGCCGCGGCCATGTCGATGTCGGGGGGCAGCAGGGCCAGGTTGGCGTCGGCCTCGTTGACGTGGAACAGCTCGCCGAACACGCCGTCCTTGAAGTTGGAGAACTTCCACCCCGCCAGCATGCCGCCGGAGTGCATGGAGTAGCCTGCCTGGGACTCCAGCGCGCCCCAGTCGGGGGTGATGGCGGGGACGATGACCCGGTCGCCGGGCTTGAAGTCCTTCACCAGCGCGCCCACCTCCACCACCTCGCCCACGGCCTCGTGGCCGAGGATCATGTCGTGGCGGTCGCCGATGGCGCCCTCCCAGACCGTGTGCACGTCCGAGGTGCAGGGGGACACGGCCAGCGGCTTCACCAGCGCGTCCAGCGGGCCGCAGGCGGGGGCGTCCTTCTCAATCCAGCCGGTCTTTCCGATTCCGAGCATTGCAAATCCTTTCATGGCTCCGTCACGTCCTTTCTGCATTTCTGAACTATCTGGTTCAGCTGTGCACATAACCTATCACACTTAAACTGAAAAGTCAATACAAAAATTGAAATTACATGTTAAAATTTTATACTGTCAGTATGAAAACGAGAGAGGCAGGACAGAGCCCCCGGCGGTCTGATCCGCCGGGGGCTCTGTTTTGAGGATAAAAACACGGTCAGCGGGACAGATTGGCCTCCACATAGGCGTCGAACCAGGCGCTGTCCTCCGGGGCACCGGAGACAGCACACCAGGTGCCGTCGTCTCGGAGGATGATCTCCGCCTCATAGGGTTCCTCCGCCGTGCCGCCCACCAGGATCACGTGGGGAAGCCCGTCCGCGCCCTCAGTAGTGTAGACATAGGCCTTGCTCTCGCTGAACCGGCCGGTGATGTCCGTCGTCTCGCCGCCCACCGTCAGCAAAACTTTACCGTCCTCCACCGCGAGCTGGGGATCCAGCCAGATTAGGCCGCTGCTGGAATCCTGCTCCACGGGCTCGCCGCCGCTGGGGGCGGGGATGCCGTGCTCTGCCTCATAGGCGGCCCGCCAGGCGGGGTAGGCCGGGGACTCCGGGGGCAGATAGCCCGTACTGGCGGTGTAGCCGCCCCCCTCGTCATAGAGATATTCGAAAAGCCCGAAGCTCTCCAGCGTGCCGCCCACCACGATGTCGTGGGTAAGGCCGCCCTCATCTACATAGGAGTAGACATAGGGCTCGGTCTCGGAAAATTGCCCGGTGATGTCCAGCTCCTCCCCGGTCTCCGTGGTGAACCATGCTCGGTCGTTCCGAACCTCCACAGGATAGGACTCATCCAAACTGGTGCCAGAGACGGTGGAGTATTCGGTGCCATCCTCGTTGACGCCGTACTCGATGGTGGCGCCGGTGTGGAAAGTGATGCGGCTGAGGACGCCGGAGGCGGCCAGGGCCCCCGCGGTGAGGGCGGCGGCCACAACGGCGGCGGTGACAAGGATGCGGATGGGGCGTCTGGGTTTGGCGGTCATGGCAGTTACCTCCGATTTTGGTTTGGAACAGCGGGAGGCCAGAGCGGAGCGCTGGGCCTCCACCTGCTCCGGGGGGGCATAGGTCTGGGCCAGGGCCTGCTCAAAGGTTTTTTGATACAGCTTCTTCATAGCCGAGTTCCTCCAGCTTCTTCCTCAGTTGTCGTTTGGCCCGGTAGAGCCGGGCGGAGAGGGCCGGGGCCGTGGTGCCGAACTGTCGCGCCAGCTCGGCCGCGGAGAACCCCTCGTAATAGCGCAGGTGGAGCAGGGCCCGGTATTCCGGCTCCAGCTCCCCCAGGGCGGCGAACAGGCCGGCCTCCTCCGGCTCCTGGAAGCTGAGCCGCTCCAGGGCGGTATCGTCCTCCTCCCGCCGCTTTTTCCAGGGGGAGGCGAGCAGATCCCGGCAGCGGTTCACCGTCACCTTTGCCAGCCAGGGCCGCTCCTTTCCCGGGGCGGGGGGCTTTTCCAGCAGGGTGAGGAACACCTCCTGGCAGATGTCCTCCGCGTCCTGGGGAGAGCGGGTATAGCTGAGTGCCAGGCCGTACACCATGGAGCGGTATCGGTCGAACAGGGGGAGAAATTCCGCTTCGGTCATCCCGGCGCCTCCTTTCATCGTTTGTGGCCACACTGATCAGACGGTCCGGCGGGGGCGGATCTGACGGCAAAACAGGAATTTTTCGGGAAAACTGGCGCCGGGCCGCCCGGGTCGAAAAAAGGCCCCGGAGCGGTCTGTTCCGCTCCGGGGCCTAGTCTCGGCTTACTGCTTGGAGAAGTGCTCCTTCTTCACGCCGCACAGGGGGCACACCCAGGTGTCGGGCACCTGCTCCCAGGGGGTGCCGGGGGCCACGCCGTTGTCGGGATCGCCCTCGGCGGGGTCGTACACATAGCCGCAGATATCGCAGACATACTTATCCATGGTAAAAACTCCTTTTGTTTATATTGTTAGGATTGCCGGAACGCGGCCATTCCATACCTTGCCGAAGCGCCGTCTTTGTGGTATGATACGCTCAACCGCGCAAACTAGTTATATCACATCGGGGGATACCGTGAAAATAGGCAAAATCAACATAAATACAAGGCTGGCTTTGGCTCCCATGGCCGGAGTGACCGACCTGGGTTTCCGGACAGTGTGCCGGGAGCTGGGGGCGGGCTACACCGTCACCGAGATGGTCAGCGCCAAGGCCCTGTGCTATCAGGACAAAAAATCCATTCCCCTGCTCCAGCTGGGGGAGGGGGAGCACCCGGCGGCGGTGCAGCTCTTCGGCAGCGACCCGGCCTGCATGGAGCAGGCCGCCGGCATCGCCGCCGAGAAGTCGGGGGCGGACATCATCGACATCAACATGGGCTGCCCGGTGCCCAAGGTGGCCAACTCCGGCGACGGCTCGGGGCTGATGCGCACGCCGGAGCTGGCGGTGAAGGTGGCCGAGGCGGTGATCCGGGGGGCGGGGGGACGGCCCGTCACCGTGAAATTCCGCCTGGGCTGGGACAAGGGCTCCATCAACTGCGTGGAGTTCGCCCAGGCCATGGAGGAGGCCGGGGTGGCCGCCGTGGCCGTCCACGGCCGCACCAAGGTGCAGATGTACGCCGGCCGGGCCAACTGGGACTACATCCGTGCGGTGAAGGAGGCGGTGAGCATCCCCGTCATCGCCAACGGCGACGTGTTCGAGCCGGAGGACGCCCCCCATATCCTGCGGTACACCGGGGCGGACATGGCCATGATCGGCCGGGGCTGCTTCGGCAACCCGTGGATCTTCCAGCGGGCCCAGGCCGCCCTGGAGGGGAAGGAGATTCCGCCCCTGCCGCCCCTGGCGGAGCGGTGCGACACGGCGGTGCGGCAGTTCCGCCTCTCCGCCGGGCAGAAGGGGGAGCACATCGCCTGCCTGGAGGCCAGGAAGCACTACGCCTGGTATCTCAAGGGCGTGCCCTACGCGGGCTATTACAAGGAACAGATCAGCAAAATCTCCACCCTGGAGGACATTGACCGCATCACCGCGGGCATCAAGCGGGATCTGAGAGATTCATAAGCGGCGCGTCAGGGATGCCGCGCCCTACAGGACGGAAAGACGGAATTCCTTCGAGAGTGCGGAGGGGCATCACACCGGGAGGTGAGAAAGGCGTGACAGAGGAACAGGAGCTGGTACAGCGGGCCCGTGCCGGGGACGAGGACGCCTTCGCCGCCCTGGTGGAGGCCAACCAGAAGCGCATCTACCACCTGACCCTGCGCATGACGGGCAACCCGGACGACGCCCTGGAGCTGAGCCAGGAGGCCTTTCTCAACGCCTGGCGGGGGCTGAAGAAATTCCAGGGGGAGAGCTCCTTCTCCACCTGGCTCTACCGGCTGGCCAGCAATGCGTGCATCGACTTCCTCCGGCGGGAGAAGCGGCGGGCGGGCCTGTCCATGACCGTCTCCCTGGACGATGAGGAGGAGGCCCGGCAGGCCGAGCTGCCCGACGAGCGGTACAGCCCCCACCGGCAGGCGGAGCAGCGGGAGCTGCGGGACACCCTGCGGGCGGGCCTGGCCGCGATGACGGAGGAGCACCGGCAGGTGCTGGTGCTGCGGGAGCTGGAGGGCCTGTCCTACGGGGAGATCGCCTCCCTGCTGGGCGTGGAGGAGGGCACCGTCAAGTCCCGCATCGCCCGGGCCCGGCTGGCTCTGCGGAACTATTTGACGAAACAGGGGAACTTTTTCGGAGAAACGCCGTCTAAAGGCTGACAGACAAAACAGGCAGAAAGGAGGGGGACGGCATGACGGACTGTGACAGGGCCCTGGAGCTCATCAGCGCCGGGCTGGACGGGGCGCTGACCCCGGAGGAGAAGGACTGGCTGGAAAAGCATCTGGAGCACTGCCCGGCATGCCGGGCGCTGGACGCCGACCTTGCGTCCCTGCACCAGCTCCTCCCCACCCTGGCACCCGAGCCCCCGGCGGAGCTGAAGGAACGGATCATGGACGCGGTGCGGGCGGAAAAGACCGTCCCCTTCCCCGCCCCGGGGCAGAAAAAGCCCCGGCGGTGGAAGGCCTGGGTTTCGGTGGCGGCGGTGGCCGCCCTGGTCTTCCTCGGCGGACGGGCCGCCCTGCCCGCCCTGAACAGCGGCGGCACCTCCATGCCCGCGACGGCAGACGCCCCCGCCGGGACGGAGCTTCCCGTGGCAGATGCCGCCCAGGCGCCGGAGGCCGCCCTCCAGGAGGCCCCTGCCGCGGAGGTTCCCGCCTCGAAAGCGCCCTCGGCGGAGACCCCTGCCGCACAGGCTCCTTCTGCGGAGCAGCCCTCCGGGGGAACCTCTTCCGCAGAGGCGGCCAGTCCCCGGGCGGGCAGCAAAACCAGCGGCGGAACCGGCAGTACGGAGCGGATGGCGGAGCCCGGCGGCACCGCCCAGCCGGAGACGGATACGGCCGGCAGAGAGGCGGAGATCACCACCATGATGATCGATCCCGCCGCGGCCCAGCTGGACGAGGCCGGGGCGCTGGAGGCCCTGCTGTCCCACCTGGGCCTGACGGAGGCCGACGGTGCGGGCTTCTCCCCCCTGGGCCTCAGCGGGGACGGGACGGCCTGGCGCTTCCAGCGGACGGAGGACGGCACGGTCTACGCCGTCCCCCTGGACGGCGGGGAGATCACCCAGGAGCCGGCGGCAGAACAGGCAGAATAGAAAATCCCGGTATGCACCGCATACCGGGATTTTTTTGTGCTTTTTATTGATCCACAAAACGGAGTGTGTACTGTGACAGGTCGTATTCCCCGGCGAAAAAGCCGGTGAGGATGGTCTCCGCGTTGGCCCGGGCGTTGTCCAGCAGGCCGTTGGCCACGGCGTTCTCCTGGGCCGACGCCTGGAGGGCCTTCATGGCCTCGTTGTTCTCCTCCAGGCTGATGCGGCGGAAGATGCTCTCGTTTTCCACATAGACCCGGAAGGAGTCCAGGTCGATCTCGCTGCTGAGAATCCGGATCTCCGGCAGGCGGACGGTGATGGTGTCCTCTCCCACCGTCCAGTCGATGTCCCCGAAGTCCAGGCCTGCCTTGATCACCACGTCGTAGCTGTAGACGTACTTGCTCTGGGTAAAGGGGATGGTGAGGCCAAAGAGCTCCCGGGCCCCCTCGGTCACGTTCACCTCGGTGCAGTAGGCCGCCTGGGTGGCCAGCTCGCCGATGTCCTCAAAGCCCAGCCTGGTGAGCTTGTTCCCGGACACCAGCACACTGCGCACCCCGACGCCCGCCCCGAACACGGCCGCGAGAATCGCTATGGTCAGAATGATTTTGACGGGAATGTACCGGAGAAAGCCCGGCCCCCTCCGCTGCTTGACCGCTCCATTCTGTTCCTGCATGGGCACGTCTCCTTTTCTTTTTCTCTGCGTGGATGCCGGCAGGGCGCTTACTCCTCCCGCCCGGCCCGGAACTCCTCCATGAACTGCTCGTCCTTGATCTCCAGGCCCCGCTCCCCGGCCCGGCCCTCGATATGGTGGGTGAATTCGTGGGCCAGGGTGGTGTACAGCTCGTCCTCCCAGTCCTCCTCCGTCCAGTCCTCCACCTTCGCCAGGGCGGCGAAGGAGCCGTAGTAGAGGTTGATGTATTTGCCCATCATGTCGTTGCAGTACTCGCCCATGATGTAGAGCTCGCCGGGCTCCCCTTCGGGATCCTCCTTGGCCTCGGGCAGCAGGGAGATGCCCCCGTTGAGCTCGTCGTAAAACTCCGGCGGGAACTCCTCCGCCATCTCGTCCAGCAGATCGCCCGCCTGCTCAAAGCTGAGAATCACGGTTACTCCCCCTCCAGGGCCCGCTCCACCGCTGCGGCGGCGTGGAGGACGGTGGTGTCGAACAGGGGCACCCGGGTGTCCTCCGGTTTGAGCAGCAGGCCGATCTCGGTGCAGCCCAGAATGGCAGCCTGGGCCCCCTGGGCGGCCAGGGCCTCGGTGACAGCCTTGAATTTCTTCCGGGACTGGGGCAGAATTTTCCCCACGCACAGCTCGTCGAAGATGATGCGGTTGAGCTCCGCCCGGTCGCCGGCGCCGGGGATGAGCACCTCAATGCCCGCCGCCGCCAGCTTGTCCTTGTAGAAGTCCTGCTCCATGGTGTACCGGGTGCCCAGCAGGGCGGCCCTGTGGATGCCCCTGGCCAGCAGGGCCCGGGCGGTCACCTCCCCGATGTGGAGCAGAGGCACGGAGATGTGGGCCTGCACGTCTCCGGCCACCTTGTGCATGGTGTTGGTGCAGATGAGGATGAAGTCCGCCCCGGCCCGCTCCAGCCCGGCGGCGGCCTGTCCCAGAATCTCGCCGCTGCGGGCCCAGTCGCCGCTGGACTGGCACTTCTCAATCTCGTCAAAGTCCACGCTGTGGAGCACAATCTTGGCGGAGTGGAGCCCGCCCAGCTTCTCCTTCACGGCCTCGTTGATGAGCTGGTAGTAGGTCACCGTGCTCTCCCAACTCATGCCGCCCAATAGTCCGATGGTTTTCACGGAAAGTGCCTCCTTGGTGATATGGTGTGTCGATGGGGCGGGGGTAAGCCCCGCCCTACAGGACCGCCCGTTGCGGCCCGTTGCCCGGCTTTGCGGGCGACCGCAGGTCGCCCCTACCGGGGCTTTTTCATGGTCAGGGAAATCCGCTTCTTTTTCTCGTCTACCTCCAGCACCCAGACGGTGACGATGTCCCCCACGGCGCACACCTCGGAGGGGTGGCGCACCCGCCGGGGGGCGCCCAGCTGGGAGATGTGCACCAGCCCGTCCTGGTGGACGCCGATGTCCACGAACACGCCGAAGTCGATCACGTTGCGCACCGTGCCGGTGAGCTCCATGCCCGGCTTCAGATCCTTCATCTCCAGCACATCGGTGCGCAGGATGGGCTTTGGCAGCTCGTCCCGGGGATCCCGGCCGGGCTTCATCAGCTCGGCCACGATGTCCCGCAGGGTGGGCACGCCCACGCCGCAGACCTGGGCGGCCTGCGCCTCGCCCTGCTCCTTCACCCGGTCCCGCAGGGCGCCGATGCCCCCTGCGGCCACGTCGTTCAGGGAGTAGCCGCACAGGGAGAGCAGCTTTTCCGCCGCCTCATAGCTCTCCGGGTGGACGCCGGTGTGGTCCAGCACATTCTTGCTCTCCGGCACCCGCAGGAAGCCGGCGCACTGCTCGAAGGCCTTGGGGCCCAGCTTGGGCACCTTGAGCACCTGCTTGCGCCCGGTAAAGGCGCCATTCTCCTCCCGGTAGGCCACGATATTCTTGGCGGTGGTGTTGTTCAGCCCCGCCACGTAGGACAGCAGGGGGGCGGAGGCGGTGTTGAGATCCACCCCCACCGCGTTGACGCAGTCCTCCACCACGCCGGAGAGGGTCTCGTCCAGCCGGGCCTGGGGCATGTCGTGCTGGTACTGGCCCACGCCGATGCTCTTGGGGTCGATCTTCACCAGCTCGGCCAGGGGATCCTGGAGCCTCCGGGCGATGGACACGGCGCTTCGCAGGTTTACGTCGAAGTCGGGGAACTCCTGGGCCGCCAGCTTGGAGGCGGAGTACACCGATGCCCCCGCCTCGTTGACGATCATGTAGCTGACGCCGCCGCCCACCTGGCGGATGAGCTCCACCGTCATCTGCTCGGTCTCCCGGCTGGCGGTGCCGTTGCCGATGGCGATGTGGGACACCTCGTGCTTTTTGATGAGCCGGGCGAGCACGTCGATGGTCTCCTGCTTTTTCTTCTCGCTGAAGGTGGGGTAGACCACCGCCGTGTCCAGCACCTTGCCGGTGCCGTCCACCACCGCCACCTTGCAGCCGTTGCGGTAGCCGGGGTCCAGGCCCATGGTCACCTTCCCCTTCACCGGCGGCTGCATCAGCAGGGGCTTCAGGTTGAGGGCGAAGTTGTGGATGGCCCCCTCGTCGGCGTTCTCGGTGAGCAGATTGCGCATCTCCCGCTCCACCGAGGGGAAGATCAGGCGGTCGTAGGCGTCCTCGGCGGCGGCGCGGACAAAGGCCATGGCGGGGGCCCCGGGGCGGAGCACCGCGCGGCGGATGGGGATCAGGGCGGTCTCCCGATCCATCTCCACGCTTACCTTTAAGATCTCCTCCCGCTCGCCCCGGTTGATGGCCAGCACCTGGTGGCCCATGGCCCGGTTCAGGGGGGACTTGAAGTCGTAGTAGAGGCGGTACACCGTGTCCTCGGGCTCCTTGGCCGCGGCGGCGGAGACCAGCCAGCCCTTCCGCCACACCAGCTCCCGCAGGCCCTTGCGGATGTCCGCGTCGTCGGAGATCCACTCGGCGATGATGTCGCCCGCCCCCTGGAGGGCGTCCTCCGCGCTCTCCACGCCCTTCCCGGCGTCCACATAGTCCCCGGCGGCATCCTCCGGGGCGGGGCCGTCCTTCTCCTGGGCGTAGAGCAGCTGGGCCAGGGGTTCCAGCCCCTTCTCGCGGGCCACAGTGGCCCGGGTGCGGCGCTTGGGCTTGTAGGGCCGGTAGAGATCCTCCACCTCCGCCAGGGTGGCGGCGGCGTCGATGGCGGCGGACAGCTCCTCCGTCAGCTTGCCCTGGCCCTCGATGGCGGACTTGACCTCCTCCCGCCGCTTGCCCAGATTGCGCAGGTATTGCAGCCGGTCGGCCAGAGTGCGCAGGGCGGTGTCGTCCATGGCGCCGTGGAGCTCCTTGCGGTAGCGGGCGATGAAGGGGATGGTGTTGCCCTCGTCGATGAGGCGCACCACGTTCTCCACGTGCTCCGGAGACTTGTCCAGCTCCTTGGCCAGGATCTGTATGATGGGTTCCATAGGATGCTCCTTTGTTCAGATAGGATAGGGATATTTTACGCGATTTCAGGCCATAAGTCCAGCCGATTTCCTTGCGCTTTTGGTTCGCATATCGTAGAATATGGTCTGAGAGAGGGGGCGGGACGGTGAAAACCCTGTATCTGATCGGCGGGCCCATGGGCGTGGGCAAGACCGCCGCCGGGCAGGCGCTGAAACTGCTGCTGGACAACAGCGTGTTTCTGGACGGGGACTGGTGCTGGGACATGCACCCCTTCCGGGTGACGGAGGAGACGAAGGAGCTGGTGCTGGGCAACATCGCCCTTCTGCTGAACCGGTTCCTCCGCTGCTCCGCCTGCGACCACGTGATCCTGGCCTGGGTGCTCCACCGGCAGGAGATCCTCGACGCCCTGCTGGAACAGGTGGACACCGCCGGGTGTGCCGTACGGCCCATCTCCCTGGTGTGCCGGCCGGAGGTGCTGCGCGCCCGCATCGGGGCGGACATCGCCGCCGGACGGCGGGACGCCGGCGCGGCGGAGCGGGCCCTGGCCTACCTGCCCCTGTACCGGGAGCTGCATACCCAACACATCGACACCTCAGAGCTGACGCCGGAGCAGGCGGCCCGGCGGATTTTGGAAAGGAGCCAACGGACATGAATGAGCGGCTGAACGAAATCAACGGGGAGCTGAAGAAGCTGAACGACACCCTGGCCCGGCAGAGCAAGCTGGAGGCCCAGCTGAAGGATCTCCAGGAGCAGCGGGCGGAGCGGGAGCAGCGGGTGATGGACACCAGCCGCGTGTTCTGGGAGGAACAGGAGGACGTGGACAAGCTGGAGAAGGGGGGCCTGCGCTCCCTGCTGCTCTCCATCACCGGCGACAAGGAGGCCCGCCTGTCCCAGGAGCGGCGGGAGGCCCTGGCGGCCAAGCTCCAGTACGACCAGGCCCAGCGGGATCTGGAGGACATCGACGGGCGCATCAGAGCGGTGCTGGGGGAAAAGGACGGCCTGCGCATCGACCGCATCCGGCGGGACGCCCTGCTGGAGGAGAAGGGGGAGCTGCTCAAGCAGATGGGCGGGGAGGCCGGCGCCCGGCTCACCGAGCTGGATCAGCGGCTGGACGAGCTGGAGAGCCAGCGCCGGGAGGTGGGGGAGGCCATCTCCGCGGGCCGCTCGGCGGAGACGGCCCTGTCCTCCGTGCTGAACAGCCTGGACAGCGCCGAGGACTGGGGTACCTGGGACATGTTCGGCGGCGGCCTGCTGTCCACCATGGCTAAGCACGAGCACCTGGACGACGCCCAGGCGGGCATCGGCTACGCCCAGAACTGCCTGTCCCGGTTCCGCACCGAGCTGGCCGACGTGCAGCACATGGACATACCCCAGGTGTACATCGGGGAGTTTGCCACCTTCGCCGACTACTTCTTCGACGGCCTGTTTGCCGACTGGTACGTCCAGTCCAGGATCCACGACGCCCAGGCCGGGGTGTCGGAGGTTCACATGCGGGTGTTGAGCGCCCTGCGTCAGCTGGAGGGGATGGACGGGACGCTGGCGGGGGAGCAGCGCGGCCTGGAGGCGGAGCGGCAGAAGCTGCTCCAGGACGCGGGGGTCTGAGGCCGCCGCCCTCCCTCCCCTTGACGGGGCGGCCCCGCCGTGGGATAATGTTAGGAAACCTGAATTTGATTTCCTGAATCTGGGGGCTTTGGCATGGGACTGGTGCGGCTGTTCATCAAGGACTGCGACAATGTGACGGATCCGGCGGTGCGGGAGAGGTACGGCATCCTGTCCGGGGCGGTGGGGATTGCGCTCAACCTGCTGCTGTCGGCGGGGAAGCTGTTTGCCGGGCTGATGACCGGCTCCATCTCCATCACGGCGGACGCCTTCAATAACCTGTCCGACGCGGGCTCATCGGTGGTGACCCTGGTGGGCTTCAAGCTGGCGGGGCAGAAGGCCGACGACGGCCACCCCTTCGGCCACGGCCGGATGGAGTATCTGGCCGGCCTGCTGGTGAGCCTGATGATCCTGCTGGTGGGGGTGGAGCTGGGCCGCTCCTCCATCGGCAAGATCCTCCACCCGGAGGCGGTGGACTTCTCCCTGGTGTCCACCGGCATCCTGGCGGCCTCCATCCTGGTGAAGCTGTGGATGGGGCAGTTCAACCGGGGCCTGGGGAGGAAAATCGGCTCGGCGGCCATGGCGGCCACCGCCGCCGACTCCCTCTCCGACGCGGTGGCCACCGCCGCCGTGCTGGCGGGCACCCTGGTGAACCGCTTCGCCCACGTGAACATCGACGGCTGGGTGGGCCTGGCGGTGGCGGTGTTCATCCTCCGCTCCGGCTGGGGGGCCGCCAAGGACACCATCAACCCCCTGCTGGGGGAGAGCCCCGACCCGGAGCTGGTGAAGCAGCTCCGGGAGCTGGTGCTCTCCCATCCTCAGGTGGTGGGCATGCACGACCTGATCATCCACGACTACGGCCCCGGCCGGCGGCTGTGCTCCTTCCACGCGGAGGTGCCCCAGGACGCCGACATCCTGGACGCCCACGACGCCATCGACCACATCGAGCGGGAGATCAAGGAGAAATTCGGCATCGAGACCACGGTACACATGGATCCCATCGCCACCGCCGACGAGAAGGTCAACCAGCTGCGGCGGCAGGTGGCCGACCTGGCCCGGGTGGTGGAGCCGGAGATGACCATCCACGACTTCCGGGTGGTGCGGGGCCCCACCCACACCAACGTGATCTTCGACGCGGTGGTGCCCCACAAGTGCCGCCTCACCGACGAGGAGGTGCTCCAGCGTCTGCGCCAGGCGGTGAGCGCCCTGGATCCCGCCTATCAGGCGGTGATCCAGATCGACCGCGCCTATGTGGAGTAGGCGGGCGCCGCTTTTACAAAATATTCATCCATGCCGGGCCGAAGGGCTGTATAATAGGGACTCAGGAATGATTCCGCCGGGAATCGCATAGAAAAGGACGGTGCGCTATGGCGAAAAAGGTTCTGATTGTGGAGGACGACACCAATATTGCGGAGCTGCTCCACCTCTATCTGGAGAAGGAGGGCTTCGAGACGGTGGTGGCCAACGACGGCGGAAAGGGGGTGGAGCTGTTCCGCTCCTTCCACCCCGACCTGGTGCTGCTGGACATCATGCTGCCGGTGATGGACGGCTGGTCGGTGCTCAAGAAGATCCGGGAGAGCGACAAGACCCCGGTGATCATGCTCACCGCCAAGGGAGAGACCCAGGACAAGGTGGCCGGCCTGGAGGGGGGCGCCGACGACTACATCGTCAAGCCCTTCGAGATGAAGGAGGTGCTGGCCCGCATCCACGCGGTGCTCCGCCGCTTCGGCGGGGACGAGAACGGCACCGGGGAGAAGAAGCTCTCCTTCGACAAGCTGGTGATCAACCTGGACTCCTACGAGCTGCTGGTGGACGGCAAGCGGGTGGATACGCCCCCCAAGGAGCTGGAGCTGCTCTACCACCTGGCCGCCTCCCCCAACCGGGTGTTCACCCGCAACCAGCTGCTGGACGAGGTGTGGGGCTTCGACTACTTCGGCGACTCCCGGACGGTGGACGTGCACATCAAGCGCCTGCGGGAGAAGCTGGAGGGCGTCAGCGACCAGTGGAGCCTCAAGACCGTCTGGGGCGTGGGCTATAAGTTCGAGGTCGTGAGTCCCCAATGAAAAGCCTGTACGGCCGGCAGTTCCTGCTGACGGCGGGGATGATTCTCATCTCCTTTGCCCTGCTGGGAACCTCCTTCATCGCCCTGACCTACCGCTACACCATCCAGGATACCCGCAACTCCATGGAGCGCAACGTGGATGATGTAGCCAGCTTCACCGGCTCCACCCAGGAACAGGGCATCGGAACCCAGAGCAAGGTCTATCAGATCTATATCGCCAACATCGCCCGCATCGCCAACGCCGTGGTCATCATCGCGGACTCCGACGGCTCCCTGGTGCTCTACGCCGACGGCAGCGGCGACGCCATTCAGGACGGCTTGGCCGTGGATCACCTGCCCCAGTCCGTGATGCAGACCGTGCTGGAGTCCGGCGGTTACAGCGGCATGAGCTCCCTGGGCGGACTGTTTCCGGAGCGCCGCTTTGTTTCGGGCACGCCCATCGTGGTCAAGTCGGTGGATCCCTTCACCGGCCAGACCCAGCAGACCGTGGTGGGGGCGGCCTATATGGCGGCCCGGACCTCCGACATCACCGAGCTGTGGCAGGCCTTCATCTCCATCTTCTTCTTCACCGCCGTGGTGGTGCTGTGTATCTCCTTCATCACCAGCTCCATCACCTCCCTGCGCCTGACCAACCCTCTGAAAGAGATCGCCGAGGCCACCCGCAAGTTCGGCCACGGGGAGTACGAGGCCCGGGTGCGGGGCTATGAGAGGCGCAGGGACGAGGTGGGAGAGCTGGCCGAGGCCTTCAACGCCATGGCCGACTCCATCGCCAAGAGCGAGGAGAAGCGCAGCGAGTTCGTGGCCAACATCTCCCACGAGCTCAAGACCCCCATGACCACCATTGCCGGCTTCTCCGACGGCATTCTGGACGGCACCATCCCGCCGGACAAGGAGCGGGCGGCCCTCCAGACCATCTCCTCCGAGACGAGGAGGCTGTCCCGCCTGGTGCGGCGGATGCTGGATCTGTCCCGGCTCCAGTCGACGGAGAACATCACCGCCCAGGAGCAGTTTGACGTGTCCGAGGTGATGCTGCGGGTGCTGGTGAGCCTGGAGAACAAGATCAACGCCCGCCATCTGGATGTGGACACCCAGCTGCCCGACGGGGTGGTGGAGGTGTGGGGGGATCCCGACGCCATCACACAGGTGTGCTACAACCTGCTGGACAACGCCATCAAGTTCTCCGACGAGGGGAGCACCATGGGCATCTCCATCACCACCAAGGGGGGCAAGGCCCACGTGGCGGTGCGCAACCAGGGGCAGACCATCCCCCCCGACGAGCTGGCCATGATCTTCGACCGCTTCCACAAGAGCGACAAGTCCCGCAGCGTGGATCGGGACGGGGTGGGCCTGGGCCTGTATATCGTCAAGACCATCCTCAACAACCACAAGGAAAACATCACCGTCACCAGCCAGGACGGCGTCACCGAGTTTGTGTTCACCCTGACCCTGGCATAAGTCGAAAAAGCGGCGATGCCGCTTTTTCGAGGAGGGCTGCGGCCCCCTGCGCGCAAGGTCTGGCCGCCTGTGGCGGTCAGACCTCACACTGGGGGGCCGGGAGGTGTTTTTCCCGATGCGCATGTCACCGGGAAAAACGATTTGGATTTGATTCCGCCGTCTCCGGACGGCGGAACTCTGCGAGGCCCCCCGGGAAGCAGCCTCTGACACCATAGAAGAGCCGGATTCGTTACGCCGGCACAAGTCGAAAAACGGCGAAAAGGAGGCCCCTATGCGCGGCTATTATTACGACCAGCAGGCGGGGGCCCCATCTCCCCCGCCCCGCACCCCGCCGCCGCCCCGGCGGCCCGGGCGGCGGCGGGGCGGCCTGGCGGCCGTCCTGCTGATGCTCCTGTTCAGCGCCCTGCTGGTGGGGGCCGGAGCTCTGCTGGGCCTGTGGGAGGGCTCCGCGCCGGAGGCCCTCTTCCGGGATGATCCCAGCTTCCGCGCCCCCTATTCCCAGGAGACGGAGGCGCCGCAGCCGGCGGAGACCACCGTGGAGCGGGCCCCCACCGGGGACGGCACCACCCTCACCATCTCCCCCCTGCCCGACGGGGAGGCCCACAGCCTCCAGGAGATCTATCAGGAGTGCATCGACTCCATCGTCAGCATCCGGGGCTATCTGGACAGCGGCATGAATCTGGGCACCGGCGTCATCCTGTCCGCGGACGGGTACATCATCACCAACTCCCACGTGATTGAGGGCAGCAGCCGGCTGGAGGTGGTGCTCCAGGACGAGCGGGTGTTCGACGCCCTGCTGGTGGGGCGGGACGTGCCCAGCGATCTGGCGGTGCTGAAAATCGAATGTGACGGCCTCTCCCCCGCCCAGTTCGGGGACTCCTCCCTGCTGGTGGTGGGGGATCCGGTGGTGGCCATCGGCAACCCCCTGGGGGAGGAGCTGCGGGGCACCATGACCGACGGCATCATCTCCGCCATCAACCGGGACGTGAATGTGGACGGGTACACCATGTCCCTGCTCCAGACCACGGCGGCCCTGAACTCGGGCAACTCCGGCGGCGCGCTGATCAACGACCACGGCCAGGTGGTGGGCATCACCAACCTGAAAATGGAGGGCTATGACAGCACGGTGGAGGGCCTGGGCTTCGCCATCCCCACCACCACGGTGAAGGAGGTTGTGGACGCCCTCATCGCATACGGTCAGGTGGAGAACCGCCCCACCATCGGCATCACCGGCTACACGGTGACGGCGGAGATGGCCGCCGGCTTCGACGGCCCCCAGGGCGTGGCGGTGCAGACCGTGCGGGAGGACTCCGACGCCCAGATGCAGGGCATCCTCCCCGGTGACATCATCGTGGAGGCCAATGGGGAGACCATCACCACCATGGAGCAGCTCCAGGCCCTCAAGGACAGCCTGTCCGTGGGGGATGTGCTCTCCCTGCGCATCTGGCGCTCCGGCCACTATCTGGAGCGGGACGTGATCCTGGTGGATCAGTACACCCTGGACGAATAGCCCCTGCGGGAAAAAGAAGGGGCGCCCCCTCGGGGGCGCCCAAGTCAGAGATGTGTGCGGGAGAATGAAATTTGCAGGGGTAATTGGACTCACACTCGCCTATTGGATAAGCTGTGAGGTAACTATACCGTATTTTCCAGAAATTGTCAAACAGAACTTTTGTCGAAAGAGAGGAAACGGCCCATGCTCATTCAAAACGGGGTGGTACACCCCATGGACGCCCCGGTGATCCCCCGGGGCTTTGTGCTGCTGGAGGGGGACAAGATCGCCGCTGTGGGGCCCATGGAGGCCCTGCCCGCCGGGTACAGCGGTGAGGTGCTGGACGCGAAGGGGGGGCACATCCTCCCCGGCTTCATCGACGCCCACTGCCACCTGGGCCTGTTCGGAGACGCCCTGGGCTTTGAGGCCGACGACGGCAACGAGTCCACCGACCCCTGCACCCCCCAGCTGCGGGCCGTCGACGGGGTGAACCCCCTGGATCGGGGGTTCCGGGAGGCCCGGGAGGGGGGCGTGACCACGGTGCTCACCGGCCCCGGCTCCGCCAACCCCATCGCCGGGCAGTTTGCCGCCCTCAAGACAGACGGCCGCTGGGTGGACGAGATGGTGCTCAAGGCCCCCATTGCCATGAAATTTGCCCTGGGGGAGAATCCCAAGTCGGTGTACAACGAGCGGAAGGAGACCCCGGTGACCCGCATGGCCACGGCAGCCATCATCCGGGAAAATCTGGCCAAGGCCCAGGAGTACCAGGACAAGCAGTCCAAGGCGGAGGAGGATCCCGACGAGGACGTGCCCGACTACGACGCCAAGCTGGAGGCCCTGGCCCCCGTGGTCACCGGCGCCTTGCCCGCCCACTTCCACGCTCACCGGGCCGACGACATCGCCACCGCCGTGCGCATCAGCGGGGAGTTCGGCCTGAAGCTGGTGGTGGTCCACGGCACCGAGGGTTATCTGGTGCCCGAACTGCTGGCCCAGTCCAATGTACCGGTGATCACCGGCCCGTGCCTTACCGACCGCTCCAAGCCGGAGCTGGTGGGGCAGACCCTGTCCAACCCCGCCAGGCTCCGCGCCGCCGGGGTGAAGGTGGCCATCTGCACCGACCACCCGGAGACTCCCATCCAGTACCTCCCCCTCTGCGCCGCCATGGCGGTGCGGGGCGGCATGGAGCCGGAGGACGCCCTGGCCGCCATCACCCGGGATGCCGCCGAGATCGCCGGCATCTCCAAGCGGGTGGGCACCCTCACCCCCGGCAAGGACGCCGACGTGGTGGTCACCAGCGGCCACCCCTTCGACTGGAACGGGGAGGTCCGGGCCGTGTTTCTCAACGGGAAACGGGTCAGATAGAGGCAGATGCCATGAAGCCCTTTCAGAATGTCTGAGTAATTCAGCAGCCTGCCGGAAAAGTCCGCAAGGACTTTTCCGGCAGGCTGTTTCAGAGCCCGGCCACAGGTTTCTGCGGCCGGGCTCCGTCATATGTCAGGCCGGCCGTGACACGTCCAGAATCGGACAGCCCCCTTGTGGCCCTGTGGCATCTGTATTATAATAATGCCTGCTTTAAAACCGCTTTGCGGTTTATTTGCACGGCACAGCCGCGCAATTCTTCCCGCAAGCGCCGATTTCGGCGCTTGCGGGAAGAATTTAGCCATTGCTGCAATGCATCCTCCGGCAGCGCGGATATGCCGCCGCCGGAGACACAGGAGTTTGGGCCAAAACAGCCCAAACCCCTGTGCCTGAACAAAGCTGAAAGCCTTGCTGTTCAAGGCCTTCGGCTTTGTTCGGCAGGCGTTGCAGCAGGCGTTGAAAAGGGGGAAACGCCATGTACCTGAGTGATGACGCCCGGGCGGTATTTGACGCCATGCGGGAGGGCATTACCATCATCGACACCGAGGGGCGCATCGTCTTCGGCAACCGGGCCTACCGGGAGTTCCTCAACAAGGAGGCCGGAGGGGACATCGGCCCCATCGAGGGCTGCAAGCTCCGGGAGCTGCGCCCCGGCGCCCGGCTGCCGGGGGTGCTGGAGGTGGGCAAGCCCATCCTCCACATCACCCGCCAGGAGATCCAGGACTTCTACTTCGTCAACATGTACCCCATCTACGAGGACGGGGAGCTGAAGGGCGGCGTGTCGGTGGTGACTTTTCTGGAGGACGCCTACCAGGCCAAGGAGGAGCTGGAGGCGGCGGAGGCCCGGAGCAAGCAGGTGCTCCGCCGCCTCAACAGGGCCAACGGCGCCCGGTACACCTTTGACGACATTGTGGCCGTCAGCCCGGAGGCCATGCAGGTAAAGGAGCTGGCCCAGCGCATTGCCGCCACAGACGCCACGGTGCTGCTGGAGTCGGAGAGCGGCACGGGCAAGGAGCTCTACGCCCAGGCCATCCACAACGCCGGCGCCCGCTCCGCCGGGGTATTTGTGGCCATCAACTGCGCCAACTTCAACGCCAACATGCTGGAGTCGGAGCTCTTCGGCTATGCCGAGGGCGCCTTCACCGGCGCCAAGCGGGGCGGCAAGATGGGCCTCTTCGAGGCCGCCGCCGGCGGCACCCTCTTTCTGGACGAGATCTCCGAAATGGACATCGGGCTCCAGGCCAAGCTGCTGCGCGTCCTCCAGGAGCGGCGGTTCCGCCCGGTGGGCGCGGTCAAGGAGCTGGAGGCCGACGTGCGGGTGATCGCCGCCTGCAACGCCTCCCTGCCCGACTATGTGGCGGAGGGGAAATTCCGGAAGGATCTGTACTACCGCCTCAACACCTTTGCCCTGCACATCCCGCCCCTGCGGGAGCGGCCCGGCGATATCCCGCTGCTGGCCCGCACCATCCTGGACGAGCTGGGGCACAGGCTCCGCCGCCCCTTCACCCTCACCGACGACGCGGTGGAGTGCCTCCAGGCCCACGACTGGCCGGGCAACGTGCGGGAACTGCGCAATGCCCTGGAGTTCTCCGCCTATCTCACCCCCTCCGGGGTGATCAGCCGGGCCGCCCTGCCCAGCGATCTGATCCGGCGGAGCGAGGACGCCGGCCTCACCCTGGCCCAGAGGACACGGAACTTTGAAAAGCGGGAGATCCGCCGCCTGCTGGACAAGAACGGTGCCGGACTGGAGGGCAAAAAGAAGACCGCCGCCCAGCTGGGCATCTCCCTGGCCAGCCTGTACAACAAGCTCAACGGATAGTTCTAAAATTCTGGAAATCCATTCTAAAAATTTAGAATCACAGCAGTTTCAGGGCGTGCAGGGAGCGCGCCCGAGGTGACTATTTGGTTTATTTCCAGAATTTTAGAACAGCCTTTTTGTGCGCCCCGGCTGCCCCCGGGGCGCCGCCGCCGCATCCCCTTGCGCCCCAAGGCTTTGAAAAATTTTTTCATCGTTCTTCCTCTTTTGGCATCCGCTTTGCATATAGGCATATACAGGCAACATTGGAGAGGTTGCTAATTCAAAAGAGGAGGTCTCTACATGCTAGCAGCACTTGGTTTCATCACGGTCATAGCCATGCTTATCCTGATTATGACCAAGAAAGCGTCGCCTGCGGTGGCCCTGATCATCGTTCCCCTGATCACCGGCATCATCGCCTGCGCGTTTATCGTCACTGACCCGGAGGGTGCCCCTGGGGTGGTCAACTTCGCGGCCAACGTCAAGAGCCTTGGAGGGATGATCGCCGGCGATGACGGACTGCTGTCCGTGGCCGCCACCGGCGTCATGTTCATCTTCTCCATCCTGTTCTTCGGCATCCTGACCGATGCCGGCACCTTCCGCCCCATCATCGGCGGCATCACCAAACTGGTGGGCACCAACCCCATCCTGATCGCCATCGGCACCTCCATCCTGGCCATGATCGTCCACCTGGACGGTTCCGGCGCGGTCACCTTCCTGATCTGCGTGCCCCCGCTGGTGCCCCTGTATGACGCCGTGGGTATGAAGCGCACCACCCTGGCCACCATCGTGGCCATGTCCGCCGGCACCATGAACATCCTGCCCTGGGGCGGCCCCACCATCCGCGCCGCCACCGCCCTGAACGTGGACGTGGTAAGCGAGCTGTTCATGCCTGTGCTCCCCGCTGTGCTGGTGGGCCTGGCCCTGGACGTGGTTCTGTCCGCCCTGCTGGGCGCCCGTGAGAAGGCCCGCCTGGGCACCGTCAAGCTGACCAGCGCCGAGTTCAAGATGGCCGAGCTCACCGAAGAGGAGAAGAAGCTGGCCCGTCCCCACCTGTTCTGGGTCAACATCATCCTGATCATCGCCGCCATCGTCACCCTGCTGTTCTCCGGCTTTGCCCCCGCGGTGGTGTTCATGATCTTCTACGTGCTGGCCACCGTCATCAACTACCCCAAGGTGGCCGATACCAAGGCCCGTGTGGATGCCAACGCCAAGAGCGCCATCATGATGTGCTCCGTGCTCTTTGCCGCCGGCGCCTTCTGCGGCATCATGACCGGCACCGGCATGATCACCGAGATGGCCAACACCCTGGTGTCCATCATCCCCCACTCCCTGGGCAAGTTCTTCCCCGTCATCGTGGGCATCATCGGCATGCCCGCCTCCCTGCTCTTTGACCCCGATTCCTTCTACTACGGCGTGCTGCCCGTGCTGGCCCAGACCGCCGAGGGCTTCGGCGTGGCCGGTGTCAACGTAGGCCAGGCCGCCATCCTGGGCCAGATGACCGTTGGCTTCCCCGTCTCCCCGCTGACCCCCTCCACCTTCCTGCTGGTGGGTCTGGCCGGCGTGGATCTGGGTGAGCACCAGAAGAAGACCATCCCCATCCTGTGGCTGGTCTCCCTGGTCATGCTGGTCGTGGCCGTTCTGACCGGCGGCATCACCATCTGAATCCCTGTCTGACCTTGGGCGCGGCGGCCCTGCGGGCCACAGTCCGCCGGAGCGCCGCGCCCTCCTAACAATCTTTGAAAGGAAGAAGCTGCGCAATGAAAACCATCCGAATCGGCAGCGGCGCGGGCTACGCCGGCGACCGCCTGGAGCCCTCCCTGGAGCTCATCGAGAAGGGCAATCTGGACTACATCAGCTACGAGTGCCTGGCCGAGCGCACCATCGCCATCGGCCAGCAGGCCAAGCTGAAGGATCCCACCAAGGGCTACAACGGCCTGCTGGAGCACCGCATGGAGAAGGCCCTGCCCCTGTGCTGGAAGCACAAGGTGAAGCTCATCACCAACATGGGCTCCGCCAACCCCCAGGCCGCGGCCAAGAAGTGCGTGGAGATCGCCCGCAAGCACGGCCTGACCGGCATGAAGATCGCCTGTGTCACCGGCGATGATCTGCTGCCCGTCATCGACAAGTACATGGACACCGAGGTGTGGGAGACCCACGAGCCTCTGTCCAAGCTGCCCGGCGAGATCGTCTCCGCCAACGCCTACATGGGCGTGGAGGGCATCCTGAAGGCCCTGGATCAGGGCGCCGATGTGGTGATCACCGGCCGCGTGGCCGACCCCGCCATCTTCATGGCCCCCGCCATCCACGAGTTCGGCTGGTCTCTGGAGGACTGGGACAAGCTGGGCAAGGGCACCATGATGGGCCACCTGCTGGAGTGCGGCGGCCAGGTCACCGGCGGCTACTTCGCCGAGCCCGGCAAGAAGGACGTGCCCGGCGTGGGCCACCTGGGCTTCCCCATCGTGGAGATCGCTGAGGACGGCTCCTTCTTTGTCACCAAGGTGCCCGAGGCCGGCGGCATGGTCACCGTGGAGACCTGCTCCGAGCAGATCGTCTATGAGATTCACGACCCGGAGAACTACCTGACCCCCGACGTGGTGGCCGACTTCAAGCAGGTCAAGTTCACCGAGGTGGAGAAGGACAAGGTTCAGGTGGAGGGCGCCACCGGCAAGCCCAAGACCGACACCTTCAAGTGCTCCATCGGCTATAAGGACTGCTTCATCGGCGACGGCGAGATCAGCTACGGCGGCCCCGGCTGCCTGGCGCGCGCCAAGCTGGCTCTGGACATCGTGAAGGAGCGGCTGGAGCTGGTGGCCCCCGGCCAGTTCGACGAGCTGAAGTTCGACCTGATCGGCTGCAACAGCCTGTACTGGAACCCGGACTACAAATACAACCAGGAGCCCAGCGAGGTTCGCGTCCGGGTGGCCGGCCGCGCCAAGACCAAGGCCGTCGCCGACCTGGTGCCCAACGAGGTGGAGGCCCTGTACACCAACGGCCCCGCCGGCGGCTGCGGCGCCGTCAAGCGCACCCGCGACATCGTCTCCGTGGCCTCCATCCTGGTGGATCGCAACGATGTCAAGCCCGAGGTCGAGCTGTTTGAAGTCTGATTCTGGTACAGAAAGGAAGCGTTGAGTCATGAAACTCTGGGATATCGCACACTCCCGCACCGGCGACAAGGGCAACATCTCCAATATCTCCCTCATCGCCTATGACCCCAAGGACTATGAGCTGCTCCGTGAGAAGGTCACCGCCGAGAAGGTGAAGGAGCACTTCAAGGGCATGGTCAAGGGCGAGGTGGTTCGCTATGAGCTGCCCAACATCCACGCCCTCAACTTCGTCATGTACGCCGCCCTGGGCGGCGGCGTGACCCGCTCTCTGTCCGTGGACATGCACGGCAAGGGCCTGTCCTCCTATCTGCTGGACATGGAGATCTAACAGGCAAACGCACAGACGCCGCGGAAGCGCAGCTTCCGCGGCGTCTGTGCGTTTGCAGCCGGATGGGCTCAGCCCTCCCTGGAGCAGATGGCCATGGAGGCCTTCATGGAGGGGGCGATGGCGATCAGCGCGGTGACATAGGCCACCACAAAGATGGCGGGCACCTTGGTGATCCAGAAGCCGAAGAAGGCGCCGCCCAGGGCGAAGCCGGCCTCACAGAACATGAGGATAAAGCTCATGAGGATCACGATGACGAACACAATGGCCAGGGTGCGGACAAAGTAGGCGGCCGCGCCGCCCGGGTTCTTGATGCCCACGGCCTTGACGAACCTGTTGCCCATGGCGGGCAGATCGATGATGGTCTCCAGGGTCAGGTTGAGGCAGAAGCCCTGGATCATGCCCACCACAAAGGTGGGCACGGACAGGGTGCCCTGCCCGGCCTGGACAAAGAGGGTCACCACCAGGGTGATGAAGAAGGCCAGGAAGATGTTGAACACCAGGGGGAATTTACTCTTTTTGCACATAGTCGGTTCCTCCTCGAACAGTCGATTACCAGTTGTCCTTGTTTTCCGCGTAGACCTGGGGCAGGATCGTGGCCAGGTGGCCGAACTCCTTCAGGTTGTGGGCAAACAGGCCCATGGGCACCTCGGGGGGCACGGAGACGCCGTCGGGCACCAGCTTGACCAGCTGCCCGTCCACCAGGCCGTAGCCGATCCAGAACCGGGAGCGCAGCTCGATGCCGCCGGGGATCTCCCGCACAAAGTGGGTCATGATGGCGGCCACGCCCTGGCCGGGCACGGGCCCGTGGCCGTTGGCACAGATCAGGGCGGCGCAGGCGTCGGTGCCCACCTTCTCCTCCTCGTAGCCCAGCTCGTGGGGATAGCGGAACTCCAGGATCAGCTCGTCCGGGCCGCCGCCGATGTCCTCCTTCACGTGGTGGCAGGTGCCCCAGGTGCGCTCCCGCATGGGCAGGCTCTGATCCAGGGTCTTGGCCCGGTTCTGCTGGCGGGCGTAGTAGTGATCCTCGGGATCCCAGATGCGGTAGCGGAGATCCTCCAGGCTGTGCCAGGCGAACCACCACTCGAACATCTCGGGGGTGACGCCGGGCATCTCGGTCTTGTTGGCCAGGTAGCCGGTGCCGTGTGGCATGACGCACCAGCCGACCTCGCAGGGCAGGTAGCCGGGCCGGAACAGCTCATTGCGATCCTCAATCTTCAGGGCCAGGGCGGGGTCAATGGGCCCCCCCTCCAGCACGGAGATCTTCTCCGCCGGGATGGGGGTGATGGGCAGGTCGTAGAACTTGGCGTAGGGCAGGGCGCGCTCTTCCGGGGTCAATACAGGACGCTGACTCATGACTGATACACTCCTTTGCTGTTGTGGAAGACTTCTGCCTCTCTGTTATGCAAAAGGAGGGCCAACTTTTCCGCCGATGCCCGGATTCCCTGGGGCCGTAAGCAGAATTTTGATTGCAACCCGTCTCCTGCCTCCGGTTTTGCGAAAATGAATTGTCTTTTTTCTGTACATATGCTAGGATAAATGTAAGAAATCTGTACAGGTGGTGGTATGGTGAATACCCTCTATCTCTCCGAGACGGAGCTGCGTACCCGGGGCGGCGCCCTGGATCGGATGCTGGACAGCCTCTTTGACAACGGCATTCTGCTGGATCGGGACTGCCGGATCCTCTATATCACCGCGTCGGATCAGAAGGAGCTGATCGGGCAGCACGTCTCCGTCATCGACCAGGTCTCCCCCTTTGAGGCGGTGCTCCGCTCCGGCCGGCCCCAGCTGGATCTGCTGCTGGAGCTCCACGGCCGGCAGTGCCTGTCCAGCCTTTTCCCCGTCTCCGACGGGGAGGGGATCATCGGCGTGGTGGGCACCATCACGGTGCGCAGCCTGGCCCGGCTCAAGCGGGTGGCCACCCGCATCAGCGACCAGGACGAGGGCTTTCAGGGGCTCTACCGGGGGCTGTCCCGCATCGACAGCGGCTACAACCTGGAGGATTTCCGGGGGGAGAGCCCCGCGGTGAAGGATCTGCTGGAAAAGGCCCGCAAGGCGGCCAACAGCGGGGAGAGCGTGCTGATCCTGGGGGAGACGGGCACCGGCAAGGAGATCATCGCCGGCGGCATCCACGCCGAGCGCCACCGGGGCCGCCCCGCCCCCTACGTCACCATCAACTGCACCGCCATTCCGGAGCAGCTGATGGAGGCGGAGCTCTTCGGCCATGAGAAGGGCGCCTTCACCGGGGCCACCGAGACCCGCCTGGGCAAGTTCCAGCTGGCGGGGGACGGGGATATCCTGCTGGACGAGATCGGGGACATGGATCTGAACATGCAGTCCAAGCTGCTGCGGGTGCTGGAGTCCCGGGAGTTTGAGCGGGTGGGCGGGCGGGAGAGCATCCCACTGCGGGCGGGAATCATCGCCTCCACCAACCAGAACCTGCTGGCCATGAGCGAGCGGCGGGCCTTCCGGGCGGATCTCTACTACCGCCTGTCCGCCATTGAGCTCTACCTGCCCCCGCTGCGGGCCAGGCCGGAGGACATCCCCATGCTCATTGACCACCTGTGTGCCCAGAAGGGGGGCCGCCTCCATCTCACCTCACAGGCCATGCTCTATCTCCAGCGGTACGCCTGGCCGGGCAACGTGCGCCAGCTGAAAAACCTGGTGGGCCGCTGGCTGGTGTTCTACGACGGGGTGCTGATCACCGGGGAGCGGGTGGTGACCGAGCTGACCGTCGGCCAGCGCAGCTATAACGAGGCCTTCGGGGTTTCCGATCCCCTGGCCGGGCCGGCGCCGGAGGCCCCCGCAGGCACCGCCGGGCCGCCCCGCACCCTGGCGGAGCAGGAGCGGGACGCGGTGGAGCGCGCCCTGATCTGGTCGGGAGGGAACCGCTCGATGGCGGCCCGGGCGCTGGGGATCTCCCGGGCCGCTCTCTACCAGAAGCTGGAGCGGTTCCGGCTGCTCTGAGCAAAGTGCTGGGCGGACAAAAGAGCGCCGGCCCACCTTGTCAGAGGCGAACCGGCGCTGAGAAAAACGATTGTTACGGATTTCAGGCCTTCCAGCGCCCGCACACAGGCGCACAGCCAGATTTGATGGGGGGCGCGGTTTAGGGCTGGGGGCGAGTGCGCGCCCAGTAGGCCGCCATGCTCTCGCCGGGCTGCCCGGTGGTCTCGCGGGACAGGTAGGCGGCCCACGCCCCAGGCGGGGCCCAGGAGCGGGCAGAGCCCTCGTCGGGGAACTCCACCTCGGCGTAGAAGAAGCCGGTCTCCAGCGCCGGATCCACCGAGTTGACCTCCAGCGTGAGGCCGCCGGGGAGGGGATACCGGCGCTGCTCCTTTTCGATCATGGGGCCGGAGAGCAGGGTGATCAGCCGGGCGTAGTCTCCCTCCGACACCGGCAGCTCAATCTCCTCACGCACCAGGCCGCCCTTGCCCTTGAAGCAGAGGACATACTGCACCGGCCCGCCCTCCCGCGCCTCCCGGCGGATGCGGATGGCGGGGCGGACGGCGAAATAGCCCTGGTCCATGTGCCAGACTTGGGCGGGGGTTCCCTCCGGCCAGCCGTTTACCAGCCAGCGGCGTTCAATCTCCATGGGCGCCGCCTCAGAAGGGGATGGCCACGATGGCGGGCACCAGGATGGGTACCGCCAGGGAGAGCACCACGCCGGAGGTGAAGGAGTAGATGGTGATGCGCTCATGGGTGGCGCCCACCACCACGGGGAGCACCGTGTCCATGGCCGCCGCGCCGGGGAGGGAGGCGCACTCCACATAGCCGATGTACTTGGCCACGAAGGGGATGGAGATGATGGAGAAGATCTCCCGCATCACATTGGACAGGAAGGCCACGGCGGACACCGACAGGGAGTAGGGGGCCAGCAGGGTGGGGGCCAGGGAGTACCACCCCATGCCGGAGGCGGCGGCCATGGAGTCCTTGATCCCCAGAGGGAGGAAGAGCCCCGCAACAGCCGCGCACACCAGGGAGCCCAGGCACACCGCCACCGGCACCAGCAGCACCTGGAACCCGGCGGTCTTCACGTCGCTGAGGAAGGTGCCCTGCTTGCCCATATCCATGCCCACCATGAACAGCAGCAGGTAGAGGCCAAAGTTGATGATCGTGCCGCAGTGGACGGTGACGGCGGCGGGGAGGACGAAACGGCCCGCCAGCATGCCCAGCACCACGGCCACGACGATCCACAGGGTCAGGGAGTTGTCAGCCTTGCCGGCCTGGTGGCTCTCCTCCTCCCGGGCGGCCTCGCTGCCCCGGGGCAGGCCGTAGCGATCCAGCTTGAGGACAAACCGCCGCAGCAGAGAGAGAAAGAGCAGGGAGCCACCCATGGCGAACACGGTGATCACCAGGGCGGACAGGCCGATCTCCCCCAGGGAGGAGATCACCTCGTCGTTGGCGCCCAGGTTCACGCCCAGGGTGACAATCAGGATCATGAGGGCCACGAACTGGAGCTTGCCCACCCACACCAGGGGGCGGCTGCGCAGGGCCTTCCGGGAGCCCAGAAATGCGCCGAGGACAACAAGACCGATGTAGATCGCCAGATTGCTCAAGGTGCCGAGGGTAGTTCCCATAGTGATCCTTCCTTTTAACAAAAATAAAGGGGCCTCCACATTGTAGCATGGGCAGGTGAAAAAGTCCACCCCCTGCGGACGTTCTCAGGCGGCCGGAAGCTCCCCCCTGGGGCAGCCCTCTCCCTGCCAGAGGTATTGATCAGTGCCATGGGAGGCGTTGTATTCCTCCACCACCCCCGCGGCCAGATCCGGCCAGTCGCTGATGAGGCCGGTGACGCCCATCTGCAGATACTGCTTCATCTTATCCGTATCGTATACCGTCCACACGTAGACCGGCAGGCCCAGCTCCCGGGCCTGGGTCACCAGGCGGTTGCTCACCAGGCTCTCCTCCACCGCCAGGAAGTCGATGCTGTACTGCCAGATGGTCTCGTCCAGATCCCCGGCGCTGGCATAGGCGCAGTAGCCCACCCACCACTCCGGGTGGGTCTCGTGGATGGTGGTGAGGCAGGGGTAGTCCAAGGACATGAAGATGGCCCGCTCCCCGAAGTCATGGGCCTCCACCACATCCAGGATGGCCCGGGCCAGGGCCTCCCCCTGGCCGGCCTCCGGCTTGAGTTCGATGAGCAGGCCCATGCCGCTCTCATCGGCCTGGCAGAACCGGATGAGCTCCTCCAGGGAGGCGATGTATCCGGTGTCCTGATAGCTGGAGGCGTCGTGGAGGGGCAGGGCGCGCAGCTCCTCCCAGGTCAGGGCGGACACGCTCTCCATCCGCCCCGCCAGCCGCTTCCAGCCCATGCGCCGCAGGCAACCCACGCTGCTCCGAGCCGCCTGCCCGAACCTCTCCCGTCGCAGGGCCATAAAAATGGGGACGAAGAACAGCAGGAAGTGGGCCCCGTAATAGGCGGCGTAGATGGCGATGACCCCCGCCGTACCGACGGCGGTGTTGATCATCTCCCCCAGGATGAACCAGGGAATGGTGATGGCGGGCACCAGGGAGTGGAGGTACACCGTCTGGGCCAGGGGGAGGAGCAGCAGATAGTACAGGGAGCTTGGCACCACAGACCAGCCCTTCATGGCACCCAGGGCCCACAGGGCCTGCTTCATCACCCGGCGCACGGCGGCCTTCTCCCCCTGGCGGGCGAGGGCCACCAGGCGGATGACCACGCTCAGCTCATAGAAGGCCAGCAGCCCGGCGGCGAAGAACAGGGCCAGGAAGATCAATGCGCCCTTCAGGTTCAGGAAAGTGCCCAGCACATCCGCGTTGAAGGAGATTCCCACCGACGACACATAGGTCTGGTAGATCTCCCGCAGCAGCGGGCTGATGACCACCAGGGTCAGCAGCTTCCACAGCAGTTCGAATTTCAGCACGCTCTACACGGCGTTTCTCAGCTTCACACGCGCCACCTCACAACACAAAATCCAAACACGAATCATAGCACTTTTTGGAAGGTGATGCAAGAGGCGCGGGGCACGACGACTCGGTGCGCCCCATAAACGGATGCTGCGGCTGTCTTGGTATTTCAGAGGCAGGGCACCGCCGCCATGAACTCCCGTTTAGGGGGGCCGGTGGAAAAGCAACCCCCGGTACCCTTTCCCCCTCCTTTTTCTTTGAAAAATAGGGGCGCCTGCGCAGGCGCCCCCCAGGACAGAGGAAATTTTTCAGGTGTCGGGTGGAGAGTCGCCGGGTGGGTGCAGGCGTTTGTACCACACCCGGCTCATGACCGCAGGCACCACGAGGCAGAGGACGGAACAGAGGAACACCAGGAGGATGATGACGATCGCCCCCATCAGGAGGGAGGAGAGGAGGATCAGCAGGCCCGAGACGAAGGACAGCCTGCCCGACAGCCGCTGGGTGCGGTTCCACACGTCCGGGTCGGTCAGGGTCCAGCGGGTGCGGATGCCCATGTACTCGTTGGGCTTCCACTTGCCCTCCTCGCAGCCCAGGGACAGGTACAGCAGGCCGATCAGGGCAATGCCCATCCGGTCCCAGGTGATCTCGTCGGGCCGGAACAGGCCCGCGGTCAGGGCCGTAGTGCACACGTCCAGGAGGAGCAGGAAAACCAGGGCGGCGGTCTCAAGGCGGCTGCGGAGCCTGCCCCGGCCCAGCCGGGGCAGCAGGGCCAGCACCGGCCCCGGGACCGCCAGGAGCCACAGCCAGGTCTTGACGCCCGCCTCCCCGCCGCCCCAGCGGAGGGAAAGATGGTAGTACATCGCCACCAGCACCAGGGGCCACAGGGCCAGGAGCCACAGCGGGAGTGGATACTTTCTCCGTTTCATGGGCGCAGCCTCCTTTCACGTCATGCCAGGCGGACCGCCTGGGTCCCCGCCGCCAGGGGGGCCTCCCCGCAGGCTGGCGATCCAGCCGGTGAGCTCATCCAGCACGGACAGGTTGAGCTCGTAATAGATATATTTCCCCTGCCGCCGGTCGGAGATGAGCCCCGCCTCCCGCAGCACAGACAGGTGGTGGGAGATGGTGGCCCCGGCCATATCGAAATGGGAGCCGATCTCCCCGGCGGTCTTGGCCCGGTCCCGCAGCAGGCGGAGGATCTCCCGGCGGGTGGGGTCGCTGAGGGCCTTGAAGGTCTCCTGAAAGCCCACAGCGGCCGCCCTCCTTTCACTTAGATACTTATCTAAATAAAGGATAGCATACGGCCGGGAGCCTGTCAATCAGATATTTAGAAGTTCGTCGAAATGTATGCCTGAGCCGGCTTTCCCCAATGAAATGCAGAAAAGCCTGGGCCGCCCAACGGGCGGCCCAGGCTTTGCAACAATGGATTACCGGATGGCCTTGGTGTCCACTTCTTCCTTCAGCATGGCGGCGAAGCCGTCCAGGGACATGGCCCCCAGATCCTCGCCGGAGCGGCGGCGGGGGGAGACGGTGGAATTTTCCATGTCCCGGTCGCCCACCACCAGCATATAGGGGATCTTCTCCAGGGTGGCCTCGCGGATCTTCTTGCCGATCTTCTCGCTGCGGTGATCCACCTCCACCCGGAAGCCCTGCGCGTCCAGCTGGGCGGCCACGGAGTCGGCATACTCCGCCGCCCGGTCGGTGACGGGGAGCACCTTCACCTGCACGGGGGCCAGCCAGGCGGGGAAGGCGCCGGCGAAGTGCTCGGTGATCACGCCGATGAACCGCTCGATGGAGCCCAGCACCACCCGGTGGATCATGACGGGGCGGTGCTTTTCGCCGTCCTCGCCGGTGTACTCCAGCTCGAACCGCTCGGGCAGCTGGGAGTCCAGCTGGATGGTGCCGCACTGCCAGGTGCGGCCCAAGGAGTCGGCCAGGTGGAAGTCCAGCTTGGGGCCGTAGAAGGCGCCGTCGCCCTCGTTGATGACGAACTCCTTGCCCATGTCAGTGATGGCGTTCTTCAGGATGTCCTGGTTGTGCTCCCACTGCTCCACGGTGCCGATGTGGTCCTCGGGCATGGTGGACAGCTCGATGGTGTAGGTCAGGCCGAAGGTGGAGTACACCTCGTCAAACAGGCGGACGGTCTCCTGGATCACGTCCTTCAGCTGGTCCGGGGTCATGAAGATGTGGGCGTCGTCCTGGTTGAAGCAGCGCACCCGGAACAGGCCGTGGAGGGCGCCGGACAGCTCGTGCCGGTGAACCAGGCCGATCTCGCCCACCCGCAGGGGGAGCTCCCGGTAGGAGTGGGGCTCGCTGGCGTAGACCAGCATGCCGCCGGGGCAGTTCATGGGCTTGATGGCGTAGTCCTCGTCGTCAATGACGGTGGTGTACATGTTCTGCTTGTAGTGATCCCAGTGGCCGGAGCGCTCCCACAGCTGGCGGTTGAGGATGATGGGGGTGGAGATCTCCACATAGCCGTACTTCTTGTGCACCTGCCGCCAGTAGTCCAGCAGGGTGTTCTTCAGCACCATGCCCTTGGGCAGGAAGAAGGGGAAGCCGGGGCCCTCGTCCCGCAGCATGAACAGGCCCAGCTCCTTTCCCAGCTTGCGGTGATCCCGCTTCTTGGCCTCCTCAATGCGCTGGAGGTACGCGTCCAGCTCGTCCTTCTTGGGGAAGGCGATGCCGTAGATGCGCTGGAGGGTCTCCCGGTTGGAGTCGCCCCGCCAGTAGGCGGCGTTGCAGGCGGTGAGCTTCAGGGCGTTGCCCTTCACCCGGCCGGTGGAGTCCAGATGGGGGCCGGCGCACAGGTCGGTGAACTCCCCCTGCTTGTAGAAGGAGATGTGGGCGTCCT
>NBJMR02800__coassemble_1450_pt1 | contig 39710 bp, 36 predicted proteins | sample NBJMR02800__metabat2_high_PE_046 | metagenome-assembled genome bin NBJMR02800
GCCCCCTCCACCGTCTTTTTGGGGGAGAGCTCCGGGGCCAGCTTGTGCTTTCCAAAGGCCATGCCGGCAAACAGGGCGAAGGCATCGCTGAGGAAGGCCGCCTCCAGGGGCAGGAGGATCAGGTACTGCCAGTGCTCCATCTGCCGGATGCGCAGGAAGGAGGACAGGAAGAAGGGGATCACGATAGACAGGAAAAAGGCGCCTCCCAGCTTCTCCAGGCTGATGCGCTTGTGGGCGGCGATGGCCTCTGCAAAAAGCAGCACCACATATACAAACAGGCCGCACAGGGCGGGCAGACTCTCTCCGTCGTAGTAGACCCAGAAGGGGATCAGGCCCGCCAGCACAATGGAGTAGCCGGAGATGCGGGCGTGCTTCAAAAAGCCGGTAGACCAGAGCACCTCATGCACCGAGATCATGGACAGTCCGGCAATCAGCAGGCACAGGGCCCAGGGGTAGGCAGGTGCAATCCCGTAGATGAGCACCAGCAGCAGCGGGATAAAGATCACCGCCACAAGGATTCGCTTGCCCATTGTCATACACCTCCAAACCGGCGGTCACGGCTCTGATAGGCAGCCAGCGCCCGGCACAGCTCTTCCGGCGTAAAGTCGGGCCACAACACATCCGTCATATAGAACTCGGCATAGGCCGACTGCCAAAGCAGGAAGTTGGACAGCCGCATCTCCCCGCTGGGACGGATCACCAGATCCGGATCCGGCACCCCGGCGGAGTAGAGATACTCCCCGAACACGCCCTCGGTCAGCTCCTCCGGCCGCCGCCTCCCAGCCGCACAATCCAGGGCAAAGGCCCGGGCGGCCCGGACGATCTCGTCCCGCCCGCCGTAGTTGAAGCAGACGTTGACCTGCATGCCGTCATACCGCTTGGAGATCTCGTTGGTTCGGTCGCACATCTCCCGGAGCTCTCCGGGCAGGGGCTCCAGATCCCCGAAGAAGTGGAGCTTGATCTTATCCCGCTCCATCTTCTGGATGGACTCCAGCAGATATTTTTTCAGCAGGCCCACAATGGCGGAGACCTCCTCCAGCGGCCGCTTCCAGTTCTCCGTGGAGAAGGCGTAGACGGTGAGATACTCCAGCCCGATGTCCTTGCAGTAGGTGGCGATGGTGCGGAAGGTCTCCGCCCCGGCGGCGTGGCCCGCCGTGCGGGGCAGGCCCCGGCGCTTGGCCCAGCGTCCGTTTCCGTCCATGATGATGGCCACGTGGCGGGGCAGCCGGGAAAAATCCACCGTCGGCTCATCCTTCGGTTGAGTTGGTTTGATAAAAGCCATGATGAAACCCTACCTGGTCACATGAATAGGGGTGCGGGACACACAGGTGTCCCGCACCAGGATAACGTATTGCCGTTTTTCGGCTCAGACCGCCATCAGCTCCGCCTCTTTCTTGGCGGTGAGCTCGTCAATCTGCTTGCAGCGCTTCTCGGTGATGTCCTGAAGCTCCTTCTCGTAGTCCTTACGGTCGTCCTCGGTGATCTCCGACTTCTTCTCCATGGCCTTGAACTTGTCCATGGCGTCCCGGCGGATGTTGCGAATGGCCACCTTGCCGGCCTCGCCGTACTTGCGCACCTGCTTGGTCAGCTCCTTGCGGCGCTCCTCGGTGAGCTGCGGGAAGGCCAGGCGGATCACCTTGCCGTCATTCTGGGGGTTGATGCCCAGGTCGGAGGTCTGGATGGCCTTCTCAATGGCCTTGAGCAGGGTGCCGTCCCAGGGCTGGATCATCAGGCTGCGGGGGTCGGGGGAGGAGATGGCCGCCACCTGGTTCAGGGGGGTGGGCGCGCCGTAGTAATCCACGGTGATCTTGTCCAGCACGGCGGCGTTGGCCCGTCCGGCCCGGACGCTGGCGAAATCGCTCATGACCACGTCAATGGTCTTCTGCATCTTTGCATCGAATTCCTTGTTGACCTCTTTCATTTCACGGTTCCTCCTTAACAATGGTTCCAATTTTCTCTCCCATGACGACCCGGAGAATGTTCTCCGGATCCTTCAGTGCGAACAGAATGACCGGAATCTTGTTGTCCATCGACAGCGACGTGGCGGTGGAATCCATGACCTGGAGGTGCTGGGCCAGCACGTCGTCATAGGTGATGGTGTCGTACTTCACCGCAGTGGGATCCTTTTTGGGGTCGGCGCTGTAAACGCCGTCGATGTTCTTGGCCAGCAGAATGGCGTCCGCGTCGATCTCCGCGGCCCGCAGCACCGCCGCCGTGTCGGTGGAGAAGAAGGGATTGCCGGTGCCGCAGCCAAAGATGACCACCCTTCCCTTCTCCATGTGCCGGATGGCACGGGAGCGGATATAGGGCTCGGCCACGGCGCGCATCTCAATGGCGGTCTGCACCCGCACATCCACACCCTTCTGCTCCAGCACGTCGGCCACGGCCAGGGCGTTGATGGTGGTGGCCAGCATGCCCATGTGGTCGGCCCGGGTGCGCTCCATCCGGTCGCCGCCGTCCTTGAGGCCGCGCCAGAAATTGCCGCCGCCCACCACGATGCCCACCTGGACACCACAGTCTACACACTTCTTGATCACGTCGCACACGCTGCCGATCACGTCGAAGTCCAGGCCCCGGCCGGCCCCGCCGGCCAGCGCCTCGCCGCTCAGCTTCAGAAGAACCCGCTTGTACTGCGGTTCGCTCATACTGTCATCTCCTTTGAGGGGATTATGGAGTCCTCTCTATTTTAATATAAACCGGCCTATAATGCAATCATTACCGTCAGAATAATTTACAGTCCTGCCCGCCGCCGGGCCCGGGCAAAAAAATCGGCCCGGCGCACTCCCGCGTCGGGCCTTTGACCTGTGTATCTCCCTGTTTCCATGCAAATCTGGGTGTCCTGCCCCTCAGGAGCGGCGGAAATCGTCCACAACATCGGCCAGATGGAGCGGTGAGAGTCCGGCAATGTTGCAGCTCTCGGCCAGCCGGTTCACTTCCTGGAAGTCCGTGGAAATCCGACCCACGCTGACGCCATTTGTCCCCCGAATTCCGTACATGTGCGGGCGGGAGGCCACGTCCAGAAATACACAATAGGTCTTGTGATGGTTTCTCATGGTTAGCTCTCTCCTCATTCCTACAACTTTTCCGGTGATAAACGACAGATTTTGACCAGGTTTTTCCGGTTTCTCTGGTATAATCCACATTGCGCTACAGCCTATCCTCTCTCAGCCATCCCCCTTATCTTGCGTTTTGCCCCAGAGCCTATCACTATATTATGTATTTTCCGCCGTTTGTCAACCGGATCCGCCCAATTGACCCGGTTGCCCGGGCTTTTTTACCAGATCCGGTTAACACTGCGGGAGGTGCTCCTCTTGTCCATGACAGAGAAACTGGCCTACATCAAAAAACTCCGGCACCTGACCACGGAGGAGATTGCCCGGCACTCGGGGGTGCCGGTGGGAACGCTGAATAAGATCTTCTCCGGGCAGACCAGGCATCCCGCCGCGGAGCCCATGGCCCGGCTGGCCCAGAGTCTCCGTGTGCCCATCCGCTACCTGCTGGACGACGCCCTGCCCCTGGAGTGCTACATCAGCCTCAACGGAAGCGACGGCCCCATCCTGCTCTCCGACGAGGAGATCCGCCTGCTCATGCGCCTGCGGGAGCTGGAGCCCCGCAGCAGGCGTGCGATGGGGATCATGGCCGAGCTGCTGGGCGCCCCTGCGCCCTGCCTGGCCGGCGGCATTGCCACGCGCCACCTGTTCTGTTTCCTGGCCGCCGGCTCTGAGGCGGAGAACCCGGCCTGGGGCGTGCTCCGCCCCCGTCCCGTCCTGATCCCGGAGCCGGACACCGCCGCCCGGGAGGCCGACTTTGCCGTCCTCCTGCCGGACGGAAGCCTGGAGCCCCTCTATTCCGCCGGGGCTGTCCTGCTCTGCCGGAGGGAGCGCACTCTCCCCCGCCAGGGATATGCCCTCTTTCTTCTCAACGGCGCGCCTCTTCTCCGCCGCCTCTACCGGCGCAGCGGCGCCTCCAAGCTGGTGGCCCCCAATGTGGACTTCAAGGCCATCCCCGTCGGGGACGGGGACTGCCTGGAGTATATCGGCACGATTATCGGCCAGGCCAAGCACTGCCGGTGGGAGTAGCGGCCGCACCGTCCCCTCTCCCCCGCCGTCCTCACTCTTTATTTATTAAATTTTAAGAAAATTTTCATTTTTTGTCTTGACACTTCCCGGGGTTCCGCTAGTATATTAAGAGATTTCTTTCTATTTTCTTGCAAACCCCTTAAGAAGGATGTGTTGACGATGAACAAGCGGAAAATCCTGAAGCGGCTGATCATCGCCGCCGTCTGCGTGGTGTGCGCAGTGGTGGTGTTTGAGATCGTCGTCCGGGTCATGATGGACTCGGAGATGCGCAGCCGGGATGACTGGAACGTACAGGTGGGCGAGCATCAGTACACCAGCGAGGAGCGGGCCGTGTCGGTCTACGACGCCTCGGTGGAGTCCACCATCTCTGTCTCCCGGATCGTCCCAGACGAGTATGAGGAGGACGGCTTTACATACTACGACGAGGGCGTTCAGCAGCGCCTGGGCCAGCAGCTGATGGAGATGGTCGGACAGGGCGCCTCCATGGACGCCCCCCTGGCGGTTCTGGATCCCTTCGGCACCGGGAGCAACGGTCTGCTGCTCTCCTTCCAGACCGAGCGGCGCAGCCAGATCCGCTACACCGTCCACACCACCAGCGCTGAACTGCCGGACTACACCGCCGTGGCCCAGAGCTCGGCGGACGGCAATTCGTTCAGCCGGAATCACTGCTTCCTGCTCATCGGCCTGGTTCCCGGCGAGACCAATGAGGTCACCCTGGAGGCCCTGGGAGAGCGGGGCCGGGTTCAGCAGACCGTTACCTTCACCATAGAGATGCCGGAGGCCATCTCCGGCTACGCCAACCATCTGGACACCACCGACGGGGACAGCACGGCGGCGCTCACCGACGGGCTCTACTACGCCATGGGCCTGGGTGACTATTACGGCTATACCTTCTTCTTCGACAACGACGGCGTGCTGCGCTATGAGATGGTGCTGGAGGGCTTCCACTCCGACCGCTTCCTCTACACCGACGGCGGGCTCTACACCTGCGTCAGCAGCCGCAAGATCGCCCTCATGAGCCCGCTGGGACAGGCCGTCCGGGTGTACGACCTGGGCCAGTATGAACTCCACCACGACATCAACTGGGGGCCCGACGGCACCATTCTGGCCCTGGTCAACGATACAGAGCAGGACACCGTCATGGACGTGGTGGTCTCCCTCAACCCGGAGACCGGCGAGGTGTCCGAGGTGGTGGACTTCTCCGAGCTGATGGACGGCTACTACGGCGAGATGACCCACCCGGTACCCATCACCGGCGGCTCCTTCTGGCAGGCCGGCGAGGACGACTGGCTCCACCTGAACTCTGTGCAGTACATGGAGAAGGACGACAGTATCCTGGTCAGCTCCCGGGAGACCTCCACCATCATCAAGGTCAGCGACATCCAGGGCACCCCCACCCTCTCCGCCTTCATCGGCGACCCGGCGTTCTGGGCGGACACCCCCTATGCCGATCTGTGCTATGCCATGGACGGCGACTTCGTGGCCCAGTACGGCCAGCACGATGTGGAGCTGGTGGCGGACGACAGCCTGGAGGACGGCCAGTACCTGCTGCGCATGTATGACAACAACTACTGGAGCCTGAGTACCCGGGACGGCTACGATCCCGAGCTGGCGGACAGCGTCAGCACCTCCCTCACCAGCGGCGACGCCTCCTACATCACTTTCTACCTGGTGGACGACAACACAAAAACCTTCTCCCTGGTGGAGCAGCACGCGGTACCCTACTCCGCCATCGTGTCCAACGCCCAGGAGATCGGCGGCAACTTTGTGGCCAACAGCGGTGTGGCCCACCAGTTCGGCGAGTACGACAGCGAGGGTACTCTGATCCGCGCCTTCGACTACGACTGCATGATGAACGGCTACCGGGTCATGAAGGGCGATTTCGTCGGCTACTGGTTCCAGGAGACTGACGCATAATCTGTTCCAAATCACAAGGGCCGCCGGCGGTTGCCGGCGGCCCTCTCTGTTATCTCTGCTTTTGTTCGTCGATCATCTGGTGCAGGCAGGCCAGGGCGTCGGACAGGCCGCCGATGGCGTCGATGAGCCCGATGCGCACCGCCTCCTCCCCGTAGATCACGCTGCCCACGTCGGCGGCCAGCTCGCCGGTCTGGAGCATCAGCTTTGTAAAGTCCTCTCGCTTCACAGTGCTGTTGCGGGTGACGAACTGGATGATCCGCTCCTGGATGCGCTCAAAATAGGTAAAGGTCTGTGATACGGCGATCACCAGGCCGTTGAGCCGCACCGGGTGGATGGTCATGGCCGCCGAGGGCGCGATAAAAGACCGCTTGGCCGACACCGCCAGGGGCACCCCGATGGAGTGGCCGCCCCCCAGCACCAGGGAGACGGTGGGTTTGGACATGGAGGCAATCAGCTCCGCAATGCCCAGCCCCGCCTCGATATCGCCCCCCACTGTGTTGAGGAGCACCAGCAGGCCGTCCACCTCGTCGCTCTCCTCAATGGCCGCCAGCAGGGGCATCACGTGCTCGTACTTGGTGGTCTTGGCCGTGGATGGCAGGAGCTGATGGCCCTCGATCTGTCCCACGATGGTCAGGGTGTGGATGGTGCCCCGGGCTGTGGTGATGGTGGTGGAGCCCATGTCCACAATCTGCTGCTGCCGCTGGTCATACTGGTTCTCGCTGTCGCCAACCGTCTCGCCGGTGGGCTTCGTCTCGTCCATGCCGCCGCCTCCCATGCTGTCCTGTTGGATTCAGTATGGGAATTTTCCGCTTTTTTATGCGCCGGGCTTGACACTTCCCTTACGTCAGATGGTATGCTGGAGGGGAAAGGAGGCACGGAGATGAAAATGAAGGAGGTCTGCACCGCTTGTGGGCTCACCGAGCGGGCGGTGCGGTTTTATGTGCAGGAGGGGCTGGCCGCCCCGGACGCCCAGCGCCGGGGCGGGCGCACCTGGCTGGACTTCTCCCCCGCCGATGTGGAGCGGCTGAAAGCCATCGCCACGCTGCGAAGGGCCGGCTTTACGGTGGAGGAGCTGCGGGCCATGACAAAGAACTTCCCGCAGGCCGCCCCCGAAGCCGCCTTTGCCCTGAGGCGGCGGCTTCGGGAGCGGCTGGACGCCTATGAACGGGTGTGCCAGTCCGACCCGGCCCTGGCGGAGGGCCTGGAGGATTACGCCGCCCGGCTGCGGGGCGACGTGGCCCGGGAGCCCCTTCCCGCCGCTGACCGGGCCCGCTCCCCCCTGCCGTGGGAGCGCTGGGTGGAGTGGGGCTCCATGGCCCTGACCGCCTGGCTGGGCTTCCGGCTGTATGTCCCCCTGTACAGGCCCCTGGGGGAGCTGTTCTTCTCCCTGGGGATGAACCCTGTGAACACCCTGCTCTTTTTCATGCTGTTTCTGGCGGTTGTCCTTCCCATCTGCCTGGCGCTGGGCAGTCGGTTCGGGAAATGGCTGGCCGGCCATCTGGACTTTTAGCCGGACTCTGTCTCCTGCGCGGGCAGCTCCGCCAGCCAGTATCCCGGCCCGGCGGTATCGCCGGACTGGATGGGGATATAGCGCATGCCGATGGAGACCCCCACAACTTGGCCGGGGTCGATGGGGGCCTCTGTGCTCCAGTGGTTGAAGGAATACCCCTGTCCGTTGGAGGTGGTATCCGGCTTGCCCAGGGCCAGCGTGGTTCCGTCCGAGAAAAACAGTGAGGCGGGGTACCCCAGGGTATCCGGCGTCTCTCCCGGATCGCTCTCCACCGACATCCCCATGGCGGTCAGATCAAGATAGGTCAGCTTGATATGTCCGATGTACTCCCCCACCGGAATGCGGCGGTGGGGCACATTCTCCAGCGGGATGGACAGGTTCCACTCCCCTTCGATCAGTTCTCCCCCGATAAACCGGCCGGATACGCCGCCCAGGGAGACATCCTCCCAGTCGGAGGGCCAGATGTTATAGCATGTGTCCTGGTACCATGCCCCCCCGTACTCAAACAGCGTCTCTCCGCCGTCCTCTCCCATGTCGAAATACCGCAGGAGCCGGTCATAGGCAGCCTGATCCCCGCCGTCCGACGCCTCATAGCTTCTGGAGCCCACTTCCAGGTGCAGGGTGCTCTCCGCGGCATTGATCCCCTCTCCATACCGGAATTGGATGTGCAGCCGTCCATCTGTGCCGAACCCGACGGCGGACAGGAACCCACTTTGGATCCCCTCCAGGCCGGCGGGCGTCTGCTCCGGCACCAGCACCGTCTCCCCGGTCTCCAGCTCCATGACCTCCAGCAGATCCTGCGTCAGCAGCTCCTGAGGCATGGAGCCCTCCTCCATCCACAGAGACGGCGTGAAGCTCCTGATCCCCAGCTCCAGCGTGCCGCCGCTGGCCGGGGGGCCGTCTCCAGTAAAGGTGAACCGCATCAGGGCCGTGTGCGTTTCCGCATCATAGCTGACCGTCTGGCCGCTGCTGAACGTGCCTCCGACGTAAGCTGCTTCCGGACGGTCTACCCATAGTGTCTGGAATGTGGTCTGTGCGCCGAGCCGCTCCTGCTCCAGATCCCGTGCCTCCAGATATATCACCGTCTTGTTGCCGTCGGACAGGGCGGAGACCACCCGCAGCTGGATGCCCTGATCCGTGGCGGCCACTCCCTCCACCTCCTGGGCATAGGGGCTCAAAGCCGCCCAGCATATGGGCCAGCGTCTCCCGCAGGGATGGGGACGCCGCCACGGCGGTCACCGCCAGGGCGGCACACAGGGCCGCCGCCGTCAGGCACACCCGCCAGGGCCGCCTGTCCCGGCGGCGGGCTCCGGCCCCACCGGCCGCCGCCAGAATGGCGGCCCTGCGGGCCTCGCTCAGCCGAACCGGCGCCAGCTCCGCCTCCAGGGCGTCATGAAGTGTCTGCCTATTCTTCCCCGTCATAATACCACCCCTTCAACTTCTCTTTCAGCATGCCCCTGGCCCTGGACAGCCGCACCGTCACCGTGGAAACCGGGATGTGCAGCCGCTGGGCGATCTCCCAGGCCCTCCACTCCTGGTAGTAGTAGAGGATCACCACCTCCCGGTACTTGGGCGGCAGGGCCTGCACCGCCTTCACCAGGGTGTCATCCTCCGGCTCCGGGCTCTCGGTGCGCAGCCCCTCCAGCGCCTCCGCCGGGGCGCGCCGCGTCCGCCAGGGGCTCTTCAGCTGGTTCTTGCACACATTGATGGCGATGCGCACCAGCCAGGTCTCCACCGTGGACTCCCCCCGGAATTTGGGCCACGCCTGGAGCGCCCGCAGGAAGGTGTCCTGCACCGCGTCCTCCGCCTGGCTCTGCTCCCCCAGGTACAGGGTGCACAGCCGCAGCAGATGGTCGCCGTGCTCCTCCACCAGGGCCGCCAGATCCAGCGGCCCCGGCATCGCCGCCTCCAGTGGCTGTTCCATATCTCTGCGCCTCCCCTCTTGCTTCCTGCTGATTAGACAACCCATGCTCCGGTTTTGCTTCAAAAAAATCCGCCCGCGGAGTCCGCGGGCGGATTTTGGTTTCCGTCTTTATTTCGCCTCGTAGAAGGCCTTGATCCCCTTGTAGGTCATGAAGCAGTCCAGCTTGGACACGGTCTCGAAGGGGGCGTGCATGCTCAGCACCGGTACGCCGGCGTCGATGGTGTCGATGTCGCGCTCGGCCATGAAGCAGGCCACGGTGCCGCCGCCGCCGGCGTCCACCTTGCCCAGCTCGGCCATCTGCCACACCACGTTGGCCTCGTCCAGCACCTTGCGGACGTAGCCCACCACCTCGGCGGAGGCGTCGGAGGCGCCGGACTTGCCCCGGGCGCCGGTGTACTTGCACAGGCCCACGCCGTAGTTCACCCGGGCGCTGTTGCGCTTCTCGTAGACCTCGGCGAAGTTGGGGTCAAAGGCGGCGGTCACGTCGGTGGATAGGCAGAAGGACTTCTCATAGCAGGCCTTCAGGGGCACCCGCTGGGCGTCGCACAGGTCGCTGACGAAGGTGTCGAAGGCGGCGGACTTCATGCCCGTCACGCCCTGGGAGCCGATCTCCTCCTTGTCAGCCAGCATGCAGATGGCGGTCTTGTCCGGGGTGCCCAGCGCCAGGGCGGCCGCCAGGCAGGCAAAGCCGCACACCCGGTCGTCGTGGCCGTAGGCGCCGATGAGGGAGCGGTCAAAGCCGATGTCGGTGGCCTTGAAGGCGGGCACCACCTCCAGCTCGGCGGAGATAAAGTCCTCCTCCACGATGCCGTACTTCTGGTTGAGCAGCTCCATGACGGCCAGCTTCACCCGGTCGGCGCCGTCGTCGTCCTTGAAGGGGCGGCTGCCGATGAGCAGGTTCAGGCTCTCGCCGGGGATGGCCTCGCCCAGGGGCTTCTTGGACTGCTCCGCGCCCAGGTGGGGCAGCAGATCGTCGATGGTGAACTGGGGGTCGTCCACGCCGCCGCCGATGGACACCTTGACGGTGGAGCCGTCCTTCAGGGCCACCACGCCGTGGAGCTCCAGGGGGATGGTCACCCACTGGTACTTGCGGATGCCGCCGTAGTAGTGGGTCTTGAAGAAGGCCAGCTCGGCGTCCTCATAGAGGGGATTGGGCTTGAGATCCAGCCGGGGTGCGTCGATGTGGGCCGCGCCGATGTTGACGCCCTCGCTGAGGGGCCTGGTGCCGATCACCGCCAGCATCAGGGCCTTGCCCCGGTTCACCCGGTAAAACTTGTCGCCGGGATTCACCGCCATGCCCCGGGTGAAGGGCTTGAAGCCCTTGGCCTCGGCCAGGCGCACCGCCTCGTCCACGCACTCCCGCTCCGTCTTGCCGGCATCCAGAAATTTCTTGTAATCGCCGCAGTAGGCGTTCATATCCGCCTCGTCCTGGGTGCTGAGTCGGTCATATCCGTTCTTGGGCTGATAGAACAGCGCCTCCCGGCGCAGCTCGCCGGCCTTTTTCTGCTTTTCTTCCATGGTTGCTTCCTCCTTATATGAATGTCAAATCTGCAAAATCTGCTCAAACAGGGCACGGGCCCGGGCGCGGAAGGCCTCGGGCGTGTCGTCCTCCCGGTTTTCCAGAATATAGCCGCAGTGGGCGCGGAAAAAGCCGTCCCCCTGCTGGGCCTCCACCCGTCTGCGGGCGTAGTCCTCAGAAATGCCCTCCCGGGCCATGATGCGCCGGATGCGCACCTCTTTGGGGGCCAGAATCCCCACCACCGCGTCGCAGCCCTCCCCCAATCCGCTTTCGATGAGGGCAATGGCGTCAATGGCCGCGGCAGGGCGGCCATCCCGCTCCGCCTGCGTGAGCTGGCGGTGGATCTCCTCCCCGATAAAGCGGTGGGTGATCGTGTTCAGCTCATCCAGGGCTTCGGGGTCACCGAACACCACATTGCCCAGCGCCTTCCGGTCTATCCGCCCCTCCGGGGTCAGGATGGAGGGGTCAAAGCGTTCCGCCAGGGCGGCGCGCAGTGGGCCGCTCTCCTCCAGCAGGCGGTGGTACACCGCGTCCGCGTCGATGATATGGGCGCCCAGGTCGGTCAGCGCACCCAGGGCCGTGGTCTTGCCCGCCCCGGTGGGGCCGGTGATGCCGATTCGCTTCATGGGGCCTCGCCTCCGTGGTGTAAGTATAGCATATTCCATGCCGAGTGTGTTATGGATTTGTGAATTTCCGCAGCTGTTCCCGCAGCAGGCGGAAGCGGCGCTCCATGTCCAGCAAAATCGGCGCAACGGCTGGTTGCGGCCCTCACTCCGCCTGAACGATGTGAAATCCCGCCGCTTTGTTCAGCCGGTTGGCCACCGCCAGGCCGATGCCGGCGGCCTCGGGGCACTGGGCCCAGATCTGCTGCACGTCGGTGCCGTCAAACCACCGCAGGGCGTCGAACACCCGCCGGGCCTGCTCCGGCACGTCCGTGCTGGGGCCCAGCTGCTCCAGGGGGTGGCCGTCAAACAGGCCGGCGTACTCGTCGAAGCAGATCACCCCGTCGCCGGGGGCCATGTGATCCTGGATGTACCGGGCCGCCGCCGCAGGGGCACCCTGCACCACCGTTACCGGGGCCTTGGGGGCATAGTGGCGGTACTTCATGCCCGGGGCCCGGGGCTTCTCCCCCTCGCCCATGAGCCGGGTCACGGCGGGATCCACCGCCACCTCCCCCAGCACCTCCCGGAGCTGCTCCAGGGTGATCCCGCCGGGCCGCAGCAGCCGGGGGGGCGTACAGGTCAGGTCGATGATGGTGGACTCCACCCCCACGGCGCAGGGGCCGCCGTCCACGATGCCGTCGATTTTGCCGTCCATGTCCTCCAGCATGTCCGCCATGTTGGTGGGGCTGGGCCGGCCGGAGGTGTTGCCCGAGGGGGCCGCCACCGGCACCCCGGCGGCGGCGATGATGGCCCGGCACACCGGGTGGGCCGGGCAGCGCATCCCCACCGTGTCCAGTCCGGCGGTCACCGCGTCGGGCACGATGGGCTTGTGCCTGAGGATCATGGTCAGCGGCCCGGGCCAGAACCGCTCCGCCAGAGCGTAGGCCGAGGGCGGGATGTCCTCGCAGTACCGCTCCAGCCAGTCCGCCGATGGGATATGGAGGATCAGCGGATTGTCCTGGGGGCGACCCTTGGCCGCGAAGATGCGGCCCACCGCCTCCCCATCCAGGCCGTTGGCCCCCAGGCCGTACACCGTCTCTGTGGGGATGCCCAGCAGGCCGCCCCGGCGGAGGATCTCCGCCGCCGTCTCCACCTGTTCCGCCGTCAATCGCAGGGTCTGCACTTGCCTCGCCCCTTTGCTCAGAAGTGGCGGGTAATGCTCCGCCGCCGTGCCCGGGGCCGCTGCGCCAGGGTCAGGATTCCGGCCGCCAGCAGGGCCGCGCCGGACAGAAGAACCAGGATGCCAATCGCTTTTTTCATGGATCTCTTCTCCTTTGTTGTGATTTTCTATCTATGGATGCGGGCGCGCGCACAGGTGCGCCCCTACTCGTAGATGCCCACCGGTGTACCCGCCAGTTCAATGGTGGTATCGGGGGCAAACTGCGCCTTTTGCAGGTAGTTTTTCACGGTGAGGATACCGTACTTGGGGTTGACCTTCTCATCCTCCAGCTCCATCTCAATGTAGTCCGCCCCGGAGCCGGTGAGCCAGCCGTCATCCTCCAGCAGCTCCGCCAGGTCGGACTTGACCATGTCCAGAGACAGCTTCTCCGGCAGGGCGGTAAAGTGAATGATCAGTTCCACGTCTGTCTTGCTCCTTTTCTAGTTCTGTTCGCTGTTCTTTAGTCTTTCCGCCTGATCCGCCGTGACCAGCGCGTCGATGATCTCGTCCAGGTTCCCGTCCATGACGCTCTCCAGCTTGTAGAGGGTCAGGCCGATGCGGTGGTCGGTGAGCCGCCCCTGGGGGAAGTTGTAGGTGCGGATGCGCTCGTTGCGCATGCCAGTGCCCACCTGGCTGCGGCGCTCGGCGGTGACGGCCTCTTCCTGCTCCCGCACCTTGGCCTCGTACAGCCGGGCGCGCAGCAGCTGCATGGCCTTGTCCCGGTTCTGGAACTGGCTGCGCTCCTGCTGGCACTCCACCACCGTGCCGGTGGGCTTGTGGATGAGCCGCACGGCGGAGGAGGTCTTGTTGATGTGCTGGCCGCCGGCGCCGGAGGAGCGGAACACCTGCATCTCGATGTCCGCCGGATTGAGCTCGAAGTCCACCTCGTCCACCTCGGGCAGCACCGCCACCGTGGCGGTGGAGGTGTGGATGCGGCCGCCGGACTCGGTCTCCGGCACCCGCTGCACCCGGTGGACGCCGCTCTCAAATTTCAACCGGGAGTAGGCCCCGTCCCCCTCGATGGTGAAGCAGATCTCCTTGATGCCGCCCAGCTCGGTCTCGTTCACCGAGTCCACCTCCACCTTCCAGCGGCGGGCGTCCGCGTACATGGAGTACATGCGGAACAGGGAGTGGGCGAACAGGGCCGCCTCCTCCCCGCCCACGCCGGCCCGGATCTCCACGATCACGTTCTTGTCGTCGTTGGGATCCCGGGGCAGCAGGAGCACCTTGATCTCCTCCTCCAGCCGGGCCATGTCCTCCTTGGCCTGGTGGAACTCCTCCTGGGCCAGCTCCTTCATGTCCAGGTCGCCCATCAGCGCCTCGGCGTCCGCCAGATCCTGCCGGCGGCGCTGGTAGGCCCGGTAGGCGGACACCACCGGCTCCAGCTCCCGCTGCTCCTTGTTGAGCTTTGCCACCAGGGCGGGGTCGTCATAGGTCTCCGGCGCGCCCAGCCGGGCCTCCACGTCCGCGTAGTGGAGATCCAGCGAGCGTAGTTTTTCCATCATTTCCAAATCATATCACCTGTCAAACAAAAAGGACTTTACCAGGGCAAAGGGCTCCCGGAAGAACATCTGCACCCTCGACGGGAAGTGGCTCACCGGCGCGGCCAGGGTGGAGAGGGTGTCTCCGCCGCCGCTGGCCCGGTTCCACAGCATCTGAATGCGGGTCAGGTGGAAGTCGCTGGACACCAGCAGCACCTGTTCCGTATCCGCCGCCTCTCCGCTCTGAAAAAGCTCCAGCGTGTAGTTGATGTTCTGCCAGGTGTTGCGGGACTGATCCTCCCGGATGATCTGGTCCCCGTCCGCCCCGTGCTCCACCAGGTAGTCATACATGGCCTGGGCCTCGGACACGTGCTCGTCGTCCCCCTGGCCGCCGGAGACCACCACCGTCATGTCCGGGTGGTCCTCCAGATAGCCCAGGGCGGTGTCCAGCCGATCCCGGAGCAGGATGGACGGCCCGTCCGGGTCCACCTTGCAGCCGAAGATCACCATGACCTCCGGGGCGCCGTCCCCCGCCGCCACCCGGGTGCGGCCGCCGGAGAGCACAATGCCCTCCAGCACGGCAAAGGCCACCACCGCCAGCAGCACCAGTGCAAGCAGAATTTTCAGCCACAGTGGCTTCCTCCGCCCCTCGTAGGGGTGGTAGTAGTTTTTCTTTCTCTGTCTCAGCTTCACCCTTTGGCCTCCTCCAGCTCCGCCGCCAGGGTCTCCCACCTGGTGTAGAGGGTGGCGATCTCCTCCTCCAGGGCCTTCTGCTCCTCATAGACCTTCTGGAGCTCCAGGTAGTTGGAGGCCACCTCCTCGGATTTCAGCGACAGCTCGTACTGCCGCTCCTCCGCCTTGGCCACAGCCCGCTCCGCCGCCGCCACCTGCTTCTCCAGCTCCTTGGTGCCGCCGGGGCGCTTGGGCTTCTCCTTTTTCTCCGGTTTGGGCGGCGCGTCAGGGATGCCGCGCCCTACATTGTTTTTGGCCCGCTCCTGGGCCGCCCGGTACTCCTCAAAGGTACCCCGGAAATCGGTGATCCGGCCGTTTTCCAGCATCCAGATGCGGGTGGCGAAGCGGTTGATGAAGTAGCGGTCGTGGGAGACGAAGAGCAGGTTGCCCTCGTAGCTCTCCACCGCCTCCTCAATCCACTCCCGGCTGGCCACGTCCAGGTGGTTGGTGGGCTCGTCCAGGATCAGCAGGTTGATCTTCTCGTCCATGAGCATGCACAGGCGCAGGCGGCTCTGCTCCCCGCCGGACAGGGCGGACACCGGCTTGAACACGTCCTCCCCCCGGAAGTTGAAGGCCGCCAGGCGGTTGCGGGCGGTCTGGGTGGAGCAGTCCTGGTCGTAGATCATGGTGTCCACCAGGTTCCGCTCCGGGTGGGCGAAGTGGATGATCTGGGGCAGGTAGCCGATCTTCACCGTGGGGCCCATGCGGATTTTTCCGCTGTCCGGCGCCTCCTCCCCCAGCAGGATTTTCAACAGGGTGGATTTGCCGGTTCCGTTGTCCCCCAGCAGGGCAATCCGCTCCCCGCCGATCACCTCCAGGTTCACGTGGTCAAAGAGCACCCGGCCATCAAAGGACTTTTTCAGCTCCTTGATGGTGAGCACCTCGTCTCCCCGGAACTGGCTCTCCCCGAACTTCCTGTCCAGGCGGCGCTCCCTGGTGGGCTTGTCGGTGGTGCGGATGCGCTCAATGCGCTTCTCCATGGACTGGGCCCGCTTGAAGATCTTGTCATTGCCCGAATAGGCCCAGATGCGCAGCTGCTCGGCGGCCTTCTCCAGCTGTTCGATCTTGGCCTGCTCCTTCTCGTACTGCTTGAGCCGCTCCTGATACCGCTGCTCCTTCTCCACCACGTAGAAGGAGTAGTTGCCGGAGTAGAACTCCGCCTTGCCGTCGTGGATCTCGATGATCCGCTTGACCACCCGATCTAGGAACCAGCGGTCGTGGGAGATGGCCAGCACCGTGCCCTTGTAGCGATCCAGATACTCCTCCAGCCACTCGGTGGCGTGGAGATCCAGGTGGTTGGTGGGCTCATCCAGCAGGAGGATGTCGGTATCCTCCAAAATCAGGCGGGCCAGGTTGACCCGGGTCTTCTCCCCGCCGGACAGGGAGGAAAAGAGCTGCCCCCGCATGTCGGGGGAGATCTCCAGGCCGTTGCACACCTTGTTCAGCTCGGTCTGGGTGTCGTAGCCGCCCCCCGCCTCAAAGGCGGCGGTGAGGGCATCGTACCGCTTCAGCAGGGTGGGGTCGCTGTCGCTGGCCATGCGCCCGGCTAGCTCGGCCATCTCTTTCTCCATGGCGTGGAGCCTGTCAAAGGCGGTCTGGAGCACGTTCTCCACGGTATAGGCCGGCGGATAGACCGGGATCTGGGAGATGAGGCCCACCCCCTTGCCCGGGGCGATGTGCACCTCCCCCTCGTCCCAGTCCAGCTCCCCGGTGAGGATCTTGAACACCGTGGTCTTGCCGGCGCCGTTCTTGCCCAGCAGACCCACCCGCTCCCCCTGATCCACCTGGAAAGTGAGGCCGTCCAATATTTTTTTGCCTACCTCGAACTCCTTGGACAGGTTCGAGACGGATATGTCAATCATTTGTTTACTCCCATTGTCCGTTGTGTTATAGTAACAAGTGAAATCAAGGAATGGAGGTTTTCCCTATGGACGCCATCCGCTGGGAAGGAAATACCCTTTACTTACTGGATCAGACCAAGCTCCCCGTCACTGAGGAGTGGATTTCCTATACCGATTACCGGCCCGTGGCCGACGCCATCCGTACCATGGTGGTGCGGGGCGCCCCCGCCATCGGCGTCACTGCCGCCTACGCCTACTGCCTGGCCGCCCTGGCCGGAGAGGATCTGAGGGAGGCCAGGGCCGTCCTGGCCTCCAGCCGCCCCACAGCGGTGAACCTGTTCTGGGCGCTGGAGCGCATGGCGAACAGGGCGGAGGACTGCGGCGGTGACCCCGCCGTCCTGGTGGAGGAGGCCAAGGCCATCCACGCCGAGGACGTGGCCATGTGTAAAGCCATGGGCTCTTACGGGGCGGCGGTGGTGCCGGAGCACGCCCGCATCCTCACCCACTGCAACGCCGGGGCACTGGCCACCGGCGGCTACGGCACCGCCCTGGGGGTGATCCGGGCGGCCCACAAGCTCGGTAAAGTGGAGATGGTTTACGCCGACGAGACCCGCCCCCTGCTCCAGGGCGCCCGCCTCACCGCCTACGAGCTGGTCCGCGACCACATCCCCGCCACCCTGATCGCCGACAACATGGCGGCCAGCCTGATGGCCAAGGGGAAGATCGACATGGTGGTGGTGGGGTGCGACCGCATGGCCGCCAACGGCGACTTCGCCAACAAGATTGGCACCTACTCGGTGGCGGTCAACGCCCACCACCACGGGGTGCCCTTCTATGTGGCCCTCCCCTGCTCCACCATCGACCTGACCCTGCCCGACGGCAGCGGCATCCCCATCGAGGAGCGGGACAAGGACGAGGTGCGCACCCTCTATGGCGTCCAGACTGCCCCGGCCCAGGTGGATGTGTACAACCCCGCCTTTGACGTGACCCCCCACAGCCTGGTCACCGGCATCATCACCGAGAAGGGGGTTATCTACCCGCCCTTCAAAGAAAACCTGTCCAAGCTTTTCGGGTGAGTGAGCGGTTGCGGCGCGTCAGGGATTCCGCGCCCTGCACGGGTTTTTCCAACACAAATGGCAGTAGGGCGGGGGCTTGCCCCCGCCGTCCGCCCGCCGGATCATCTGAGCCGGCGGGCGTTTTTGCTATGCAAAAGCATAGCAAAACTTAGAGATGTGCCATTTCCTCGCCCCTTCGGGGCAACCGGAAATGATGCACAAAAACTCCATGCGCCAATGGTGTTGCCTCTGATCGTGGTGCGCCAAGGCGCATGAAGTTTTATACCTCTTTGGTGATCCCCAGCAGGTAGTCCACCAGCTGCTCCATGGCCATGCCCCGGGAGGCCTTGACCAGAACCGTGGTGCCGGGGCGCACCACGCCGTCCAGCACGGACTTGGCCGCCTCCTTGTCGGGGCAGTAGCGGCAGTCGGGCACGCCGGCGGCCTGGGCCGCGTCGTAGATGTGCTTTGCCAGCTCACCCACCGCCACCAGGCAGTCGATGCCCGCTTTTCCCAGGTAATCGCCGATGCCGGTGTGGAGGGCGGGGGCCAGGGGGCCCAGCTCGAACATGTCGCCCAGCACGGCCACCTTGTACTCCCCTTTTGCGCCGGAGAGCACCTGTACCGCCGCCCGCATGGACTGGGGGTTGGCGTTATAGGTGTCGTTGAGGATGGTGATCCCCTCCCCCCGGTGGAGGATGTTCATCCGCATCTTGGTGGGGGCGAAGTGGAGCACACCGTCGGCGATCTGCTGATGGGTCAGGCCGAAGTGCTCCCCCACCGCCGCCGCCATGAGGGTGGGGTAGATCATGTGGTCCCCCAGGGCGGGGATCTCCACCGGGAACTCCCCGGAGGGGGCGACGATCCGGCAGGTCATGCGGCTGGCGCCGTCGCTCTCCACGTCCACGGCCCGGTAGTCCAGGCCCTCGCCGCCGCCCACCCGGGTGAAGGAGAAGGGCAGCGTGCCGGGCAGGGTGCTGAGCAGGGGGTCGTCCCCGTTGATCACCACAAAGGCGTCCGGCTTGGCGTGGTGGAAGATCTCGCTCTTGGCCTCCAGGATCTTCTCCCGGGAGCCGAAGTGCTCGATGTGGGAGTCGCCGATGTTGGTCATCAGCACCGCGTCGGGCTCCACCATGGCGGAGAGGTAGTCGATCTCCCCGGCGTGGTTCATGCCCAGCTCCAGCACGGCGATCTCGTGCTCGCTGCCCAGCCGCAGCAGGGTCATGGGCACCCCGATCTCGTTGTTCAGGTTGCCCTCGGTCTTGAGGACCTTGTACTTCTCCCCCAGCACGGCGGCCACCATGTCCTTGGTGGTGGTCTTGCCCACCGAGCCCGTCAGGGCCACCACGGGTATGGGGAACTTCTTCTTATAATACTTGGCCAGATCCCGGAGGGCCCGCTGGGTGGAGCCCACCTTGATGTAGAACTTGCCGGGGAGATAGCTCTCCCGCTCCCGCTGGGTGAAGCAGCCCGCCGCGCCGCCCTCCAGGGCGGAATTGATGTAGGCGTGGCCGTCAAATCGCTCCCCCATCAGAGGCACAAAGAGGGATCCGGCGTGGATGGTGCGGCTGTCGGTCTCCACCCGGCTCACCGTGCGGTTGATGTCTCCGAACTCGCCCAGCAGCTTGCCGCCCACCGCGTCCAGAATCTCTCGAATGGTCATCGGCTCCATAAACCCGTCCTCGCTTCCTTATCTTCCCTGTTTTCGGGCCTCCAGAGAGGCGTACACAATGCGCTCGCACAGCTGGTTGTAGTCGATCCCCGCCGCGGCCGCCTCCTGGGGCAGCAGGCTGGTGGGGGTCATGCCGGGCAGGGTGTTGATCTCCAGGAACCAGGGCTCCCCGTCGGCGGTGAGAATGAAGTCCGCCCGGGAGTACACCGACAGGCCCAGGGTCTGGTACACCCGCAGGGCGGCGGCGCGCACCTTCTCCTCCTCCGCCGGGGTGATCTCCGACGGGCAGACCTCCAGGGCCGCGCCGGGCTGGTACTTGTTCTCGTAGTCGTAGAACCCCTGCTTGGGGATGATCTCAATGGAGGGCAGGGCCCTGTCCTCCAGGATACCCACCTGGATCTCCCGGCCCTTGATGTACTCCTCCAGCACCGTGCGGCCGCCCAGGGCCAGCCCGTCGGTGAGGGCCTTCCACAGCTCGTCGTGGGTGTGGACGATGGACACGCCGATGGAGGAGCCGCTGGCCACCGGCTTCACCACCAGAGGCAGCCGGGCGGTTTTCACCAGCCCCTCGATGTCCCCCTCGGTGTACTCCACCGTCTTCCAGCCGGGGGTGGACACCACGTCGGCCACCATCCGCTTGGTCAGATCCTTGTCCATGGCGATGGCGCTGCCCAGGTAGCCCGCGCCGGTGTAGGGGATGCCCAGCAGCTCAAAGGCGGCCTGCACCCGGCCGTCCTCCCCGCAGGTGCCGTGGAGGGCCAGGAACACCAGATCCGCCATCCGGCACAGCTCCAGCACGCCGGGGCCGAACAGGCTCCCGCTGTCCCCCGGGCGGCTGCGCCGCACCTCCTCCAGATCCGGCGCCTGCCGGCTCACCTTTTTGTAGGCCTCGGAGATGGGCGCGTCAAAAAAGGACTCGTCCGCCCCGCCGCCCTCCAGGCCGAAGTACATATCGATCAGGCCCGCCCGGTGGCCCAGGGCCCGCAGGGCCTCCGCCACCATGGTGCCCGTAGAGAGGGACACATTCCGCTCCGGGGAGAGGCCCCCCGCCAACACAACGATTTTCATAATACACCTCGATAGAGAGTCTACGATCACATCATACGCGCTAGTGGTATATTATAGCACGACCAGCCCCGATTCTCAACCTGTTTCCCGCTTTTTCCCCCGGAATAACAGAGCGGCCAGGCGCATAGAAGCGCCTGGCCGCAGTCTCGGGGCTCAGAACCAGCCCGTGTCCCGGCTGTCCAGCAGCTCCAGCGCGGAGCAGAGCATCTGGGCGGCCTCTCCCCGGGTGAGGGCACTTTCCAGGGTACTGTCCGCCGGAAGCACCCCGCAGGTGGCCAGATTAGCCGCCGACTGGGCCGCCCAGGCGGGCACCCCTTCCGCGGCCCAGGTCTCGGCGGATACATCGGTGACCTGGAGGGCGCGATCCAGAAGCACCGCCGCCTCGGCGGCGGTAATGGGCTCCTCCGCCTGGAACACCACCTGGCCGTCCGCGCCACGGCTGCCCTGCACCAGGCCGGCCTTCAGGGCGGAGGCGGCGTATGCCTTGGCCCAGGTGGGGATGGCCTCGTCGTCGGCAAAGCCGGTGCGCTCCACACCGGCCAGGGCCTCCACGCCGGCGGCATCCATGGCCATGGCCACAAACTCCCCCCGGGTGACGGCGGCATCCGGCTGGAAGAAATAGGCCCCGCCCATGCACTCACCCACGTAGATGCCCTCCTCCGCCAGTCGGATGGCCGCCTTGTGGGCGGGATCTCCCTCCATGTCGCTGTAGGTGACCTTGGTATCGGGCTTTTCGATCCTGAGCTTCACCGTGGCCGGGTCGGATGCGTTGCCCACCGCGTCCACCGCCACATAGGTGAAGGAGTCCTTTCCGGTCTTGTCCTCATAGGGGGTATAGACGAAAGTGGAGCTTCCCTCCTCCGGCATGGTGACTGCACCTCGGGCCGGCTTTTTGATCAGGTGATAGGTGATCAGATCCCCCTCGGGATCCACCGCCGAAAGCTGGCCGGTGACCGCCACATTTTTATAGGTGGTGAGGGTCAGGTGCTCCGCCACCGGGGCGCCGTTGGCCTCGGACAGCAGGTGGAGCTCCACCGATACCTCCTCCCCGCTCTGCCCGTCGGCAAAGACAGGGGTGAACCGGAAGCCGGCCGCATCCGAGGCCGGGGCGGCCAGAGGGGTGAAGCAGAGGCCCGCCACGGCGTCCATGGCGATCACATCCCCCACCTGGATGGCCCGGCCGCCCAGGTTCAGGATGCCGGCGCCGGTGTCCGGCAGGCTGGTGATCACAATGCTGTCCAGCTTTCCGGAGCCGTCCACCACAAAGTCCGCCTCAGAAAAGGAGATGGGCTCCCCCAGCGGGCCGTTTTTGGAGATGGGCGCCACCGTGGATTCCTCCGTCTGTCCAAAGAAAAAGGCGGAGGCGGGCAGCTGGAGCGCGAACAGGACGGCCGCCAGCACTGCCAGGGGCAGGGCGCGGCGCAGAAGGGCGCGGTGTTTCAAGTCAAAAACCTCCTTGTTTGGTTGTCGCCCATAGTCTTTGCCAAAACAAGGAGAATATACAGAAGGAGCCCGCCGCGCAGATCACGCGGCGGGCTCCTTTTTCTTGTTGATCAGTTCAGGAAATCCTTCAGCTTTTTGCTCCGGCTCGGGTGGCGCAGTTTTCTGAGGGCCTTGGCCTCAATCTGGCGGATGCGCTCCCGGGTGACGTTGAACTCCTTGCCAACCTCCTCCAGGGTGCGGGTGCGGCCGTCCTCAATGCCGAAGCGCAGCTTGAGCACCTTCTCCTCCCGGGGGGTCAGGGTGGACAGCACGTCCACCAGCTGCTCCTTGAGCAGGGTGAAGGAGGCGGCCTCAGAGGGCTCGGAGGCGTCCTCGTCGGGGATGAAGTCCCCCAGGTGGGAGTCCTCCTCCTCGCCGATGGGGGTTTCCAGGGAGACGGGCTCCTGGGCGATCTTCAAAATCTCCCGCACCTTGTCCACGGGCATGCCCATCTCCTCGGCGATCTCCTCGGGGGATGGGTCGTGCCCCAGCTCCTGGAGGAGCTGGCGGGACACCCGGATGACCTTGTTGATGGTCTCCACCATATGGACGGGGATGCGGATGGTGCGGGCCTGGTCGGCAATGGCCCGGGTGATGGCCTGGCGGATCCACCAGGTGGCATAGGTGGAGAACTTGTAGCCCTTGGTGTAGTCGAACTTCTCCACCGCCTTGATCAGGCCCAGATTGCCCTCCTGGATCAGATCCAGGAACAGCATGCCCCGGCCCACATACCGCTTGGCGATGGATACCACCAGGCGCAGGTTGGCCTCGGCCAGGCGCTGCTTGGCCGCCTCACCCCGCTTCAGCAGGCGGCGCAGCTCCTTCTCGTCCTCCTCGGAGATGGGGCTCTCCTCTCCCGCCTTGCGGGCCTTCTCCAGCTCGGCCAGCTGCTCCTTGGCGGCGTCGCCGGCGCCCATATCCTGGGCCAGCTGGATCTCCTCGTCGGGAGTGAGCAGGTTCACCTTGCCGATCTCCTTCAGATACATGCGCACGGGGTCGTCAATGCCGAAGGAGTCCACCAGCGTGTTGGGATCTACGATCTCCTCCTCGGGGATCTCCTCGATGTCACCCAGATCCTCCAGCTGCGGGCCCACGTCGTCGGCCAGCTCGGTGAGATAGTCATCCCCCACCGTGTCAATGCCCAGGTTCTCCAGGGTGTCGTAGATCTTGTCCATCTGGTCGCTTTCCAGGGCCATGTTCTCCAGCACGTCCATCAGCTCACTGGCCGACAGCTTGCCGTTCTTCTTGCCCTTTTCAATCAGCTCCGCCAGCTTCTCGGCGCCCTGGACGCCCTCCACCACCTTCATGACCTCGATCTTGCCCTGCTCCATCTTCTTGGCGTTGGCCTGGGCCAGCTTGGCCTGATCCTCCAGGGTGAGGGTGTGCTCCTGCCTGCCGGTGGTCTTCTTCTCGCTCATTCGGTTATCCTCCATACGCTTTTCTTTCTCTGAATTTTTCCCGCGCCGCCAGCAGGGGGTCGTCCTGCCCGCCCCCGCCCCGCTTGAGGGCCTCGGTCTGAATGATTTCTATGTAATCGCGGAGGGCCTGGCTACTGTGGGCCAGTGCCTCCGGCTGATCCATCACGCGAACCAGGTGGCTCATCTCGTCCGCCGTCAGCGCCCCGGTGAGGGCCGCCAGCTGGGTGGAACGCCCCTCCCGGTGCCGCTGGCACAGCAGGGCGTAAATCCTGGCCAGCATCGGGGCGGAGAACTGCTCCGGCCCCAGGGTCCCCTCCACCTGGGGAAACAGGGCCGGCTCCAGCAGGAGCAGGCGGATTACCCCCTCCTCCGCCCGGGCGGAGCGAATGTTCTCGTACCGCAGCTCCCGCTCCCTGGGCTGGAGCTGGGCCGCCGGGGTCAGCTCCTTCCGCTCCTGCCGCTTTTTTGCCTGCCACACCCGGTTTTTCCGGTACCGCTCCACCTCCTGGGCGAAGGCAGTGCCGGAGATGCCCGCGGCGGCGGCGGCCTTGTTTCCGTAGATCTCCCGCTCAATGGGGCTGGGGAGGACCGCCACAGTCTCCACCGCCTCCCGCAAGAAGGCCATGCGGCCCTCCTCATCGGCCAGGCTGTGCTTGTGCAGCAGGGTCTCCAGCCGGTAGTCGTTCTGCCCGGCGCTACCGTTGAGGCACTTCTCAAAGGCGGCAGGGCCGAATTTCTTCACAAAATCGTCCGGGTCCTGCTTGATGGGCTTGCCCTCGGCGTCGTAGGCGTTGGGCAGCTGGAGCACCCGCACGTTGAGGTTGGCATTCTTCAGGATGTTGAGCACCCGGTCGGTGGACTGCTTCCCCGCCGCGTCGTTGTCGTAGCAGAGCACCAGCTCCTTGGTGTACCGGGCCAGGATGCGGGCGTGCTCCTCGGTGAGGGCGGTGCCCATGGTGGCCACCACATTATCAAAGCCCGCCTGGTGGAGGGTGATCACGTCGATGTTGCCCTCCACCAGCACCAGGTTGGGCCGCTTGGTACTCTTGGCGAAGTTGAGGGCGTAGATCAGCCGCCCCTTGTGGAACACCATGGTCTCCGGGGTGTTCAGGTACTTGGGCCCCTCCACTCCCGGCAGGATGCGGCTGGTAAAGCCCACCACGTCCCCCCGCACATCGATGACGGGGAGCATGAGCCGGGCGCGGAACTTGTCGTAGATGCCGCCGTTTTTCCCAGCCACCGCCAGGCCCGCGTCGATGAGCTCCATCTTGCTGTAGCCCTTTTCCGTGAGGGCCCTTGTCAGGCCGTCCCACTGGTCGGGGGCGGCCCCCAGGCCGAAGCGGGTGGCGGTGCGGGGGGTGAGCTGCCGCTGGGCGATGTAGTCCCGCACCCGCGCGCCCCCCGGGCTTTTCAGATAGTCGTGATAGAACCGGGCGGCGTCCTTGTTGGCCGCCAGAAGCCGGGCCCGCTTTTTCCGGCCCGCCTCGTCGGTGCCCGTCTCCGGCACCTCCATCCCCGCCCGCTGGGCCAGCAGGCGCACCGCGTCGGGAAAGGACAGGTTCTCCATCTCCATGATAAAGGAGATCACCCCGCCTCCCTTGCCGCAGCCGAAGCAGTGGTAGATCTGCTTATCCGGCGAGACGGAAAAGGAGGGGGTCTTTTCGTTGTGGAAGGGGCACAGGCCCCACAGGTTGTTCCCCTTCTTGGTCAGGTGGACGTAGGAGGACACCACGTCGGAGATCTCGCTGCGGGCCACCAGCTCGTCGATAAATTGTTCCGGGATCGGCACGGCCCGCCCTCCTTCCGACTATGTTTACCACAATATACCAGATTCATACGCCCCGCGCGGCCTGCGGACACCGTATATGGCGGCCCTACTTCACGCTCCAGGACTTGGGAATAAATGCCTCGCCGAACCGCTCCACCGCGTACTTGTCCGTCATGCCGGAGATGTAGTCGCAGACCGCCCGCTCCACACCCTCCTCATACCGGATGTCCTGGTACTCCGGGGGCAGCTTGTCCGGCTCCCTGACATAATACTCGAACAAGCGGCGGAGCATGTCCTGGGCCTTGCCCTCCTCCCCCTTGGCCACCGGGTTGCGGTAGACGTACTCAAACATGAACTCCCGCAGCTCGTGCATGGCGTCCCGGCAGGCGGGGGACTGGACAATCTCGTTTTTCCCGGCGCTGGCGGTGATCACGTCCACCGTCAGGGTGTTGATCCGCTCCGAGTGGGTGAAGCCCAGCACCTGGGAGACCGCCAGGGGTATGTCCATGGGGTAGATGATCTTGCCCCGGATAGCGTCGTCGATGTCGTGGTTGATGTAGGCGATCTTGTCCGCCAGGCGGAGGAGCTGGCCCTCCAGGGTCTCCGCCCGGTCGGGGCCGGTGTGGCAGAGGATGCCCCGCCGCACCTCATAGGTCAGGTTGAGCCCCTCCCCGTCCTTCTCCAGCCGGTCCACCACCCGGAGGGACTGCTGGTTGTGGGCAAAGCCGCCGGGCATGATCTCCGCCAGCACCCGCTCCCCGGCGTGGCCGAAGGGGGTGTGGCCCAGATCGTGGCCGTAGGCCGCCGCCTCCGCCAGATCCTCGTTGAGCCGCAGGCCCCGGGCGATGGTGCGGGCGATGCGGCTGACCTCGATGGTGTGGGTCATGCGGGTGCGGTAGTGGTCCCCCTCCGGCTCCAGGAACACCTGGGTCTTGTGCTTGAGCCGCCGGAAGGCCTTGGAGTGGACAATCCGGTCGATGTCCCGCTGAAAGCAGGTGCGGGTGGGACAGGGCTCCAGAGGCACCTGCCGCCCCTTGGATTGAGAGGACGGGCAGGCATAGGGGGAGAGCATCTCCTGTTCCATGGCCTCGGTCTGTTCACGCAGGGTCATCCGGTTCACCCTCCTATCCGCCGATTTGCTCTATAGCTATATACGCCGCTCCGCCGAAAAATCCTTCTTTTTCGCAAAAGATTCACGGATTGTTCATATTATTTCTGGGGACGGCCTTGAAGGCCTCCCCGGACACGGTGCAGGCCGAGCCGCCGGCGGTGAGCTCGGTGACCCGGGCGGAGAAGGCCTCCACCGCCCCCTCGGGCAGCAGGGCGTGAACCGTCACCTCGGCGGCGTACTCGGTCTCCCCCAGCACGCCCCCCACGGCCTCCACCTCCAGCCTGACGCGCTCGAAGAAGGAGTAGGGGCAGGGCACGGTGACCTCCACCCACCGGCGCACCACCGAGATGCCCGCCGCGTCCAGGGCGTCCTTGGCGCTCTGGGTGTAGGCCCGCACCAGGCCGCCGGCCCCCAGCAGCACCCCGCCGAAGTAGCGGGTCACCACGCAGCAAACGTTGGTGACCCCCTCCCGCTGGAACACGTTGAGCATGGGCTGGCCCGCGGTGCCCTGGGGCTCCCCGTCGTCGGAGTACCGCTCCACGCCCCCCTCTTGGATGCGGTAGCACCAGCAGTTGTGCCGGGCATCGTAGTGCTTTTTCTTGGTCTCCTCGATGCGGGCCCGGGCCTCCTCCTCGCGCTCCACCGGCCACACCTGGCCGATGAAGCGGGAGCGCTTCTCCACCAGCTCCGTCTCGGCGCGGCCGGTGGGAATCAGATACTCGGTCATCGCTCCCACTCCCTTTTCGTGATGGCAAAGTAGTGGGCCAGCCGGGTCTCCCCCAGCTGCTCCACCGGCTCCACCCGGGAGAGGCGGTAGGTCATGCCGCACTTGAGCATCACCCGCTTGGACTTGCGGTTGCCGTCGTAGTAGGCCGCCCAGATGGCCTGATAGCCCAGGTCGGCGAAGGCGTGGCGGAGGATCTCCCGAACCGCCTCGGGGATGAGCCCCTGGCCCCAGCAGTTCCGGGCCAGGGAGTAGCCCACCTCCTCGCTGGGCAGCCCCAGCTCCTTCCGGTGCTTGCCCACAAAGCCCGCCGAGCCGATCAGCCGGCCGTCGGCCTTATGCACCACCGCCAGGGTCTCCGCGGGGATAAAGATGGTCTCGATCACCTGCCGGCTCTCCTCCAGGCTCCGGTGGGGGTGCCACCCCGCCGGGGGGCCCACCTCCGGGTGGCTGGCATAGGCGTACAGCCCCTCCGCGTCGTCCAAAGTGAAGGGGCGCAGGATCAGGCGTTCGGTCTCCAGGGTCTGCATGGTGTTACCTCCTTTTTGCGCGTGCCGGGTCGTCACGCGCCACGAATGGGGTGGGCTGAGCCGCGTGGGGCGCGACGACCCGGCGCGCCATACCTCAGTCCTCCCAAAACTCCTTGGGCGGCGTCCAGCCGGACACCACATAGTCCTTCAGCCGACCCAGCTGGACGGGGGTGCACACGGCGGTGACCTGGATGGTCTCGCCGTAGTCCACCTGCTCCACCTTGGCCTCCCGGTGGAGAAGATCCACCAGGCCCCCCTTGTCGTAGGGGATGGACAGCTCCACCCGGCAGGCACCGGTGTCCAGGTGGCCGCCGATCTTCTCCAGCAGCTCGTCCAGCCCCTGGCCGGTCTTGGCGGAGATGGACACGATGTCCGCCCCGTGGGGCAGGATCTCCGCCGGGCACTTGTCGCACTTGTTGAACACGTCGATGCGGGGGGTCTGCTCCGCCCCCAGCTCGGCGATCAGCTTCTCCACCACCTCCGCCTGCTCCCGCCACTCCGGGTTGGAGGCGTCGATCACGTGGAGCAGCAGATCCGCATAGCTCAGCTCCTCCAGGGTGGCCTTGAAGGCCTCCACCAGATGGTGGGGCAGCTTGCGGATGAAGCCCACCGTGTCGGAGAGCAGCACCGTGCAGGTGTCGGAGATCTCCAGGGTGCGGGTGGTGGTGTCCAGGGTGTCGAACAGCCGGTTGTTGGCGGGGATGTCCGCCCCGGTCAGCTTGTTGAGCAGGGTGGACTTGCCCGCGTTGGTGTAGCCCACGATGGCCACCACCGGCACCTCGTTCTTCTCCCGGCGGGAGCGCTGGGTGGCCCGCACTCTCCGGACCTGCTCCAGCTCCTCCCGCAGTTTGGAGATTTTCCGGCGGATGTGCCGCCGGTCGGTCTCCAGCTGGGTCTCGCCGGGGCCCCGGGTGCCGATGGCGCCCTCCTGCCGCTCCAGGTGAGTCCACATGCCCAGCAGCCGGGGCAGCAGGTACTGGTACTGGGCCAGCTCCACCTGGAGGCGGCCCTCCTTGGTGCGGGCCCGCTGGGCGAAGATGTCCAGGATCAGGGCCGCCCGGTCCAGCACCTGGACGCCCAGCTCCTCGGACAGCACCCGCTGCTGGGACGGGGACAGGGGGTTGTCCACGATCACCATGTCCGCCCCCATGGCCCCCACCAGCTCCTTCAGCTCCGCCACCTTGCCCTCTCCCAGGAAGGTGCGGGGATCCGGCGTGTCCTTGTTCTGGAACACCGTCCCCACGCACACGCCCCCGGCGGTCTGGAGCAGCTCCTCCAGCTCCTCCATGGAGGTCTCGTCGGCGTTCTCCTCGTCGGGCAGGCAGCGGGCGTTCAGGCCCGCCAGCACCGCCCGGTTGATGTTGGTCTTGTTCTCGTCTGTCATTCGTTCCTCCGCGGCGGGGGCAAGCCCCCGCCCTACTCTTTTCGCAGTGCTTCCACAATCTCCCCGATGAAGATCCGGTGATAGTCCTTCTCGGGGTACCATCTGCCGTCCACTTCCGGATCCAGGAAGTGGGTGGGGTCCATGTCCTGCCAATAGGCCTTCCGGCACACCAGCACCAGCTCCGCCTCGGCAAAATAGGGTGCGCCGCACCCGGCCTCCGCCACCGTGAAGCCGCACTCCTTTACCTTGTCAAGCTCCCGGCCGCTCTTGGACCCGCACAGGGCCAGGGCCTTGCGGTATGCCTCGCCAAAGAAGGACAGGGTAAAATAGTCGCTGTTCTCCACAAACTCCAGGGTGTACCGCTGGGGGCGGATATAGACGGTGGCCACCGGCCCGCCCCACAGCACCCCCAGGCCGCCCCAGCTGGCGGTCATGGTGTTGCACTTCTCCTTGGTCCCGGCGGTGATGAGCATCCACTGGTCACCGATCAGGGTAAAAACGTTCTGATTCAGCTCCTTGGGGTCGATTCTGGTAAACATCGTCACTACCTCCAGCCGTTTGGTTTTTACCGCATCCTCCTTATTGTTATGCCGCACCGGCGGCGGGTATCCTCCGGAATCGCTCTGGATGGAAAAGAGCCCGTACCGAAACCGGTACGGGCTCTTGAGTTGACCAGCTTACTTCTTGTCCAGGCCGAACTTCTTGTTGAAGCGGCTGACACGTCCGCCAGTATCCACCATCTTCTGCTTGCCGGTGAAGAAGGGGTGACACTTGGAGCAGACTTCCACGCGGATGTCCTTCTTGGTAGATCCGGTTTCGATCACGTTACCGCAGGCACATCTGATCGTGGTCTGTTCGTAGTTGGGATGGATGCCTTCCTTCATGTTGTGTTCACCTCTTTCTCGTTCTGGGTGAGACGGCGCAGCAAACCTCCACGCCTTATAAACGCTAGAATATGATAGCACAATCGAATTGGAATTGCAACACTTTTTTCGAGAAAATTTTCAAGGATTTTTCCTTTACACCTCCACCGCCTGGTCGATGGCAAAAAACCACAAGCAGCGGCGGGCCACCGGCTTCCCGGTGATCTCCTCCAGGGCCCGGCTGTAGGCGGTGAGCTGGGGCCGGTATTCCTCCGCCCGCTCCGCCACCGTGCGGCGGGTCACCCGGTCGGTCTTGAAGTCCACCACCGTGATGCCCTCCAGGGTCTCAAAATAGCAGTCCACCACGCCCTGGAGCAGCACCTGCTCCCCTTCCTCCGCCTCTTGATAGTAGTCCGCCGCCGGTACCAGGATGGAGAACTTGAACTCCCGCCGCAGGGAGGTGGAGGCCATCAGCTCCCGCCCCAGGCCGGAGGAGAAAAACGCCGCGATACGGGCCGGATCCACCGCCTCCCCCTGCTGGGGGGTGAGGAAGGCCTGATCCACCAGCCGGTGGATCTCCGCGGCCACCCCCTCCGCCGTCTCCGCCCGCTCAAAGTCGATGTACTGCATCACCAGGTGGAGGGCGGTGCCCCGCTGGGCCGGGGTAAGGCCGAACTCCTCGGCGGCAAACCGGGGCCGGCCGAAGGTCAGGGGCCGGGGCGGCCGGGGCGCCTCCTCGGTGACCTCCTCGTCCAGGGGCCGCCCCTTCAGCTGGGTGGCGGTGAGCTTGGAGGGCAGCTCCACCTGGGCGGCGTGGGGGTAGGTCCAGGCCAGCTTGGCCGCCAGGGCGGCCGCGTCCTCCCCTCCCTGGCCGGAAATCGTCTCTCCGTCCGGCGGCCCGGATGGGCTGATGGTCATCTCCACCGGTTCCGTCTGGAACTCCGCCCCGTCCACGAAGCGGATGTCCCAGCCGGGGCCGCAGTCCGCCGCCGTCAGGGGCACCTGTGCCCCCGCGGCCCGCCGCAGGGCCTCCCCGTCGGGCCGGGCCAGGGCGGGCAGCAGCACCCACTGCCCCACGCTCTGGCAGCCCACCAGCACCTGGGGCTCCACCGGGCAGGCGGCGTCCCCCGCCAGCTTCTCCAGATCCCGCCCGCCGCCGGTGAGGGCCACCGACAGGATCAGCTTCTCCTTGGCTCTCGTCACGGCCACGTACAGCAGCCGCAGCTCCTCCGCCATCATCTCCAGCTCCAGCTGCCGGGCCACCGCCCGGCGGGCCAGGGTGGGGTACTCCACCCCACGCTCCACGTCCAGCCGCTTGGGGCCCACCCCCAGCTTGGGGTGGAACAGGATGGGGCGGTTCATGTCCTCCCGGTTGAGCCTTCTCGCCAGTCCGCACACCAGCACCACCGGGAACTCCAGGCCCTTGGACTTGTGGATGCTCAGGATGCGCACGCCGCCCCCCTCCCGGCCGGGGGAGGGCAGCACCAGCTTCTCCCCGTTCTCCCGCAGGCGGGTCAGGTAGGACAGAAAGCCGAACAGGCCCTTGTGGCCCGCACCCTCGAACCGGCGGGCCAGCTCCGCCAGGGTGAGCAGGTTGGACTGCCGCTCCTCCCCGCCGCTCATGGCCCCAAAGATGCCCAGCAGGTTGGTGCGGTCGTAGATCTGCCAGATCAGCTCGTGGCTGCTCAGCTCCCCCGCCCCGAAGCGCAGCTCGTCCAGCTCCGCCAGGAAGGCCCGGCTGTCCTCCCCGCCGTCGGCGGCCAGGGCGGCGTAAAAATCGGTGTCCGGGCTGCCCGCCCGCAGTTCCGCCAGCCGGTCGGCGGAGAAGCCGTACACCGGGGAGCGGAGCACCGAGATCAGCGGCACGTCCTGCCGGGGGTTGTCCACGATCTGCAGCAGGGACAGGGCCACCGAGATCTCGGTGGAGCCGAAGAAGTCCCCGCCCCCGTCCGCCTCCCAGGGGATGTTCCGCTCCCCCAGAGCCCGGGCGTAGTGGTGGAGCACCGTGCCCGGGGAGCGGAGGAGGATCACGATGTCGGAGACCCGGACGGGCCGCTCGCCCCCCTCCCCGTCGGACACGGAGAAGCCCCCGTCGATCAGCTCCCGGATGCGTTTGGCGGCGAAGCGGGCCTCCATCAGGTCACGGGGGGGCTTCTCCCCGTCGTCCCCGTCCTCCGCCGAGGCATCCAGGGCGTCCAGCTCCACGGCGTAGCGGCCGTCGGGCTGGTACGCCGCGCCGGGGTACAGGGCCTCGTCGTCGGTGTAGTCCATCTCGCCGAAGGAGGTGGACATGAGGTTGCGGAACAAGAAGTTGGCCCCCTCCAGCACCTCGGGCCTGGAGCGGAAATTCTTGGACAAAATCAGCCGCCGGGGCTCCCCCTCCGCCGCGCCGGTGTAGTCCGGCCATGCCCGGTACTTGCCCAGGAAGATGGTGGGGTCGGCCAGGCGGAAGCGGTAGATGGACTGCTTCACGTCCCCCACCAGGAAGAGGTTGGTTCCGTCCTTCGACAGGGCGGTGAAGATGGCGTTCTGCACCTCGTTGGTGTCCTGATACTCGTCCACCATGATCTCGTCGTACCGGGCCGACCACTGGCGGGCCAGGCCGGTGGGGGACCCGTCCTCCCCCACCAGCAGCCCCACCGCCATGTGCTCCAGATCGGCAAAGTCCACCATGCCCCGGCGGGCCTTCTCGGCGGTGTAGGCCGCCTCGAAGTCCTTCACCAGGGCGAACAGCCCCCGCACCGCCGGGTGGACCGCCCGCAGATCCTCCAGCAGATCCGCCCCGCTGTCCTCGAACCAGCTGCTCAGCTTGTCCATCCGCTTCTTGCAGGCGGCGCGGACCCGCTTGACCTCCTCCGCCGCGTCGGGGCAGTCCACGATCTTCTTCCGCCCCGCCGTGGGGAACGGGATGGGCAGGGCGGCGCGGGCCGCATCCCAGCCCTCCTCCGCCCCCTTGACAAAGGCGTCCAGCCCCGCCAGGGTGGCGGACAGGCTGAGGCCATAGTTGGCGTCCAGGTTGGCGTCGCAGGGGCAGAGCTCCAGGGCGGCGGCGATCTTCCCCCGCCAGTATTCCCCCTGCCGGGCCGCATCGTCCAACAGCAGGCGGCCCCAGGGGGTGTGGGCCGGGTCGCTCACGCCGTCTAATGTAAAGGCTTTTTCCTGTTCATCCAGCCAGGCGGCGGGGTTGGGGTGGGCCTGCACCCGGCCCCGGATGTCCAGGACGATCTGCATCAGCCGGGAGTCGTCCCGCCCGGCGGCCATGGTGTCCACCAGCTGGGCGAAGTCGCTGCCCGGCACGATGTTCTCATAGCGCCGCTCCAGCACGTCGTTGAGGGCCCGGAGCATGAGTATGCCCGCCTCCCCCTCGTCGCACAGGCGGAAGTCCGGGTCTAAGTCCAGCAGGTGGCCGCACTCCCGCAGCAGCTGGGCACAGAAGGCATGGACCGTGGAGATCTGGGCCTTGTAAACCAAAGTTGCCTGACGGCGCAGATGGGCGTCGGTGGGGTGCTCCGCCAGCCGGGCGGACAGCTCCTCCACGATGCGGCCCCGCAGCTCGGCGGCGGCGGCCTTGGTGTAGGTGATCACCAGGAAGCGGTCGATGTCCAGCCCTTCCCCCGTCACCCGGGCCAGGAGCCGCTCCACCAGCACCCGGGTCTTGCCCGACCCGGCCGCCGCGGACACCAGCAGCCCGCCGCCCCGGTTGTCCACCGCGGCCTGCTGTTCGGTTGTCAGGGAGAATGCCATGGGCGCTGCTCCTTTCTGGTGAGTTGTAAAACAATCTGTAGGGGCGGATATCATCCGCCCGCCTGGTGGAGGCCCGGCCTCCCGGCGGGGGCCTGCCCGGCCGGGGCACCGCTTTCTTTCCAAAAGAAAGCGGTGGGAAAGAAAGGGCCGGGGGTGTGCCCCCGGCACCCCCCCCCAAAACGGGGGCTCATGGCGGCGGTGGGCTGTGTTTGGCCTGCAAGAACCGGGCTTGCATTGCCGCCCGTCCTATCGGCAATCACGTTACAGGCGCTGCCGCGCCTCGGGTGGCACGCATCGCGGTTACCCTGCAAGCCCTGCAAAGGGCTGCGCTATACCAGCTGGGCCCGCCGGGCCGCCGCCGGTACCATGCCTCCGAAATACCATGGTGTTTATGGCGGCTTGAAAACGGCGCGTCAAGGATGCCGCGCCCTACATCGTCGGCCCAAGCTACGGATCGTTCGCTTCCGGGCAAGCCCGAAAGCTCATTCCCTCCGCTGGGCCTCCTCTCCCCACGACGACCACTCCGTTGGGTCGCCGCGGGGGCCCCAATTTTTACGCCCGCTCCGAGCGGCGGAGGCGTTACGAAGTAAGCCTTCGCCGCCGGTGAATTACCTGTAGAACAGCTCGGGGGAAATTCCAAGAAGGGGGAATCGCAATTCCCCCTTCTTGGTCGATCTAAGGGGTGGGTGCAGGGCGGGGGAACTCGAAATCCCCCGCCCTGCCCTTTCTTTCCCCCCACTTTCTTTTGGAAAGAAAGTGGGGCCGCCGGAGGCCGGGCCTCCACCGGGCGGGCGACCACAGGTCGCCCCTACCGGATAAGCTCCCGGTGGTCGGAACGGCCCACCAGGTAGTCCAGAGACACATTGAAGTAGTCCGCCAGGGCAATCAGGCCGTTGAAGTCGGGCCGGTTTTTGCCCGCCTCATAGTTATGGACGGCCCAGCGGGACACCTCCAAAACGTCGCCAATGGTCTGCTGGGATACGCCCGCATTGGTACGCAGCTCCACAAGCCGCTCCTCAAATGTGGCCATTTTGTTCTCACCTCTTGACAAGTTGAGTTATACTCACTATAATGATTGTAGAGTTAAACTCTACAAAGGAGGTATTACCGTGTTTGACCTATCAGAATTGGAACACCTGCTTCCCGACGAACCCTCTCCAGAATACAACGAGCAGCTCTCTAAAATCAACGACTACTTAGTACAGATCAAGCCCGAAGTCCCCGCGGGTATCCTGGAACGCCTCTCCACCGAGTACATCCGCCTGAATGAGATCGACGCCAGGGAGATGTTCCTCTCCGGGTTATACCTGGGGGCTAACCTGATTCTCGCTCTCTCGCAACCGCCTGCCAGAATTCCTCGCCCGTGACCGAGGGCAGCCAGCGGCGGCAGTCGCCGCCGTGCCCCTCCTCGAAGTGGCAGGCCTCGGCGTAGTCGCACCACTGGCAGGCGTTGTGCTCCGGCCCTCGCCAGAAGGGGTCGGCGGCGATGTTGCCCGCCGCCAGCTCCTGGCCGATCTCCTCTAAAATCCGCCCGGTGTGGCGGGCCAGCTTGCCCAGCCGCTCGGCGGACACCAGGGCCTCGCCGGTGATGGCCCCCGCCCGGTTCACCCGCACGGGCAGGAACCGGGGGCCTCCCTCCCCCAGCTCCTCCATGGCGGCAAGCACCTCCGGGTCGTCCAGCACGATGCCGCGCCGCCGAAGCTCGGCGTCCACCTTCTTGCGGCGCTCGGCCTCGGTCATGGCCCGGCTGCCCGCCACCACCGCCTCCCGGGCGGGCAGGTAGAGCACGCCGGCCGGCTCAATCTGCTTTCCGTACAGGGCCTCCCCCTCGCCGGCCAGGGTGAACAGGTAGAGCAGCATCTGCAGGCCCATGCCGTTCCAGATATCTGTCAAGTCAAAGGACTTGCGCCCTGTCTTGTAGTCCACCACCCGCAGATAGAGCTTTCCGTCGTGTTCCCAGCCGTCCACCCGATCCACAAAGCCGGAGATGCTGACGGTAACCCCGTCCACGGTGAGCTCCACTGGGGGCAGATCCTTCCCCGCGCCGAAGCCCAGCTCGAAGGAGATGGGCTGGAACTGGGAGGCACGCAGCTCCTCCGCCACGTTGTCCACCACGGCGAACACCGATTTCAGCAGGCGGCGGAACAGGTACTGGAACCGGGCGGTCTCCTGCTCCAGGCCGCCCAGCTCCTCGGCCACGTATCGCTCCACCGCCTCCTGGGCCAGGGCGCGCAGCTCCTCCCGGGAGACCTCCTTCACGCTCCCCCGCTCTTGGCAGGCGCGGAGCACGTGTTCCAGCACGTAGTGGACGAAGGTGCCGTACTCCGGGGCCTGGAACCCGGCGGCCTTGCGGGCCTCGGCCTTCAGGCCGTACTGCATGAAGTAGGAGAAGTGGCAGGACTTGTACTTGTCCATCCGGGAGGCGGACATGGGCACCCGTCTGCCGTAGAGGGCGTCCACCGCCGGCCGGGTAAGATGTCCCCGGGTGAGCCCGGTGGCCCGCTCCATCCGCCCCACCAGGGGGGCGTAGTCCGGCAGGGCTTTCAGCGCCGCCCCCGCCTGGGGAAAGCGGCCCGCCAGCTCCAGGGCGGGCCGGGGGGCCGCAAGCCGGAAGGAGCCGTCCAGCCGCCCCTCCTCCACACGCTGGGCGTGGGGAAACAGCACTTTCAGCTTGGACACCAAGAAGGAGGGCCGCTTCTCCTCCCCGTCGGCCCCGGCGGCGGCCCAGCTGACATAGAACCGCTTCTGGGGCAGGGCGCAGGCCTCGTAGACGATGGTCATCTCCCGGTACAGCTTGTCGGACAGCCGGGAGGCCAGCTCCAGCCCGTAGGAGGCCAGCAGGCTTCGGTCGTCGTCGTTGAGCAGGCCGGGTGACGGCGCGGCGGCGGGGATGGCCCCGTCGTCCGCCCCCAGCAGGAACACCACCGGGCAGCTTCGGTGGGCCAGCCGGGGCATCTCCCCGGCGCTCACCCGATCCAGGGACACGGGGATGGAGCCCACGTCGTACTGGGAGAGCACCAGGGCGAAGAGCCTGGAGAACTCGTCCAGCTCCATGGGGGCGTCCCCCAGGATCTGGGCGCACTGCTCCAGACCGCCGCACAGGATGTCCCACAGCTGGGCGTACTCCTCCGCCAGGGCGGCCTGGCCCCGGCGGTTCAGCTCCGCCGTCCGCTCCGCCAGCCGCTCCGGCACCCCCGCCGCCTCCAAAAAGCTGTAAAGGGCGACCGCCTGCCCCCTTCCCGTCCTGTCCGGGTTCTTGCGCAGGGCCTCCAGGGGGGCAGCCACCTGTTTCCGCAGGGCGTTGAGCCGGGAGAGCAGGGCGGTGTCCTCCTCGGTGAAGGTGCGGCCGTAGCCCTTGGGGTGGTTGGCCCAGTCCCGCTTGGCCGTCCAGGCGCTCCCCTCCAGGTTCCACTTGAGCACGTAGTTCTCCAGCAGATCCACGTCCTCCGCCGACAGGGCGGCGAGGCCGGTTTTCAGGTAACGGAACACGTCGTCGTAGCGGTAGCCCCCGGCGGCCGCCTCCAGGGCGGAGGTGATCAGGGCCAGGATGGGCTTCTGGAGAATGTCGCTCATGCGGCTGAGGAACACGGGGATGCCGTACCGGGCGAACACCGTCTCGATCAGGGAGCCGTAGCCCTCCATGCTGCGGGCGCACACGGCGATATCCCGGAAGCGATAGCCCTCCTCCCGCACCAGCCGGAGGATCTCAGAGGCCGTCCACTCCACCTCGGAGTAGGGGGAGTGGGCGGTGAACAGGGTGAGGGCGTCCCCCTCCCCCGTCCAGGGGGCGGGAGAAGGGGCAAAGAGCTCCCGTTCCAGGTGGGCCAGAGCGGGGGCCTTGGGCCCGGCCCGGCCGGTGCGCACCACGATTTCCTGGGAAATGCCCCGCTCCTTGGCCAGCCGGAGCAGCTGCCGGGCAGTGCGGCGGGCCGGGGAGAAGATCCCCGCGCCCCCCTCGTCCTCCTCCAGGTGGTCGCAGGTCAGGGCCACGGTGACGGAGTTGGCACTGGCCAGCAGGGCGGAGATCACCTGCCGCTCCTGGGGGGTGAAGTCGGTGAAGCCGTCCAGATAGAAGTCCTTCCCCGCCGCCCAGTCCTCCCGGGCGAGCACCTCCGCCAGCCGGGTCAGCCTGTCCCGGGGGTCGGCCCCCTGCCGGGCGGTGAGGGCCTCATAGGCGCCGTAGATCAGGGACAGGTCGGTGAGCTTGTCCCCCTCCGGCCCCTCCGCGTCCACCCCCGCGGTCCAAAGGTGCTCCGGCGTGATGCAGCAGGTTTTCAGCTCCTCCACCGTGGCCAGCAGGCCGGAGAGGAAGGCGGGCTTGCGGGAGGGCCGCTGGTACACCTTCAGCTCCGGCGCCACGGACTTGAGGGCGGCACACAGCAGCAGGAGCCGCCCGCCCCCATCCAGGGCCGGGGCGGCCAGGCCGCCGTGCACCGAGAACACCCGGCTGGCCAGGCGGGTGAAGGAGAGCACCTCCGCATAGAGGGAGACCTGATTGCCCCCCAGGGCGCACAGCTGCCGCTCCATGTTGTGGGAGTGCTGCTCCGGCACGATCAGCACCTGGGGCCGCCCGGATTGGGCGGCGATGGCCTCCAGCAGGGCGTGGGTCTTGCCCGTCCCCGCCCGACCCAGCAGCAGCTTCAGCATGGCACTCCCTCCTTCCCGCGTTCAGTGAGAAATATTATAGCATACCCCGGCCCGCCGCGCAATCTCGGCTCAATGCAGCACTCACAGTTGAGGAGGGCTGTCCGATCTGCTACAATAGACAGCACCAGGGCTCGGAGAGGTGGGAAAGTATGGACACAAAGGTATTCTGGGCGGTTATTGGGGCCTACAACGGGCACACATGGGGCTTACAGATTGTCCTTCTGCTCTTCCTTCTGGCCGCGCTCGCGCTGTCTTATGGGCGAAAAGCGCCATGGGCGGCAAAATTTGCTCTTGGAATCGCAAATCTGTGGATTGCTTTCGCCTTTTTTGCCCGCTTTGGGACAGAAGCGATCCAAAAATGTTTTGCCCTGCCGCTGTTCCTGCTCTGCGGCGTCCTGTTCCTGTATGAGAGCCGACACAGCAGGGAGGATTTTCTACGCAAGCCCGATGCAGTTCAGGGGATCCTGTTACTGCTCTGCCTGTTTTATCCCCTGGTCTCCGTCCTTCTGGGCGGCCGCTTCCCGCAGATGGTGACCCATATCATGCCCTGCCCCATCGCCAGCCTGAGCATCGCAGTCTATTCCGGCTGTCGCCGAAAAAACAGGCTGCTCCTTGCGCTTCTGACCATCTGGGGCCTGACCGGAATCAAATCGGTGATTTTTCACGCCTATGAGGACATCATTCTCCTGCTCTGCGGCCTGTACGGAGCCGCACAGCTGGCAAGGACGTGCCTGGAGGCCAAAGAAAATTAGTTCTGTGCAAAGGGGGGGACGCTCCATGCGCTCTGTCATTCTCTATATCGCCATGAGCCTGGACGGCTATATCGCCGACCGGGAGGGCGGGGTGGACTGGCTGGCCGGCCAGGAGCCCGGCCAGGACATACCGGACAGCTACAGCACCCTGCTGGAGCGGATCGACACCGTGCTTCTGGGGTGGAACACCTACCACCAGCTGACCACCCAGCTCTCGCCGGAGCAGTGGCCCTACGAGGGGTTGGACTGCTATGTATTCACCCACCGATCTCTCCCGTCAAAGGAGGGGATCACCTTTTCCGATGCCGACCCCTGCGCCCTGGTGCGGGAGCTGAAGGCCCGGCCGGGCAGGGACATCTGGCTGTGCGGCGGGGCCGCCCTGGCCCAGGCCCTGGCGGCGGCCGGCCTCATTGACCGCTACGAGATCACCGTCATTCCCACCCTGCTGGGGGGCGGCGTCCCGCTGTTCGGTGCGCTGGAACAGGAGCAGAAGCTCCGCCTGCTCGGCACCGGCACCTCCAACGGCATGGCCGAGCTCATTTATGTGCCCAGATAAGCAAGACCCGCCGCCCGATTCCGGGCGGCGGGTCTGAGGCTGTCGATAAACCCACCAGCCGAAGGATTCGGAGGGAGGGATAGTGTGAAAGGGAACCGTCAGGGTTCCCTTT
>NBJMR02800__coassemble_1455_pt1 | contig 39272 bp, 36 predicted proteins | sample NBJMR02800__metabat2_high_PE_046 | metagenome-assembled genome bin NBJMR02800
CCGGGGCCTGCTGGGCTACCTGCCTCAGCAGTTCGGGTACTATCCCAACCACACCCCCCGGCAGTTCCTGCGCTATGCCGCCGCCCTCCAGTGCATCCCTCGGCGGGAGGCGGACGGCCGCATTGACGGACTGCTGGAGCTGGTGGGTCTGTCCGACGCGGCGGACAAAAAGCTGAAAAAGTTCTCCGGCGGCATGCTCCAGCGGGTGGGCATCGCCGTGGCCATGCTGAACGATCCCAGGCTGCTGATCCTGGACGAGCCCACCGCCGGGCTGGATCCCCGGGAGCGGGTGCGGTTCCGCAACCTGATCCACGCCCTGTCCGGGGAGCGCATTGTCATCCTCTCCACCCACATCGTCTCGGACATCGAGACCATCGCCGGGCAGATCGTCATGTTCAAGGGTCACCGGCTCTACTGCTGCGACAGCCCCACCCACATCCGGGAGCAGTTCCGGGGCAGGGTCTTTGAGTTCCCCGCCGGGACGGCGCTGGAGCCCGGGCAGTTCCTCCTCAGCGAGGGGCAGGGGGCGGACGGGCCGGTGCTGCGGGTGCTTGCCGATACCCCGCCCGCCGGGGGAACGCCGGTGGAACCGGGGCTGGAGGACGCCTTCCTGGCCATCTACCGGGAGGGGCAGATATGAGGCGGCTGCTGGCCTACGAGTGGGGCAAGCTCTTCCACCTGCCCGCCCTGTGGGTATTCCTGGGCTTGTGTCTGGCCTTCAACGGCCTGCTGCTGGGCTCCGTCACGCCGGGGGATCAGGCCTTTTTCCACCAGACCTCTCAGGCGGCGGAGACGCTGGGCGTCCGGGTGGGCGCGGACTTCGTGGCCGGGCTGTCCCAGCTGCCGCAGACGGAGGAACGGGACTTGCTCCTCCAGGCGGTCGCCGGCCTGGAGAACACCTTCGAGGCCTACGACACCGACGAGTTGGCGAACTTCTATCAGAGCGTGATCGAGGGGGATCTCCTGGCCCAGCGGTGGCTGGCCTGGAAGTACGATCTGCTCCAGGGCCGGGTGGAGCACCTGGCGGACACTGGCGCGGCCCTGGATCTCTACGCCGGCCCTGCCACTCACGGCAGCCACCAGTTCCTGTTCAACACCCTCATCCGGGCGGTGGTCACCGAGGGCATCCTGGCCGGGGTGCTGTCGGCCATCTGGCTGACGGGGTGCGAGGGAGTGTGGCGCACCGGGGGGCAGCTGTGCGTCACCCGTACCGGACGGAAGCTGTGGCGCGTCAAGCTGCTGGCCGCCCTGGGGGTGGATCTGCTCCTGTATGCACTGCTGGTCCTGGCCACCCTGGGGGCCTATTTTCTGCTGCTGGACTACGGAGGGCTGTGGGCATCCAGCGTGTCCAGCCAGTTCAACTATTACAGCGAGATGTTCTATATCCGGCCCTACCTCACCTGGGGGGACTTCACCGTGGGGCAGTACCTGGCCGCCACGCTGGCGGGGGGCGGTGTGCTGACGGCGGTGTTTGCCCTGCTGGCCGGGGCGCTGGGCCTGCTGACCGGCCACGCCTACGCCGCCGCCATCGGAGTGGTTCTGTTCTGCACCCTGTCGGTGGGGGCGGCGTCCGGCCTGGCGACAGCGGGGTGGTGGACAGCCTATCTGCTGGCCAACTTCCTTCCTGTGAACCTGTGGCTCTCCCTGAGCGCCTGGTTCACCGAGATGGGGCTGTACGGCGCCGTCCCCTGGCAGGAGACGGCGGGCCTCGCCGTCAGCCTGGCCCTGACGGGCGGGGCGGCCCTGTGGGCCCTGAGGCGGTTTCACAGAAAGGATGTGGCATAAATGGCCCTGCTGGGCTGGGAACTGAGAAAAATCTGGCGGCCCGCCCTGCTGGCCGCCATCGCCCTCATCGGACTGGTGTTCTGGCAGATCCGCACCGAATTTTACATCGAGCACCTGGGCAGCAGCTGGGAGGACGAGATCGGGCTGACTAACCGCTGGCTGGAGGAGTACGGCGTTACCATAGAGCCGGCCGAGCGGGCGGAGCTGGACGGCCAGCTGGCGGAGGCCAAGGCGGCGTTTTCCGTCCAGGTGGCCCAGATGGACGGCGCGGCGGATGCCGGCGTCCACGACTGGCCCTCCTGGCTGGCCTGGGAAGATCAGTATAACGAGGATGCCCGGGCGGAGAGAGAGCGGAACCGCGACCTCTATTGGGCGGTGCATTCCACCACAAACTGCGGGGAGATTGAGGCCCTGGAGACCTTTTTGGAGCGGTATGACCGGCTGGCCGCCGGGGACGCGAGCGCCCTGGGCCATGTGGCCGACTGGCCCGACTGGGTGGCGGAATGGGAGACCCGGCGCCTTGAGGAGGCAGCGGCACGACCGGAGGCCTTCGGCTTCCTGCCTGGGGGCGTGACGTCCGACACCAACGACTTCTTCCACTACTTCGCCATCTGGTGCTCTTTCAGCGCGGCGCTCCTCCTGGCCCCCACCCTGGTGCGGGACCGGCTCCGCCGCACCCGGGCCATGCAGTGGGCCTCCCGCCGGGGGCGGGGGGTGCTGGGCGCGCAGATGGGGGCGGCCCTGCTCTCCGGGGTGCTGCTCACCCTGGTCAACTTCGCGGTCTACCTGGGGCCCTTCCTGTCCACCGGGGCACTGACCTTCTGGAACTGTCCCATGACCTCGGTGTGGGTACAAACCGTCCCCTGGTTCGACTGGACCTACGGCCAGTATGTGCTCGCCCTGTGCGGCCTGACGGTGGCGCTGGCCCTGGCCACCTCCGGGTTTACCGTGGTCCTCTCCTGGTTCAGCGGCGCCTATGTGTCCATGCTGCTCAAGCTCCTGCCCCTGGTGTTCGTGCTGGAGTGGGGGCTGGTGCCCTGGGTCATGGAAGGGGCGGGCACCTTCCAGGGGAGCCCCGCCCGTCTGCTGGGCCTGCCCGGCGGGGAGTGGATGATTACCGCCCTGTGCGCCGCCCTGGCCCTGCTGCTGTGCGGCCTGGTGTGCCGGCGGCAGAGGCGGCGCGACCTGCTGTAGTGCAGGTGGTCCCGGCGGATGCCCATTCTCTGTTGACAGGCTGCTTCTTCCGATTTACTATTATTATGGAAGCAGCCGGAAGGCGGCCCGGGGTGGAACGTCTCCGAAGAAGATGGGCTCCGCCGGATATGTATAGGCCGGAAGGGCCGTCCGTCGAAAATCCCGGGCGAGAGGAGAGAAGCGCGTGTTCTATCTGGAATCCCCGTCCAGGGATCCCTACTTTAACCTGGCCCTGGAGGAGTATGTCTTTGAGCGGATGGATAAAAGCAAGTCCTACTTCATGCTCTGGCAGAATGACAACACCATCGTGGTGGGCAAATATCAGAACACTGCCGAGGAGATCGACCAGGCCTATGTGGACGCCCACGGCATCCGGGTGGCCCGGCGGCTGTCCGGCGGCGGGGCGGTGTACCATGACAGGGGCAATCTGAATTTCACCTTCATCGTGGACCGGGCCGACGCCCCCGGCCTCAACTTCAAAATCTTTGTGGAGCCGGTGATCCGGGCCCTGGCCCGCTTCGGCGTCCACGCGGAGTTCACCGGCCGCAACGACCTGACCATCGACGGGATGAAGTTCTCCGGCAACGCCCAGTACGCCCGCCGGGGGCGGCTGCTCCACCACGGGTGCATCATGCTGGACTCCAACCTGACCAGTGTGGCCGACGCCCTGCGGGTGAAGGAGGCCAAGTTCGACTCCAAAGCGGTGAAGTCGGTGCGCAGCCGGGTGACCACCATCAATGCCCACGCCCCCGCGCCCATCTCCATGGAGGAGTTCAAGGAAGCCCTGACAGAGTGCGCCATGGCCAGCGGGGAACTGGAGCCCTGCACCCTGACGGAGGAGGATCTGGCCGCCATCCGGAAGCTGCGGGACGAGAAGTACGCCACCTGGGCGTGGAACTACGGCTTCTCCCCCGCCTACGACATGCGGCGGGAGATGAAGTTCCCGGCGGGGCTGGTCACCGCCCACCTGAGCGCGGAGGGCGGGAAAATCAAGGCCGTCCGCTTCTATGGGGACTTCTTCGGCGGTGAGCTGGGCGAGCTGGAGGGGGCCATGGCTGGCCTGCCCCTGGACGAGCACCTGACAGATGCTTTGGAGGCCCTCCATGTGGGGGACTACATGAGCGGCATCACGGCGGAGGAGCTGAGTCGCCTGCTGCGTGGATAAAAAAGGCTTTTCTTTTCCGCGCTTTTGTGCTATACTCAGGAAAACTGAATCAGAATCGTTCGCAGGGGAGCTCTGAAAAGGGCTGAGAGGGGCGTATGCCCGACCCGACCTGATGTGGATAATGCCAACGTAGGGACGCGGCGAGTGGGAAGCAGCCAGGGCCAGGGGCCCATGGCGTCTGTTTCTGGTACTCGGAACGCTCTGCGGGGCGTTCCGAGTTTTTTTGTCTGCAAAAAAGAGGAGGCATGTGTATGAAAAAGGTGCTGACCATCGCGGGGAGCGACTCCAGCGGCGGCGCGGGGATCCAGGCGGATCTGAAAACCATGACCTGCCTGGGGGTGTACGGCATGAGCGCCATCACCGCCCTCACCGCCCAGAACACCACCGGGGTGTCCGGCGTGCTGGAGGCCACCCCGGAGTTTGTGGCACAGCAGCTGGACTGCGTGTTCCGGGACATCCGGCCCGACGCGGTGAAGATCGGCATGGTGTCCAGCGCGGACATCATCCGGGCCATTGGGACCAAGCTGCGGGAGTACCGGGCGGAGCACATCGTGGTGGATCCGGTGATGGTGGCCACCAGCGGCTCCAGCCTGATGCAGGACAGCGCCCTCACCGCCCTGATGGAGGAGCTGTTCCCCCTGGCGGAGGTGATCACCCCCAACATCCCCGAGGCGGAGCGGCTGTGCGGCTTCGCCATTGAGGACGAGGACGCCATGCTCCGGGCCGCCCAGGCCATCGGCAGCACCCTGCCCGGCGGGGTGCTGGTGAAGGGGGGCCACCGGTCGGAGGACGCCGACGACCTGCTGTGGCGGCAGGGGCAGGCCCACTGGTACCGGGCTTCCCGGGTGGACAACCCCAACAACCACGGCTCCGGCTGCACCCTGTCCTCCGCCATCGCCTCCTTCCTGGCCCTGGGCTGCGATCTGCCCCGGGCGGTGGGGAAGGCCAAGGCCTACATCACCGCCTGCATGGAGGCCGGGCTGGACCTGGGCTCCGGCAGCGGCCCGCTGAAGCACAACTACGCCGTCCCGGAGGGCGGCTCCATCGGACTGGATTTGTAAGCAAGCAAAGGAGTGTATCAAACATGATGAGATCCGACAGTTCCGTCAAGAAGCTGGCCGTGGCCGCCATCCTGGTGGCGGTGGCCGTGGTGGGGAGCATGTTCTCCTTCCCGGTGCTGGCCTCCCGCTGCTCCCCGGTGCAGCACATGGTCAACATCCTCTGCGCGGTGTTCCTGGGGCCCTGGTACGGCTTTGCCGCCGCCTTTCTGGCCAGCCTGCTCCGCAACCTGCTGGGCCTGGGCACCCTGCTGGCCTTCCCCGGCAGCATGGTGGGCGCCCTGCTGTGCGGCCTGATGTACCATAAGACCCGCAGCCTGCTGGCCACCTGCGGGGCGGAGGTCTTCGGCACCGGCGTGCTGGGCGGCCTGGCGGCCTGGCCGGTGGCGGTGTTCCTGCTGGGCAAGACGGCGGCGGTGTACGCCTATATCGGCCCCTTCCTGGTGTCCACCGCGGGCGGGGCCATCATCGCCGGCGCGGTGCTCTTCGCCCTGAAGCGCTCCGGCGGCCTCAACGCCATGCAGGCGGTCATGGAGCACTGAGCCGACAGAATCCGGAAAAGAGAAGGATACAGACATGAACGCAAGCATTGCCATTCAGGTGCTGCCCAAGGTGATGGAGCAGGAGGACACCCGCCGCATCGTGGACGAGGTGATCTCCTACCTGGCCTCCACCGGCCTGCACTACGTGGTGGGGCCCTTTGAGACCACCCTGGAGGGGGATCTGGATCAGCTGCTGGACATCGTGAAGGAGTGCTGCCGCATCTGCGTGTCCCACGGGGAGCCCAGCATGCTGGCCTATGTGAAGATCAGCTACAAGCCCGGCGGGGTGTGGACGATCGACGACAAGACCGGCAAATACCAAAATCCGTGAAAAAGAAGGAATCTCCCATGAAAACAGCCAATGCCAAAACCTTACGCGCCCAGGGGCTTTCGGTGCGCAAGCTGGTGCTTACCGCCATGCTGGGCGCCCTGGGCTTCGTCCTGTCCACCTTTGTCTACTTCCCCTCCATGGCCCCCTTCCAGCACTTCTGTAACGTGCTGGGGGCGGTGTTCCTGGGGCCCTGGTACAACTTCGCCGCCGCCCTGCTCACCGGGCTGCTGCGGATGCTCACCGGCCGCACCATCCAGGCGGTGGTGGGGGCGGTGTTCGGGGCCTTCCTGTCCGGCCTGCTCTACCAGCTGACGAAGAAGCTGTGGGGCGCCCTGCTGGGAGAGACCATCGGCACCGGCTTTGTCAGCGCCATGGTGGCCTACCCCCTGATGAAGTTCTTCTACGCCCTGGACGCCCAGTCCCCCTTCTACTACATCCCCTTCTACCTGCCCGCCTCGGTGGTGGGCGGCCTGATGGGCTGCGCCGTGCTCCTGCTGCTCAAGCGGGCCAGGGTGCTGGATCGGATGCTGGAAGAGCTCAACCGGTGAGGGGTGGATATGGAACAGCTTGACTTTGCCGCCCGCCTGCGCTCGGTGCGGGCGCGCGCCCCCCTGGTGCAGTGCATCACCAACTTCGTCACCGTCAACGACTGCGCCAACATCATCCTGGCCGCCGGCGGCTCCCCCACCATGTCCCACGACGTGCGGGAGGTGGAGGAGGCGGTGGCCGGCGTCCAGGCCCTGGTGTGCAACCTGGGGGCCATTGGAGATCTGGAGGCCATGCTCCTGGCCGGAAAGCGGGCCAATGCCCTGGGCATCCCGGTGGTGCTGGATCCGGTGGCCGCCGGGGTCACCGCCCTGCGGCGGGAGGCGGTGGGCCGCCTGCTCTCAGAGGTGCGCTTTGCCGTCATCCGGGGCAACGCCTCGGAGATCCGGGCCCTGGCCCTGGGCCAGGGGGGCGGCAGCGGGGTGGACGTGGCCGCCGGGGATGAGGTTACCGAGGGCACCCTCCCCGCCGCGGCGGAGCTGACCCGCTCCCTGGCCCGCCGCACCGGCGCGACAATCGCCCTGTCCGGGGCGGTGGACGTGCTCTCCGACGGGGAGACGGTGCTCTTCCTCCGCAACGGCGTTCCCACCATGGCCCGCATCACGGGCAGCGGCTGTATGCTCACCGCCCTCACCGGGGCCTTCTGCGGCGCGTCGCCGGAGAATCCCTTCGGGGCGGCGGCCGCAGCCATGGCCGCCCTGGGGGTGGCCGGGGAGGTGGCCGAGGAACGCCGCCTGCAAAACGGCACGGGCAATGCCACCTTCCGCAATGATCTGATCGACGCCGTGTTCAACCTCACGGAAACCCAACTGACACAAGGAGTACGCTATGAAATTTACCAGGGATGAAATCAGAGCCTCCATGCTGCTCTACGCCGTCACCGACCGGGCCTGGCTGGGGGGGCGCACCCTCCCCGACGTGGTGGAGGAGGTGCTGGCAAACGGTGCCACCTTCCTCCAGGTGCGGGAGAAGGGGATGGAGCACGACGCCTTTCTGGCGGAGGCCAAAATCCTGAAGGAGCAGGCGGCCCGGTACCGCGTGCCCTTCGTGGTCAACGACTCGGTGGAGGTGGCCCTGGCGTGTGACGCCGACGGGGTTCACGTGGGCCAGTCGGACATCCAGGGCCGGGACATCCGGGCCCTGATCGGGCCGGACAGGATCCTGGGCATCTCCGCCAACGCCGTGGACACCGCCGTTGCCGCCCAAAAAGCGGGGGCGGACTACATCGGCGTGGGGGCGGTGTTCGGCACCACCACCAAGAAGGACGCCAAGAACCTGACCGTGGAACAGCTCCGGGCCATCTGCAGCGCGGTGGACATCCCGGTGGTTGCCATCGGCGGCATCAGCGCGGACAATATCCTGGCGCTCCGGGGCAGCGGCGTGGACGGGGTGGCGGTGGTGTCCGCCATCTTTGCCCAGCCCGACCCGGGCGCGGCAGCCAAGCGCCTGCGGGCCCTGGCGGAGGAGCTGACCGCCCATGGATAAGTGGTTCTGCATCTTCGACATGGACGGCACCCTGGTGGACTCCATGCACTACTGGAAGGGGCTGGGGAGGGACTATCTGGAGTCCCTGGGCATCCGCCCCGACGAGCGCCTGCTGTGGATGGTGAAGGCCATGACCATGCTGGAGGGGGCGGCCTATTTCATGGACACCTTCCACATACCCGGCCCGCCCCAGCGCATCGTGGACGAGATGGAGGCCATGATGGAGGAGCACTACCGCCGGGACGTGCCCCTCAAGCCGGGGGTGAAGGAATATCTGGAGCGCCTGCGGGCGCGGGGCTGCCGCCTGTGCGTGGCCACCGCCACCGCCGAGCCCCTGTCCCACCAGTGCCTCTCCCGCCTGGGGGTGGATCACCTCTTCGACTTCATCCTCAGCTGCGAGACCCTGGGGGTGAGCAAGAACCGGCCGGACGTATTCCTGGAGGCGGCCCGCCGCCTGGGGGCCGCCCCGGGGGAGACCGCCGTCTTTGAGGACGCCCTCTACGCCGCCCGCACCGCCAGGGAGGCGGGCTTCTACACCGTGGCCGTCCCCGAGCCGTCCTATGCCGGGGACTGGCCGGAGCTGTCCGCCCTGGCGGACGAGTGCATCCTGGATTGGAGGAATGCGGTATGACCGTGACGCAACGTCTTTATGAGGCCGCCCGCCCGGTGTGGGAGGCCTGCCACAGCCACCCCTTTGTCAGGGGCATCGGGGACGGCACCCTGGAGCTGGAGAAGTTCCGCCACTTCTTGCTCCAGGACTACCTGTACCTCTTTGACTATGCCCGGGTGTTTGCCTACGGGGTGGTGAAGGCCCGGGATCCGGACCTGATGCGCACATTCGCCGCCAACGTGGACGCCATCCTGGGGGGCGAGATGAAGGTGCACCGGGCCTATATGGCCCGGCTGGGCATCACGGAGGAGCAGGTGTTTTCCGTACAGCCCGCCCTGTCCAACCTGTCCTACACCCACTACATGCTGGCGGCGGCCGCCGCCGGCACACCGGCGGAGATCGTGGCGGCCATCCTGGCCTGCTCCTGGAGCTACGCCGAGATCGGCGCCCGGCTGGCCGCCATCCCCGGGGCGGCGGAGCACCCCTTCTACGGCGAGTGGGTGCAGAGCTACGCCGGAGAGGACTACCAGCAGACCAACGACGCCCTGGTGGCGCTGATGGACACTCTGGCGGAGGGGTGCACCGAGGCGGAGTACCGGCGGCTGGAGGAGATCTTCGTCACCTGCAGCCGGTATGAGCTGGGCTTCTGGGACATGGCCTGGAATCTGGAGCGGTAGCCATGTCCATCCTGGAATTTGACAAGGTATCCTACCAGTACCCCTCCGAGGACTTTGACATCATCGACGCTCTCTCCTTCCGGGTGGAGCCGGGCTCCTTCCACTGTATCCTGGGGGTGAGCGGCTGCGGCAAGAGCACCATCTTCCGCCTGATCAACGGCCTGCTGAAGCCCAAGGCCGGGGAGATCAAGGTGGGCGGCGCGCCCATCGCCGGGCGCAAGCGGTACTGCGGCTACATGCCCCAGAAGGACCTGCTCTTTCCCTGGCGCACCGTGGGGGAGAACGTGGCCCTCCCCCTGGAGGTGGCCGGCGGCCTGAACAAAGCCCAGCGGCAGGAGCGGGCCGAGGCCGCCCTGGCGGAGGTGGGGCTGGCCGGGTGCGCCGGGAAGATGCCCGGCGAGCTCTCCGGCGGCATGCGGCAGCGGGCGGCCTTTGCCCGCACCATGCTCACCGGCAGCGATCTGCTCCTGCTGGACGAGCCCTTCTCCGCCCTGGACTTCCTCACCCGCATCTCCATGCAGGAGTGGCTGCTGGAGCAGTGGCAGAGACACCAGAAGACCATCCTGTTCATCACCCACGACGTGGAGGAGGCCATTTTCCTCTCCTCCAGCGTGCTGGTGGTGGAGTCCACCCCCATCCGCACCCTGACGGAGCTCCCCATACCCGCCCCCTTCCCCCGGGAGCGCGCCTGCCTGGCCCGGCCGGAGCTGGTGGAGCTGAAGGAGCGGCTGATTACGCTGCTGAGAAAGCAGGTGAGCCCATGAAAAAAGCCTGCAAAGCCAATCTGCCCGCCCTGATCTTCCTCTTCGCCCTGCTCCTGCTGTGGCAGGCCGGGGCCGCGGAGATGGACGCGGCCTATATCCTGCCCACACCGGTGCAGATTTTACAGCGGCTGTGGGAGCTGCGGGAGCCCCTCTTTCTCGTCCACCTCCCCGCCACCATGACCGTCACCGGCATCGGCCTGGCCATCTCCCTGGTGCTGGGCCTGGCCCTGGCGGTGGCCATGGACGCCAGCGGGCTGGTGCGGAGGATGCTCTATCCCCTGGTGGTGGTGTCCCAGACCATCCCCACCACCGCCATCGCCCCCCTCTTTGTGCTGTGGTTCGGCTACGGCATCTGGAGCAAGGTGCTGGTGACGGTGCTCATCACTTTCTTCCCCATCACCATCACCGTCTACGACGGCCTGCGCGCCGCCAAGGTGGAGATGATCGAACTGCTCCAGACCTACGGGGCCTCCCAATGGGAGATTTTCAAGAAGATCAAAATCCCCTGCGCCCTGCCCTACTTCTTCTCCGCCGTCAAGATGGCGGTGCCCATGAGCGTCATCGGCGCGGCCATCGGCGAGTGGCTGGGGGCCAAGAGCGGCCTGGGCTACTTCTCCCGCCGCATGATGACCCAGCTGGACGGGGCCGGGGTGTTCGCCCCCATCGTCCTCCTGGCCGCCGCCGCCATGCTGGCGGTGGGTATCGTGGCCCTGCTGGAGCGAAAAGTGGTTCGCTGGCGTGGCGAATCATAACTCAAACAAGTGGCGAAGCCACTTGTTTGATAAAGACGCAGCCCCCTGCGCGCGCCCTTTGGGCACACTTGTGGGCTGAGAAGTGTTTTCTCCCAGGCGCATGTCCTGGGAGAAAACCAGATTTCATTTTATTTTGCCGGCTGCGGCCGGCAAAACTCTGCGAGGCAGACTGCTTGGAAAGGAATGACGGAACATGAAACGGAAACTTGCCCTTGCCCTCAGCGCCCTGCTCCTGCTCACCGGCTGCGCCTCCGCTCCGGCGGGGGAGAGCCCCGCCGCCGGCCAGACCGGCGGCACAGACGGGGAGCTGCGGGAGCTGAACGTGGTGCTGGACTGGTACCCCAACGCCCTCCACGCCTTCCTCTACGACGCCATCGAGAAGGGCTACTACGAGGAGGAGGGCCTGAAGGTCAACATCCAGTTCCCCTCCAACACCAACGACGCCATCTCCCTGGTGGCCGCCGGCCAGGCGGAGATCGGCCTGTACTACCAGCAGGACGTGATCATCGCCCGGGCCAACCAGGATGTGCCGGTGAAGTCCATCGGCGCGGTGGTGCAGGCCCCGCTGAACATCGTCCTCTCCCTGGTGGAGAAGGACATCCAATCCCCGGAGGATCTGGTGGGCAAGACCATCGGCTACGCGGGCACCGAGCTGTCCGAGGCCCTCATCCGCTCCATCATGGCCTATGTGGGGGCGGACTCCAGCGACGTGGAGATGATCGACGTGGGCTTTGATCTCATGAGTTCCATGACCACCGGCAACGTGGACGCAACTATCGGCTGCCTGGTAAACCACGAGGTGCCCCAGATGGAGGAGGAGGGCTTCGAGGTCAATTACTTCGAGCTGGACGACTACGGCGTGCCCACCTACTACGAAGGGGTGTTCCTGGCCAGCGACGAGATGATCGAGAACGAGCCGGAGGTGCTGCAGGCCTTCCTGCGGGCCTCCGCCAGGGGCTTCGCGGACGTGAAGAACGACCCGGCGGGAGGACTCCAGACCCTGCTGGACAACCAGAACGAGGAGAACTTCCCCCTGTCCGAGACGGTGGAGCAGAAGAGCCTGGAGACTCTGCTCCCCCTGATGGAGACCGACGAGGCCCCCTTCCTCTCCCAGAGCGCGGCGTGTTGGCAGGAGAACGTGGACTGGCTGCTGGAGCAGGGTCTCATTGACCAGGCCCCGGCCCTGGATGACCTCTATGTGGAGCTGACCGAAAACTGACCACATCTGCTGAAAAAAGGCTCAGGCCCGGACAAACGTCCGGGCCTGGGCCTTTTTTATCACTGTATCACTGTGGAAATGGCGGCATCCGAATCGCAGGCCGACCATCCGGCTGAGCCGGGCTCACTGGTGGGTCGGCACTCCGCACGCCGACGCCTGTTCCTGGTCATCCGCTCGCTTGACCACGCGGATGCCGACAATCAGCGCGACGGCAGAGACGATGGCGCAGGCAAGTACAAAATTGTCCTGCAGGGTGAACAAAAAGTGGTCGATGAGCATGACGGTCACGATCAGGACACAGCCAAAGCCCTGAAGCTGCCGCCCCCGCTGTCTGGACATGCTGATTCTCTCCTCTCCAAACTTACTGAATGCCCATGATCGCCAGGATGACGCGCATGATCACCAGGCTGATGGCCGCGTCCAGCAGGCAGACCACGATGAGCAGGGGGTGCCACTTCTTGTTGGAGCCGGTGACCAGCACGATACGGGCATAGTGGCCGATCAGGGTGCCCATCAGGATACAGGCGGGCAGCATCATGGAAGCCTGGCCCAGGGTGAGGGTGCCAGCCTGGTACATAGAGGCGGCGGTGGCGCAGCCGGAGGCCTTGGCGAAGAAGGCGGAGATCAGCACGGCGAAGGCCTCGCCGGGCAGGCCGAATAGGTTCATGACGGGGGACATGACCACGCCCAGCAGGTCCATCAGGCCAGTCTCCTGGAGGATATACACCAGCACATAGCCCAGGATCATGGCGGGGGTGATGTTCTCAATGCCCACCTTGAAGCCTCTGGCGCAGCCCTTCAGGAAGGTATCGACGACAGAGGGCTTTTTCTCTTTTGCCGGGGCGGCCGGCTGGACGGCCGCAGTTTTCGTCTCGTTGCTCATGCTGTCTTTCCCTCCTTGCTGCGTTTCTTGCCGGACAGGCGCAGAATGATGCGCACGATGTTGGCGCCGATGATCTTGCAGAAGACCATGATCAGGATGCAAGGGCCCAGAGCCACCGGGCTGATGGCCACCAGGGGCGCGCCGCCGGTAATGGTGTTGTTGATGCAGGCCGAGCCGGCGTACTGATAGGCCACGAAGATGGTGCGCTCGTCATCGGTGATGGAGCCCTCCTCATAGAGGTCGCGGGTCATAACCGCGGCCACGTCGGAGCCGGTAAAGCTGGAGATGAAAGCGATGCCGCACTTGCCGGGGATGCCCAGCAGGGGGCGCAGCAGGGGACGGAACAGGATCTCCGAGGCTTTGTAGGCGCCCAGCTGCTCAAACACGGCCAGCAGGCCGCAGAAGAACATGACGGCGGGGATCAGGTTGAAGCCGGCCATAAAGCCGTCCTTGGCGCCGGTGCCGCCTGAGCCGATCAGGTTGGCGCCCGTGTCGCCGATGGTGCCGAAGGCGCCGGACAGGTTGGTGAAGTCCAGCACCTTGATGGGGCCGTCCATGGTGCGGAAGGCGCCGGAGAGGATCAGGATCAGGACGATCAGGGCGATCCACGCGCCCACGCCGACCTTCTCACTCTTTGCTTTTTTCTCTTCCATGGTGATGTTTCCTCCTTCTTTCGCGGTTTTATTGCTCCGTGAAGTCGTCCTCCAGAGAGCCGGCCGCACAGGCGGCCAGAATGCAGCGCTCGAAGAGCGATTTCACCTCAGCATACTCGGTGGGGGTGTGGTTTCCCTCGCCCCGCACGCCCATGGCGCACACGGTGGGGATGCCGCAGGCCACGGTGATGCCCGAGTCGGACAGGCCGCCCACCTGGAAGCAGCCGGGCTCCCCCATGCCGCACCTGACGGCGGTGCGCTGGATGTGGCGGAACAGGGCCATGACGCCGTCAGTGGTGTCCATGCACTCCATCAGGCGGCTGGTGTCCAGCTCTGCCCAAGTGTCGGGGACGGTGCTGTGGGACGCGGCCTGCTCCAGGGCATCAAGGATCTCATTCTTGATCTCGGTAGAGGGGAAGCGGACGCCGATATTGATGGTACACAAATCCGGAATGGTGTTCTCTCCGATGCCGCCGGTGATCTTGCCGCAGTTGATGAGCTTGCCCCGGGGGATGTCGTTGCAGGCCTCCAGCGCCACGATCTTGTGGGCGGCCTCCAGCACGGCGGAGCGGCCCTTTTCCGGGGCGTTGCCGGAGTGAGCGGACACGCCGTGGACCGTCAGGGATACCGGGCCGCCGCCCTTGCGCCCCACCACGAAGCGGTTGTCCATGAAGCCGGTCTCAAAGTTGAAGGCGGCCGCGGCGCCCTTGACCTCCTCCATCATCACCTGCTTGGCGTTGGAGAGCATGTGCAGGTTCTCCTCATCGCCGGCAAAGACGCACTTGATAGGCCGGCCGGTGAAGCCGGCGGCGGCCAGGGCCTTGAGGGCGAAGACGGCGATGGTCAGGCCGCCCTTCATGTCCAGCACGCCGGGGCCGTGGGCGAGGCCGTTTTCGTCGATGCGGAAGGGATTGGCCGCGACGGCCCCCTCCTTGAACACGGTGTCCACATGGCCGATGAACAGCAGGGGAGCCTTGGGGCTGTCGCTGTTCCACTCGGCCACCAGCACGCCGCCGGCGTTCTCCACCGGGAGCACCCGGACCTTGGCGCCAACGCTCTCCAGTTCGCGCTGGAGAATCGCGTCCATAGCGGCCACACCCTCCAGCTGGCGGGAGCCGCTCTCGGTGTTGACCATCTCCTCCCAGAGGGCCAGCATGTCGTCGTGGTGTTCGTCCACATACCGGCGGATCTTTTCAAACAATTCCTCCATACGAATTCCTCCTTTGGTTTCGTTCTCTATCAGCTACAGCATGCGGACGACCACGCCGGCGATGAGCACCGAGGCGATGGTTACCGTCACAAAGCCCGCTGTCAGCATCTTGGGTAACAGGTAGTTGAGAATGGCGGCCTTTTCTGTCTCAGTTCGGCCGAAGGCCTCGGCCACCTCCTGGGGAATCAGCATGGTGGTGGGGAAGCCGAAGGTGCAGCTGATGCCGAAGGAGACGGCCAGGCCGAAGGGGAAGTTCATCACTTTGGCGCAGATGAAGCCCAGGAGCACCGTGCCGGCCACGCCGCAGGCCGCGGAGAGCAACAGGGCGGGCAGGACCGACAGCACCTGCTGCGGGGTCGTGGTGGCCAGATTGGAGAAGATCAGGATGGTAACGAAGAAGGTGATCAGACCGCCGGACTGGGTCTTGGACATGATGCCCTTCTCCAGGAAGCCCAGGGCGAAGAACACCGCGCCCATCACCAGGCAGAGGACGAAGTAGTGGATCACCCCGCCGGTGAGCTCAGAGAGGAAGTGGGCCGCCACCGCCACCAGGCCCAGCTTGGCCAGATAGACAGAGGGGCGTGCGAAGGAAGCGGGCAGTTGGAGCAGGCCCCGGCGGGAGCCGGCGACGGTCTCCTGCTGCTGGCTGTACTCGGCCACCAGCGCCGGGTTGTCCCGGAACTGGACGGCGGTGCGCCGCAGCAGCAGAGATGCAATGGGTACACCGATGAATTTCTGCACCACATACATCACAATGCACAGGGTGCTGGCGGTCACCAGGCCCATCTCATCCAGGGCGGTGGTCATGATCAGGGTGGCCGCGCTGCCTCCGGCGAAGATGGGGGCCACGGACAGGGCCATCTCCTTTCCAATGAGGGGATAGCCGATCAGGATGATTGCCAGAGTGGCTCCGACGACGCAGACCAGGGCAGTGACGACCACTTTCCACTGCCGCCGCAGCTCGGGAAAGTCGATGGTGGTACCCAGGGAGACAATGAGGATTCCCGCGATGACATTGCCGAAGCCGGTGACCTGGGCATCCTCGATCACCGAGCGGGGCAGAATGCCGCTCCAGAAGCCGGCCAGGAGCAGGATTGCAATGCCCAGCACAGTGGAAAAGACTGCCTTTGACTTCTGGGCAATAAGCTCACCCGCCGCATAGACGCAGAATAGAACAGTCAGAGCGATAATCGGTTCCATGGCCCTCATCCTTTCGCGATTTTCTTGTCACGGAAAGCATAGCATGTCAATTTCGGCCATGTCCAAATCCTAATAGTTATAACGCAGATATAACCCGGACAGCTCGTGAAAAAGGCGACATCAGGGCAAAAAAATTATGGAATTTAGACAAAAAGAACGGCACTGTAACCAAATACAGTGCCGTTCTTTTTGTAGGTTTTTCAAACTGTTTTCGACATTTTGAACATATATTCCCATTCGGTTATAACTTGGCCATAAAAAATATGAATAACAGGTTATAGCGGATGCGGCTCTGGATCCGCCGCCCCGGGGGAGGGGAACAGCCCCTTCAGCAGGCCCACGAACTCCTCCGCCTCAGGGGTGAGCAGCTCACGCTTGCGCTGGAGCCATCCAACACTGATCTCCACACCGGAGTTGCGCACGGGGATGGAGCGGATGCCATACTCTGCAAAGTCGGGGGCGCTGAGGGCAGGGCCGAAACGGATCACGTCTGTCTGACGCAGCAGGGCCAGAATGGCGGCGCTGTCGCTGACGTAAAGCTTCCGGCGGATCTTACCCAGGTGGATGCCGCCGATCTCCAGGTAGTGGGTCAGGTTGGAGAAATAGTCGTCGGGCAGGCGGACAAACGTGGCGTCCAGCAGCTCCTCCATATAGACCTCTTTCCGGTCGTAGAAGGGGCTGTGAGGGCCGACATTCAGATACCAGGTATCCTTTCCAAGCAAGTGAAACTCCAGATTCTTGTAGTTGACCGTATGTCTGAACTCCTTGAGCTGGGCGTTGTTGACCATGACAAAGCCGATCTCCGCATGGCTGCCCTCCACGCTCTCCATCACGTTCTGCAGCCGCTGCTCCACCAGCTTGATCTCAATATTGTCCTGCCGGTGTGCATTGTGGAACTCCGCCGCCAGCCTGCCCATGGTGATGATGGGATAGGCGGCAACAGAGAGAATCCGGGGCCGCTCCTTCTGGGACAGGCCCTGAATCAGCTCCATCTGGTTGAGGATGGTGCGGGCATACTGATAGAGCTTCTTACCTCCGTCGGTGAGGGCCACGCCCTTGTTGGTGCGGTTGAATACCCGCACCTTCAACTCATTCTCCAGGTTGGAGATGGCCTTGCTCAAATTGGGCTGCGTAATAAACAGCTTCTCCGCCGCCTTGTTGATGCTGCCCTGCTCCGCCACGGTCACAAAGTAGATCAGCTGCTGCAGCTGCATAGGATCCCTCCTTTCTGAGTCCAACATATATCAAAGGAAGGGAGGCGCTCAGGAGGTCTTCCGGCCAAGCCGGCACAGGCTGCGCAGCGTCTCCAGAATGCTCTCCTGGCGCAGTTCTGACACATGGAAATGCAGCAGTTTAAAATTCAGATTGAACAGGGAGCCCAGCCCCACCGCCGAGATGACGGTGCCAATGCCCACCTGTCCGCCCAGGAGCCAGCCTGCCACAATCACGGCAATCTCCACCGTGGCACGGCAGATCCCCACCGACCGTCCGGTCTTGCGGGCCAGCGCCACCATCAGGGAATCTCTGGGGCCGGAGCCCAGGGCAGTCCGCATATAGAGCCAGGTACCGATGACCAGGATCTCCAGCCCAGCCACCAGCATGAGCAGGCCGCCCCACAGTGTCTCCATCCGGGGAATCCAGTCCAGGGCCAGCAGGCCGTCAATAAAGAGTGCGCAGAGAATGATGTTCAGGACTGTACCCAGCCCGATGGGTTCCCCGCACAGCAGGGACACCGCCACTACCACGGCCCCCACAATCATAGATGCGGTGCCATAGGTGATGCCGAGGGTGTTGGACATGCCCTCCTGAAGGACGCTCCATGGTTCCAGGCCGATGTTGGCCTGGAGCATCATCACGATCCCCACGGCGCTGACCACCATGCCCAAGACGATATCGGCAATGCGCCGCATATATCCGGCTGTCATGTGGGAAGCCCCTCCAGGCAGAGGCAGCCCCATCTCCCGCAGTCCACAAAGCCCAAGCTGCGGTAGAGGCGGGCTACCGCCTCATAGCCGGCGTTCATCCGGGGGACCTTCCCCTTTTCCAGAATCCGCCGGGTTACCGCGCTGGTGATGCGGCCGCCGTAACCCCGGCGGCGGAATTCGGGCACCACCGCCACAGAAGTAATCACACCGCACTCGTCATCCTCGGCGCCGATGCTGCCGGTACCCACCAGCTGCCCCTCCGCCTCCATAACAAAGAGCTCTGCCAGGCCCAGCTCCTGCTTACGGGCCATCTCCTCCGCCCAGGGGGCGAAGTCGGCATGGTGGGCCCGGAAATAGGGGTGTCCCCGCTGGAGCAGATCAAAGACCTCCTCCCGGGTGCCCGTGTGCACCGCCGGGTCGGCCGGCGGCATCTCCCCTTGGTACACCATGTAGACACTGCTGTCGATCTCGCCGCCAAGTATGGGCTGGAGGGCCTGGGCCGTGGCCAGATCTCCGTTGACCTCCAGCAGGCCGTCGATACTCCGGGCCAGGGCTGTCAGCCCATCCACTCCGGTCCCGGGGCGGGCGGACACCCAGAGCGCCCTGTCCTGCAGGGCGATGGCCGCCGCAGGGCTCCCCTCCTGCTCCTCCAGGTAGAAGCACACCCTTCCGTCATCCAGGCCGTAAACCCTCAGCAGAGCGAGAATCTCCGAGCCAAATACACGTTCGTACGCGCAGGCAGTCTGAAAATCCGCCGCTCTTTCCGGCGTCAGTTCCATCACCATGATGTCTCCTCCCAGCAATATTTTGTTTTGCTTGTTCCTTCTCCTATAAAAGCCGCCCTGCGGACCGCCGGCGCGGCTGCGTGCGCTATTCCGGGCGCACACGCTGTCCCGTCCGCTCACGCCGGATCTGGGACAGGTAGCGGTAGATGCTTGCCTGAGAGCACTGGAGCGCATCCGCCACCGGCTTGACCGCCCCCTTGAGCAGGAAAATTCCGTCAGCCTCCAGGCCTGCGATGATCTCCATCCGTTCCTCCGGCGTCAGGCGCAACGGAGAAAGGCCCAGCCGGTCCAGCGCCCGGTAGACGGCCTCCTCGGCCACTGACCCGCTGGAGCTGTGAAACCGCTCCGGCGGCGGGGCGGGAATGGCGGACAGCTCGTCAACCCGGCCCGTGTCCACCTGGAAATTCGTATCCACAAATTTGTCGGGATGGCACAGGCGCAGGATCTCCTCGCTCACCGCATGGTATCGGCTGTCGTCGAAATTGATGCACAGCATCCCAAGCAGTTTGCCGTTCTGTTTGATAAAAAAGGTGGAAGAGCGCAGCACCCGCCCATCCGCAGAGACGCCGCGGTAGTGAAGCAGGTAGTCCTGACTCTCATAGCTCTTGTCCCGTAGGATTTTCAGCGCCGTATTGGTCAGCGGCGCCCCCAGTTTCCGGCCGCTGACGTGGCTGTTGGCGATGGCCACAATGGATCGGTTCCGGTCCGTCAGGTCATGCAGGGCTACTTCATAGTCCGGGCCCAGTGTATGGCCGAGAAATTCGGTCAATTTTACATACTGCTGGAGCAACTGGCTGGCCATATTCAGTCCCCTCCCCTCATTTTTTGCAGCGTGAGAGTTTTCTCTTAAGCCTATTATAATAAGAGCATCAGGCTTTGTCAAAGAGTTTGAATAAATTCTTATAACTAAAATTTATTATTGCGCTATAACTCTTTTGTTGTTGCTATTTTACACAAAATATACGTCGTAAAATATACTTTTCAACGAAATGAACAATTCCATCTTGACACACTATTCTCCTTGTAATAAAATCATTGCAGTTGAAGGGAGGTGGAACCCAGACTATGAAGCAAGTTGTCAGCACAGACCGCGCGCCCGCCGCCATCGGGCCCTACGCGCAGGCCGTGACCCTCAATGGACTGATCATCACTTCCGGTCAGCTGCCCATTGACCCCGCCACCGGCGCGTTCCCCGAGGGGATTCAGGCCCAGACCAAGCAGTCCCTCACCAATGTGAAGGCGATTCTGGAGGCCGCCGGGAGCAGCATGGACAAGGTGGTCAAAACCACGGTGTTCCTGAGCGACATGAACAACTTCGGCGCCATGAATGAGGTGTATGCCACGTTCTTTACCGAGGGGAGCTATCCCGCCCGGTCCGCCGTTGAGGTCGCCCGTCTGCCCAAGGACGCCCTGGTGGAGATCGAGGTCACCGCCGCGCTGTAATCCCGCAGCGCACCCTAATTGCGAAAGGTACTGTCCGCCTGTTGCTGGAGCGGGGAAGGCTTCCCGCTTCCGACGACCGGGGTATCCTCTGAAAACAAAGGCGCATCGCGCCAAGATTATTGGAGGTAATCAAAATGGACATCGATAAGAATCTGCCGAACTATCCCCTGAACGTTCCCGCCCCCCATCACTACACCTTCGCCGTCCGTGACGTGCCCACCGTCACCATCGAGCAGCGCGAGCGCGCCCTGAAGGCCACTCACTACAACGAGTTCGCCTTCCCCGCCGGCATGCTGACCATCGACATGCTGTCCGACTCCGGCACCACCGCCATGACCAACCATCAGTGGGCCTCCCTGTTCCTGGGCGACGAGGCCTATGGCCGCAACACCGGCTACTATGTGCTGCTGGACACCTTCCGCGACATCTTCGAGCGCGGCGGCGAGAAGAACTGGAAGAAGATCATCGACCTGGTCCGCACCGACTGCCGCGACGTGGAGAAGATGATGGACGAGGTTTACCTCTGCGAGTACGAGGGCGGCCTGTTCAACGGCGGCGCCGCGCAGATGGAGCGCCCCAACACCTTCATCATCCAGCAGGGCCGTGCCGCTGAGTCCGTCCTGATGGAGATCGTGCGGAACATCCTCGCCAAGCGCTATCCCGGCAAGAAGTTCACCATCCCCTCCAACGGCCACTTCGACACCACCGAGGGCAACATCAAGCAGATGGGCTCCATCCCCCGCAACCTGTACAACAAGGAGCTGCTGTGGGAGGTTCCCGAGGGCGGCAAGTACGAGAAGAACCCCTTCAAGGGCAACATGGACATCGAGAAGCTGGAGCAGCTGATTGAGGGCGTCGGCCCCGAGAACGTGCCCCTGATCTTCACCTGCATCACCAACAACCCGGTGTGCGGCCAGGCCGTCTCCATGGCCAACCTGAAGGAGATCAACCGCGTGGCCCACAAGTACAACATCCCCCTGGTGTTCGACGCCGCCCGCTGGGCCGAGAACGCCTACTTCATCAAGACCAACGAGGAAGGCTACGCCGACAAGTCCATCGCTGAGATCGCCACCGAGATGTTCTCCTACTGCGACGTGTTCACCATGTCCGCCAAGAAGGACGGCCACGCCAACATGGGCGGCATGCTGGCCTTCCGCGACAAGGGCCTGTTCTGGAAGAACTTCTCCGACTTCAACGAGGACGGCACCGTTAAGACCGATGTGGGCGTTCTGCTGAAGGTGAAGCAGATCTCCTGCTACGGCAACGACTCCTACGGCGGCATGTCCGGCCGTGACATCATGGCTCTGGCTGTCGGCCTGTATGAGTCCTGCGACTTCAACTACCTGAACGAGCGTGTTGCCCAGTGCAACTACCTGGCCGAGGGCTTCTACAAGGCCGGCGTCAAGGGCGTCGTGCTGCCCGCCGGCGGCCACGCCGTGTACATCAACATGGACGAGTTCTTCGACGGCAAGCGCGGCCATGACACCTTCGCCGGCGAGGGCTTCAGCCTGGAGCTGATCCGCCGCTACGGCATCCGTGTCTCCGAGCTGGGCGACTACTCCATGGAGTATGACCTGAAGACCCCCGAGCAGCAGGCCGAGGTCTGCAACGTGGTCCGCTTTGCCATCGACCGCAGCCGCCTGACCCAGGAGCACCTGGACTACGTCATCGCCGCCGTGGCCGACCTGTACAAGGACCGCGAGAACATCCCCAACATGCGCATTGTCTGGGGCCACAACCTGCCGATGCGTCACTTCCACGCCTTCCTGGAGCCCTATCCCAACGAGGAGAAGTAAGCTCCCTTTCCGACAACTTTGCGTGACCGCATGACGTGGTAACAATGCGGCCAATCTGGCGGAACCGGCGCCCAACAAACAGAATAGTCTGGTTTGTTGGGCGCCTTTCTTTTCCCTGCACAATTTTGCGTGACTGCATGACGTGGAACAATGCAGGATCAAAAGGAGGACCGGTGTTCGGCAGACAAAATCATTCGTTTGTTGGATGCCGGCCCTTTTGCAATGCAAAGGTTTTGTTTCGAAGCTGCCTCTGCGGAGGCAGCGGGGAAAGAATGAGAGGTGCAATTTATGGCGAATAATAACACCCTGCAGAAGCAGGATGGCTTTAAGTCCCAATTCGGCTTTATTATGGCCGCTGTGGGCTCCTGCGTGGGCATGGCCAACGTGTGGCGCTTCCCCATGCTGGTCTCCCGGTACGGCGGCCTGACCTTCCTGATCCCCTACTTCATCTTCGCATTCATCATCTGCCAGTCCGGCATGATGGAGGAGTTCTCTCTGGGCCGCTGGGCCAAGAGCGGCCCCTCCGGTGCCTTCGGCAAGGCCATGGAGAACGGCGGCCACTCCAAGAAGCTCGGCGAGTGGATCGGCGGCGTGCCCGTGCTGGGCTCCCTGCTCCTGGCCATCGGCTACTCCGTGGTCATGGGCTGGGTGTTTGCCTACACCAAGATGGCCATCACCGGTGAGCTGACCGCCATGGGTACCGATATGGACGTCATCGGCGGCACCTTCGGAGCCATGGCTCCGGAGGCGCAGAGCCTGCCCGAGGCCCTTCAGATGACCTTCGCCACCGGCGGCGCCAACAACTTCTGGATCATCGTCGGCATCGTGGTCTCTCTGGTCATCATGCTGGCCGGCGTGTCCAACGGCATCGAGGCCTCCTGCAAGATCATGCTGCCCATCCTGTATGTCCTCTTCATCGTGCTGGCCATCGTGATGATCTTCATCCCCGGCACCGCCGCCGGCTATCAGTACATCTTCACCTTTAATCCCGCTGGCCTGCTGAATCCCCAGGTCTGGGTCTACGCCTTCGGACAGTGCTTCTTCTCCCTGTCGGTGGCTGGCTCCGGCTCCGTGGTGTACGGCTCCTATCTGGGCGATGACGTGAAGATCCGTCAGTCCGCTGTGATCTGCGCTGTCCTGGACACCTCCGCCGCCCTGCTGGCCATGTTCATCATCATTCCCGCCATGGCCTCCACCGGCGCCCAGCTGGATAAGAGCGGCCCCGGCCTGATGTTCATCTACGTGCTCCCCGTGTTCAACGGCATGGGCGGCATCGCCAGACTGATCGTCATCTTCTTCTACGTGGCCATCCTCTTCGCCGGCGTCTCCTCCGTCATCAACCTGTTTGAGACGCCCGTCAACTTCCTGCAGCAGCAGTTCCACCTGAAGCGCTGGATGGCCGTGGGCCTCATCCACGTCGTGGGCGTGATCGTGGCGCTGCTGATCCAGCCCTGGACCTCCCAGTGGATGGACATGGTCTCCATCTACATCCTGCCGCTGGGTGCTGTGGCCGCCGGCATCATGTTCTTCTGGGTCATGAAGAAGAAGGATGCCTTGGCCGCCGCTCAGCTGGGCTCCGACAAGCCCATCATGAAGTGGTTCATGCCCTTCGGCAAGTATGTCTTTGTCCCCCTGTGTGTTGCCTGCTTCGTGCTGGGCATCTGGTGGGGCGGCATCGGCTGATCAAACCAGAACAAAACCATCCATGCAGTCCGCAAAAGTATGGCACGCAGGTATCCCATCGTTTTGAACGGGAATCCCTGCAAAAGAAACGCACCGCCCAAATGGGCGGTGCGTTTCTTTTGCAGGAGAGAGGCGCGGAGAGGAAATCTCCGCGCCTCTCTGTTGAGCTGCGACATTTTTAATGTCCAAGGGAAATCTCATTCTGCGGCCTCAGTGAGGGCCAGGTGGAACCGCATACCGGGGTCGCCGGCGAACACCACCCAGCCGCCTGCGGGCAGAGTGGCGGAGGTGTCGCCCCAGGCCCAGGAGGCCGCCACGTTGGCCCCGTTGGCGTCGTAGACGGCGAAGCCGCCGTGCTCCGGCACCTGGACGGTCAGGGTCTTGCCCGCCGCGTCGGCGCCGATCTGATACCACCGGGCATAGCCGTCGGCCTGGATGGTGGAGTGGGAGGAGGGGCCGCCGTAGAGGGTCTCGATGGTAGTTCCGTCCACGTAGAGGCCCCCCATGAGGGACAGGTACTCCACCCCGTCCTGCTCGGTCATGGTGATGTTCTGCCAGTCCCGGCCGTACAGGCTGGGGATCTGGGCCGCGCCCTCGGCCCGGTTGGCGTCCACGATGCGGTCAAAGGCCATATAGCCGGGCATGTTCACCGGGTCGGTGGCCAGGGCCGCCGCAGGGAGGGCCAGGGGGTAGTTGATGTTGGTGTACTTCATATTCAGGGCTAAGTAGAGCTTGCCGCTGCGGGCGTCCCAGGCAGCCTGGGTTTCCGGGGAGACCGGATTCTCCGGCAGCTTCACATAGATGTAGGAGGAGCTGGGCTGCTCCCCCAGGCCGGGAATGGAGGAGTAGCCCTTCTGCCACAGGTAGACCTGGCCGTTGTTCTCCTCCACGAACTTGAGCATAACGATCTGGTTTTCATCCCGGAAGGAGCCGTCGCTGTAGTAGTACAGGGGCGTGTTTCCGGTGGACAGGACGCCGTCGGCCGTCACGGTGACAATGGCCGCCGAGGAGGAATCCCCGTAAATGCCGGCGTATTCCATCAGCTCGGCGGGCATCTCCGCCCGCTCCGCGGCGGGGAGGGTGTGGGCGGTCTGATCCACTTCCACCCCCTGCCGGGCCAGGACGGCGATGAGCATCTGTCCCGCCGCCATCTCGTTGTAGGTGCTGACGCCGCCGGAGGACAGCACTGCCGCCGCCAGGTTGTACTCGGGGATCACCACCAGCCCGGCGTGGTAGACGATGGTGTCGCCCCCCTTGGCCGCGGCCTGGATGCCGCTGTAGGTAAAGGGATACCAGTGGACGCTGTCCCAGCCCAGGCCGTAGCTCACCACGTCCTCGTCGTCCTCCGGCCACAGGCCGCGGGCGTACTCGTCGGCCAGGGCGGCGGTGCGGCTCTCCTGATTGAGCACCGCGTCGGTGCACCACACCTGCCCGCCGAAGGCGGCCAGGTCGGAGGCGGAGGCGTAGATGCCGCCGGTGCCGTGGATGCCCACCGTCTCGTTGGGCAGGGCCCGGGTGTCCTCAGCGGTGAGATAGGTTTTGGCCAGCAGGCTCTGGTCAAAGTCCTCGCCGGGGAACCAGGTGTTGTCCAGCCCGGCGGGCTCCAGAATGGCCTGGCGGACGTAGGCGTCAAAGTCCATGCCGCTGACCGCCTCCACCACCAGCTCCGCCAGGGTGAAGCCGTCGTTGCAGTAGACGCTGAAGGCGCCGGGGTCGGCCTTCAGGGTCTCGCCGGAGAGCTCCTCCAGCAGGGTGTCCGCCGCCAGGGTGTCCGGATCGTCCAGCAGGAAGCCGTTGGCGGTGGTGGAGCCGGGCAGGCCGGAGGAGTGGTTGAGCAGCATCCGCACGGTGATATCGGTATAGCGATCATCCGCCATGGTGAAATCGGGCAGATAGGCGGTCACCGGGGCGTCCAGATCGATGTTCCCCTCCTCCGCCAAGTTGAGCACGGCGGCGGCGGTGTACACCTTGCTCACCGAGCCGATGCCGTAGAGCATATCGTCGGTGAGGGCCCGGTTCTCCGTCCGGGAGTAGTCCCCGGCGTGGCCGGTGAGGATGATCTCCCCGTCCTGCCAGACGGCGTACTGGATGCTCTGGGCCCCGCCGGTGGTCAAAGCCGCCTGGGCGGCGGCCTGGGCCGTCTCCTCCAGGGTGGCCGGGGCCGCCTCCGCCGCGCCGGCGCTGGGGATCACCAGGGGAAAGACCAGCGCCCCGGCCACGAGCAGGGAGCAAATTCGTTTCATATCCAATTCCTCCTTTTTCATGGTTCCTGCGGTGCGGGGCTGTGTCCGGCGCACCACGGGGGAACCATACACCTTCCACCCCGTGGAAGGTCAAGAATCCACTGCTCAGGATAGCACGACCACCGGTAGATGTACAGTTAAATTTTCCTTAAAATCAGACCAGTCCCAGCAGGCGGGCGGCGGAGGCCGTCAGAAAGCACAGGGCCATGCCCACCCCGGTGGGGAGGGCGACGGACAGGGCGGTCCACTTGACGCTCTTGGTCTCCCTGGCGATGGTGAGGCAGGTGGTGGAGCAGGGCCAGTGGGCCAGGGAGAACAGCATGGTGCACACCGCCGTCAGCCACGTCCAGCCGTGGTCTGCCAGCAGGGTTTTCAGCTCCGCCAGGTTCTCATATTCCACAAGGCTCCCCGTGGAGAGATAGGCCATGATGACGATGGGAAGTACGATCTCATTGGCGGGGAAGCCCAGCAGAAAGGCCATGAGGATCACCCCGTCCAGGCCCAGCAGGCGGGCGAAGGGGTCTAAAAAGCCGGTGCACCAATTCAGAATGCTGTCCCCCCCCACCTGCACGTTGGCGCACAGCCAGATCAGCAGGCCCGCCGGGGCGGCCACCGCCGCCGCCCGCCCCAGCACGAAGAGGGTGCGATCCAGCACCGAGCGCACCACCACCTGCCCCACCCTAGGCCTCCGGAAGGGGGGCAGCTCCAGAGTGAAGGAGGAGGGCACCCCCTTCAAGACCGTGGCGGACAGGAGCCGGGAGGCCCAGAAGGTGAGCAGGATGCCCAGCAGGATCACCCCGGTCAGCAGCAGGGCGGCCAGCAGGCCCCCCGCCAGTCCCCCCGCCGTGCCCGCGAAGAACATGGAGAGGATTGCAATCAGCGTCGGGAATGGGCCTCCGGAGAAAGGGCAAATTCACAGCCGGCAGAGGGTCAAAGTCAGTGCCTCCCCGTCCCACCGGCACCCCTGGAGCATGGCCCGGCACAGGGCCCGCTGTTCCGCCCGGTCCAGCGCCGCCCCCGCCAGGGCCGCGTATTTCCCGGGGAGGTGCTCCAATACCTGTGAGAGCACCAGATGGTCGGTCTCCGCCCCGGCCAGGTTCTGGCAGGGGCAGGCGGCCACACCGCCCCGCAGCTTGGTCCGGCAGATGTAGTCGTAGGCCCCGCCCCTCCGGGCCTTGGGCAGCATGGGGGCGCCGCACCGGGTACACACCAGCAGACCGGACAGCAGGGCTTTGGGGTTGTGCACCGCCGGGGCGCGGCCCGGGGTCAGCAGGGCCTGGGCGGCGGTCCACGTCCGCCCCGGCACCAGGGCCGGGTGTCTCCCCAGGGCCACGATCCACTTCTCCACCGGGTTGCGGGGGGAGCGGCCGCCGGAGTAGTCCCGCTTCTGATAGGCCAGCAAACCCCGGCGGGGGTCGCAGTCCGACCGGCCGAAGCACAGGTCGGCCCCCCGTTCCGCAAACCAGGCCCAGGCGTCGCCGTCGGCGGCGCAGTACACCGGGTTCTGCAAAATCTCCCGCAGGCCCGCCGGGGAGAAGGGTTTGCCCTGCCGGTTGGTCACCCCCATGTCCGCCAGGGCGGCGGGCAGGCCGGTGAGGCTCTGCCGGGCCAGGAACAGGCGGAAGATCTCCCCCGCCGCCCGCCATTCGGCGGGCTCGGGGACGAGGCGGCAGGCGGTGCGGAGCCGGCCGTCCACAATCACCTCCGCCGCCCGCTCTGCCCGGAAGCCGGTGGGGGGCACGCCCCCCAGCCACCGCCCCGTCCGGGCCAGCAGGCGCATGTTGTCCCGTACCCGCTGGGCGATGGTCTCCCGCTCCAGCTGGGCGAACACGCTGGCGATGTACATCATGGCCTTGCCCATGGGGGAGGATGTGTCGAACTTCTCCCGGATGCACAGGAAGCCCACCCCCCAGCCCTCCAGGCGCCGGATCAGATCGGCGAAGTCCCCCACGCTGCGGCTCACCCGGTCCAGGCGGTAGCACACCAGGGCCTCCGGCCGCTCCCGACGGATGTCCTCCAGCATCCGGCGGAACTGGGGCCGCTGGAGATCCTTGCCGGAGAAGCCCTCGTCCTCGTAGACGGCGATCTCCTCCGGCCCCACGTCCGGATACTGGGCCGCCAGACAGCGGCGGCACAGCTCCACCTGGTTTTCCACCGACTCCCCCCGGTCGGTGAGCACCGATTTTCGGCTGTAGATGGCAAAGCGCACGGTTTCCACCCCCCGGTTTCCATGTGTACGCGGCGAGGGATGGGAAGTTGCGGGAGTTGTGGGCGCGCCGAGTCCTCGCGCCCCACAGGCCGGGCCGCCGCGCCCTACGCGTGTAGGGGCGCACAGCGTGCGCCCGCCTCACAGGCACAGGCGGAAAAATCCCTCTTGACAGGAGAGGTTTGTTCGGATAAACTAGTCTTACAGAAAGGTTTCTTTGAACAAACCAACCAGGAGGGCGAGCCTATGGAGGAGTACAAGCTGTTTGACGCGGAGTACCGGCTGATGGATCTGGTGTGGAGCCTGGAGCCGGTAAACTCCACCGCCCTGGCCAGGCGGTGCGAGGAGGCCTTCGGCTGGAAGAAGTCCACCGCCTTCAACCTCATCCGCAAGCTGGGCGAGCGGGGGTTCCTGCGCAACGACCACGCCACTGTCACCGCCCTGGTGAAGCGGGAGCAGGTGCGCCAGTACGAGAGCGCAGCGGTGGTGGAGCGGGGCTTCGGCGGCTCCCTGCCCGCCTTTGTGGCGGCCTTTTTGAAGGGCAACAAGCTGTCCCGGGAGGAGGCGGAGGAGCTGCGGCGGATGATCGACGAAAGCGGGGCGCGCCATGACTAATCTGTTCCTCATGTTCCTCCAGATGAGCCTGATGGCCGCCGGGGTGACGGTGATCGCCCTGCCCCTGCGGTGGCTGTTCCGGCGGCTCCGGCTGCCCGCCCTGGCCTGCGTGCTCCTGTGGCTGGTGGTGGCCCTGCGGATGGTGCTGCCGGTGGGGATGGTCACCTCCTCCTTCTCCCTGATGGGGTGGCTCACCCCGGCGGTGGAGGAGCGGGTGGACGCCCTGGCCCGGATGGAACCGGCGGCGGAGGCGCCGCCCACCACCGCCGCCCCGGCAGAGACAGCGGACGGCGGGGCCGCCGCGGCCCCGGAGGAGCAGCCCGCCGCCCCCAGCTTCTCCATCCCCGAGGCGGCGGCCACCCCGGAAACGCAGACCGAGCCGGAAGGGCTGTCGCTCCCGGACATCCTGGCCCGGGTGTGGCTGGCCGGTGTGATCGCGGTGTGGGGCTATACCCTGTTCTCCTGGCTGAGAACCCGTGCCCTGCTGTCCACCGCCGTGCGGAAGGGCTCCATCCGGGAGGGATGGTGGTGGGAGAGCGACCGGATCCCCACCGCCTTCGTGTTCGGCGTGATCCGCCCCAGGGTGTACGTCCCCGCCGGGCTGGAGGGGGAGAACTTGCGGTGGGTGCGCATACACGAGGAGAGCCACATCGAGCTGGGCCACTCCCGGTGTAAGCTCATCTATTTTCTGATCATGGGCGTCCACTGGTTCAACCCGGTTCTCTGGCTGTCCTGGGTTCTGCTGGTGCGGGATCTGGAGCTGGAATGTGACGAGAGAGTGCTGAAATCCTGCGGCAGCCCCAGGGAGTACTCCGCCGCCCTGCTGGCCCTGGCCTCCCCCCGCCGGGGGCCCCTGCTGCCCCCTGGCTTTGGGGAGACAGGGGTAAAGGATCGAATCAAGCGGGCCCTGAAGTGGAAACCCGCCGCCCGGTGGGCCGCGGTGGTGGTGGCGGTGCTGGGGACGCTGCTGGTGTTTACCCTGGCCGCCGACCCCACCTTCCCGGACACCGGCCTGGACGGCCAGTACCCCACCCTCCGGGTTCATCTGGAAACGGACGACACGGAGGGGGCGGAGGTGGTCAACATGGGCGCGCCGGAGGACGCCGCCTGGCCGGAGACGCTGCCCGAGACGGCGTGCACCGCCGCCACCCCCAGCCCCTGGGTGGATCTCTACCTGGACAACGGGCAGTTCCCCGATGCGTGGTCGCTGACCGAGTACCTGGTGGAGGACGGCGCGGCCGTCACCCCCCAGGAGGTGGAGCTGTCCCCCTATGGGGCGGGAAACGGCTTCCTCCTGCGGGTGGAGCCCCGGGAGGATTCCCCCGGCACGGGCATGGAGACCCGGGCCTATGTGCTCTCCTGCACCTGGCAGGCGGGGCTCCGCACCCACGAGCTGGAGTACGCCTTCCAGCTCACCCTGCCCTCGGTGCCCCCCGGCCCCCTCACCGAGCCGGTGGTGGTGGCGGGTGACCAGCGGGCGGAGTTCCTCGGGGACGCCGTCACGGCGGCCATGGGTGAGCTGCTCACCATCACCCTCCCGGAGGAGGTGACGGCCTACACCCTGGAGGGGTCCGAAGTGGGCTATGAGGCCTGGCGCACCCTGTCCCAGGGCGGTGGGGGCGGTTCCTTCGGCGTCCGCCTGGAGTACCTGGGGGGCCATGCCCTGGGGGATCCCTCCGACCAGGTTCAGATCTACACCCTAACCTGTACCTGGGTCGACGGCAGCCAGGACGGATATTTGTTTACCATCAACGCCTATACCCCCCGGCCAGAATGGGATGCGGAGAACCTGCGCATCCGCTACCCCGGCGACACGGAGTGGACGGAGCTGGACGCCCTGATCCCCGTGCCCGCCGAGTGGGCCAACCAGGATCTGGCGGGCCGGAATGAGGCCACCGACCTGGTGGGCCTGCTGTCCGGCACCGGCGGGATGGTGGACGGTCTCAACGGCTGGTTTGTGTTCACCATCGGCCCGGCGGCGGGCAACGCGGACACCTACGTCTACCGCACTCACGACGGGGGCCGCACCTGGACGGAGACGGGGCGGCCCACCATGGTGTCGGAGACGGAAACGGTACACTGGTTTCCCTCCTGCGCCTGTTTTGTGACCGACGAGATTGGTTTCCTCGGCTTCAGCCACTTCAACGGCGCACCCGTGTTCCGCACCACCGACGGCGGGGCCACCTGGGAGCGGATCGCCCTCCCCCTGTCCGATCAGGAGTGGGAGCTGAGCAAAATGTATTCCGCCGGCTCCAATGTGCTGGCGGTGATGACGGGCTATCGGAGCGGCGAGCCGGAGAGCGCCCTGCTGTTCAGCCGGGACGCCGGGGAGACCTGGGAGATCCTGGAGCTGCCTCAGGCTCAGTATGACAGCCTGGGCGAGCTGACGGTGGATCCCGACCAGTGGCTCAGCGCCCCCGTGCGCCTGCTGGGGGCCCTGCCCGACGGAAGCGCGGCCCTCTACGGCCTGAACCCGGAGGAGACCGGCCTGGACGGCCTGCTGGTGGAGTGGAACGGCAGCCTGTCCTATTTCTCCAATTTGACCTACAACACCGGCCCGCAGATCATGCTTTCCGGCCTGTCCCTGGACGACTACGACGGGGACGGGGCGGACGAGCTGGCCGCCGCCACCTGCACCGGCACGGGCACCGGCGTGTCGTCCTGGCGGCTGGATCTCTTTGAATGGCAGGACACCGGCGCCCAGTGGCAGCCCGCCGGGGCCAGGCTGGCCGACTCCCTGACGGAGGAGGAGCTGGCGGCGCAGATCAACGCCGCCGTGGACAGCACCTACGACCCGGAGAACAGGAGCTACCTGCTCCAGACCGCCGGAAGCGGCCTGACGGTGGATCTCTCCTCGGAGGACGCCAGTGCGCCCCTGGGCGGCCCGGTGGTGTGCGGCTCCTGGTTCCAGTACGATCTGGGACAGCAGCCGACGGTCACCGCCCTGCTCTATCCCCAGGACATGCCCATGACGGCGGCTGCCCGCTATACCGCCGCCCTGACCTATGACGGCCGGACCATCACCGTGGACACCGCCGCCGGCGTCCTTGCGGCGGAGGGGGCCGCCAGCCCGGACACCAGCCCTGAGCTGGATCTGGAGCACCTGCGCATCCGCTACCCCGGCGAGACCGCCTGGGTGGAGCTGGACACCCTGATCCCTGTCCCCCGGTCCTGGCGGGAGGAGGACAGCATGGAGTCCCGCCACGAGGCCGGCAGCATGGCGGGCGTCCTCCAGCCGGGGAATACCCTGGTGGCGTTCAGCTCCCCCACCGAGGGGTGGCTGGTGACGGGCATCGGCCGGGGGGCGGGCAGCGCGGACACCTATGTGTACCGCACCGCCGACGGCGGGTATACCTGGCGGGAGACGGGGAACCCCGGCCAGGCGCTGGGGTTGACCCTGCGCTACCCGGTCCGGCTCTATACAGGGCTGACCCCCGGCTTCGCCCTGGTGGCCTTTGAGCGGTTCAACGGCCAGGGGCCGGTGTTCCGCACCACCGACTGGGGCGCCGCCTGGGAACAGCTGGACATTCCCCTGCCCGAGGGGCAGTGGGAGTGTACCGAAATCTGGAGTGAAACCAACCTGATCTTCACCGACCTGGACGGGAATGTCTGCGCCACCTACTCCTATACCCTGGGGGACACCTGGCAGGTGTCCCCCTACATCGACGATCCGGAGGCCGTCCCCCTGGCGGACCTGCCCTGGCCGTCCCGTGAGCAGTCGGGGTACTTTCAGCCGGACTACTCCATATGGGCGGACGGGCCGGTCAAAATGCTGGGGTTCTCCGACGACCGCACCGCCGCGGTGTTTTGCTTCGACGAGCTGTTGACGGGCCAGAGCGGCCTGCTGCTGTGCGTGGGCGGCCGCCTGGCCTACTTCCCGGAGTTGATTTGCCAGGTCAACGCTTACGGATCGCCGGCCAACCCGGTGTGGGGGGATTTTGACGGGGACGGGGCGGACGAGCTGGCCGTGATCCCCATATCCGGCACGGGCACCGGGGTTTTCATGCAGGATCTGTACGTATTTGAGTGGGACGGACAGTCCGTCACCCTGGGCGGGGCCATCGACGCCTATGAGGTGTGGGACATGGACCTGGGCCTGCCCGCCAACCGGCGGATCGGGAGCCGGGTCGAATTCTGGATGGATGGGAACACGCTCATGGCGGACATTGGTGTGGAGGACAGCGCCGCGCCTCCTACGACAAGCTATGTGGGCGCGCTCACCGGCCCGGTGGCCTACGACGGCCGGGGCCTGACCCTCGCCCCGGCGGCGCTGGCCTACACGGAGGACACCAGCTTCTAGCGGGCCCCAGACGCAAAAACACCGGGACGGATTCCGTCCCGGTGTTTTTACTCCCCCTTGTACTGCTTGAGGGCCTGGGCCAGCTGGTCGGGGCAGGAGGTGGGCTTGAAGCCGCACTTGATGCCGTCCAGGCGGCGGATGGCCTCGTCCACGTTCATGCCCTCCACCAGGCGGGAAATGCCCTGGAGGTTGCCGCTGCATCCGCCCAGCACCTGGAAGGAACGGATCACGCCGTCCTCAACCTCAATCTGCATCTGCTGGGAGCACACGCCCCTGGGGCGGTAATTGATGGTCATGTCGGTTTCGCTCCTTTTCTGGTTTCGGGGGATATCATAACATATCTTTTCCAGGATTGCAATTCCTCTGCACGATGTGGTATAATGTTCCCTAGCGGGTTTCTATGGAATCCCCGGAGGAGGTGAGGCGGATGGCCCCCAGCACCAAGCTGGCTCTGGCGAACGCCCTGAAGGCGCAGCTGCAAAAAAAGTTCCTGGACGACATCACGGTCAAGGAGCTGGTGGAGGCCTGCGAAATCAACCGCCAGACCTTCTATTATCACTTTCAGGATATCTACGACCTGCTGCGCTGGCTCCTGGAGCACGAGACGGCGGAGGCCCTGGGCGGGGCGGAGGACTGGCAGGCGGCCCTGCTGGACGCCTTCCGCTACATCCGGGACAACCATATGGTGATCTATCACATCTACCGCTCCGCCGGCCGGGACAACCTGCTGGACTGCCCCTTTTACAGCCTGGCCCGGGCCATTGCCTCCGCCAGCCTGGAGCGGGAGGCCCGGGAGCTCCGCCTGCCGGAGGCGGATGCCGACTTCCTCACCGACTTCTACATGTACGCCATCGCCGGGGTCATGATCGGCTGGTTCGCCGGCGACATGCGGGAGGAGCCGGAGGAGCTGGTGGGGCGGCTGTCCCGCCTGCTGGAGGGGGAGTTCCGCCGCTCGGCGGAGAAATTTGCCCCAGAGGAGACGGCTGTCTGACCGCACAAAGCACCAGGGCCCCCGGCCCGCCGAACGGCGGGCCGGGGGCTTTTTGCACCCTCCGGCGCATATCCTGTGGGGGAAGGAGGCGGTTCCATGGGGAAAAACAGGCCCCGGCGGGTGGTCGTGGAGCCGGCGGCGCCGGAGGATCCGGCGGCCCGGCTGGAGGTGCTGGAGGCTCTGCTGGCGGGGATCAATTTGCCCTTCGGCCGGAGGGGGGAAACGCCCGTTGCAGGGCACAAAGCTGTTGGTGAGAATGGCGATGAGCCGCTCCCGGGGGGAGTCGATGATGCGGCAGCCCACCACCCCGGCGGCGTTGCAGCCGAAGCCCATGGACATGGTCAGCGCCTGCTTGCCGCAGGCCCGGGCCTTCTGGAAGGCGTGATCCAGGACGAAGGCCACCCGGGGAAGGTAGCCCAGATCCTCCAGCAGGGTGAACAGCGGGAAGAAGATGGCCATGGGGGGCAGCATGACGGACACCACCCAGGCCAGCACCCGGTACACCCCGTCCACCAGGGCGCCGAGGAGCCAGGCGGGGGCGTTGAGCCAGGCTAACAGCTCTCCCAGCCGGTCTCCCGCCCAGAACAGGGCGGCGGAGAGAAGCCGGGAGGGCACATTGGCCCCCGCGATGGTGAGCCACAGCACCCCGGCCAGCAGCAGGAGCATCAGCGGCACGGCGGCAATGCGGCTGGTGAGCAGCCGCTCCGCCCGCCCCCGCAGCGCCCCCGCCGGGGCCGTCACCACGCCGGCGGCCGCCTCCTCGGCGGCGGACACCAGGGCGGCGGCGCACAGCTCCCCCAGCCCCTCCGGCTCCACCCCCGCCCGGCGCAGTCCGTCCCGGGCCTGTTCCACGGCCCGGGACAGGGGCTCGTCCATGGGCTCCGGCAAAGCTGCGTCCCCCTCCAGCAGGCGCAGGGCCGCCTGCCTGGCGGGGAGCCGTCCCCCCAGCCGCCCCTCCAGCAGGGGCCGCAGGGAGGAGACGGCAAACTCCACCGCCGGCGGATAGCGCACCTCCATGGCCCGGGGCGGCTCCGGGGCGGATACGGTCTCCTCCACCGCGTCCAGCAGCTCAGACAGGCCCTCCCCCCGCCCTGCCGAGGCACCCACCACGGGCACCCCAAGCCGGGCGGACAGGGCCTCCAGATCCACCCGGATGCCCCGGCGCTCCGCCTCGTCCAGCAGGTTGACGCACACCACCGTCCGGGGCATCAGCCCGATCACCTGGAGGGCCAGGATCAGCCCCCGCTCCAGACAGGTGGCGTCGCACACCACCACGGCCCCGTCCGCCCCGCCGGAGCGGAGGAAGTCCCGGGCCACCTCCTCCTCCGCCGAGCGGGCCAGCAGGGAGTAAGTACCGGGGAGATCCACCAGCACATAGCCCCGGCCGCCCCGCTCGCACCGGCCCTGGGCGGTGGTCACCGTCTTGCCCGGCCAGTTGCCCGTGTGCTGCCTCAGGCCGGTGAGGGCGTTGAACACGGTGGACTTGCCCACATTGGGGTTGCCCGCCAGGGCGATGAGCCGGTCGTCCGGCCGCTCCCGGCGGACGGCCCGGCCGGTGTCCGCCGCCCCGGCACCGGTGGCGGCTCTGGTCAGTCCCATGCCGGCCCCTCCCCCAAACGGACGCCTCCGGCGTCCTTGCGCCGCAGGGCGATCACCGCCCCCCGGATCAGGTAGGCCGCCGGATCCCCGGCGGGGCTCACCGCCGCGCAGGTCACCCGGGTGCCCGGCACCAGGCCCAGCTCCAGCAGGCGGCGGCGCATGGCGGGCTCGGCCTCAATGTGGCTGACAAGGGCGCTCTCCCCCACACGGAGGGTATTCAATGAGGGATTCATAGGTCTCCGCTCTCCTTACATACATTAGGTTGCGGGGACGGAGCCCCGCAACCTATCCTATTGCCCGCCCGCGCCGTTGGTGCGGCGGAAAGGAGGCCTTCCATGCGTCCATACCGCCGGCGCCGCCCGGGCGGCTCCATCCGCCCCCACCCGTCCATTCTGCTTCTGCTGCTGGGCGTCCTGATCCCGCTGCTGCTCCGGGAGCCGGCCCCACCGGCCCCCGCGCCCCTGCCTCAGGGGGAGGTGCTGGAGTCCGTCCGCGCCGCCCTGCCCGAGGAGCTGGAGCCCCTGCGGCGGGCTTTTGTGGAGTCCGGCGCCGCCCTGGCGGGGCGGGTGGGCTACTTCTGGGGCGGCAAGTCCGACGCGGTGGGGTGGGACGCCCGCTGGGGCGTGCCTGCGGTGGTCACCGCCCCCGGCAGCGACACCACCGGGGAGAGCATCCCCTTCGGCCTGGACTGCTCCGGTTTTGTGTCCTGGTGCGCGGTCAACGCCGCCGGGGACGCCGCCGCCGGGGCGGTGATCGGCAGCGGCGTGCGGGATCAGTGGGCCCGGTGCACCCCCGTGGCGTGGGACGAGGCCCAGCCGGGGGATCTGCTGGTTTTCCCAGATCTCTCCCATGTAGGCATCGCGGCGGGCAGGGGTACAGACGGGAAGCTGATGGTCCTACACTGCTCCCGCAGCCTGGGCGGCGTGGTGTGCTCCCCAGACGCCCGGGCTGTGGGCTTTGCCGGCGCGGGCCGCCCGGCGATCTTTACAAATACAAGGGCCTCAAGCAAAAGGGCGCGCAGCGGGAAACCGCTGCGCGCCAACAGTTTGCTGAATGGAATCGCCAGTCATGCTCCCAGATGCCTTCTGAGGCCGCTATAGGTTTTCTCCCATTGCGGTTTCGGCCTGGGACAGCATCGTTTCAGCCAGGATGCCATAACCCTGGGTCGGATCATTGACCAGTACGTGGGTAACCGCGCCCACCAGCTTGCCGTTCTGGAGGATGGGGCTGCCGCTCATGCCCTGGACAATGCCGCCGGTGGCCTCCAGCAGGCGGGGATCGGTGACCTTGAGAATCAGGTTCCGGGTGTCGCTGTCATTGGCGGGATAGAGGTGGACAATCTCCACCGTGTACTCCTCCACCCGATCCCCCGCAATGTTGGAGAGGATGGTGGCCTCGCCCGTCCGCACCTCGCCGCGGGAGGCCACCGGCACGGGTTCCAGCCCCTGGAGCAGGCTCTTGTCCGTCAGAGTGCCGAAGACACCGCCGGCTGTGTTGGCGGAGAGCTGCCCCAGCTCCCGCTGGGCTTGGAAGGCGCCGTGGAGCTCACCAGGGGCGCCCTTTTCCCCCTTCTGGACGTCGGTGACCTCCGAGTAGAGCAGAGCGCCGGACTGGAGGGGCATGAGCTTGGCGGTGTCCACGTCGCTGATCCCGTGGCCCAGGGCGCCGAAGCAGCCGGTCTCCGGATCACAGAAGGTCAGGGTGCCAATGCCCGCCATGGAGTCCCGGATCCACGCCCCCAGCTTGTACTGGCCATCGCTGCCGCACTGGACGGCCTGGGCGGTGAGCTGGACAGTCTTATCGTCCCGTACGGCCCGGATGCTCATGGGTGCGCCGCCCACGGCCTGGAGGACGCTCTGCACCTCCTCGATGCTGTCCACCTCCTCCTTGTTGATGTGGGTGATGATGTCGCCCTCCCGCAGGCCGCAGTCCCGGGCGGGGGCACTGCTGCCGGTCTCGCCGGCCACCTCGGAAAAGCCAACCACCATCACGCCGTCGGAAAAGAGCTTGATGCCCACCGCCCGGCCCAGGGGCAGGACGGTGCGGGCCTCCGCGGCCCGGGCGGTTACAGCCGGCACCAATGACGCCGCCACCAGTGCCGCCGCCAGAACCGCCCCCAGCCACGGCCGCAATTTGGATTCCTCCTTCAAAGAACCACCCCTTTTGATGCAGAAATCGCGGCGCAGATCGTGCGCCGAGTTTAATATGGTCGGAAATCCGGCCGCCTTCTCTGGGAATGAAACGCTCTTTTGGCTTGGCCGGGATTCCCAGATGCCGCGCCGGCCGCCTTCCCGGTTTTATACTGGAAGTATCCTCCATACTTCCTTTGATTTGTTATCTGCGTATTGGAAAACATTTGGATCCGGGTATGGGCGTCCATGCCGGTGCATATACTCCAACAGATTGAAACAGGGGGGATTTGCCATGTCCCGTATTTCCAAGGCGGCGCTGCTGGCGTTTGCGGTCGCCACGCTGGCGGGCTCCTGCCTGCACTTTGTCTATGTGCTGTTTCCCAACGGGCTCACCGCGGTGCTGGCCCCGGTGAACGAGAGCATCTGGGAGCACCTGAAAATCCTGGTCTGGCCCTGCGTGCTGGGGGCCGTCCCGCTGCTGCGGCGGGAGCCGGACGGCCTGGGGGCCAGGGCGTTTTCCCTGCTGCTCGCCGCCGGGCTCATGCTGGCGGCGGGCTGGCTGTATCACGGCGTGCTGGACGGCCATGCCCTGCTTTTTGACGTGGTGCTCTACGTGCTGTGCATGGGGGTGTGTTTCCTGCTGCCGGCCTTTCTCCGGGGGAGCTTCTGGCAGGAAAAGGCGCGGCTCTGGTGCGGCCTGGTGCTCGCGCTGATGGTGCTGATGGTTGTGTTCACCTGGCTCCCGCCGGATGCCGCCCTGTTCCATGAGCTGCCGAAAACGGATTGAATTGCGGCCCATCTGGTCAATTATGACCTTTTTTCGTATGAAATATGTTTTTTCTGTAAACATTAGCACTCTCCTATTGACAGTGCTAATCCAGGGTGCTATAACATAGTTGTTCCAAGAGAGAGGAACCCAAAGGGCTCCTCCCGCAGGGCACAAGATAAGTGATAAGAATGGAGGAATGACTTATGTTGCCCAGCATCTTTGGTGAGAATTTGTTTGATGACTTTTTCACGGACGGTTTTATGCCGATTCCGGTGTGGAATGGACGCAGCCCCCTGTACGGCAAGCACGCCAAGAACCTGATGAAGACCGACGTGCGGGAGACCGACACCGGCTATGAGGTGGACATCGATCTGCCCGGCTTCAAGAAGGACGAGATCAGCGTGGAGCTGAAGGACGGCTACCTGACCGTCAGCGCCGCCAAGGGCCTGGATAAGGACGAGAAGGACAAACAGGGCAAGTATATCCGGCAGGAGCGCTACGCCGGCGCCTGCTCCCGCAGCTTCTATGTAGGCGAGGCCGTGCAGCCCGGCGAGGTTCACGCCAAGTACGAGGACGGCATCCTGCGGATTGACGTCCCCAAGAAGGAGACGCAGGCTGTGGAGTCCCCCAGCAGGATTGCCATCGGCTGAGCACGGAGTCAAAACCTCCGGCTAAGCCGGAGGCTTGAGTAGGCCCTATAAGGGCCTGATA
>NBJMR02800__coassemble_1461_pt1 | contig 38205 bp, 42 predicted proteins | sample NBJMR02800__metabat2_high_PE_046 | metagenome-assembled genome bin NBJMR02800
GGGCCTCCTTCTCCCCACGCCGACCACTTCGTTGGGTCGCCGCGGGGGCCCCATTAGGTGCGCCGGGTCGTCGCGCGCCACGGGCCGGTGGTTCCGGGGGCAAACGGGCGGATACGATCCGCCCCTACGGGCTTGTCGGTTGACGTACCGCGCCGCGCAGGCCGGCCAGGACGGCGGACACGGTGTCCTCCAGGCTGCGGCCCGCCTCCACGTCCACGGTGAGATCGGCGTATTTCCGGTAGAGGGGCTCCCGCTGGGCAAAGACATGGGCCAGGGTCTCCCCGGGGGCCATGGCGATGCCCCGGGTGGTGATGTTGTCCACCCGCCGCTCCAGCTCCGCCAGGGGCACGTGGAGGTAGACCACCCTCCCCAGCTCCTTCAGCCGCTTCATGCCCCTCTCCCGGCACACGGCGGAGCCGCCGGGGGCGATGACGGTGCCGGTGCAGGCCAGGCCGGACAGCACCTCCCCCTCCAGATCCAGGAAGGCCTCCACCCCCAGAGCGTCCAGGACGTCCTGGAGCAGGGCCCCCTCCCGCTGCTGAATGAGCAGATCGGTGTCCACAAACTGATAGCCCAAAGCCTTGGCCAGCAGCACCCCCACGGTGCTCTTGCCCGAGCCGGGCATGCCGATAAGCGTCACATTGTCCACAAAAAATCACCTTCTGTCAGATAAAAACAGGCGGAGGGACGCCCGGTGGCGTCCCTCCGCCTTTGGTATGTCCGGCTATGGCAGAGCCCTTACTCCGCGGGCTGCGCCTCGGGGACGGCGGTGCCCATCTCCAGCAGATCCACCACCGCGGCCCCCTCGGGGGGCTGGGTCTCGGGGGCGGAAGTGCCCTGGGTGTAGGCGCCGGTCATGTCCATGGTCATGGACAGGATGTCACCCATGCCCATGGACAGGTTGGCCGTCATGTTCCCGTCGGCGTCCATGGCCTCCGCCACGGTCAGGCTCACGGCCATGCCGCTGTCCGGGTCGGTGGCGGTGATCTCCGCCGCCAGATCGTAGGCGGTCACGTCCTCCCCGTCCAGGGTGAGGGTGAAGGTGAGATCGGCGGACGCGCCGCCCTGCTCCAGGCTGTAGTGGAGGATGCGGTCATTGCCGCTGGCCGTCCAGGCGTCGTCCCGCAGCAGCTGGGCCGCCAGATCCACCGCGGCGGACAGGTCGCTGTAGGCGGTGTCCTTGTCGGTGGGCTCGGTGACGGCCAGGGCCAGCAGGGTGGACAGCAGGCCGGAGTAGTCCACGTCGCCGGCGGCCATGGACAGCAGGCCGCTGTAGTCCATGCCCATGGCCTCATACATCCGGGCCATGTCCATGGAGAACCAGGTGTTCTCGTCCACGCCCAGGGCGGTGGTCATGAAGTCGCCGCCGAAGCGGAAGTAGAGCTGCCCGCGCTCCAGATCGCCGCGGATGTCCATGGCGATGCCCTCGTCGGCCAGGCTGTCCAGCAGGGCGGTGTCGGTGGCACTCATGCCGCCCCCGGCGCCCTCCGTCAGGCTGCCCAGCAGCTCCTGCAGATCCATCCGCAGGGCCATGGCCGCGTCCATCCGCATGCCGTCGGCCACGGTGCCGGTGAGCTCGCCGTCCATGGTGATGGGGGCCACGCCCAGGGCCAGCTCCGCGTCAAAGGCCGCCTCCATGTCCCAGATGCCGGTGGAGTAGGTCTGGCCGTAGGCCAGGTATTTCTCCAGCAGGGTGTAGTCGTATTTGGCGATGGTGTCCTCCACCAGCTTCTCGGTGTCGATGAGGATCACAGTCCGGTCGTCGGCGTCCCACCCCACGATGCAGCCGAAGGCCTGGGCGGCGAAGCGGACGGGTACGTAGGTGCGGTTGTCGTGGGCGTAGGGGGCCACATCCATCACCACGGGGGTGGTGATGCCGTCCATGGTGACGGAGGCCTCGGTGGAGCCCAGGGTCATGGTGACGGTGGTGCCGTCCCGGACGGCGGTGACCGTACCGGCGGCGGCGTCATAGCTCACCTGGGCGCCCATGGCCTCAAACACCGCCCGGACGGGCAGGAAGGTGCGGCCGTCCCGCGCCTCGGGGGCGGCGTCGGAGAAGGTCAGGGTCTGGCCGTCCAGCTGGACGGAGATGCCGGCATCCCCTTCCGCCGCCAGGGCGGAGGAGCCGGCGCTCAGCATGGCCGCGGCGGTGAGCACCGCCAGGGCGCGCTTGCAGAAACGTCTCATGATTGGAATTCCTCCTGTTCTTCTGAAAGTAGTACATCAACTATAGCACCATATCCCTTGTCTTGCAAGGGAAAGGACTCTACGAACGATTGATTTGGGCCAGCTCCTGCCGCCGGTGCTCCAGAATCTTGGGGAAGCGCCAGAAAAACAGGGCGCCCGTGGTGGCGGAGGCCAGCACGTCGGCCACCGGCTCGGCCAGGAACACGCCCAGCACCTTGTCGGCAAAGAGCTGGGGCAGGAGGAAGATCAGCGGGATGAGGAGGATCACCTTGCGCAGCAGGGCCAGGAACAGGGAGATGCGGGTCTGGCCCAGGGCCACGAAGGCCTGCTGGCAGGAGAACTGGACGCCCAGCATGAACAGGCCGGCGGCATAGACGTGCAGGGCCCAGACGGAGATCTCCACCAGCTCCGGCTTGTCGTTGAACAGGGAGACAAACAGCCCGGGGAAGAGCTGCAGCGCCGCGAAGGTGGCGCAGCTGTAGATCACCGAGGTGATGAAGAGCAGGCGGAAGGTCTTTTTCACCCGCTCCAGCTGGCCGGAGCCGTAGTTGAAGCCGATGATGGGCTGGGCCCCCTGGGACAGGCCCTGGGACAGCAGGGAGAACACCTGCATGATGCTGGAGCAGATGGTCATGGCCCCCACCGCCGGGTTGCCGCCGTAGGCCTTCAGGGAGGAGTTGAAGGCGATGTTGATGAGGCTCTCGGTGGACTGCATGATGAAGGGGGACACGCCCAGGGCCAGCACGGGGGCGAGCACCCTCCAGCTGGGCCGCAGGTACTGCCGCTGGAGGCGGAGCCTGGTGCGCTTCCCCCGCAGGAACCACACCACCCACACCGCCGAGACGCCCTGGGCGGTGATGGTGGCCAGGGCCGCGCCCTTCACCCCCATGCCGAAGCCGAAGATGAACACCGGATCCAGCACGATGTTGATCACCGCGCCGATGAGCACCGTGGCCATGCCCATGGTGGAGAAGCCCTGGGCGGTGATGAAGTAGTTCAGCCCCAGGGAGATCTCCACAAAGATGGAGCCGTACAGGTAGATGGTCAGGTAGTCCATGGCATAGCCGATGGTCTCCTCCGTGGCGCCGAAGAGGTAGAGCATGGGCTCCTGAAACACCAGGAAGGCCGCCATGGCCGCCGCGCCCAGCACCACCAGCAGGGTGGTGCAGCTGCCCAGGATGGAGTTGGCCAGCTCCATCTTCCCCTCCCCCATGTGCACCACCGCCCGGGAGGAGCCGCCCATGCCCACCAGGGCGGAGATGGCGGAGACAAACAGGATCACCGGGAAGCAGACGCCCAGGCCGGTGAGGGCCAGATCCCCCACCTCCGGAATGTGGCCGATGTAGATGCGGTCCACAATGTTGTACAGGGCGTTGACCAGCTGGGCCGTCACCGTGGGGATGGCCAGGCGGAGCAGCAGCTTGCCCACCGGATCCCGGCCCAGGTCGTTTTCGCGCTTAGCCAAGAGGCTTCGCCTCCTCATTCTCCAGGAAATAGGTGGCCTCCATGTCCGCCACGCTGAGGGCGAAGGCCAGCGGATACTGCTGGAGGGCCTGGCCCACCAGGCGCTTGTCCTCGTCCCCGGAGAAGCCCATGTGCCAGCGGATGGCCATGGCCTCCTCCCGGGTGAGGCGGAGGAAGCCGGAGAGGATGTACACGCTCTTCTCCCCGTGGCCGTAGGGCAGGCTGTCCTCGTAGTAGAAGGTGGGCACCGCCTGCCACCTGCCGTCGGGGCCCTTCACGTTGCGGGTGCCCGCCTTGTAGCAGCCGGTCTTGCACACGTCGTGGAGCAGGGCTACCAGGGCGATGCTCTCAGCCGAGTACTCCAGGCCGTAGAGCTCCTTCACCCGCTCCCGCTCCAGGTAGGCCGCCAGGCACCGGTAGACGTTGACGCTGTGCTCGCACAGGCCGCCGGGCCAGGCCCCGTGGTACCGGGCCGAGGCAGGGGCGGTGAAAAAGTCGCTCTTATGCTCCAGATAGTCCAGCAGGGCGTCCGCCCCCTCCCGGCGGATGCTGTCCCGGTAGATCTGGATAAATTCTTCCTTGGCGCTCATGGGCTGTCTCCTTTTCCCTGATCTCGTAAAGCCCAGTATACCACACCCCGCCGCCAAAAACCACCCTGTCACCCCCTCTTTTTCCGCCGCATAGGATGGGCGGAAACCGGAGGGATTGGATGAACTGGCTTTCCGCGCTGACCGCCGCGGCCCTCTTCGCCGCGGCCTGCAATCTGGACACTGTGCTGCTCTCCGCCGGCTTTGCCGCCCGGGGGGTGGTTCTGAGACGGGGGTACGGCCTGGTGATTGCCGCCCTCACCACGTTAATCACCTGGCTCTCCCTGGCCCTGGGGGCCGGGGCCGCCGCCCTGCTGGGCGGGCGCACCGCCCAGGTGCTGGGCGGCCTGGTGCTGGCGGGCATGGGGGCCTGGTTCCTGCTGGACTGGCTCCGCCGGCCCGGCCCGCCGCCGGAGGGGGCCGAGGAGGCGGAAGCCGCCGGCCTGCGGGGGTGCGTGGCCCTGGCCGCCGCCCTGGCGGTGAACAACGCCGGGGCCGGGGCGGCCGCCGGGGTGTCGGGCATCTCCCCCGGCCTGGCGGCGGCGGCCAACCTGCTGGCCACCCTGGGGGCCCTCCCCCTGGGCCGGATGCTGGGCAGCCGCCTGGCCGGGCGGCTGCTGGGAAAATACGCCCTCCCCCTCACCGGGGGGCTGCTGATCCTCCTGGGCCTGTGGGAGGCCGCCCCCCTCCTGCCCTGGGGCCGGTGACCCTTGCGGGCCGGGGGCGGGTGTGGTATCCTAATCCCAAAGGAGAGGATTGCCATGACACTGCTGGAGCGCCTGGGGGGCCGGGAGACGGTCACCCGGGGCATTGTGGACACCTTCCGCGCCATCAGCCGCCCGCCCCACCCCTCGGGGCAGGAGGGGGCGGCGGCCGACGCCGTGGCCGCCCTGCTGTCCGGCCTGGGCCTGGGGACGGAGCGGGACGGGGCGGGCAACCTGCTCTGCCGCGTCCCCGCCGCCCCCGGGCGGGAGGGCGCGCCGGAGCTGGTGCTCCAGGGCCACCTGGACATGGTGTGCGCCGCCGCCCCCGGCAGCGGCTGGAACCCCCAAACCGACCCGGTGACGGTGGTGGAGGCCGACGGCTTCCTCCGCTCCGACGGCCGCTCCTCCCTGGGGGCGGACAACAACCTGGGCAACGCGGCGGTGCTGTGGCTGCTGGCCTCCGGCAAGCTCCGCCACGGGCCCCTGCGGCTGCTCTTCACCACGGCGGAGGAGGTGGGCCTGGAGGGGGCCAAGCAGGTCTCCCCCGCCTGGCTGGCCGGGGCCGGCTATCTGCTCAATACCGACGGGTTCCACCTGGGCCGGGCCATTGTGGGCTCCGCCGGCGGGCGGCGGGAGCACTGGCGGGCCCCCCTGGACACCGTCCCCGCCCCGGATGCGCCCGCCTGGCGCATCACCCTGTCCGGCGGCCTGGGGGGCCACTCGGGAGACGACATCAACAGGGGCCGGGCCAACCCCATCAAGCTGCTGGCCGCCCTCCTGGCCGGCATGCCCGGCGGGCGGACGGCGTCGCTGGAGGGGGGCGCCGCCTTCAACGCCATCCCCGCCTGGGCCCAGGCGGTGGTGCTGTGCAGGGACACACCCGATCTCTCCCCCCTGGAGGGGGCCCTGGCGGACTACCGGGCCGCCGACCCCAATCTGCGGCTGGCCTGCGCCCCGGCGGAGAGGCCGGAGCGGGTGTGGAGCCCCGCCTTCCAGGCCCACACCCTGGCCTTCCTCAACGGGCTCTACCACGGCGTGTACGCCATGGAGCCCGCCTTCCCCGGGGTGGTGGGGGCCTCCGCCAACCTGGGGAGGGCCGGGGCGGAGGGGGACGGCTATGAGATCTGCACCTTTCTCCGCGCCGGGCGGGGGGAGCTGGAGGAGGAGCTGGCCGCCCGCCACGCCGCCCTGGGGGCGGAGCACGGCTTCGCCGCCCAGATCAGCGGCTACCCCGGCTGGCCCGCCGACCGGGACAACCCCCTGGCCTCCCTGCTGGAGCGGGTGTGGCGGGAGCAGACCGGCCGCACCCTGGAGCTCACCGCCGTCCACGTGGGGCTGGAGCCGTCGGTGCTTCGGGCCAAGGCCCCGGGGCTGGTCATGGCCTCCACCGGGCCGGACATCCTGGACGCCCACTCCGTGGATGAGCGGGCACCCCTGGCCGGGCTGGCCGATTACGCCCTCCTCCTGGCCGGCGCCATGGAGGCCCTGTAGGGGCGGATACCATCCGCCCGAAGCCTTCCCCCCTGTGGGGGGAAGGTGCCCCAGTGCGCGCACTGGGGCGGATGAGGGGTTCCACGTTCTCACGCCGGGGGTGCCCCCTGCGGGGCGGGCCTGCCCGGCCGGGGCACCGCTTTCTTTCCAAAAGAAAGCGGCGGGAAAGAAAGGCCGGGGGGCTTCGCCCGCCCTGGCCCCCCCAGTACGGGGGTTCATGGCGGCGGTGGGCTGTACAAACAGGGCAGAGACCAGACGTGCTTTGCCGCCCGTTTTCCTGGCGGTCTCGTTACAGGCGCTGCCGCGCCTTGGGCGGCACGCATCGGGGTTGTCCTGCAAGCCCTGAAAGTAGTTGCGCTGTACCAAGTGCGCCCGCCGGGCCGCCGCCGGTGCCATGCCGCCGAAATACCGGGGCAGTCACCGCAGCCATCCGTAGGGGCGACCTGTGGTCGCCCGCCCCGAGCCGAGGGGGCGTTACAACGTAAGCCTCCTCGGCCGGAATGTTACCTGTAGGACAGCTCGGGGGGTACATCCAATAGGTTTTGGCGTTAAGAAACATGCCAGCGGCATGTTTTAGCCAAAAAGAAATCAAATTTTCCTTAACCCGTGGACCGCAGCTCCCCCCTGATTGGTCGTTTTAAGGGGTGGGTGCAGGGGAGTTTGGGCGTTAAGAAACGTGCCGGTGGCACGTTTTAGCCCAAAAGAAATCCAGGCGTAGCCACCTTAACCCGTGGAATCGAAATTCCCCTCCCTGCTGGTTTTCCCCCCGCTTTTGACATCAAAAGCGGGGCGCCCGCCGCGCAGGCGCGCCCCGCGAGGGGGGCACCCCGGCAGACAGCGGGCCGGCCAGGGAAGCCGGAGGTAGGGGCCGCAACCCTCGGCGGCCCGTTCCGCCCCGAAAGGAGTCGGGCGGCTGTGGGGACAGGCGGACGGCCACTTGTATTTTGCACCTATTTGTGGTATACTCTAACAAAGTGAATTTCACGTGCAGTCCGCCCGCTGGCAGTCCGGCGGGCTTTGCCGTGTCTTCCCTGCCTCCGCGCGGCAGGTATATGACCCACGGCCCCCCGGCGCGGGAGGGGTCAAACTGAAAAAAGGAAGAATGCTATGACCTTTGCACAACTCGGCCTCTGCCCGCCCATCCTGAAGGCGCTGGCGGAGGAGGGCTATGAGAGCCCGTCCCCCATTCAGGAAAAGGCCATCCCCCCCGCCCTGGACGGGCGGGACGTGCTGGGCTGCGCCCAGACGGGCACGGGCAAGACCTGTGCCTTCGCCGCCCCCATTCTCCAGCGGCTGGACGGGGAGAAGGTCTCCGGCCGGCCCATCCGGGCCCTGGTGCTCACCCCCACCCGGGAGCTGGCCCTCCAGATCCAGGAGAGCTTCGCCGCCTACGGCCGCCACCTGCCCCTGCGCTCCGCCGTGATCTTCGGCGGGGTGGGCCAGGCCCCCCAGGTGGAGCAGCTGAAAAAGGGCGTGGACATCCTGGTAGCCACCCCCGGCCGGCTGGGGGATCTGTACGGCCAGAAGCTCATCGACCTGTCCAGGCTGGAGATCTTCGTGCTGGACGAGGCCGACCGCATGTTGGACATGGGCTTCATCCACGACGTGCGCCGCATCCTGGGCTGGCTGCCCAGGCAGAAGCAGACCCTCTTCTTCTCCGCCACCATGCCCCCGGAGGTGCGTGGCCTGGTGGACGGCCTGCTGGTCAACCCGGTGAAGGTGGCGGTGAACCCGGTGTCCTCCCCGGTGGAGATCATCGACCAGAAGCTCTACTTCGTGGATCGGGGCAACAAGACCCGCCTGCTGGCCCACCTGATCCGGGAGCTGGACGTGAAAAACGCCCTGGTGTTCACCCGCACCAAGCACGGGGCCAACAAGGTGGCCAGAGATCTGGCCAAGGCGGGCATCACCGCCGCCGCCATCCACGGCAACAAGAGCCAGACCGCCCGGCAGCAGGCCCTGGCCGACTTCAAGGCCGGCCGGGTGCAGGCCCTGGTGGCCACCGACATCGCCGCCCGGGGCCTGGACATTGAGGAGCTCTCCCACGTGTTCAACTACAACCTGCCCGACGTGCCCGAGACCTACGTCCACCGCATCGGCCGCACCGGCCGGGCGGGCCACGGCGGCACCGCCGTCTCCTTCTGCGACATCAACGAGAAGGAGGAGCTGAAGGCCATCGAGAAGCTCATCGGCAAGGCCGTGCCGGTGGTGGCGAACCACCCCTGGCCCATGGAGATTCTGGAGCCCGCCCCCAAGGACAAGAAGGGCCGGGCGGTGAACCCGGAGGACGCGGAGGCCCGGGCCGCCGCGAAAGAGCGCCGCCGCCAGCGGGACGCGGCCAACAAGGCCGCCGCTGAGGCGCGCAAGGCCGCGGCCAACCAGAAGCTCATGGAGGCGGAGGCCCCCAAGGCCGAGCCTCTGGCGGAGACCCCCGCCAAGAAGCGGCGGAACCGGGGCAAGCGCAGCAGCGCCACCCTGGAGGAGGCCCTGACCGCCACCAATCCCGTCCGCCCCAGCGCGCCGGAGCCGGACTTTGCCGACTTCCGCAAGCCCGACCCCCTGGCCAGCGACGTGATCATGGACGCCACCGCCCGCCTGCTGGCCCCCCGGCCCCGCGCCCAGGCCCCCAAAAAGCCCAAGGCGCCCAAGCAGGCGGCCAAGGCCCCCAAAGCGGAGGCCGTCCAGCCCCAGGGCCAGTCCAGGAAGGCCAACAAGAAAAAGGCCTCCCCCGCCGCCGAGCCCCTCCACAAGGAGGAGCCCCGCCGGAAGAAAAACCGGGGCTCCAAGGGCCGCCGGCCCGGCCGGCCCCCCGAGGTGGTGCTCCGCTCCAACGGGCAGAAGGACTCCACCGAGCAGCCCAGCCTGATGAAGCCCTACTACCTCAGCGATTAAACGAAACGCCCCCGCGCCGGATGGCAAGCCATCCCGGCGCGGGGGCGCTGTATTTCATTGGGCGGCGCAGCACAGGCGCGCCCCGCGAGGGGCCCCCCGGCAGACAGTGGGCCGGCCAGGTGTCCGGCCCCCTACGGGGTATCCCGCAGCACCAGCTCCACGGGGCAGTGGTCGCTGCCGGTGACCTCGCTGTGGATGATCTGATCCTCCACCCGGGGCATGAGCCGGTCGGAGACGATGAAGTAGTCGATGCGCCACCCGGCGTTGTTCTTCCGGGCATTGAACCGGTAGCTCCACCAGGTGTAGGCCCCGGTCTTGTCCGGGTAGAGGGCGCGGAAGGTGTCGGTAAAGCCGCTGGAGAGCAGGGCAGTCATCTTCCCCCGCTCCTGGTCGGAGAAGCCGGCGTTGCCCCGGTTGGTCTTGGGGTTTTTCAGGTCGATCTCCTCATGGGCCACGTTGAGATCGCCGCACAAAATCACCGGCTTGACCCTGTCCAGCTCCATCAGGTAGTCCCGGAAGTCGTCCTCCCACTCCATGCGGTAGTCGATGCGGGCCAGCCCCTCCTGGGCGTTGGGGGTGTAGCAGCACACCAGGTAGAAATCGGAAAACTCCGCGGTGATCACCCGGCCCTCGTGGTCGTGCCGGTCGATGCCCAGGCCGCAGGTGACCTCCAGCGGCTCCACCCGGGTGAACACCGCCGTGCCCGAGTAGCCCTTCTTCTCCGCGCTGTTCCAGTAGAGGGCATAGCCGGGCAGCTCCAGCTGGATCTGGTGGGGCTGGAGCTTGGTCTCCTGCAGGCAGATCACGTCGGCGTCCGCCCGGGCGGCGAAGTCGAGAAAGCCCTTGCCCAGACAGGCCCGCAGGCCGTTGACGTTCCAGGTGACCAGCCTCATGCCTGGCCCTCCCTGGGGGCCCACTTCATGGGCTTCCCGTCGGCGTCCAGCAGGGGGGTGATCCCCCCGGCGTAGCCGCTGGCCATCTCCAGGTAGAGCACCCCTGTCTCGGTGTCCAGCAGGATGCGGGTGATGTCGGCCACCCCCTGGGTGTAGATAATCTGAAAGCGGTCATTTTTTGCCATACGCAGCTCCCTCCAGCTCCAGTAAAAATCGTTTCATGTCCAGGCCGCCGGCGTAGCCCGTCAGCGACCCGTCCGCCCCCACCACCCGGTGGCAGGGCAGGAAGATGGGCAGGGGATTGCGGTGGTTGGCCTGCCCCACCGCCCGGACGGCCCCGGGGCTGCCGATTTGCCGGGCCAGCGCCCCGTAGGTGACGGTCTCCCCCCAGGGCACCGCCGCCAGGGCGTCCCACACCCGCCTTTGAAAGGGCGTGCCCCGGGGCTCCAGGGGCACGGTGAAGGCCCGCCGCTCCCCCCGGAAGTATTCCAGCAGCTCCGCCCGGCCCCTGGCGAGCACCGGGGTCTCCTCCCCCGCCGGCTCCGCCGGCTGGTTGGGGAGATAGAGGCGCCTCAGCGCCCCGCCCTCCTCCTCCAGGCCCAGGGGGCCCACGGGGGCGTCAAATACGATGCGGTTCATGGCGTCACCTCGCAAAGCAGGCTGTCCGGTCAAAGGAGACGATCTCCAGCTCAATTCCCTCGGTATCGTAAAAGAAAAAGGCATAGTAATCCGGCGCGTAATCCGGATAGAGCCGGGGCGGTATGCGGATGCGTGCGCCGGGGATGGCCCGCACCGCCCCGCAGAGCCGGTCCACCTCCGCCGGGCTGTCCGCCCGATCCAGATCCCGAACGGTCAGCTCCACATGGTCGATGCGGGGGGCACCCTCAGTACCTCCGCACCACGGCCACCACCTTGCCCAGGATGGAGCAGCCGTCGCCGTCGATGGGCTCATACTCCGGGTTTTCCGGCATGAGCCAGACGTGGCCGTCCTTCCGGCGCAGGGTCTTGACCGTGGCCTCGTCCTCAAAGAGGGCCACCACGATCTCCCCGCTGTTGGCGTCCGGCTGCTGGTGCACCACCACCAGGTCGCCGGGCAGGATGCCCGCGTCCCTCATGGACTCCCCCCGCACCCGCAGGGCAAAGTGCTCCCCGGTGCGGCCGCCGGTGTCGAAGGTCAGGTAGTCCTCAATGCACTCCTGGGCCAGGATGGGGGCGCCGGCGGCCACGTTGCCCACAATGGGCACCTGCCCCGGCCCGGGGACGGCCTCCCCCTGCTCCGGACAGACGGTGATGGCCCGGGTCTTCCCCTTGTCCTTGGTGATCAGCCCCGCCGCCTCCAGCCCCTTCAGGTGGAAGTGGACGGTGGAGGGGGACTTGAGCCCCACGTGTTCCCCGATCTCCCGCACCGACGGGGGATAGCCGTGGCGGCCGGAGAAGGAGAGAATAAAGTCGTAGATCTGCTGCTGCTTGGGGGTGAGCGCACTCATGGCAGACCCTCCTCATGTCAGTTTGCGTCAATCTACCGTGAGTATAGCACAGAAGGGGCCCGATTGCAAACATTTGTTCTATCTCCCACGCTGTTTTGCCTGTGCGAATTGGTAGGCCTCCGCCAGCCAGGCCCGCAGCTGGCCGTCCGCCTCCTCCGGCCGGGAGAGCAGCAGGTGGTGGGTCCACCGGCCGGGGTAGGGCTCCACGGCCTGGAGGATGCGGGGGCTGTCCAGCCGGCGGTTGAGGCCGAAGGTGGCCAGCAGGGCGCCGGCCTTCCGGTCGGCGGCCCGCCGGGGGTGGGACAGCATGGCGAACAGATACGGGTTTCCCCAGGAAATCTGGGTCTTGGTCACCTTCCTGGTGCTCTCCCCGCAGGCGAGCACCGCCGCCTCATAGGCCTCAAAGAGGGCAATCTTCCCCGGCTCGCCCCCCAGGAAGGCCAGCACCTCGGCGGTCATGGCCTCCCCTCCCCCAGGACGGAGCGGTTCCACCGCCCGGTGCGCAGGTAGAGCAGCTGGAGCAGCACCTGCACCGCCGAGGCCGCCGGGGCTGCCACGCCGATCTGGAGCAGGGTCACCCCGGCGATGCGGCTCATGAAGAACACCACCGGCACCCGCACCAGGAAGGTGGCGGTGAGGTCGTTGAACAGGGTGAAGCCGGTGCGGCCGCAGCCGGCGTAGAAGCCGTTGAGGGTGAACACAAAGGTGACCAGGATGCAGTCGATGCTGTAGGTGCGCAGGTAGAGCACCCCGTGGCGGATCACCTCGGCGTCGGGGGTGAAGAGCCGCAGGGCCTGGCCGGGGAAGGCCTGGATCAGGGCGAACATGACCAGATCGGCGATGAGGCACAGGAGGATGCCGACTTTCAGGGCCTGCCGCGCCCGGTCGGGCCGGCCGGCGCCCATGTTCTGGGCGGTCATGGCGGAGATGGCGGACATGAAGGCGGAGGGGAAGAGCATGATGAAGCCGGTGACCCGCTCCACCACCCCCACGGCGGCGGACTGGGCCAGCACGTCCATGTGGTTGACGATGGCGGTGATGATCAGGAAGGACAGGGTGACCAGCACGTTCTGCACCGCCACCGGCAGACCCAGCCGCAGCAGCTTGGACGCCTTCTCCCCCTGGGGGCGGAAGGAGGGCAGCTTGAAGTCAAAGGGGAAGTCCCGGTGCCGCAGCACCGCCAGGGCCAGAAGGAGGCTCACCCCCTGGGCGGCCACGGTGGCGACGGCGGCCCCGGCGGCCCCCAGGCCGAACACCCCCACCAGCAGCAGATCCCCCACGATGTTGATGACGCAGGCCACCAGCACAAAGTACATGGGCCGCCGGGAGTCCCCCAGTCCCCGGAGCACGGCGCTGACCATGTTGTACCCGGTGATGAACACCAGGCCGCAGGCGCAGATGAACAGGTACTGCCGGGCGGGGGCCACCGCCTCCGCCGGCACCTGCATCAGGGCCACGATGGCGTTGGTGGACAGGGCGAACACCAGGGCCAGGGCCACGGCGATGGCGGCGAAGAGGGTGAACAGGGTGCCGATGGACCGGCTCACGTCCCCCCTCCGCCCGGCGCCCAGGTACTGGCCCACCAGCACCGTGCCGCCGGTGGACAGGCCGATGATGAAGTTGGTCACCGCCTGCATCACCTGGCTGCCGGTGGACACGGCGGTGATGCCCGCCTGGTCGTCAAACTGGCCCACCACGATGAGATCCACCGCGCCGTAGAGAAACTGCAGCAGCGAGGCCCCCAGGAAGGGCAGGGCGAAGCGGATCAGGGCCCCCTTCACGTCCCCCTGGGTCAGGGAGGTCTGGGACATGGGATGATTCCTCCTTTTTTCCTTCGTACCCGGACAGTATAGCACCCCCCGGAGGGAAAGGCAACCTTTGACGGGAGGGGCCGCGGGTGCTATACTGGGTATAATTTCTCAGGAAAGGCAGCGGTTGCTTTGCGTGTATCTGTCTCCCATCCGGAGTGGATGGACATCACCGGCCCGGATGGGGCCGTCACCCACGGGGCCGACCAGGACTGGTTCCCCGACCCGTGGCAGCAGCGGGCGGGCTGCGGCCCCACCGCCGCCGCCCTGATCTTCGCCTACCTGTCCCGGCAGCGGCCGGAGTGGGCCCCCCTCTACCCCGAGGGGGTCATGGAGCGGGCGGCCTTCACCGCCCACATGGTGCGGGTGTGGGACTACGTCACCCCCCGGTTCCACGGCCTCAACCAGCCGGAGCTGATGGTGGAGGGCATGGCGGCCTATGCCGCCAGCCGGGGCGTCCCCCTCTCCCCCGCCCTGCTGGCCTTCCCCGGGGCCAGAACCAAGCGGCCCCCCTGGGAGGACGTGGAGGACTTCGTCCGCCGGAGCCTGGCGCGGGACTGCCCCGTGGCCTTCCTCAACCTCCACAACGGCAGGGTGAAGGAGCTGGACTGGTGGCACTGGGTCAGCATCACCGCCCTGGAGGACGGCCGGGCCGAGATTCTGGACAGCGGAAGGCGCCTCACCATCGACTTTCATCTGTGGTATGAGACCACCCGCCGGCGGGGCGGCTTCGTCTCCGCCCTGGGGGAGCGCCCATGAAGTGGCTGCTTATCTGGGTGCTGGCCCTCAGCATGCTGGACTTTGTCCTCATGGGTGTGGACAAGCGGCGGGCCAGGCAGAACCGCCGCCGCGTCCCGGAAAAGACCTTTTTCCTGGCGGCCCTGCTGGGGGGCTCCCCCGGGGCCATCGCGGGCATGTGGCTCTTCCGCCACAAGACCCGCCACTGGTACTTCCAATACGGCCTGCCCGCCATCCTTATCGCCCAGCTGGCCCTGGGCCTCTGGCTGGCCCGGCTGCTGTGAGAGTTTCCACATCCGGAGGTGAGACCGTGGAAAATACCCCCCTGTACGACGCCCTGCGGGCCTTTGCCGCCGCCCGCCCCCTGCGCATGCACATGCCCGGCCACAAGGGCCGCCCCCTCCCCGCCCCCGAGCTGGCGGGCCTGTCCGCCCTGGACTTCACCGAGCTGCCCCCCACCGGCGACCTCTTCTCCGGCGGGGACGCCATCGAGGCGGCCGAGGCGCTGTGGGCCAAGGTTTTTCACATGGCCCACTGCCTCTTCCTCACCGGCGGCGCCACCCAGGGGGTGCAGGCCGCCCTGGCCCTGGCCTGCCGGCCGGGGGACGCGGTGCTGCTGGATCGGGGGAGCCACCGCTCCGCCTATAACGCCCTGGCCCTGCTGGATCTCCGCCCCGTGTATCTGGAGCGGCCCTGGCTGGCGGAGGCGGGAGTCACCGGGCCGGTCTCGCCCCAATCGGTGGAGCAGGCCCTGAAAACCCGCCCGGATATCAAGACGGTCTGTATTACCTCACCCACATATTACGGTGTGTTGTCAGATCTGCCCGCCCTGGCGGCGGTGTGCCGCGCCCACGGGGCCGTCCTGGTGGCGGACGGGGCCCACGGGGCCCACCTGCCCTTCCTGGGCAATTTTGACCTGGCCGCCGCCGATCTGGCGGTGGTGTCCGCCCACAAGACCCTCCCCGCCCCGGGGCAGAGCGCCCTGCTGCTGGCGGGGGGATCCAGAACGGCGGGGGCAAGCCCCCGCCCTACCGCAGATGCGCTGGCCTCCCGCCGCTTCACCCAGGCGGAGCTGCGGTGGGCCGCCTCCCTCACCGGCTCCTCCAGCCCGTCCTATGTGCTCATGGCCGCCCTGGACGTGTGCCGGGCTTATATGGAGGCGGAGGGGGCGGCGGCCTACCGGGAGACGGCGGAGGCGGTGGCCGCCCTGCGGCGTCACTACCCGTCCCTGACGGAGGGGGACGCCCCTCTCGACCCGGCCCGGTTCGTCCTGCGCTGCTCCGGCGGCTTCGCCGCCCAGGAGCGGATGGAGGCGCTGGGGGTGTGGCCCGAGATGGCGGACGCCGGCCACGTGGTGTTCATCCCCACCTGCGCCGACGGCCCGGAGCAGTTCGCCCGGCTCCGCGCCGCCCTGGACTCCCTGCCCCCTGGGGAGTGCCCCCCCTTCCCGCCGCCGCCCCCCCTGCCGGAGGCCGTCCTCACCCCCCGGCAGGCCCTCTTCTCCCCCCGGGTGCACCTCCCCCTGGCCCGGGCGGAGGGGCGGGTGTGCGCCCAGCAGATCGCCCCCTATCCGCCGGGGGTGCCGGTGGTGGCCCCGGGGGAGCGAATTTGCAAAAAAAGTATCGCATATTTGGATGAAATAGGTTATAATACTCGGGAGGACATTGCGGTCGTACCGCAGTCTGTGTGTGTTTCATAGGATTGGTTCAGAGCACCTTTTCTATAGGAGGGAGAAATCATGAAGCTGATTCTTGCCATCATCAACCACGATGACGCCAACACCGTCACCCAGTCCCTGACCAAGAAGGGCTTTTCGTCCACCAAGCTGGCCACCACCGGCGGCTTCCTGATGGCGGGCAACGTGACCATCCTCATCGGCGTGGATGAGGAGAAGGTGCAGACCGTCATCGACATCATCCGGGAGCACTCCCACAGCCGCAAGCAGATGATCCCCACCGCCAGCGAGATGAGCTACGGCTACTACCCCTCCATGCCCGTGGAGGTGGTGGTGGGCGGCGCCACCATCTTCGTGGTGGATATTGAGCGGTTTGAGCGGGTGTAAGGCCCCATGAACCTGACGCGCCTGGCGGGCAACGGCCCCCTGAAGCGGCAGCTGGAGCTGGAGACCGCCCGGCGGGGCCTGTCCCACGCGTACATCCTCAGCGGCCCGGCGGGCTCCGGCAAGCGGACGCTGGCCGGGCTGCTTGCCGCCGCCTTGGTGTGCACCGGCGGGGGGGAGCGCCCCTGCCTGTCCTGCCCCGGCTGCCGCAAGGCCCTGGCGGGCATCCACCCGGACATCGTCCGGGCGGGGGACGACGGGAAGGACATCTCCGTGGCCCAGGTGCGCCAGCTCCGGGCCGACGCCTACATCCGGCCCAATGAGGCCGACCGGAAGATCTACATCCTGGAAAATGCCCAGACCATGAACCCCAGCGCCCAGAACGCCATGCTCAAGCTGCTGGAGGAGGGGCCGGCCTACGCGGCCTTCCTCCTGCTCACCGACAACGCCGCCGCCCTGCTGCCCACGGTGCGCTCCCGGTGCGAGCTGCTCCCCCTCTCCCCCGTCACCGAGGCGGAGGCGGAGGAATGGCTGGCCGGCCGCTTCCCCAACCGTTCCCCGGAGGAGCGGCGGCAGGCCGCCCGGCGGTGCGAGGGCCTGCTGGGCCGGGCGGTATCCCTGCTGGAGGGGCAGGCCGGCGGGGAGGACAAGGCCCTCTCCGCCGCGCTGGAGCTGGTGAGGCGTCTGGCCGCCCGGGACGAGCTGGCCCTGGCCGAGCACTGCGTCACCCTGGAGAAATGGGATCGGGACGGCCTGCGGCAGGTGCTGGACGAGACCGTCCTGCTGCTGCGGGACGCCCTGCTCTGCGCCGCCGGCGCCCCCTGCGAGGCCGATCCCGCCCGGCGGGAGGCGGCCCGGAACGCCGCCGCGGCCCTGTCCCCCAGGGCCCTCAGCCGGGCGGTGTCCGCGGCGGAGCGCCTGCGGGACGCCCTCACCTACAACGTCGGCGCCGGCCACCTGGCCGGCTGGCTGGCCGCGGCGCTGAGCGGCTGACCGGCCCCTGTACGGGAATTTTCCATTTTTGTCTGTAGGGGCGCACCTGTGTGTGCGCCCGGCCCGTCCCTGCGCCGGTCCACGGAACGGGCCGATGCCCCACCTTTCCATAGAATCGGAGGAAACCTATGACCGAGATCATCGGCGTCCGCTTCAAGAGCGGAGGCAAGCAATACTATTTCGACCCCCAGGGCCAGACGGTGGAGCCGGGCCAGGGGGTGATTATTGAGACCTCCCGGGGCCTGGAGTACGGCGAGTGTGCCCAGGGCAACACCATGGTGGAGGACGAGGCGGTGGTGCCCCCCCTGCGCCCCCTGATCCGCCTGGCCACCGACAGGGATCTGGAGACGGTGGAGAAGAACCGGGAGAAGGAGAAGAAGGCCTTCGCCATCTGCCAGGAGAAGATCGCCGCCCACGGGCTGGAGATGAAGCTGGTGGAGGTGGAGTACAGCTTTGAGGGCAACAAGATCCTCTTCTTCTTCACCGCCGAGGGCCGGGTGGACTTCCGGGCCCTGGTGAAGGACCTGGCCAGCGCCATTCACGCCCGCATCGAGCTGCGCCAGATCGGCGTCCGGGACGAGGCCAAGATGCTGGGCGGCCTGGGCATCTGCGGGCGGCCCTTCTGCTGCTCCCAGTTCCTGGACGAGTTCCAGCCCGTGTCCATCAAGATGGCCAAGACCCAGAACCTGTCCCTGAACCCCACCAAGATCTCCGGCACCTGCGGGCGGCTCATGTGCTGCCTGAAGTACGAGCAGGAGGCCTATGAGGACGCGGTGCACCGCATGCCCAAGAACGAGTCCTTTGTGGAGACCCCCGAGGGGGTGGGCACCGTCACCCAGGTGAACCTGCTGAAGGAGACGGTGAAAGTCCGCCTGGAGGAGCAGCCGGAGAGCCCCAAGTGCTTCCACAACTGCGAGATCTGCGTGGTGCGCAACGGCAAGGGCAAGATTCCCGAGGGGTACGTGCCCCCGCCGCCGGAGGAGCTTGCCAAGCTGCGCAAGGTCACCCCGGTGGAGGAGCCCCGCCATCTGGCGGGCAGCCTGGAAGCGGCCCTGAGCCACCTGGGCGTGGACGCCCAGCCCCAGCCGGAGGAGAAGCCGGAGGGGAGCTCCCGCCGCTCCCGCCGCCGGGGCCGCGGCGGCTCCAGGGCCGCCGCCCAGTCCGGCGGGGGGCAGGCCGCCCCCCAGCGGGAGGACAAGCCCGCCCAGCAGCCCCCCAGGCAGCGTCCCCCCAGGCAGGCGGAGGCCCCCAGGCCGGAGGGCGAGGGCCAGAGCGCCGGGGAGAAGTCCGGGGAGAAGAAGCGCCCCCACCGCCGCCGCTGGCGGGGCCGCCCCCGGGGCGGCGACAAGGGCCCAAAGCCGGAAAACTGACGAAAAAACGGGCGGCCCCGGCGGCCGCCCGTTTTTTGGAAAGGATGCGTCGCTATGACGGAATATGAGAAGATGCTGGCCGGGGTGTGGTATTACCCCGGTGATGAGGAGCTGGCCGCCCTCCGCCGCCGGGCGGCGGAGGTGTGCTGTGCCGCCAACCACCTGCCGCCGGGGCGGGAGGAGGAGCGGATGGAGCTGCTGCGCCCCCTCTTCGGCAAAACCGGGGCGGAGTTCACCATCACCCCGGATTTCCACTGCGACTACGGCGGCAACATCACCCTGGGGGAGGGCTTTTACGCCAACTACAACCTGGTGATCCTGGACTGCGCGCCGGTAACCTTCGGGGACAACGTGCTGGTGGGGCCCGGCTGCGGGTTCTACACCGCCATCCACCCCCTGGACGCCGCCCACCGGGCCACCGGGGAGGAGAAGGCCGCCCCCATCACCGTGGGCAGCGACGTGTGGTTCGGCGGGAACGTCACCGTCCTGCCCGGGGTCACCATCGGCGACGGGGCGGTGATCGGCGCGGGCAGCGTGGTCACCCGCGACATCCCGCCGGGCGTGGTGGCGGCGGGCAACCCCTGCCGGGTGCTCCGCCCCGTGGATCAGGAGCAGGCCCCTTGACAGGGCGGGGAATTGATGGTATCATTCCCCTTGTCAAATTCATAGATTTGCCGCCGGGTAAATAGAAGCGCAGGCGTTTGTACCGATAGGCCTTTTTGCAGGTACAGACCAACCACGCTTCTTTTTTTTGCGGCAAATGGAGAGGAGTTTTTTGTTATGGCATGGCTGTTCCTGCTGGTGGCCGGCGCGCTGGAGGTGTTCTGGTCTACCTGCCTGAAGTTCTCCCAGGGGCTGACGGTGCCCAAGTTCACCGTCTGCACCATCGTGGGCATGGTGCTCAGCTTCGTCTTCCTGTCCCAGGCCACCAAGGTGCTCCCCCTGGGCACCTCCTACGCCATCTGGACAGGCATCGGCGCCCTGGGCGCGGTGGTGGTGGGCGTGGTGATCTTCCACGAGTCCCTCACCCCCGCCCGGCTGCTGTTCGCCGCCCTCCTGCTGGTGGGCATCATCGGCCTGAAGGCCACCTCGGGGCACTGAGGAGGAGATGTCCGTGACTCTGGCTATGCCCTGCGGGCCATCCAATATCTCCAGCGGGATGCCCTGGTCACCACAGAGCAGGTGGAGGCCGCAGAATAAAAGCAGAAAGACGCGCGCCTGGTACAACACCCGGCGCGCGTCTTGTATTATTTCTCTCCGGCCTGGAGCAGCTCGGTGGCCTGCTTGCCGGAGAGATGCTCCACCGTCATCTCCAGCATGCACAGGGGGGCCCACTCGCTGTCGATGTAGCGGTTCCGGTGTTCCGGCGTGTCGCCGGGGTGGTACTTGAGGGCCAGCCGCTCCACGGCGGCGCGCCTCTCCCCGTCGTCCCCGATCACCCGGATGCGGCCGAAGGCGATCACGCTGCGGAAATAGGTGGTGTACTCCTCCGGCACCACCCGATCCTGGTCGATGACGCAGAAGGAGGCCTTGTCGCACCGGGCGACGGCGTCGAGCTTGTGGCCCGCCTTGGCGCAGTGGAAGAGCAGCTTCCCGTCCTCATACAGATAGCTCAGGGGCACCGCGTAGGGATAGCCGTCGTCGCCGGCCAGGGCCAGCACGCCGGAGGTGCCCCGGCTCAGCACCGCCTCGCAGTCGGCCCGAGACAGGGCCTGCCTCTTTCTTCTCAGCTCGCGGAACATCAGCGCTCCTCCTCCCGTTTCAGAATGGCCCGGGTAAAGCTCCGGGCGCCCTCCAGATCCCCCGGATCCGGGTGGGTTTTGGCGTGGTCGTAGGCCGCCAGCATGTTCTCCAGACGCTTGTCTTCTGGGTGCTCCGCCAGCTGGGCCTCATACCGCTCCCGTACCGCCGGTGGCATCTTCCCCGGGCAGAACCAGGCGTCCACCACCCGGCTGTCCGCCGGCAGCTCCGCCTTGAACCGGTCTCCCAGGGAGGCGAAATAGCTCTCCGACAGGCCGAAGCCCGCCGTGCCGAACAGGACGACGTTCTTGCCGTGGAGGGTGTGGAGAAACGCCCGCATCTCCGGCGCGCAGGTTCCCCTGTCCGTCCAGGAGCCGGCAAACACCAGCTCCGCCTCCCCCACGTCCGCCGGCGGCGGGCCGAAGGCCACGATCTCGTGGCCCGAGCACCCCTCCCGGACTGCCAGGGCCACCTGGGCGGTGTTCCCCGTCTGACTGGCAAATATGATGGCTACTTTCATGGACGAACCTCCTTTTCTCACTGCTTGAACCTGCGGCTCTCCGCCACCGCCAGCTCATCGCAGCGGTTGTTGTTGGGATTGTCAGCGTGGCCCTTGACCCAGTGGAGGCGGACGGTGTGCTTCTCGCACAGCTCCAGCAGCCTCTCCCACAGATCCGGGTTGAGGGCCGGCTTCTTGTCCGCCTTGACCCAGCCCCGGGCCTTCCAGCCCTTGGCCCAACCCTTCTGCAGGGCGTCGATGACGTATTTGGAGTCGGAGTAGAGCTCCACGATGCAGGGCTCCTTCAGCGCCTCCAGCGCCGTGATCACCCCGGTGAGCTCCATCCGGTTGTTGGTGGTGTGGGCCTCCCCGCCGGAGAGCTCCTTACGGAACTCCCCGTACTGGAGGATGGCACCCCACCCCCCGGGGCCCGGATTGCCCGAGCAGGCCCCGTCGGTGTAAATGGTGACTGTTTTCATGTTTTGGTTCCTTTATCCAGTATCCGCACGCCGCGGTGGTTCGTCAGGTGCGTCCCTGTGGATGGCGCGCCGAGTCGTCGCGCCCCACGGACAGCCACTGCGGCTACCCAAGTATTTCAGAGGCATGGCACCGACGGCGGCCCGGCGGGCCAGGCCGGTACAGCACAGCGGTCATCAGGGCCTGCGGGGTAATCCCGATGCGTGCCACCCAAGGCGCGGCAGCGCCTGTGACACGACTGCCAATAGAGCGGGCGGCAATGCCAGCCCGGTCTTTGCCCTGTCCGTACAGCCCACCGCCGCCATGAGCCCCCGTTTGGGGGGCTGGGGGTGAAACCCCCGCCCCTTCTTTTCCCCCATTTCTTCGGGAAGAAATGGGGGCACCCGCCGCGTCGGAGGCGCCGGGGGCGCTTCCGATAAAAATCCAGCGAAGCCACCTTCAAAAAAGCGGCGCGCCCCGCGAGGGGCCCCCTGGCAGGTGGACGGCGCGCCGAGTCGTCGCGCCCCACGGGGCAGGCGGTTGCAGGGGCAAGCGGGCGGATGATATCCGCCCCTACGGCGTGTCCGCGCCGGACGGGACTGCTTTTTACAGCTCCTTGAGGATCTCCTGCCGCTTGCGCTCGTACTCCTCCGGGGTGATGAGCTTCTGCTCATAGAGGGCGCGGAGGGTCTCCAGACGCTGCTGCACGTCCTCGGGTTTTCCACACTCCTCGTCCTCGATTTGGATTTCCGGGCCGGTATACTTCTTGCCGAAGGCCTGGTAGAAGCTGGCGATGGTGATGCCGGCGGCCAGGAGCGTCCACAGCACGCCGAAGGGGCCGAATACGGGGATGGCCACAAACAGGCCGATGCCTACGAAGATGATCCCCGCCACGCCGCCGAAGACGGAGCCGGCCTTGCTGGGCCGGTAGGTGACGCGCTTTCTGCCCATTGCTTACTCCTCCCCGGCGGGGGCGTCCCCGGCGCTCTGGGCGTCGGCGGGCTCCTCCTCGTCCTCCTCGTGGTCGGTGCGGGCGAAGGAGATCACCTTGACCCCCTCCTCCAGGTTCATGATCTTCACGCCCTGGGCGGCGCGGCTGTAGGTGGAGATGCCGGCGGCGGCCATGCGGATGATCACGCCGGCGTCGTTGATGACCAGGATGTCGTCGGCGTCGCTGACCACCTTGACCCCCACCACGGGGCCGGTCTTTTCCGTGACGTTATAGCCCTTCAGGCCGAAGCCGCCCCGCTTCTGGGGCCCGTCGGCGCGGATATACTCGTCCATCTCGGTGCGCTTGCCGTAGCCGTGCTCGGTGATCATCAGCACCTGGTGATCCCGCTTGGCCCGGGCGGCGCCCACCACCCAGTCGCCCTCCCGCAGCTTGATGCCGCGCACGCCGCAGGCGTCCCGGCCCATGCAGCGCACGTCGTCCTCGTGGAAGCAGATGGTCATGCCGTCGTGGGTGGCGATGAGGATGGCCTGATTGCCGTCGGTCTCCCGCACGCAGATGAGCTCGTCCCCATCCTCCAGGGTGATGCAGCGGATGCCCGCCTTGCGGGCGGTGTGGATGGAGGAGAGCTGGATGCGCTTGACGGTGCCGCTGCGGGTGACCATCACCAGGTAGCGATCCTCGGGGAAGTCCCGCAGGTGGATCATGGCGGTGACCTTCTCGTCGGACTCGATGGGCAGGATGTTCACCAGGTTGGTGCCCTTGGCGGTGCGGCCGGCCTCGGGGATCTGGTAGCCCTTCTTCCGGTGAACCCGGCCCTTGTTGGTGAAGAAGAGGATAAAGTCGTGGGTGGAGGCGGTGAACACCGTGTCCACGTAGTCCTCCTCCTTGGTGGCCATGGCGGTGATGCCCTTGCCGCCCCGGCGCTGGGCCTTGTAGGAGGACGCGGCGGTGCGCTTGATATAGCCGCCGGCGGTGAGGGTGAAGACGCACTCCTCCTCCTCGATGAGATCCTCGATGTCGATCTCGTCCTCCACGTCCTGGATCTCGGTGACGCGCTCGTCGCCGTACTTGTCCCGGATGGCGGTGAGCTCCTCCTTGAGGACGCCGCGGATCTTCTCCTCACTGGCGAGCAGCTCGTTGAAGTAGGCGATGCGCGCCTCCAGCTCCCTGTACTCGTTCTCCAGCTTCTCCTTCTCCAGGCCCTGGAGCCGCTTGAGCTGCATGTCCAGGATGGCCTGGGCCTGCACCTCGTCCAGGCCGAAGCGGGCGCACAGCCGCTCCCTGGCGTCGTCGTAGCTCTCCCGGATGGTCTGGATCACCGCGTCGATGTTCTCCTCGGCGATCAGCAGGCCCTCCAGCAGGTGGGCCCGCTCCTGGGCCTTTTTCAGGTCAAATCGGGTGCGGCGGACGATGATCTCCTCCTGGAAGGCGATATACTCGTCCAGGATGTGCCGCAGGGAGAGGATCTTGGGCTGGGACTGGTTCTGCACCAGGGCCAGCATGTTGATGGCGAAGGTGGTCTGCAGCTGGGTCTGGGCAAAGAGCCGGTTGAGCACCACCTGGGGGTTGGCGTCCCGCTTGAGCTCGATGACCACCCGCATGCCGTTGCGGTCGGACTCGTCCCGGATGTCGGAGATGCCCTCCAGCCGCTTGTCCTCCACCTGGTCGGCCATGTTCTTGATGAGCATGCGCTTGTTGACCTGGTAGGGAATCTCGGTGACGATGATGCGGGTGCGGTTGTTGCCGAACTCCTCAAACTCGGTGCGGGCCCGGACGCAGATGCGCCCCCGGCCGGTGGCGTAGGCCGCCCGGATGCCGGAGCGGCCCATGATGATGCCCTTTGTGGGGAAGTCTGGGCCCTTCACGTGCTCCATCAGGTCGGACAGCTCCGCCTCCGGGTTGTCCAGCACGCAGATGGCCGCGTCCACCACCTCCCGCAGGTTGTGGGGGGGAATGTTGGTAGCCATGCCCACGGCGATGCCGCTGGAGCCGTTGACCAGCAGGTTGGGGAACCGGCTGGGGAGCACCCGGGGCTCCTTCCGGCTCTCGTCAAAGTTGGGATCCCAGTCCACCGTGTCCTTCTCGATGTCCCGGAGCATCTCGTCGGAGATGCGGGACATGCGGGCCTCGGTGTAACGGTAGGCGGCCGGGGGATCGCCGTCGATGGAGCCGAAGTTGCCGTGTCCGTCCACCAGGGGGTAGCGCATGGAGAAGTCCTGGGCCAGGCGCACCAGGGCGTCGTACACCGACGCGTCGCCATGGGGGTGGTAGCGGCCCAGCACGTCGCCCACGCAGGTGGCCGACTTCTTGAAGGGCTTGTCGGCGGTCAGGTTGTCCTCGTACATGGCGTAGAGGATGCGCCGGTGGACGGGCTTCAGGCCGTCCCGCACGTCGGGCAGGGCGCGCCCTACAATGACGCTCATGGCGTACTCAATGTAGGACTGCTCCATCTCGTGCACCAGGTAGGAGGTCTCGATCTTCTGGTCCGGGAAGCGGATCTCCTCCGGGTCGTACTGCGGTTTTTTACTCATGTATGGTTATCCTCCTTCAGAGGCGTTTTCATGGTAGGGGCGCACCTGTGTGTGCGCCCGGATTTCCGGGACGGGCCGACACGCAGGTCGGCCCCTGCGGGTTTCAGAATGCCGGCCCGCATTTTCCCGCTCCTTAATAGTCCAGGTTCACCGCGTACTTTGCGTTTTTCTCGATGAACTCCTTGCGGGGCTCCACCTTCTCGCCCATGAGGATGGTGAAGGTCTCGTCGGCGGCCACGGCGTCGTCCAGCTCGATGCGCTTGAGGGTGCGCCGCTCGGGATCCATGGTGGTCTCCCACAGCTCGTGGGGGTTCATCTCGCCCAGGCCCTTGAAGCGGGAGATGTCCACCTTGGCGTTGGGGTTGTCCCCCCGCAGCTCAGCGGAGATGGCGTCCCGCTCCTCCTCGGAGAAGGCCAGGCGGGTGGTCTTGCCCCGGCTCAGCTTGAACAGGGGGGGCACGGCGGCGTAGACGTAGCCGTGCTCGATCAGGGGCCGCATGAAGCGGAAGAAGAAGGTGAGCAGCAGCGTGCGGATGTGGGAGCCGTCCACATCGGCATCGGCCATGATGATCACCTTGTGGTAGCGCAGCTTGGACAGGTCGAACTCGTCCCCGATGCCGGCGCCCAGGGCGGTGATCACGGGCTGCAGCTTGTCGTTGCCGTAGACCTTGTCGGCCCGGGCCTTCTCCACGTTGAGCATCTTGCCCCACAGGGGGAGGATGGCCTGGAACCGGGAGTCCCGGCCCTGGGTGGCGGAGCCGCCGGCGGAGTCGCCCTCGACGATATACAGCTCGGTGAGCTCCGGGTTGACCTCGTTGCAGTCCCGCAGCTTGTCGGGCATGGCGGCGCCGCCCAGGGCGGTCTTTCGGCGCACCGACTCCCGGGCCTTTCTGGCGGCCTCCCGGGCCCGGTTTGCCATGAGGGCCTTCTCCAGGATGGCCTTGCCCACTGCCGGGTTCTCCTCCAGGTACTCGGAGAGCTTCTCGGTGACGATGTTGTTCACCAGGGTGCGGATTTCACTGTTGCCCAGCTTGGCCTTGGTCTGGCCCTCGAACTGGGCCTCAGTGAGCTTGACGGAGATGACGCAGGCGATGCCCTCCCGGCAGTCCTCGCCGGACACCTTCTCATCGTCCTTGAGGAGCTTCATCTTCTTGCCATAGGCATTGAGCACAGTGGTCAGGGCCCGCTTGAAGCCCTCCTCGTGCATGCCGCCCTCGGGGGTGTGGACGTTATTGGCGAAGGACACGATGGTCTCGTTGTAGCCGTCGTTGTACTGGAAGGCCACCTCCGCCATGGAGTCCTCCTTCTGCCCGGACATGTAGATCACGTCCGGGTGGATGGGATCCTTGGAGCGGTTGATAAAGGACACGAACTCCCGGATGCCGCCGGCGTAGTGCATGGTGTCCTCCTGCTCCCGGCCGGGGCGGGCGTCGATGGTGTGGATGCGCAGGCCGGCGTTGAGGAAGGCCTCCTCCCGCATACGGGTGTGGATGGTGTCGTAGCTGTACTCGGTGACCTCGAACATCTCGGGGTCGGGCTTGAAGGTGACCTCGGTGCCGTGGCGGTCGGTGTCCCCCACCACCTGCATGGGCTGGGTCACCTTGCCCCGGGAGAACTTCATCTCATAGATCTTCCCGTCCTTGTGCACCCGCACCGTCAGCCACTCGGAGAGGGCGTTGACCACGCTGGCGCCCACGCCGTGGAGGCCGCCGGACACCTTGTAGCCGCCGCCGCCGAACTTGCCGCCGGCGTGGAGGATGGTGAACACCACCTCCAGGGCGGGCAGGCCGGTCTGGGGCTGGATGTCCACGGGGATGCCGCGGCCGTTGTCCACCACGGTGATCACGTCCCCGTCGCCGATGGTGACGGTGATCTCGTCGCAGTAGCCCGCCAGGGCCTCGTCGATGGAGTTGTCCACAATCTCATACACCAGGTGGTGCAGGCCGCTCTCCGACGTGGAGCCGATATACATGCCCGGGCGCTTGCGGACGGCCTCCAGGCCCTCCAGCACCTGAATCTCGGAGCCGCCGTACTCGTGCTCCACCTGGGTGGGGTTGTGCTCAAATGTCTCTGCCATGGAAAAACCTCCAATTGGGAATATGGCCGGGCAGCCAAGGGCCGCCCCCGCGAAGGGCCCGCGGGAGCCGCCTTTGGCGGCCCGAATCTGTTCTCACTTATTCAAAGCTGTTGCTCTCCGCCCGCCGCAGCAGGGTGGCCGGGGAGAGCTGGGACAGGTAGATCCGCTCCTCTCCCCCCCGGTGGCGGCACAGGACAAAGGACTTGGGCAGGTCGCCGCTGGCGTTCACCACCCGGCCGGCCCGCTCCGCCCCCTCCAGAAAGGCGCGGGTGACGCGGGAGGAGCTGGTGTTGTCCAGATCAAACACCCCCAGCACGTCCCGGTAGGGCACCACCACCCCCTGGCCCAGGTGCAGGTACATCAGCCTCCCCTCCTGTCCTTGACCACCCGGGGGCTCCACAGCCGCTTCCACAGCCGCCAGCCCAGCAGGGTGCCCAGCAGCGCAAAGGCCGCCGGCACGCCGGGGACAAACAGCAGCTGTGTCACCGGGGAGACATCAGACTCCCACACGCTCAGCCGCCCCGCCGTCACCAGCGCCGTGATGGCCGCCACCGCCAGCGGCGGCAGCACCTTCCACCACTTCCGCCTGGTGAAGCGGCACACCAGATACTCCGGGATCAGCCCCGCCAGCAGCGGCAGGACGCAGAAAATGGCAATGTAGATGGGCATAGGGTTCTCCTTTTTTTGCTCGGGTGGTTGAGTTCTCACCAATCTGGGACGGATCTCCCGGCGCGGTATGTCAATTGCCATACTCGTAGGGGCGGATATCATCCGCCCGTATCCGTTACCGGGTGCCCCCGGGGGACGGGCCTGCCCGGCCGGGGCGCCGCTTTTGATGTCAAAAGCGGCGGGAAAACCACCAGGGCCTGCGGGCCCTGGACCCGGAGCCCATGGCGGCGGTGGGCTGTACGGACAGGGTAAAGACCGGGCAGGCATTGCCGCCCGTCCTATTGGCAGTTACGTCACAGGCGCTGCCGCGCCCCGGTCAGCACGCATCGGGATTACCCCGCAAGCCCTGAAAGCTGCTGCGCTGTACCGGCCTGGCCCGCCGGGCCGCCGTCGGTGCCATGCATCCGAAAAACTTTGGCGGGTATGGTAGTTATCCGTAGGGGCGACCTGTGGTCGCCCGCCGCGCAGGCGTCTGCCGGGAGGCTGCGGCCTACGCAAAACCAACGTGTATCCCGCACCAATCAGGAAACCAGCTGTCCGTCCCGGATGCGGAAGGTCTTCCCCTCCCCCAGGCGGTCCAGCCCCACGTCCTCACAGCAGGTGATGAACACCTGCCCGCCGGTGATGCGCCGGAGGACGAACTCCTGCCGCCGCTGGTCCAGCTCGGAGAGCACGTCGTCCAGCAGGAGGACGGGCCACTCCCCGGTCTCGTGGAAAAAGATCTCCCGGCTGGCCAGCTTGAGGGACAAGGCGGCGGTGCGGGTCTGGCCCTGGGAGGCGAAGGCCTTGGCGCTCACCCCGTCCAGCTCCACGGTGAGATCGTCCTTGTGGGGGCCGGACAGGCACTGCCGGGCCTCCAGCTCGGCCTTGCGGTGGCTCTCCTGGTGGGCGAGCAGCTGGGCGAGGATCTGCCTGGGGCTCCCCTCCGGATCGGTGACGGTGGACACCGTCTCATACCGGAGATCCAGCCGCTCCCGCCCGCCGGAGAAGTCCCGGTGGATGGGGGGCGTCACCTCCCGCAGGCGCTTGACGAAGTGGGCCCGGTAGTGGATGAGCAGGGCGCCGGTCTGGGCCATGCGCAGGTTGAACTCGTCCAGGGTGTCCAGCAGGGAGGGGTGCTCCTCCCAGTCCCGGAGTATGCGGGTCTTGTGCTCATAGAGCCGCCGGTACTCCGCCAGGGCCTCGGCATACTTGGGCCGCAGCTGGCAGATGCAGGTGTCCAGGAACCGCCGGCGGGTGGCCGCCCCCTCCCGGATGAGGTACAGATCCTCCGGGCAGAAGAGCACGGTGTTGAGCACCCCGGATAGCTCCCCGGCGGACTTGAGCCGCACCCCGTTGGAGAAGAGCTGCCGCCGCACCCCCCGGCCCAGCCGGGCCTCCAGGGTGAAGTCCCGCCCCCGGGCGGACACCTCCCCCTTCACAAAGGCGTGATCCACCCCAAACTGGATGAGCTCCTTGTCGTACCGGGCCCGGTGGGAGGAGGCGGTGGACAGGTAGGCGATGGCCTCCAGCAGGTTGGTCTTGCCCTGGGCGTTCTCCCCGCAGATCACGTTGACCCCCGGGGCAAACCGGGCCTCCAGATGGAGGTAGTTGCGGAAAAAGTCCAGGGTGAGGGCGCGGACGATCATACCAGCGTGAGCTCCACCCCGTCCAGCGACACCCGGTCGCCGGGCCGGAGCTTGCGCCCCCGCTGGGTGCAGACCTCCCCGTTGACGGCCACCTCCCCGGCCTGGATGCGCTCCTTGGCCTCCCCGCCGGTGGAGGTGAGGCCCTCAAATTTCAGGAGCCCCTCCAATTTGATGAAATCCGTGTGAATGTGAACCTCTCGCGTCTCCATAACGACAACCTTTTCTACAAAACTAAAATGGGTAGGGGCCGACCTGTGTGTCGGCCCGCTCCAAAATGAGGCGGCGGGCGCACACACAGGTGCGCCCCTACGAAGGGACGTTTTTCTCAGGAGTTCTCGTTTCCAGCAAGTTCCTCTAAAATCCCATACACCTCCGGCAGGGCCCGCTTCAGGGCCACGGGGCGGCCCTTGGCCCGGTCGTAGAAGAAGTGGCCGGAGGTGCCCTCCGCCTTCAGCTCTCCGGTGGTGGTCTCCACCATGCGGTAGCCCAGCTCCAGCTTGGCGGGGGACAGGTGGTTGATGGTCAGGGTGATGGCCACCTCCTCCCCGAAACGGGTCATGGAGCGGTACTTGCAGGACACGTCGGTGAGGGCGAAGTCGATGCCCGCGTCCACGGCCCTGGAATAGGGGAAGCCGATCTGATCCATGAAGTCGGTGCGGGCCTCCTCCATCCAGGCGATATAGTTGCCGTGCCAGACGATGTTCATGCCGTCGGTCTCATAGAAGTGGGGCCGGCGGAGGTAGGGTTTGATCTCCATGTTATTCCCCCGCCTTCAGCCGCACGGGCAGCACCATGTAGAGGAAGTTCTCCTCCCCCTCGGTGGGCAGGATGACGCAGGGGGACACGCCGGTGGTCAGCTCCAGCCGCACCCTGTCCGCCGGGGCGGCCTTGAGGGCGTCCATCAGGTACTTGTTGTTGAAGCCGATCTCCAGCCCGCCGCCGTCCCCCTCCAGGGGGCACTCGTCGTAGGCGTCGCCGATGGCGGTCTTGGTGGAGATCTTCAGCAGGTTGTGGTCAAAGGTGCAGCGCAGGGGGCTCTTCAGCTTGTCGCTGATGATCAGGCTCACCCGGTCGATGGAGGCGAGCAGGGCCCGGGTATCCCCCACCACGTGGATGGTGTTGTTGCGGGGGATGGCCTGGCGGTAGGCCAGGAACTCCCCCTCCAGCCGGCGGGACACCAGCATGGTGGAGCCAACCTTGAACATGACGTGGCGGGCGCCCTGGATGATCTGGGCGGGCTCATCCACGTCGGAGCAGATCTTCTCCACCTCGGACAGGGCGGCGCCGGGCACCACGAAGGAGAAGGACTCCGCCCCCTCCTTTTTGTCGATGGCCTCGTGCCGCAGGGCCAGGCGGTAGCCGTCCACCGACACGATGGTGAGCCCCTTGTCGTCCGCCTCAAACAGGGAGCCGGTGTGGATGGGGCGGCTCTCGTTGTCGCTGACGGCGAACAGGGTCTGGCCGATCATGGCGCGCAGCTTGGCCTGGGACAGGGTGATGGTGTTCTGGTACTCCACGGTGGGCAGCTCGGGGAACTCCTCCGGGTCGGTGCCCAGGATGTTGAACTCGCTCATGCCGCAGGTGATGTTGACCATATAGTGGTCGGCGCGGAAGGTGACGATGTCGTCGGGCAGTTTGCGGATGATGTCGCCGAAGAGGCGGGCGCCCAGCACCAGGGTGCCCTCTTCCTGGATGTCGGCGGGCACCACGGTGCGGATGCCGGTCTCCAGGTTGTAGCCGGTGAGGCGCAGCTCATTGCCCGCCTCCAGCAGGATGCCCTCCAGGGCGGGAATGGAGCTCTTTGGAGACACGGCCCTGGAGGTGGTGGAGATGGCGGCCTGCAGCAGGGCCTTTTCACAGGAGAATTTCATGGAAGGGTGACCTCCGTTCGTAGGATGGCGATCTCCCGGGAGAGGAGGGGGATCAGATCGTAATAGTAGACCGTAGGGAAATTTTTTGTGGAAAAAGCCCGGAATACGCTGGGCGGCAGGGCTTTGTCCGTCCACAGGGTATGTGGAGGCGTCCCGCCGCTTTCCACACGGGGGAGGGCGGCGGCCTGTTTGTCCACACAGGGTTGTCCACATTCCCACAAAAAGCCGTGGAAATGTGGACAGCGGCTATTCATACCGGGCGTTGATGTTGGCGTTGATGTCCTTGATGACCTCGGCCACCTCGGGGGACTGCTTGGTCAGCTTCTCGATGCGGTCGATGGAGTGCATGACGGTGGTGTGGTCGCGGCCCTCAAACTCCTTGCCGATCTCCTTCAGGGACAGGTTGGTCATGCGCCGGATCTGGTACATGGCGATCTGCCGGGCCAGGGCGGTGTCCTTGGTGCGGCCCTGCCCCCGGATGGCGTCGGGGTCGATGCCGTAGAACTTGCCCACCTCGTCGATGATGATCTCCGGCGAGGGGAGAAAGTCGGCCTTGTCCTTGAACATGTCCCGCACCGCCCGGGTGACGGTGTCCACGTCCACGCTCTCCCCCATCAGCTCCTGGAAGGCCAGAATCTTGTTGACGGTGCCCTCGATCTGCCGCACGTTGGAGGTGATGTTCTCCGCGATATACTGGAGCACCGGGTCGGGCAGGTTCATGCCCCGGCGGATGGCCTTGTTCTTGATGATGGCAACCCGGGTCTCGTAGTCCGGGGGCTGGATGTCCACGGGCAGGCCCCACTCAAACCGGGTGCGCAGCCGGTCGTCCAGCCGCAGCATCTCCTTGGGGGGGCGGTCGGCGGTGAAGACGATCTGCCGGCCCGCCTCGTACAGGGTGTTGAAGGTGTGGAACATCTCCTCCTGGGTGGACTCACGGCCGGCGATGAACTGCACGTCGTCCATCAGGAACACGTCGGCGGAGCGGTACTTCTCCCGAAACTCCGGATTGCGCCCCTCCCGGATGGCCTGGATGAGCTCGTTGGTGAAGGAGTCGCCCTTGATGTAGACGATGCGGTACTCCGGATGGTTCTGGTGGATCTTGTGGGCGATGGCGTAGAGCAGGTGGGTCTTGCCCAGGCCGGACTCGCCGTAGATGAACAGGGGGTTGTAGGTCTGGGCCGGATGCTCCGCCACCGCCAGGGCCGCCGCGTGGGCGAACTTGTTGGACGAGCCCACCACGAACCGCTCAAAGGTGTACTCCTCCGTGCCGGGGAGGAACAGCTCGTCGGTCTTCTTCTCGCCGAAGTCCTCCAGCTCCCCCTCCCCCAGCACCACCACCTCAAAGTCGGCGGAGAACAGCTCGTGCAGCGCCTTCTGGATGGCGGGCAGGTAGCGGGACACGATGATGTCCCGCTTGAAGTTGGTGGGGGTGTGGAGAATAAACCGGTTGGCCTCCAGAGCCACCGGCACGGCGTCGTCAAACCAGGTGTTGATGGTGGTGGCGGTCATGTCCCCCTCCGTCTCCATCAGAGAGAGCACCTTGGCCCAGATGTCGGCCGGGAAATTCACGAAAAGACCACCTCTTTTGAAAAATATCACAGCACTTTATTATACCAAAAATTCCGCCTCCGCGCAACAGATACTATTATAAAAAAGAAACTCTTTTTGGCTGGGGATATTGTGGGGCGCGGCATCCCTGACGCGCCGCCCGCCTTCCCCAGTGCGCATACCGGGGCGGATGAGGGGTTCCCGGATGCCCGCCCAGCCGCCGCTGTCCGTGGGGCGCGACGACTCGGCGCGCCGTCCGTAGGGGCGGCCTGTGGTCGCCCGTCTGGCGGGGGCTCCCCCGCGGGGCGGGCCTGCCCGGCCTGTCCACAAGATCTGGTATTCCCCGGGGAAGGCCGGCCCAAACGGGGAAAAAAGATTGCAAAAAGGGAGTTGACAGGGCATTTTGGAATAGGCTATAATATCATCTGCATCGTATGGGCATCCATGGTGTAAAGCAGTTTTCTTTGACGACCGCAGCCGCAAGGCTGTTGTGGTGGGCGGCTCTGCCGCCGGATTACAGGACAGGAGGTGTACCGAAATGGTTCGTACCTATCAGCCCAAGAAGCGCCAGCGCTCCAAGGAGCACGGGTTCCGCAAGCGGATGCGCACCGCCAACGGCCGCAAGGTTCTGGCTCGCCGCCGCGCGAAGGGCCGCGCCCGTCTGACCCACTGATGGTCAGAGAAACGGAATAGGGCATTTCAGAGGGGCGGGGGAGCTTTTCCCACCGCCCCTGCGAAGCATACGCAGAAAAAGGGGGCGGGAGACGTGGAGCACACGGTTTCGCTGAAACTCAATCACGTGTTCCGCCGCCTGTACGGCAGGGGCAAGAGCGCGGTGAACCCGTGCCTGGCCCTGTACTGCCGCAGGAACAACCTGGGCTACAGCCGTCTGGGCCTCACCGTGGGGGTGAAGCTGGGCAAGGCGGTGGTGCGCAACCGCACCCGCCGCCGCATCAGGGAGGCCTACCGCCTCCATGAGCACCAGTTCCTCCCCGGCTACGACCTGGTGGTGGTGGCCCGGGTGAAGGCGGGGCACAGCCGCTACCGGGAGATCGAGCGCAGCCTGCTCTCTCTGGCGGACAGGCTGGGCCTGCTGCGAAAAGAGGGAGCGTAAGTGAAGCGCCTGCTTCTGGCCCTCATCAGGGGCTACCGCAAATACATCTCCCCGGCCCGTCCCCCCTGCTGCCGCTTTATCCCCACCTGCTCGGCCTACGCCCTGGAGGCGGTGGAGAAATACGGCGCGTGGAAGGGGGGGCTTCTGGCCCTGCGCCGCCTGCTGAAATGCCACCCGTTTCACCGGCAGAAATCCATCGAGTACGACCCGGTTCCGTGAGGAACCAAGAAGTAGTAAAGTAACTTGGAGGCGCGCAAATGGATATTATCCTATCCCCTTTTGTCTGGCTGCTGGAGTGGTTTAACAGCTGGTTCAACAGCTACGGCCTGGCCCTGATCCTTTTCGCCGTGGTGGTCAAGGTGGTGCTGTTCCCCCTCTCCCTCAAGGGCAAGCGCAGCATGATCCAGATGAACATGCTCTCCGGACAGATGCAGAAGCTGCAGAAGCAGTACGGCAACAACCGGGAGCGGTACAATCTGGAGGTGCAGAAGCTCTACGAGAAGGAGAAGGTCAACCCCATGGGCGGCTGCCTGTGGTCTTTCATTCCCCTGATCATCCTGATGGTGCTCTACCCCATCATCCGGGAGCCCATCCACTACATGATGGGCATCAACGACGCCAACGCCCTCAACGCCATCGCCCAGACCGTCAACTGGGGCAGTGTGGCCGTGGACAACGGCTGGATCCGCGAGGCGGCGGACACCTTTGCCAACACCGCCTACAACCAGCTGTATCTGTCCTCCCTGATCACGCCGGACAACCTGTCCGCCGTGCAGTCCGCCGCCACCGCCGCCGGCGCGGCCGGGCAGAACATCTTCTCCATCAACTTTGATTTCCTGGGTCTCATCGACCTGTCCCAGATCCCCAAGCTCCAGTTCTGGACGATGGAGGGGGGCTTCGGCCTGTTCCTCCTGCCCGTTATCTCCGCCGGCTCCAGCGTGATCTTCTCCCTCATCTCCATGAAGACCAACGCCGTCAACAAGCAGTCCCAGCAGGCGGCCAACAACGCCAGCATGAAGAGCATGATGATCGTCTCCCCCCTCATCTCCCTGTGGATCGGCTTCACCATGCCCGCCGCCCTGTGCGTGTACTGGATTGCCAACAACCTGCTGTCCATGCTGCAGGAGTTCATCTGCGGCCGGCTGCTGAAGAAGGACTATGAGAAGGCCGCCGCCGCCCAGGCCGAGCGCGAGCGCCTGGAGAAGGAAGAGGAGAAGGAGGAGCGCCGCCGCAAGGTCGAGGAGCGCGCCCGCCGCATCGAGGAGGCCAAGCTCAACAAGGGCAAGAAGAAAAAGGCCGAGAAGAAGAAGGACGAGGACGACGACAAGATCCCCGGCTCCGTCAAGGAGAACAGCCGGGTGGGCATGCGCCAGTACGCCCGGGGCCGGGCCTACGACCCCTACCGCTACAGCGAGGACGGCCCCACCCCCTACCCCGGCGAGGCGCCCATCTTCCCGCCCCGGGCCGACTCCCGGGAGCTGAAGCGGGAGGCCCGCGAGGTGGAGGAGGAGCTGCGGGAGCTCCACACCGACGAGGCCATTGAGGAGACCATCCTCACCGGCGAGATCCCCGCCCCCGAGACGGACAGCCAGCCCGACGCCCAGCCCGGCGAGGCCCCCGCCCCCCAGGCGGAGGAGAGCGCGCCGGCGGAGGGCGGCGGCGACACCAAAACCGACGGCGAGTCCGGCAAGTAACGGCTGGCCGCTTTCATAAGGAGAGATGCCATTTATGCTGAAATGGATCGAGAGCACCGGCAAGACGGAGGACGCCGCCATTGAGGCCGCCCTCCAGAAGCTGGGCCTGGACAGGGACGACGTGTCGGTGGAGGTGCTGGAGCGGGCCAAGTCCGGCTTCCTGGGCATCGGCAGCTGCCCGGCCAAGGTAAAGGTGACCTATGAGGCCCCCGACGAGCCGGAGGAGGCCCCCGCGCCGGAGCCGGTGCGGGAGGAGCCCCGGCCCGCCCCCCAGGTGGAGCGCCGCCCCGCCCCGGAGAAGAAGCCCGCGCCGGAGAAAAAGCCGGCCCCGAAGCGCCCCGCCGAGCCCGCCGCCGCGGCCCCGGCCGCGGACGACGAGAAGGCCGCCAAAATCGACGCCTTCCTCACCGGCCTGCTGGAGCACATGGGGGCCGACGCCCGCCCGGTGGTGAGGGTGGATGAAAACGGCACCTACCAGGTGGAGCTGGTGGGCCAGGAGCTGGGCAGCCTGATCGGCCGCCGGGGCGAGACCCTGGACGCCATCCAGCAGCTCACCGGCTACGCGGTCAACCACGGCCAGTCCAGGCGGGTGCGCATCCACGTGGACGCCGAGGGCTACCGCGCCAAGCGGGAGGAGTCCCTGGTGCGCCTGGCAAAAAAGACCGCCGCCAAGGCGGTGAAGTACCGCCGCAACGTGACCCTGGAGCCCATGAACGCCTATGAGCGGCACGTGATCCACACCGCCCTCCAGGAGACCCCGGACGTGACCACCTACTCCATCGGCACCGAGCCCAACCGCCGTACCGTGGTGGCCTACAGCCGCGGGGAGCACCGATAAGCAGTACGAAAAGGGCGCCCGGCCGGGCGCCCTTTTTCCACAGAAGGCCGGGGATTTCCGGAGATCGCGGGCCGGCACATAGGCCGGCCCCTACAGGGAAATCTGAAATCGTTCTTCTGTAGGGGCGCACCTGCGTGTGCGCCCGCCGCGCCCTTTGCCAGAGAGGAGATCGACCGTGAACAAAACCGAACTGCTCAACAAGCTCTCCCGGGACAGTGAGGAGCGCCTGCTGCTGGCCCGGACGCTGGACAGGCTGGAGCTGGCCCGCACCCGCAATATCCCGGCCTGCACCGGCTTTTTGTCCCCACAGGAGCGGGCGAGTGTGGAAAACCTGCTGAGCGCCTCCGGCCACCCGGCCCACCTGTTCTACGGCGGGTACGAGGGGGCCGAGCGCACGGTGTGCGCCTTCCTCCCCGACTGGCTGGAGGGGGCGGACTGGGCTGCCGACCCGGACAGCTGCCACGTGCGGGCCATCCGCTGCACCTGGAGCGGGGTCAGCCTGAGCCACCGGGACTTCCTGGGCGCCATCCTGGGCCTGGGCCTGGATCGGGAGAAGGTGGGCGACCTGCTGGTGGGGGACGGCGTGTGCGACATCCTGGCGCTGGAGGAGATCACCGGCTTTTTGCTTCTCCACCTGGAGCAGGCGGGCCGTGCAAAACTCAAGGCCGCCCCCCTGCCCCTGGACAGGCTGGAGCCCCCGGAGGTGAAGGTGAAGGTCATCCGGGACACGGTCAGCTCCCTGCGGCTGGACGCGGTGGCCGCCTCCGGCTTCTCCCTGTCCCGGGGGAGGGCGGCGGAGCTGATCTCCTCGGGGAAATTCCAGCTCAACCACCGGGAGTGCACCAAGCCCGACCGCCCCGTGGCGGAGGGGGACGTGCTCAGCTGCCGCGGCCTGGGCAAGTGCGCCGTCAAGACCGTGGGCGGCCCCTCCAAAAAGGGGCGCATCATGATAGAACTGGAGCGATATGTGTAATGGAACAGGCAAAGATCGACCGCATCAACGAGCTGGCCAGGAAGGCCAAGAGCGAGGAGGGCCTGACCCCGGCGGAGATGGTGGAGCGGGATCTGCTCCGCCAGGAGTACATCGCAGCCTACCGGGACAACCTCATCGCCCAGCTGGAGAACACCTACATCGTGGAGCCCGACGGCACCAAGCACAAGCTGGGCAAAAGGCCCGACTGAACCGACAGCGCCGCCCTCTGCATGAGGGCGGCGCTGTTTAGCTTACTGCTGAAGCTTGTTGATGTAGCGATAGATCGTAACCTCTGTGGTCTTAAGGGCGGCGGCCAGCTCTGTGATGGCTCCCTTGACCAAAAAGATGCCCTTCTCGTCCAGAGAGCGCACCACCTCCATCTTCTCCTGGTAGCTCAGGCGGGTGGGCTCCACGCCGTAGCGGTCCAGCTCCTCCCGGATGGCGTTGGTGACCAGACCCTCCACTGACACCTCAAAGCTGTTGAAAAAGGAATCCCTCGGCTTGGCGTCGTAGGGGTGGCTGCCGGAGATCATGGTATTCAGCATGTCGCGCATCTCCACCAGACGCTCCACATTGACGTTGATGGTGATCATGCCCCTCAGCTTCTGCTGCGGGTTGTTCTTCAGGAAAAAGGTGGCGGATTTCAGCTTGTGCTTGCTGCGGGACAGGGCCCGGTAGTTGACGATGAACTCCTCCTTCTCGTAGACATGGGACTCCAGAAACTTCCGTTCCAGAGAGCGCATCTCACTGCCGGGTACCATCTCATCGTCCATGGGGTTGAGCACCTGATAGACCAGCCGGTCCTCCACATCGTACAGAATGATCTCAGCATCAGGCCCCAGCATCTCAGAAAAAAAGCGCATCAGGGGGAGAACAGACTCCAAATGTTCTTTCCGCTCCATTGCGACCTCACCTCTTATATAGTTTACTCGAAATGGAGCA
>NBJMR02800__coassemble_1485_pt1 | contig 36253 bp, 40 predicted proteins | sample NBJMR02800__metabat2_high_PE_046 | metagenome-assembled genome bin NBJMR02800
GTCGAAATTTAGTTATGGAGCTACAGCCCCGGTCCTCAAGGCCCGGGGCTGCAGCTGGTTGGAAAGGTGCAGGAAAAGCGTTTGAATGGAGCCTTAGTCCACCACGATCTCGTAGGCGGCGTAATAGATATCGTCACCGTCAGTCAGGAAGATCACGATGACGTTGCCGTCGTCCAGATCCTGTACCCGGCTACCAACGGGGAAGATGGTGACGTTGTCGCCAGCCACGTAGTCGTCACCAAGCTCGACTACCTCGGCATCGCTGTAGTCGTTAGCGCTGATGTCGCTGTCGCTGTTGCTGTAGATGGCATAGCGGACGTCGTCCACATCGGGCGCGAACTGGAGAACCAGCTCGGCAGCGTTGGCCTGGGCCTCGCTCATGGAGAGCTCCACGCGGTTGCTCACCGCGGTGCGGATGCTGGAGAAGGTCTCGGCGCTGGTGCTGCGGACGTTGTTGGCGATGGTGCGGACGATCAGGCCGTCAACGGGCTCGTCGTCGGGAGTGGCACTCTCGGAGATGTCCCAGATCCAGGCAGTGCGGATCTCGGTGGTATCCTCGTCGGCACCCACGATCACGGCGTTCACGACCACGTTGCGGTCGAAGTCACCGGCCACGACCTCGTCGCTGGCGCTGTCAACACTGGTCACATCCCAGATGTTGGCGTCGTCGGGGTCATAGGCGATGTACTCCACACCACCGTCCAGCTCGTCGTCATCGTTCTCGTCGCCCTCGGCGAAGGCCACGGTGCCGGTGCGGTACAGCTCGGCAGCACCCTGGCTGTACACGGTGCCGCGGACGATGTCGTAGGTGCCGTCGGCGTTCTCCACGTAGGGATAGGCCTTCATGAAGTCGTCGTCGTCCTCGAAGCCATAGTTGTAGTCGTCGTCAATCTGAACCTCGGCCACGGTGCCGTCCTCAAAGACCACGTTCAGCCACAGCTCGTCGTCGGCGGTGTAGGCGTTGCGGTCCAGAACCAGCATGTAGTCGTCGGAAACAATGTCGGGCACGGTCTCGAAAATGATGACCTCAGCCAGGTCGGTGGCCACATAGGTACCATCATTGCTCTTCTCCAGGACGGGGTAGACCTGGACGTTCACATCATCCTCGATGGTAGCCATGTTCTGCCAGCCGACAGCCACGTCGTACTCGTCGACGCCGACCTTGACTCTATTATCGTCCTCGAGCTCAGTCTCATAGGTGACATAGAAAGCGATGGTGTTGCGGTCCACGGCGAAGGTCTCGGTGTCGTTGCCCATGGGGTTGGCCTCGGACTTTACATCGATGTAGCCACGGCGGCTGGTATAGGCGTCAGCCTCCAGACCGGCCACATACTGGTTGTTGAAGCCGGTGTACACGATGGTCTCGTCGTCGCCCACATTGGCGGTCTTGTTGTCGCGGTCATTGTTCTCGATGATCTCGATGGTGTTGTCATAGAACTGGTTGCCCTGGTAGACGCGCTCGATGGTCAGGTTCTCGTCCTCGTCCAGGGTGTAGGTGATCAGGGAGCCGGCGGCAGTACCAGTCCGGTTCTCACCCACATCAACGACGTCGCGGGTGCCCAGATAGAGCTCCAGCTTCTCGTTGCGGGTAGCAGTGGAGTCGTCATCGGCGGCCAGATTCTCGATCTCGATGCCGTCCATGGCCTTGCGGGACTCGTTCCAGTCCAGGTCATAGGTGCCGGTGGTGCCGTCGGCCATCAGGATCTCAATCTCGCCGGCGCGGGTCAGGGCGTTCTGAGTCCAGGCGGAGTTCAGAACCAGGGCGAAGTTGGTGACAACCTCCTCGGCGGGACGGACAGCCACCAGGTAGCCGTTGGAGTCCAGGATGAAGTCGTACTCGGTGTCGAAGCCGGGGACGTTGCGGGCGTTCTCGGACTCGAAGTTCTCCACGTCGGCGTCCACACGGGAGGCCATGTCGCGGATGTGGGACTCATAGTACTCCTCGCCGCTCTCCAGGGTGATGTACAGTTCGTCAGAGCGGTCACGGTCCACGCGGGCCATGGTGCCGGTGACAACCTCGGGCAGGGACACATAGGTCCGGCCGCCGTACTCCACGTACAGGATCAGGTCGTCGGTGGCCACCTCGTCGTTGAAGACGATCTCGTCAAAGTCCACGCTGACGCGCTCGGGAGTGTTGTCGCGCATAGTGCCGTCGTTGTCCATGACGGGCTTGTAGAAGGTCAGCAGCTCGTCGCTCTCGTTGTAGCGGGACACCTCGGACAGGGTCTCCTGGGTGTACAGCACGTACTCGGCGATGCCGTCGTCGTCGTTGTCGATAACCTCAACAGTGACGCCGTTCACATCGAAAGCACCGTCGTGATCGTCGTGGTCGGGATCGGTCTCCCAGCCGCAGTTGTTGATGATGGCGGCGGCCTCGGCGGCGTCGTCGCAGTAGCCGTAGTTGACGTAGTACTCGGTGTTGCGATCCACGTCCACGCCGGTGCCGTCCAGCACGTCGTCCACGTCATCAGCGCCGTCGGCGGTGGTGGTCACCACGTTCAGCTCGTCGTTGGTGGCCACGCCGATGACGGTGGAGTTGGAGAGGATGGTGGTCTTCTCCACATACAGGGTCACGGCCTTGCCCATGTACTCCACGGGGGTGCTCACGTTGAAGGTGACGGGGTCGGTGACCTCCACGCCCTCCTCCACGCGGGTGTTGACGGTGGTGGAGTCGTACCACACCACGTCCTCCAGAGTGGTGCGGCCCTCGCGCAGGGCGGCGTCGGAGTCGGTCTGCTGCAGCTGGGCCCACTCGTTGCCCGCCACAACGCCTTCCACGCGGATGACGCCGTACACGGAGCTCAGGATGGTGCGGTGGTCCTCATAGGCCAGAGCATAACCGTTCTGGTACTGCTGGATCATCTCCACGTCCAGGGCGTTGTAGATCATCAGGGCCGCGTCGTCCCGGTTCAGGGGGGCGTTCACGTCCTTGGTGAAGTTGCGGAAGATGCCCAGCTGCTGCGCCAGGGCGGCGGTGTTCAGCGCCCAGTCGGGGCCAACCAGGCCCTCGATGCTGGCGTCATAGCCCAGGGCGGTCAGCAGCATCTTGGCGGCCTCAACGCCGGTCACGTTGGCGCTGGGGTCGAAGGTGTTGTCGCCGCGGCCGGCAATGATGCCGCGGACATAGCAGTAGTTGATGTAGCCGCGGGCCCAGTTGCTGGTGATGTCGGTGAGGCCGCTGTTCACGTTCGTGTAGAGCGTGTCGCAGTCCTCGTTGTTGGTCAGGGCGACAGAAATCATCTTCGCCATCTGCGCGCGGTCCACGTTACCAGTGGGGTTGTAAGAGCCGTCGGGCTGGCCCTCAATGATGCCCAGCGTGGTGAGCATGGAAACCGCATCCTTGTTCACGATCTCTCCGCGGTCGGAGAAATCGTTGTAACTCACAGCACCGGCGCCGACGACCATCAGGCCAATGACCATGACGACCGCCAGAAGCAGGCTGAGAGTCCGCTTGAGGTTTCTCATTTTGGATTTCCTCCTTCTAAAATTTGAGGCCAGTTTTGCCACTTTCATCCAATTTGCACCCATTTTATCCCAATATCAGGTAAAATAGGGAAATTAGAGCCGTATGACGACCCTTGCACAGCGACAGAAGTGAGGAAATCCTGAGATATTCGGGAATTTTGAGTTGGGTTTTGCACTCAGAAGTGCCCATGGTAGACATTTGGTAGACACGAAAGGGCCGGAGAAAAGGCGTGCAGCGGGAAACCGCTGCGCGCCAATGGGTTGCGAGATTAAATTGGTAGACATCTGGTAGACATGGTTTCAAAACACAGTGCGGGTATAGAACCTGGGTAAACGGGGTATTTTGAAGGTTAGAAGGCGGCGGAAAAAAGAGAAAGAAATTTTCTTTGATTTTATCCGCAGATCTGCTATAATGTACTCGTATTGGAGCGCTCTGCCATGGAGCGTACCTGTTTTGAACATACAACGGGCCGGCGAACCTCCGGCTTTTGGGATGCTGCCGGGCCCGGAACGGGCTGCGGCGGAAGGAATAGAGGGTTGTAGCTTTGACAAAATATGTGATTCACGGCGGAAAGCCGCTTTTTGGAGAGATCGATATCAGCGGCGCAAAAAATGCCGCTGTTGCCATCATACCGGCCGCCCTTCTGGTGGACGGTGTTTGCCGCATTGAAAATATTCCCCAGATCAGCGATGTGACGCTGATCTTAAATATTCTTCAGGAGCTGGGGGCCGATGTCCGCACCGTCAACCGTACCACGGTGGACATTGACTGCTCCCATATCCGCAATTCCCGGGTGCCCGACGAGCTGGCGCGGAAAATCCGCGCCTCCTACTATCTCATCGGCGCTCTGCTGGGGCGGTTCGGCTCGGCGGAGGTGCCGCCGCCGGGCGGCTGCGACTTCGGCGGCCGCCCCATTGACCAGCACATCAAGGGCTTTGTGGCCATGGGGGCCGACGTGGACGTGCGGGGCGGCTTCATCCATGCCAAGGCCAAGTCCGGGCGGATGCTGGGCACCCAGATCTATCTGGATATCGTATCTGTTGGGGCCACCATGAACATCATGCTGGCCGCCGTGCTGGCCGATGGCATGACGGTCATTGAGAACGCCGCCAAGGAGCCCCACGTGGTGGATCTGGCCAACTTCCTCAACTCCATGGGCGCCGACATCATGGGAGCCGGCACCGACGTGATCAAAATCCGCGGGGTGGACCGCCTGAGCGGCGGCGTCTACTCCATCATTCCCGACCAGATCGAGGCGGGCACCTACATGGCGGCGGTGGCCACCGCCGGCGGCGAGGTGCTGATTAAAAACGTGATCCCCAAGCACTTGGAGTGCATCACGGCCAAGCTGCTGGAGATGGGAGTGGACGTGGACGAGCGGGACGACGCGGTGCTGGTGCGCCGTACCGGCAGGCTCACCCGCACCAATGTGAAGACCCTGCCCTATCCCGGCTTCCCCACGGACATGCAGCCCCAGATCGCCGCGGTGCTCTGCCTGGCGGAGGGCACCAGCGTGCTCACCGAGGGCGTGTGGGACAACCGCTACCGCTATGTGGACGAGTTCCGTCGCATGGGCGCCCAGATCCAGGTGGACGGCAAGATCGCCGTCATTGAGGGGGTGGAGAGCCTCACCGGCGCCAAGATCCAGGCCTGCGACCTGCGGGCCGGGGCGGCCATGGTGATTGCCGGGCTGGCGGCCCAGGGCACTACGGAGATCAGCTGTATCCACCACATCGAGCGGGGTTATGAGGACATTGTGCGCAAGCTCTCCGGCGTGGGGGCGGACATCCGCGTGGTGGTCACCCCCGACGAGGGCAAGCAGATGCAGGTGGGATAACCCTTCAAAAAAGTTTCAAAAAGTTCAGCAGCCTGTCGAAAAGCCTTTTTGACAGGCTGGGGGGGCGCAGGCCCCCCTTTTTTATGCGATCATCTTACATAGCAAGGAGCGACTTCTGTGCTGGAACTTTGTACCCTGGCCAGCGGCTCCAGCGGCAACAGCCTGCTGGTGAGCGACGGCCGTACTCATATCCTGGTGGACGCAGGCATCTCCTGCCGCCGCATCACCAACAGCCTCAAGGCCCTGGGCGTGGATCCCAGGGAGCTGGCGGGGGTGCTGATCACCCACGAGCACACCGATCACATGGCTGGCCTGGCCACCCTGACCAAGCAGCTGCGGCTCCCTGTGTACGCCAGCCGGGGGACGGGGCGGCAGCTGTGCTACCGCATCGCCTTTCTGGAGGAGCTGTTCCACCCGGTGACCCCGGGGGAGGGCTTTTCTGTGGGCGGCATCGATGTGGAGAGCTTCCCCACCTCCCACGACGCGGCGGAGAGCACGGGCTACGCCCTGTCCGCCGGGGGGCGGAAGGCCGCCGTGGTCACCGACCTGGGCTACGTGACGCCGGAGGTGGAGCGGGGTATCCGGGGGGCGGATCTCCTGGTGTGCGAGGCCAACCACGACGTGGAGTGGCTCCAGGCCGGGCCATACCCCTACTATCTGAAGGCCCGGATTCTGGGCGACTGGGGCCACCTGTCCAACGAGGCGGGGGCCGAGCTGGCCTGGACGGCGGTGGCGGGGGGCGCCCGCACGGTGGTGCTGGCCCACCTGTCCCACGAGAACAACACCCCCGCCCGGGCCCATGAGGTGGTCCGCGGCCTGCTGGAGCGGCGGGGCGCGGCGGTGGGCCGGGACGTGGCCCTGGAGGTGGCCCCCCGCAACGAGGCAAGCCGGAGGTATCTGGTATGAAGGGCGTGCGCATCCAGCTCATCTGCGTGGGCAAGATGAAGGAGAAATTTTACATCGACGCGGCGGCGGAGTATGTCAAGCGCCTGTCCGCCTATTGCCGGCTCCAGGTGGTGGAGCTGCCCGAGGAGCGGCTGCCCGCCGACCCCTCCCGGGCCCAGATCGACGCCGCCCTGGAGAAGGAGGGGGCCGCCATCCGGGGCAAGCTGGCCCCCGGCGCGGCCCTAGTGGCCCTGTGTGTGGAGGGGGAGGAGAAGTCCAGCGAGACCCTGTCCAGGCTCCTGGCGGGCTGGAGCGCCGCGGGCACCGGCTCCCTGGCCTTTGTGATCGGCGGCTCCTACGGACTCCACCCCTCCCTGAAGGCGGAGGCCCGGCTGCGCCTGTCCATGTCCCCCATGACATTCCCCCACCACCTGGCCCGGGTCATGCTGCTGGAGCAGCTCTACCGGTGCTTCAAGATCGACGAGGGCTCCAGCTACCACAAGTGAGACCCGGAATTTTCCATGATTCGTCAAAAGACGGGGTAGATATTGCTAGTTATTTGTGATATAATCACAACAGCTGGAAAGCGTTCACGCCCGAATTTTGACAGATTGGTATTGGAGGTAAGTCCCATGTCCTATCGTGATGTGTATGAGAAATGGCTCAGCAGCCCCGCCCTCAGCGAGGCGGAGAAGGAGGAGCTGCGGGGCATCGCCGGCGACGAGAAGGAGATCGAGAGCCGCTTTTTCGCCCCCCTGGAGTTCGGCACCGCCGGTCTGCGGGGCACCATGTGCGTCGGCCTGCACCAGATGAACGTCCACGTGATCCGCCACGCCACCCAGGCCTTTGCCGAAGTGATCCTGGCCGAGGGCGACGCGGCCGCCAAGCGCGGCGTGGCCGTGTGCTACGACTGCCGCAACCACTCCCAGGAGTTCGCCCGGGAGACCGCCTGCGTCATGGCGGGCAACGGCATTCCGGTGCGGATTTTTGAGTCCCTCCGCCCCACCCCGGAGCTGTCCTTCGCCGTGCGGGAGTACGGCTGCATCGCCGGCGTGAACGTCACCGCCAGCCACAACCCCAAGGAGTACAACGGCTACAAGGTCTACTGGCAGGACGGGGCCCAGCTGCCCCCCCACCACGCCTCCGCCATCGCCCAGAAGATGGAGGAGCTGGATCTGTTCGACTCCATCAAGCGGATGGACTATGACGAGGCCGTCAAGGCGGGCCTGATCACCGTCATGGGCGAAGAGACCGACGAGAAGTTCCTCTCCAACGTCATGGGTCAGGTCAACGACAAGGCGGCGGTGGACAAGGTGGCCGACACCTTCAAGATGGTATACACCCCCTTCCACGGCACCGGCTACAAGCTGATTCCCGAGGCCCTCAAGCGCCTGGGCATGAAGCACGTCATCTGCGTGCCCGAGCAGATGGTCATCGACGGCAACTTCCCCACCGTGGTCTCCCCCAACCCGGAGAACCCGGAGGGCTTCGCCCTGGCGGTGGAGCTGGCCAAGAAGGAGGGCGCCGACTTCATCCTGGGCTCCGACCCCGACGCCGACCGGGTGGGCATCATGGTCAAGACCGGCGACGGGGAGTTCAAGGTGCTCACCGGCAACCAGACCGGCGTGCTGCTGCTGGACTACCTGATCGGCGCCAAGAAGCGCACCGGCAAGATGCCGGACAAGCCCGTGGCCCTGAAAACCATCGTCACCACCGAGATGGCCCGCAAGGTGGCCGAGGTCAACGGCCTGGCCTGCTATGACACCTTCACCGGCTTCAAGTTCCTGGCCGAGAAGAAGGACAAGCTGGAGAACGCCGGCGAGGGCAAGGTGATCTTCGCCTACGAGGAGAGCTACGGCTACATGCTGGGCGACTATGTCCGCGACAAGGACGCCGTCACCGCCGCCCTGGCCCTCACCGAGATGGCCGCCTGGTACGCCGGGCAGGGCATGACCCTGTACGACGCCCTGCTGGCCTGCTATGAGAAGTACGGCTACTACGGGGAAAAGACCCTGAACCTGGTGATGCCCGGCCTGGACGGCCTGAAGAAGATGGCCCAGCTGATGGCCGACCTGCGGGAGAAGCCCCCGGTGGAGATCGCCGGCGTGGGCGTGCTCCAGCAGAAGGACTATCAGGACGGAAGCGTGGTCAACGTGGGCGACGGCGCAAAGAGCACCATGGAGCTGTCCGGCTCCAACGTGCTGCGCTATGAGATGGCCGACGGCACCAGCCTCATCGTCCGGCCCTCCGGCACCGAGCCCAAGGTCAAGGTCTACATCCTGGCCAACGACACCTCCAAGGAGGGGTGCGACGCCAAGGTCGCCAAGTATGCGGCCTGGGCCGAGACCCTGAAGGGCTGATGTCCGCCTCCGCGTTTTGACGTACCGCAAAATCCCTCCCGCCCAACCGGGCCGGGAGGGATTTTTTATGGCAAATTATACGGAACATTATCAGCTCCACCAGTGGGAGCCCACGGATGATTTTCTCCGCACCGACTTCAACACCGATTTCGCCAAGATCGACGCGGCCATCAAGGGGGTAGAGACAGCGGCCAACACAGCGCTGGCGGGGAAGGCGGACGCGGGGGCAACCCAGGCGGCGCTGGAGACAAAGGCGGAGATTATCCATGGCAGCTATGTGGGCAACGGGGCGGAGGCACAGCAGATCCAGCTGGGCTTCAAGCCCAGACTGGTTTTGATCCCGGCGGATGAATGGTACAGCTTTGTGGCCATGGAGGGATTTTACAGCGCCCTGATGTCTGTCACAGAGACCGGATTTCAGGTAAAGTACATCAGCATCTACAACTTTACCCCCAACGACAGCGGGGAGACCTACCAATATATAGCGCTGCGATAAGGAAGAGGGCGGGCCCCATGGGGCCCGCCCTCTTTGGCAGTTCAAAGCCGGTGAATCATCGGGTTTTTATTCAGCCTCAGCGACAGCGAAAGTGATGTCGATGCCGTCCACAGTGAGCTCGACCTTGGTAGAGGCGCTCACAGTGCCGCCGACCTTGGTTCCGATAGCGCTGACAAGAGTATTGTCGTCGGGATCGACCCAGTTGCTGCCCTTCAGGCCCAGGTCGGCATCCCAAGTATAGGTCTTGCCGTCAAAGACGATCTTCTTGGCATCGCCGGAACGGTACAGAGCGCCGAGCAGGCGGGCCATGTCGTGCATGACGTCCTCGCCGGTGGTGAGCTGATCGCTGGTGTAGGTGCCGGTCACGGTAGTGCCGTTGACCTTAATGTCGCCCTTGTACTCGCGGCCATCGGAATACTCATAGGCAAGAGCATCCTCGAAGACCTCCTGCATGGTCACGTCCTCGTCGGAAGCAAACTTCACAACCTTAACAGTGTAGGTAACCTTGCTATTGTCGTTGAAGGTCACAGTAGCGCTACCGGCGGGATAGTACACGACCTCGTCGATGTCAGCGTCGTTCAGGAAGGTCTTCACCACGTTGGCGACCTGACGGGCGCTGAGGGTGCGGGCGGTGTAGACCTTGATGGTGCCGGCGGGATCCTCGGTGACATACAGATCCTTCATATCGAAGGAGTGATCCTCATCCTCTTCCTCGTCCTTATCCCAGATCCAGGCGGTCTGCAGGACCTTGTCATCGTTGGTGGTGATGACCACGGCGTTCTTCTCGTAGCCGACCACGAACTCGCCCTTGGCGGCGTCCTCGCCGGCGGAGGTCATGTCGGTCACATCCCAGATGTTGCTCTTGTCAACCACGGTGGGATACTTGACCATGCCGTCCACGTCCAGAGTGCCGTTCTTCAGCAGGACCACATCGGTGGCCTCGGTGCGGCTCTTGAGGTTCAGCTCATAGGTGCCGTCGGAGTTCACGCTGTAGGTGTAGGCCACCATGTAAGCGTAGCCGTCCTTCTTGTCGAACTCGTCCTCATAGTCCTCCTTGCTGACCTCGATGGCCTTGGTGGTGCCATCCTCGAAGACCACGTTCAGCTCCAGGGTCTTGGAGGTCAGAGCGTTGGCGGTCAGAACCAGCAGCCAATCCTGGGTGTTGGCGGTGGGGGCGGCATTGAAGACGACGACCTCGGCCAGCTTGGTGGTCTCATAGGTCTTGCTGTCGGTCTTCTTCAGCACGGGATAGAACTGGGCCAGAGTGCCGGCCTTCACATCGCTCATCTTGTCCCAGCCGATGGCCACGCCGTAATTGTCGGCATCCTTGTAGTAGAAGGCCACGGTGTTCTTGTCGATGGCGTAGGTCTCATCCACACCAGCATTGTTGCGGCGGGTCAGCTCAATGTAGCCGTCGCCGTTCTCATAGCCGCTGCTGGAGACAACCTCGCCACCCTTATAGGTGCCGACCACATACTGCGGGTTGGGGGTCGTATCGCCCGTGCCAAGGACCTCGTTCTTTTCAGCGGCGGCGTTGTCGGCGATGTACACGATATCGCCGGTGGCCACGCTGTTCTCCTGGTTGCCCTTCTCGTCGGCCTTAAAGTCGAGCTTACCGGTCTCGAGGTTGTTCTGGCCCAGGACGCTGGTGATGGTCAGGATGTCATCATCGGACATGGTGTAGGTGATGACGGTGCCGGCGGCGGCGCCGGTCTTGAAGCCGCTGTGGATATCCACATCGCGGGTGCCCAGGTACTTCTCCAGAGCGGAGTCGTTGCCCTCGCCGAAGGCCTTCTTGACGGAGTTCTTCCAGTTGATATAGTAGGTGCCCTCGGTGCCGTCGGTCATCAGGATCTCAACCTGGCCGCGGACCTCCAGGGCGTTCTGAGTCCAGGCGGAATCCAGAACCAGAGCGTAGTTGGTCACGGTCTCCTCGGCGGGACGGACAGCGACCACATAGCCGTTGGAGTCCAGGATGAAGTCATACTCGGTATCGAAGCCGGGCAGGGTCTTGGCAGCGTTGATGTCGAAATGCTCCACATCCACGTCCACCAGGGAGGCGGCGTCCAGAATGTAGGACTGATAGTAGGTCTCGCCGCCGACAGTGATGTACAGCTCGTCGTTCTTGTCGCGGTCCACGCGGGTCATGGTGCCGGTGACGACCTCGGGCAGGGAGATGTAGGTGCGGCCGCCGTACTGGACGTACAGGATCAGATCGTCGGAGGTGACATCGTCGGCAAAGACCACGTCGGCAAAGTCCTCGGTGATGGTGTCGGTGCCGTTGGTCAGCTTGCCGCTCTTGTACTCGGGAGCGTAGAAGGAGATGGTCTCATTCTTCTCGCTGTAACGGTTGACCTTGCCCAGGGTCTCCTGGAGGTACAGAACGTAGTCCACATCGCCGTCGTTGTTGTTGTCGATGACCTCGACCTCAACGCCGTTCAGATTGAACTTCTCGCCGGTCTTGCCGTTCAGGTAGTTGTTGATGATATCGGTGGCGTCCGCCTGCTTCTCGCAGTAGCCGTAGTTCACATAGAACTCGGTATCATCGGTGATGGACAGGCCGGTGCCCTTCAGGTAGTCCTTCACGGTGTCCTCGGTGCCGGTGGTGGCCTGGATGACGTTCTGATCATCCTTGGTGGCGACGCCCAGGACCTTGGAGTCGGACAGGATGGTGGTCTTCTCGATGTACAGGGTCACGGTCTTGCCCAGGTACTGGATCTTACCGGACTGCGCCACACCCTCGTTCTTGGTGGTGTTGGAAGTGGTGGAGGAGTACAGGACCACGTTGTCCAGCATGGTCTTGCCGTCCTTCATCGCCTCGTCGGAGTCGGTCTTGTCCAGCTCGGCCCACTTGTTGCCGACCACAACACCCTCCACCTTATACACGCCGTACATGGCGGACAGGATGGTGCGGGCATCGGAGAAGGCGATGGCGTAGCCGCTCTCGTACTTCTGGATCATTTCCACATCCAGGGCGTTGTAGATCAGCAGAGCCGCGTCGTCACGGTTCAGGGGGGCGGTCACGTCCTTGGTGAAGTTGCGGAAGATGCCCAGAGCGGAGGCCTTGGCGTTGACGTTGATGGCCCAGTCGGAGCCCTCGAAGCCCTCGATCTTGGGATCGTAGCCGGCGGCCACCAGCAGCATCTTGGCGGCCTCAACGCCGGTCACGCCGGCGCTGGGATCGAAGGTGCCGTTGCCACGGCCGGCGATGATGCCAAGGGTGTAGCAGTAGTTGATGTGGCCCTTGGCCCAGTTGGTGGCGATGTCAGTCAGGCCCGTGGGGCTGTTGACATACAGAGCGCTGTTGTCGGCGCCCTGGTTCATGATGACGGAGATCATCTTCGCCATCTGGGCACGGTCCACGCCCTCGGTAGGCGCATAGGAACCATCGGGCTTGCCCTCGATGATACCCAGCGTCGTGAGCATGGAAACCGCATCCTTGTTCACAATCTCTCCACGGTCGGAGAAATCGTTGTAGCTCACAGCGGAAGCGCCGACGACCATCAGGCCAATGACCATGACGACGGCCAGCACCAGGCTGAGAGCCCGTTTGAGGTTTCTCATCTTGGATTTTCCTCCTTCTAAAATTTGAAGCTCGGATTGCCATATTCCACCAATATCCGGTAAAATAGGGAAATCAGAGGCGTATGACGACCCTTGCAATGGCTCAGAAGTAAGGAAAACGTATAGTATATGGCTGTTTTGAGGGTGCTTGTCAGCCAAAAAGTGCCCGTGGTAGACATTTGGTAGACACGAAAGGGCCGGAGAAAAGGCGCGCAGCGGGAAATCACTGCGCGCCAATGGGTTGCGGGATTAAATTGGTAGACATCTGGTAGACATGAAAATAAATTTTGGAAAACCAGTGCTTAAGTGTACGCAGATGGTTCACTTTCTGCTTTTGGGAGGCAGGGGTGAGGAGGGAAGCGCGTGAGAAACGAGCGGACACGGCTGCTTCATCGGATGGAGCGGCTGGCACAGTGCAGGGTCAACGACGCGGTGAAGCTGGCCTTCCTGGATGAGGGACAGCTGGAGAAGATTGACGGGCTGGAGCTGGGAGCACTGAAGGAGTTCAAACGCAGCGGGAACGGCGCGGTGGAGCTCAAGCTGGTGGACCGGGCGGCGGTGCTGGAAAAGCTGGTGGAACTCTCCGGAGGACAGGAGAACAAGGCGGAGGAGTTTTTCCGGGCGCTGAAAGAAAATGCCGATGCGGTTTAAAAGCTTCTCTCAAAAGCAGAGACAGGTGCTGACCTGGTGGATAACGCCGGAGACAAGGGAGCTGGAGGCCGTGATCTGCGACGGTGCGGTGCGCAGCGGGAAAACACTCTGCATGGGGCTGTCCTTCTTCCTCTGGGCCATGGGGTGCTTTGACGGGGCTGTCTTTGGCCTGTGCGGCAAGACAGCTTCCGCCCTGCGGCGGAATCTGCTGGACGAGGTGCTGCCCGCCCTGGGGGAGCTGGGGTTTCAGTGGGAGGAACGGGTGTCCCGGGGCCGGCTGCGGGTGCGGTTCGGCGGGCGGGAGAACACGTTTTATATTTTTGGCGGCAAGGACGAGGGCAGCGCCGCCCTGATCCAGGGGGTGACCCTGGCCGGAGTGCTGCTGGATGAGGCGGCCCTCATGCCCCGCTCCTTCGTGGAACAGGCCTGCGCCCGGTGCTCGGTGCAGGGGAGCCGGTTGTGGTTCTCCTGCAACCCGGAGAGCCCGGAGCACTGGTTTTATAGGGAGTGGATCCAGAAGGCGGAGGAGCGGCGGGCCCTCTATCTCCACTTCACCATGGCGGACAACCCCGTCCTCACCCCCCAGGTGCGGGAGCGGTACGCCCGCAGCTTCAGCGGTACCTTCTACCGGCGGTTCGTGCTGGGGGAGTGGGTGGCCGCCGAGGGGCGGGTGTACGACTTCTTCGACGAGTCCATGGTGCGGCCTGTCCCACAGGGGGAGATGGAGCGGTGGTGCATCTCCTGCGACTACGGCACCGTCAACCCCACGTCCCTGGGGCTGTGGGGCCTGCAAAACGGGGTGTGGTACCGGGTGAAGGAGTACTACTACGACTCCAGGGCGGAACGGGCCCAGAAGACCGACGGGGAGTACGCCGACGCCCTGGAACAGCTGGCTGGGGGGCGGCCCATCTGGAAGATCGTGGCCGACCCGTCGGCGGCCAGCTTCATCGAGGTGCTCCGCCGCCGGGGCTGGCGGGTGGAAAAGGCCGACAACGATGTGCTGGCCGGCATCCGCACCACCGCCGAGCTGCTCAAGGCGGGGAAGCTGGTCATCTGCGAGGAATGCAGGGACGCCATCCGGGAGTTCTCCCTCTACTGCTGGGACGAAAAGGCCGTGGGCGACCGGGTGAAAAAAGTCCACGACCATGCCATGGATGACATCCGCTACTTCGCCGCCACCGTGGCGGCGGGCGAGCGGGGATACTTCGGCGGCCTGTGCGTGGAGCGGGGACGGTTTTAGACAAGCGAGACGGGAGGAAGGGCATGGGTGTGTTAGGAAAGAAAAAGGACGTGGGGGCCGGGACGGCGGTGCAGCTCCGGGAGGGGGGACGGCACCCCTTCGGCGTGCTGGACGGTTACGTCCCCCTGGGGCACGGGGAGATCGCCCTCTACCGGAGCATCCGGGAGGCGGTGCCCATTGTGGACGCCGCCCTGCGCAAGCTGGTGCGGCTGGCCGGCGGCGTACAGGTGCTCTGCCGGGACAGGGACGCCCAGGAGGGGCTGGACTGGTTCCTCCAGCACGTGAACACCGGAAGGGGACAGCGGGGGATCCAGTCCTTCCTGGACTGCTACCTGGACTCCATGCTCACCTGCGGCCGAGCCGTGGGGGAGATCGTCCCCGACCGGCGGGGGCGGGATATCGCCGCCCTGCTGTGCGGCAACCCGGCGGACATTGAGATCCGGGAGGGGGACTCCCCCCTGGAGTTTGCCATCTGGGGGCGGGACGCCGCCGGCGGCCTGCGGGAGCTGCCCCGGCAGGAGCTGCTCCTCTTCACCCCGTTTCAGCCAGAGGTGGGCAGCCCCTACGGGGTGAGCCTGCTGCGCTCCATGCCCTTCCTGACGGAGATTCTGCTGAAAATCTATCAGGCGGTGGGCATGAACTGGGAGCGGATGGGCAACGTCCGCTTCGCCGTGGTGTACAAGCCCGGCGACAGCCCCCTGGATCAGTCCATGGCCCAGGAGCGCAGCCGCCAGATCGCCAGGGAGTGGTCTGCCGCCATGCAGGCGGGCAAGGACGGCTCTGTCCGGGACTTCGTGGCCGTGGGCGACGTGGACATCAAGGTCATCGGGGCGGACAACCAGATTCTGGACAGCGAGGTGCCCGTGCGGCAGATCCTGGAACAGCTCATCGCACGGACGGGGATCCCGCCCTTTCTGCTGGGCCTCAGCTGGTCATCCACCGAGCGGATGAGCACCCAGCAGGCCGACATGATGACCAGCGAGATCACCGCCATCCGGCGGGGGCTGGAGCCGGTGGTGGAGCGCATCTGCGAGCTGTGGCTGACCCTCCACGGCTATGACCGCCGGGTTGCCGTGGACTGGGCGGACATCAACCTCCAGGATCTGGTGGAGGAAGCCCGGGCGGAGCTTTACCGGGAGCAGGCGGAGGATCTGCGGCTGGCCCGGGAAAACAAGAAACCCTAAAAGAAGCTGGCCCGGGCTGCCGAGACCAGATCGGGGCCCCCGGGGAAGCGCGGAGCGATTTCCTGGGGAGAGGCGGAGCAGCGGAATGATCGAGTCCCGCCGCATGCGGCGGGACGAGGGATATGGAGCTTGCGACGACGAGGTGGAGGAGGCCCGGGCGGAGCTGTACCGGGAACAGGCCCGATCGGCCAGGCTGGAGAACGAGGAGAGGGAGAAAAAACAGGAAGCTAGGCTGGAGACGGCGGGCGGATGATATCCGCCCCTGCGGGATCGTGAACGGCGGAGGCGAGCCCCCGCCCTACATGGTCAAGAATGGATCACACATAGCAAAACGAGAGCAGAGGGAAGGGAGCGATGGGATGATCATCAGCAAGGACGCGGGCGTGGACGGCGCCCTGGAGCTCAATCCGCAGGAGCTGGCCCAGATCAACGCCTGGAGCCGGAGGGAGCTGAAAGCGGAGGAGGTGTACGCCTTCGCGGTGAAGCTGTGCGACAACGAGGTGGACCGGGACTGGGAGCGGTTCCCGGCGGCCACCCTGGAGGAGCTGGCCCCCCTCTTTGCGGGCAAGAGCGGCCTGTTCGACCACCAGTGGAGCGCCAGGGAGCAGACCGCCCGTATCTACCGCACCGAGGTGGTGCGGGAGGCGCGGCTTACCGGGGCGGGGGAGCCCTACTGCTACCTGAAGGGGTACGCCTACCTGCTGCGCACCGAGGGTAACCGGGAACTCATCGCCGAGATCGAGGGCGGCATCAAGAAAGAGGTCAGTGTGGGCTGCGCCGTGGAGCGGGCGGTTTGCTCCATCTGCGGCCAGGACATCCACACCTGCCCCCATGAGAAGGGGGAGGAGTACGGCGGTCAGCAGTGCTGGGCCGACCTGGTGGGCGCCACCGACGCCTACGAGTGGTCGTTCGTGGCGGTGCCCGCCCAGAAAAACGCGGGGGTGATGAAGCACTGGAGGCTGGAGCAGGAGGCGGCCCTGGGGCGGAAGTACCTGGAGGGCCTGCGGAGCGACGTGGTGCGGCTGGGCGGCCTGGCCGGGCTGGAGCTGGAGCACGGGACGTTGAAGGCCATCGCGGCCAGGCTGGAATACCCCGAGCTGAACGCCCTGCGGAAGGCCCTGGAGAAGCAGGCCGACCGGAGGTTCCCGGCGGAGACCCAGCTGACCTACGGCGAGGCACAGAGCGGGACGGAACAGAGAGACGGGGCATTTTTGATCTGAACAGAAAGGGGACGGGAGTATGAGCAAGATTTCCTTTGACGGCATCGGCGAGGTGGTGGCTACCTTCACCTGCGGCGTGGACGTGAAGGCGGGCCAGGTGGTCAAGGCCTCTGGCAACGGGGCCGTGGACAAGTGCGGCGACGGCGACCGCTTCTGCGGCGTGGCCCTCACCGCCGAGGACGGCTACGCCGCTGTCCAGGTGGCCGGGCTGGTGAAGGTGGCCGCCGCCGAAGGGGTGGCGGTGGGCTGGAACAAGCTTCTGGCCGACGGCACCGGCGGCGTCAAAAAGGACAGCGCCAGTCCGGCCACCGGCGGGGACTATCTGGTCATCTCGGTGGACAGCGGCAGCGCCGTGGTGCGGCTGTAAGAAAGGGAGGAATGTGGATATGGGTTATCGCTTTGACAATCTGAGACTGGAAAAGGGCATGTACAACGAGGCGGGGCGCTCCTTTACCCAGGTGCTGGAGCGGGAGGACCCCTCCGAGCAGTACAAGGGCACCGCTCTGGAGGGGCTGGACGCCTATCAGCGGCAGCTCAAGCGGTTCGACATCAAGGTGAAGGGTGCGGGCAGCGACGCGGTGGAGAAGTTCTTCGCCACCAGCCAGTCCGCCGTGCTCTTCCCCGAGTACATCGCCCGCTCCGTGCGGCAGGGTATGGAGGAGGCCAACCTGATCCCCCACATCACCGCCGCCGTCACCCGGTTCGACGGCATGGACTACCGCTCCATCGCGTCGGTGCCCGACGAGGAGCAGAAGGCCCTGCGCCGGGTGGAGGAGGGGGCCTCCATCCCCCAGACCCAGGTGAAGAGCCAGGAGAACCTGGTGAAGCTCTACAAGCGGGGAAGGATGCTGGTGGCCCCCTACGAGGCCATCCGCTACCAGAAGCTGGATCTGTTCTCCGTCACCCTGCGGCAGATCGGCGCCCACATCAACCGGATGCACCTGGAGGACGCCATCGACGTGCTGCTCAACGGGGACGGCAACGGCAACCCCGCCCAGAGCTTTACCGTGGGCACCGACCCCATCGGCGGCACCTCCGGCAAGCTGACCTACGACGAGCTGGTGGACTTCTGGAGCCAGTTTGACCCCTATGAGATGAACACACTCCTGGTCAGCGGCGACGAGATGCTCACCCTGCTCAAGATGGAGGAGTTCCAGAACCCCCTCACCGGCCTCAACTTCCAGGGCACCGGCAAGCTGGCCACCCCCCTGGGCGCCACCCTGCTGCGCACCTCCGCCCTGGCCAGCGGCACCATGATCGGCCTGGACAAGCGGTACGCCCTGGAGATGGTACAGGGCTCCGACGTGCTGGTGGAGTACGACAAGCTCATCGACCGGCAGCTGGAGCGGGCCGCCATCACCAGCATCTCCGGCTTTGCCAAGCTGTTCACCGACGCGGCCAAGGTGCTGAAGGTAAAATGACGGAGAAGATCATGGCCATGGCCAAGGCACTGGGCCACGTGACAGCCGGGCAGGAGACTGCCCTGGAGGCCCTGTGCCAGGCGGCGGAGACCGAACTGGCCCGCCGCCTGCGGCCCGGGGTGTCCCCGGAGGACTGCGGAAGCGCCTTCGTGCTGGCCTGCGCCTGGATGGCCCTGGCCGGCCTGACCGCCGGGGAGAGCGCCGGGGTGGAAAAGTTCACCGCCGGCAGCCTTACCATCCAGGAGGGGGGCGGGGCGGACGCCGCGGAGCGCTCCGCCGCCCTCCGCCTCCAGGCCGAGACGGTGCTGGGGCCCTATCTGGCCGACCGGGGCTTCGCCTTCCAGGGGGTGGAGGGATGACCGGGGCCTGGGAGCGGATCCTGGACAAGTACGGCCAGCGGGTGGCCGTGGTGCGGGACGGAGCGGAGACCCTCTGCCGGGCCTTCCTCCAGCCCGCCCTGGAGACCCGGGAGGACTGGTTCCAGAGCCTGCCCACCCCCCTGGGAACGGTGCGGCGGGATCAGTGGCTCTACCTGGGGCCGCCGGAGGTGAGCCTGGACGGCCTGGGGGACGGCTATGTGGCGTGGAACAACACCCAATTTGAGGTGCGCGCCGCCCAGCCCGTCTGCCTGGGGGAGGACACCATCTATTGGTGGGCCTTGCTGGCGGTGCGGGATCCGGAGCCGGAGGACGGCCCCGGGGAGACGGCGTGACAGCGGGACGCGCCGGGAGAAAGGAGAGTGAGACGCTTGGATTTTCAGACGGTGCGGGAGCGGATGGCGGAGTTCCTCAACCGGAACGGGGTGGAGGCGGTGTGCGCCTACCCCGACGGCGGCCGGACACGGCGGGACGGCGCTGTGGCTGCGGTCTCCGTCCGGGCCTGCCAGGGCGGGCCGGAGGGCTTCCGGGACTACCTGGGGGAGCGGTATGACGAGGCCACCGGCCAGTGGCAGGAGCTGTACGGCCGGAGGATCATCCTTACCCTGGGGCTGGATCTCTACGCCCCCCGGGGTTGCGGCGCGGCGGGGATCCAGGCGGCCTACGACAGGCTGGCCGAGGCCCTCCAGTGGGACGGGCCCACCGGGCTGGTGCTCCAGGAGCTCTCCTGCGGGGAGACCGAGTTTGACCGGGAGGCGGGGCTCTTCCACCGGCCGGTGACGGCGGTGTGCCGGGGCTTCCTCTACGCCGTGGCCAGCGAGGGCGGCACGTTCCTGGACTTTATTGTGAGAGGAGAGGTCGAGGTTTGAGTATCACAAATCATGAGCGGCCGGGGGTGTACTCCCAGTACGACGCCTCCACCGTGATCAGCAGCACCGGCGGCGGGCAGAACGTGGGCCTGGCCGCCCTGTACGACGGCGAGGAGGAGGTGGAGGGCCTGTACACCTTCAGCCGGTACGAGGACGCGGTGACCGCCTTCGGGGAGGCGGCCATCACCGAGCTGGTGCGGCTGCTGTTCCTCAACGGCGCGGCCCAGGTGAAGGCCGTGCCGGTGGCGGACGCGGAGAGCTACACGGCGGCCTTTACGCTGCTGGAGGCGGAGGAGGACATCGCGGTGGTGGTGTGCGACAGCGACACCCTCACCGTCCAGCAGGCCCTGCGGGACAGCGTCAACACCGCCTCCGCCAACCGGCGGGAGCGCATCGCCGTGGTGCGGGGCAAGACGGCGGAGACGGTGAGCAACCTGGTCACCCAGGCCCAGAGCCTCAACAGTGAGCGGATGGTGCTGGTGGCCCCCCTGGGGGGCGACGCAGGCGCGGCCGTGGCCGCGGCGGTGGCGGGGGCCATCGCCGCCGAGAGCGACCCCGCCGTCCCCCTGGGGGGCGCGGAGCTCAAGGGGGTGGGTGCCCTCCAGGCCCAGTACAGCGACACGGAGATCGACACCCTGGTGCGGGGCGGCGTCACCCCCGTGGAGAGCGTGGCCGGAGTGGTCAGCGTGGTGCGGGGGGTCACCACCCGCACCAAGACCGGCGAGGCCGCCGACGCCACCTGGCGGGAGCTGACCACCATCCGCATCGTGGATGACGTGATCCCCACCGTGCGCAACGCCCTCAAGGCCCGGTTCCGCCGGGCCAAGAACACCGAGCAGAGCCGGGGGGCCATCCGCTCCCAGGTGGTGGTGGAGCTGGAGAACAAGCTGGCCCGGGAGATCATCACCGGGTACGAGAACGTCACCGTGACGGCGGACACCGAGAACCCCACCGTGTGCCTGGTGGACTTCGCCTTCACCGTGGCCCACGGCCTCAACCAGATCTGGCTGAGCGCCCACATCACGGTTTAAGGCGGGCGCGCCGGGGTCGTCGCGCCCCACAGGGGCCGGGACGGCGCACCCTGCATAATCAGAGAGGAGGAACGCCATGAAAGTCGCGGGATTTCCCACCAGCAGCGACATCTATCTGGAGATTGACGGCAAAAAGGTGGCGGTGGTGCAGAGCTATACCGCCAAATCCACCCGCTCCAGCCAGACCGTGGAGGCCTTCGGCGAGGACGAGCCGGTGGCCACCATCCCCGGCCAGCGCAACCACGTGCTGGAGCTGACGAGGCTCTACGCCACCGACGAGGCCATCCGGGACGGCATCAACTTCCACGAGCTGGAGGACTTTAGCCTGGTCATCTGCAAGCCCGACCGGAAGATCATCTACTCCGGCTGCCAGTGGAGCGCCATCGGAGAGACCGGGGAGCTGGGGGCCATGGTGGTGGAGAAGATCACCGTGGTGGCCGCCAAGCGGATCGAGACGGTGGTATGAGAAAAAACATCGGAGCGGGGCGGGAGCGGATGAGGCTGGAGGACGGGCGGGAGCTGCGGCTCCTGTCCGCCCTGGAGGTGCTCCAGGCCCGGCGGGAGGCGGAGGAGCTGGCCCAAAGCGAGGGGGAGCGGGCCCTGTGCGCCAACGCCTGCCTGCTGGCCCGGGCCCTGGAAAACCACGGCAGGCCGGTGTTTGACAGCGGCAAGGCCGTCCTGGCGGCCATGGGCATCCGGGAGATCGGGGCGCTGGCAGCAAAGTGGGCCGCCTTTGACAGGGAGGAAAACCCCTCCCCGGAGGACGGACGGGAGCGGGCCCTCGCCCTAAAAAAAGCCTGGAGCACGCGCCTGATGAGCGCCTTCGCTGGCGCGTGCTCCGGACGTTCGGAGCCCTCCCCACAGAGGCGCGGGCCCAGAAAATGAAGGCGCGGGACTTCCTCTGGTGCGCGGTCAACCTGGTGCTGGACCGGGAGGAGGAACTGAACCGGCTGTGCCCCTCCTGCCGGGCCCAGGCCGAGGAGGCGCGGTGCCTCTGCTGCGGCGCGCCCCTGGACGGGGTGTCCGTGGGGCAGAACGCATCCTTCGATGAGGAGCGGTTTGAGCGGCTGAAACGGGGGGAGACCGGGTGAGAGACTATATCGAAGCCCTGCTGGCGGGGCTGGAGGAAGAGGAAGCATCGGAAGAGGCGGCGGAGCTGGACATCAGCCCTGCCGTGGTACGGCTGGAAAAGAGAGAAGAATGGACGGCAGAGGACGGCGGGGAACCGCTGCCCGCCGCACCGGGGATGGAGAGCGCCTCGCCGTCGGCCGCCGGGGCAGACGCCCCGGCAGAGACGGCGGGGCGCGGGGCCCGCGTGGAGATGGAGGAGGGCAGCGGGGCGGAGGCCCTGCTGCCCGGCCTGACCGACACGGAGACGGTGGTGCGCCGGGCGGCCGGAAGAGAGGACGGGCCGCCCCCGGCCGGGGTGCGGGAGGCGGCGGAGCACGCCGGGGCCGCGGGCGGCCTTTTGCGGCGATTAGAAACCGGCGGCGGGGCGGCGGCTCCGGCGCTTCCGGGTGACGGAGGGGACAGCCCCGCCGGAGGCGGGAGGCCCTCCGGGGCCGCCTGGCTGGCGGAGCAGGTGGGGCGGAGCCTCCGCCCCGCCGTGGAACAGACCGGGCGGAGCAGCGGAAGCGTGACGGTGATCCGCCCGGCGGAGCGGGGCGGCGGAACGGTGGAGGCCGAGGGGCTGGATCGCATGTTCCGCCGGGACGCCAGAAGATATGACGGGGGGTTCCAGCTGCTGTGAGACTGTCGGCAATGCGGTACAAGGACTATGTGTGGCCCCACAACCCGCGGGTGTACTCCATCGAGTATGAGCGCTCCATGGGGGCGTGGAAGGTGCCCTTCGGGCGCTATCAGCTCCAGGATCTGGGGCCCGGCCACCGGGTCATGCGGGGCGAGGGGGAGTTTGTAGGCCAGGGGGCCTATGAGGAGTTCAAGCGCCTGGCCACCGTGTTTTATTCGGACGGGCCGGGATTGCTGGTGCACCCGGTGTGGCAGACGGCCAACGCCTACTTTGTGGAGCTCTCCCTCCGGATGGAGCCCCGGCCCGACTATGTGCGCTACACCTTTGCCTTCTGGGAGGGGTACGACGGCCACAGCACGGGCATCCAGGTGACCAGCCCCGGCGGGAGCGGGGCGGAGGCCTCCGGCGGGGGCGGCGGCAGCTGGCACACCGTGCGCCAGGGGGAGACCCTGTGGGGGATTGCCCAAAACTATGGCCTGGAGCTGACGGAGCTGATCCGGCTCAACCCCCAGATCAAGAACCCCAATCTGATTGTGGTGGGAGAGGAAGTGCGTGTGGCGTGATGAAAGGGGTGCTGACCTGCTGGGACGGGCGGAGGATCACCCTGCCCGACGTGGTGCGCTGGAAGTTCCAGTACGGGTGCGGGACGCCCTGCGACAGCTTCCAGCTCACCTGCCTGTGGGAGCCGGGGGAGGCCGATGTGCTGGCCGAGGCGGTGAGTTTTACCGCCGCAGAGGACGGGGAGACGGTCTTCACCGGCGTGGTGGACGAGTGCGAGCGGGGATGGGACAGCTCCGGCGGCACCCTGACGGTGGCGGGGCGGGGCATGGCCGCCCGGCTGCTGGACAACGAGGCCCTGGGGGCCGACTACCAGGTGGCCACCCTGGAGGACATTCTGCGGGACCACGTGACCCCCTACGGCATCCCGGCGTCTGTGGGGGCGGAGCTGCCGGCGGTGCCCCATTTCTCGGTGGCCACCGGGAGCAGCGAGTGGCAGGTGGTCTATGAGTTCTGCCGCTACTACGGCGGCATCGCCCCCCGGTTTGACCGGTACGGACGGCTGGTGATTGCCCCCTGGCCCGACGGAGAGCGGCGGGTGCTGGGGGCGGACACGGCGGTGACCAGGCTCACCCTGCGGGATCAGCGGTACGGCGTGCTCTCCCAGGTGCTGGTGCGGGACCGCACCAGCGAGGAGGTGCAGACCGTCGCCGACGGCGACTTCCTGCGCCGGGGCGGCAGGAGCCGCCGGGTGCTCACCATGCCGGGGAAGAGCAGCTACCAGGCCATGCGCTACTCCGGGGAATACCAGCTGGAGCAGGCGAGAAAGGAGCTGCGCACCCTGGAGCTGGAGCTGCCCCGGGCCTTCGCCGCCTGGCCGGGGGAGCTGGTGGAGCTGCGGCTGGCCCAGAACGTGGGCACCGGCCTTTGGCGGGTGCGGGAGAGCGTCAGCGCCCTGGAGGAGCGGGGAAGCTATACCCGGCTGACCCTGGCCCCGCCGGACGTGTTGGGATAGGAGGAACCTATGTGGATTGCGGAGCAGGGTCGGAGACGGCCCCAGGCGGACGGGACGGCCCTGGTGGGGCGGGTGACCCTGCCGGGGGATCCGGCCGCCGTCTATCTGGACGGGGAGCGGCGGGAGTTGCCGGTGTACGGGCCGGGGGGCTACGTGTGGCGGCCCGCCAAGGATCAGCAGGTGCTGGTGCTCAAAACCGGCGCGGCAGGGGAGGCCCCCTGCGTGGCGGGCGCCCCCTGCGGGGAGGACTGGAATCTCTCCCCCGGCGAGGTGCTCATCTATAGCGGCTCGGCCACGGTCCGGGTGGGGAGCGGCGGCGTCACCATCGGCGGCGGCGTGGTCCACCTGACCGGCCAGGTGCTGGTGAACGGCCGGCCGGTGGTGACGGAATGACGGAGGATGGAAGATGGAACTGATGGTGCGGGACGGGGACTACCTGCCCGATGGCGAGGGGGGCTTCCGGAGGGCCGAGGGGGCGGACGAGCTGCTCCAGCGGGTGCTGTGGAAGCTGTCCATCCCCCGGGGGAGCTTCCCCCTGTTGCCCCAGCTGGGCAGCGGGCTGTACCGGCTGGGAAGGGCCAGGCCCTCGGAGCGGCAGGCCCTGGCCCGGCAGTATGTGGCCGAGGCCCTGGCCGGTGAGGGGGAGCTGACGGTCACCGGCGTGGAGCTGGAGGGGGACGGCACCCTGCGGGTGTATCTGGAATGGCACGGTCAGACCCTGGCCGTGACCGTGGAGACGGGAGGGACGTGATGGGATGACGGTGGATGAGATCTACAGCCAGATGGCCCAGACCTTTCAGACGGAGACGGGGCTGGCCCTGGCGGGGGACGGGGACATGGCGGTGCGGCTGTACGCCGTGGCCGCCCAGATTTACGCCCTGTATGTCCAGGCGGACTGGGTGGCCCGGCAGTGCTTCCCCCAGACTGCCCTGGGGGACTATCTGGACAAGCATGCCCAGCTCCGGGGGCTGGAGCGGCGGGACGCGGTGGCGGCGGTGGGGGTGCTCCGCTTCTCCGTGCCGTCCGCGCCGGACACCGACCTGTCCATCCCGGCGGGGACGGTGTGCCTGACGGCGGCCCAGGTGCGGTTTGAGACCCTGGAGGCCGCCACGCTGAAAGCGGGGAACACCTATGTGGACGTGCGGGCCCAGGCGTTGGAGCCCGGCGCGGCGGGCAACGCGGCGGCCGGAACCATCCGGGCTATGGCGGTGGCCCCGGTGGGGGTCAGCCAGGTGACCAACCCGGAGGCCTTCACCGGCGGGGCGGACGTGGAGGACGACGAGGCCCTGCGGGAGCGGGTGCTGGAGACCTTCCGGCGGATGCCCAACGGCGCAAACGCCGCCTTTTACGAGCAGGAGGCCCTGTCCTTCCCGGAGGTGGCCGCCGCCTCGGTGGTGCCCCGGCCCCGGGGCGTGGGCACGGTGGACGTGGTGATCGCCACCGCCGCCGGCCTGCCGGACAGCGAGCTGCTGGAGGCGGTGACCGACCATCTGGAGGCCAAGCGGGAGATCGCCGTGGAGCTCCAGGTCAAGGCCCCCACGGCCAGGCAGGTGGATGTGACGGTACAGGTGGCGGCCAGAGCCGGGGCGGACAGCACCGCGGTGATCCAGGCGGTGAAGAGCGCCATCCAGACCTGGTTTGACGGGAAGCTGCTGGGGCAGAGCGTCCTGCGGGCCAAGCTGGGGGACATCATCTATGAGGTGGAGGGCGTGGAGAACTACGCCATTACCGCCCCAGCCGCCGACGTGGCGGTGGACGTGGACGAGCTGCCCCGGCTGGGCACCCTGACGGTGACGGCCATGGAGGAGACCACATGAGCCACGCCGACTATCTGAGAGAGCTGCTGCGGCCGCTCCGGGTCTACGAGCTGACCGGCACCGCCAACGGCGGGGAGCTGGAGGCGGTGGGGGAGGCCCTGGACGGAGGCGGGGCCGCCCTGGACGAGGTGCAGCGGGAGATGCTCATCTCCACCGCCGAGGACTGGGGCCTGGAGGCCATCGAGTCCCTGCTGGTGCGCAGGCCCGTGGCCCCCAATCTGAACCGGCGGCGGCAGGCCCTGGCCGCCCTGCTGCGCATCGGCGGAGACAGCTTCACCCTGGAGGCCATCAACGACAACCTGAAGGGCTGCGGCCTCAACGCCGTGGCGGTGGAGACCGACACCCCCGGCGTGGTGGAGGTGTACTTCCCCGACGTGCCAGGCATTCCGGACGGGTTCGACGAGATGAAGAAGATCCTGGAGGACATCTTGCCCAGCCACCTGGAGATCCAGTACAAGTTCTGGTACATCACCTGGGCCCTCATGGAGGAGAGGTTCGACACCTGGGGGGACATCGAGGCCATCTCCCCCACCTGGGAGGAGTTGGAGAAGATGGTACAGGAGGACGAGGCCGGATAGACAAGAGCGCCGGCGGAGAGCAATTTGCTCTCCGCCGGCGCTTTTTTCATATTACCAGTGTTCCAGCAGATAGGGGACGGCGGGGACGGGGCGGTCAAAGAAGCGGGAGAGGGTGCGTTCCAGCTCATCGGCGGAGACGTACTCCTGCGGGGCCAGCCGGCCTCCCTCTGACCACTCCAGCAGGCCGACGGCCGTGGCCCAGTACAGGGAGTCGTCCGCCCAGGGGGAGATGTCCTCAAAGTCGTTGCAGGCGGCCGCGCCGCCGGGCAGGAAGGTGTCCCGCCCCAGGTGGGCGGCGTAGCGGCGGAGGAACATGGCGGCCTCCTCCCGGGTGACGGGGCGGTCGGGGGTGAAGCAGGCCCCGCCGGTGCCCTGGACCACCCCCAGGTCATAGGCCCAGGCGATGGCCGTGGCACCGGGGGAGTCCCGCTCCACATCGGAGAAGGGGCCGTTGGCGTCGTAGGGCACGCCGCCGGCACAGGCCCACAGGGCGGCCACGAACTGGGCCCGGGTGACGGGGGGCTGGGCCGCCGCCGCGGCGGGGAGCAGCAGGGTGAGGAGCAGAAGCACAGGAATCATCTGTCGCATAGCATATCCTCCTTTGAGCATAGCATACCATAAACTGGAAGATTATGCCGTCGAACGGGCGGTCAGATGAGTTCGTTTTCGTTGATGGTACTGCGTGTCACGGTGTAGAGCACCTGCCCCTGGCCGTCCAAGGCCTGGGCAGTGTAGAGCTCGTACTCCGGCAGGCCCTCCGGGCAGTGATAGAGAAACAGCCCGCCCTCGCCGGGGACGGCCTCCGCGGTGTGGGTGGCCTCGCCGTCGGTGTAAGTGAGGCGAATAAACTCGATGGCCGGGTCGGAGCAAAGGCCGAAGAGAAGATCGGAGTTGTCAATGCCGCAGACAGAGAGGGGGGCGTCCTCCACCGGGGCGGCCACCAGGCCCCAGAAGCCGGGCTCCCAGGTGTCCCAGAAATAGAAGTGTCCCCGCTCCAGGGGACAGACGGCGTACCAGCGGTCATAGCGGAGGGCGTAGGTATGCTCCTCCGGATACCACTGGGCCGCGTCCACGGGGCCGAAGTGATAGGTTTTCTGGAGCTGCTCCAGAGCCGCCTGATGGGTGAAGCAGGGGCGGAAGGTGAGCAGCAGCACCAGAGGGATCAGCAGCAGGATTACCACATTGCGGCGCAGGCGGCCCTTCGGTGTGAGCAGCAGGCGGAACAGAAGGCGTTTCAAGGTGCTTCCCCCCAATCGATTGGAACCTCTATCCGGAAGGTGTGGCCGAACACGTCCCCCTCCAGCCAAAGCCGCTCCACATCCTCCGGGAGCTGCTCCACCAGGGCAAATTCCATGGAGCTGAGATGAGCCTGATAGCTCCGCCCCTCCTCGTCCACAAAACGGTAGAATACATTGCCGGGCACGTTTTTTATGATGTCTAGGTTCAGCCGCTCGCTGTTGCCGGGCAGCCAGCCGTTGTCGGGGTGCCGGGTGTAATAGAAATAGGCTTTATATTCATCCCTGCTTGCGGCAAAGAAGTGGAGGCGCAGGCCGTCGATCTCTACCCATTCATCCATGGGATGAAGCTGCTGATCTGCGGTGACCTCCTGGAAAAATTCCCGATCATGCCGGTAGTACGTAACTGCATTCCATACCTGGCTGATCAGGGCAAAACTGAAAGCGATGAAAAGAAGCGTCAGGATGATATTGGTGACCAGCACCGAAAAGCACAGCAAAGGCGGGTGGGCGCGGTTGAGCTGGCGGCCCAGCTCCTCCGGGTCGCCCATGGCGGCCACGGCCTGTTCGGCGGCCTCCTCCTCGGGGATGCCCCGCTCCATCAGCGCGGCGGCGTGGTCCTCCAGGTGGGCCCGCAGCTCCGCCGCGATGGCCCCCCGGGCGGGGAACCACCGCACCCGGCGCACCACCTGGTCACAGAACTGGGAAAACGGGGTGGACATGGGGCGCCTCCTTTCAGCCGGCAGTGGGGTCGTAGACGGCCAGCAGGTTGCCCTCGGCGTCGTAGGCCCGGCAGAACAGGTAGAGGGCTGAGCTGGAGCTGGTCAGCCCCTCCGGCTTCGGGGCATCCGGCACAAAGAGGGCGGGCCCCGCCCACACGCCGCCGCCCATATCGGTCAGCTCTCCGGTCACGCCCCGCTCTTCCAGGGCGGCGTACACATCTGTCTCCCAGTCGCCGAACCAGAGGACGGATACCTCCACCCGGGCCGCCTCCGGGTGGGTACAGATGGCCAGGGGAGCGACCTCCCCGCCGGTGAACTCTATGCGGCCGTTGACAACCGTGTCGACGGGAGCGGAGTCCACCTGGTACACACAGAGCGTCTCTTCCTCCATGGGAATGCTCTGCAGATCGACCACAGACCAGAGCAGCCCGGCGGTGCGTCCGAGCCCCACAACGGAGAACTGCCCGCCCGCGCGGCGCACCACCCAGGCGTCAAGGTGCGGCTCGGTATGCTGGAAGCGGACATCCCCGGCGGCCACGGTGCGGCCATGGGGGGCGAAGTGGGCGGTCTCCGCCTGGCGGCAGGCCAGCTCCCGGGTGGGCATGGGGCGGCCCAGGGAGAACCACAGCACCCACAGGCCGAAGAGAAGCACCAGGACGCTGAGTACCAGGCAGACCCGGGGCAGGATGTAGTAGCGGAATCGCTTCATAGGGGCGGCACCTCCTCGGGCAGGGTGACGGTGAAGAAAATGGCCTCTCCGGTGGCGGCGGAGACGGTGATGGAGAACTCCGTGGCCCCGGGGGTGGGGTTCACGATGAGCAGCCAGGCGGTGCTCCCCAGCAGGTAGTCCTCCCCGGAGGTGAGGTAGCAGGAGCCGGAGCCGCCGGCGTCATCGGTGTAGACTGCGTCGGGCGCATAGACCGCCGGGACGGGGAGCCAGGGGCGGCTGGCTGTGGCGGTGAGGGGGGCCTGGAGCTGGTATTGCCCCTCGTACTCCCAGCGGACGTACACCAGCCCGGCCCGGCCGGAGGGGGCGAGGGTATAGCCCCCCAGCACGCCGCCGCCGGAGGCGGTGCCCTCCAGCACCACGGTGTCCTCCTCGTCGCAGGGCAGCTCCGGGGCCTGGGGGAACACCCCGGCCATGGCAAAGAGGCCGGTTTGCTGATTGGCCCCCAGGCCAAAGCCCGCCAGCAGGATCAGCAGGCCCAGCACCAGAAGCACCCGGGACAGCCGGGGGAGGGTGGGGGGATGGGCGGCGTCCAGCTCCGCCCCCAGGGCGTAGGGGTTGCCCATGGCCTCTACCGCCCGGCGGGCGGCCGTCTCCGGGTCGAGGCCCCGGGCCTCCAGGGCGGCGGCGTGATCCTCCAGGTGGGCGGTCAGCTCGTCGGCCACCGGCTCCCGGGCCGCCCTCCAGCGGATCACCGAGCACACCCGGCGGCAGAACTCGTTGAATTGTGAGATCGCCATAGGCTCACCTCATTCCGGTATGGTCAGCCCCCACCGCTCGGTCCAGTGGCTGGGGGCTTCGGATTCATAGATCAGGTTTCCCGCCCGGTCGTAGCCCCGGAGGAGGAAGCCGTCGTCGTCGAAGTGGTAGTTGCTCTGCCCGGCAGGGCGGTAGAACAGATAGCATTTGTCCGCCAGGGGCTCCGCTTGCCGGAGGGTGTGGAAGCCGCCGCTGTACTGGGCGTAGTAGAGCACCTCCACCTCCGCGATGTCCGGGTCGTTGACCACCACCAGCAGGCTGTCCCGCCGAGGGAGGGGCACCAGGGGGAGGGACGGGTCGTTGACCACCGCGTCCAGGGTGCCCTGCCCCCAGAACAGCCCCTCCCGGGGGAGGGTGCAGACGGCGTAGCAGCTCCCGTCCTGGAGGATGCAGTCGACGGAGGTGTCATTCTCCACCCGGGCCAGCACCGCGCCGGGGCCGTAGAGGTAGCGGGTCTGGGTGGCGGAGAGGGCCTGCCGCCGGGTGAAATAGGGGATCGGCACGTCCAGCATGAGCAGCAGCAGGGCCGCACCCGCCAGCAGGAGCAGCGCGTCGGTGAAGATCCGCCGCCTGCGCACGGCGGGGGTGACGGGGCGCCTATTCATACGACTCACCTCCCTGCAGGGGAATGGGGAAGGAGAGCAGCGTCTCCCCATAGCGGTCGAACCGGAGGGTGAGCTGGGTGGCCTCCGGGTCGATGCAGATGATCTGCAGATCGTAATAGGTGGCGAAGGGGGTGATGCGGGTGGCGCCCCCAAAGACGGTGTAGGGCAGGCCCAGGTAGCCGTCCGGCCCCGCCTGCTGCCACTGGGAGGCGTAGACGTTGCCCAGGTCGTCCTCCCCGTGGATCCAGCCGTCTATCCTGGGCCAGCGGAGCCAGGGGTTGGGGTGGACGGCCCTGAGCAGGCAGTTGGCCTGGAGGGTGTAGCCGTCGGCGTAGGGATAGTGCTGCCACGTGACCAGCACCCGCTCCACCGAGAAGGTGTACGCACGCCACCGGCAGACGGCGCCCTCCGGCGCGTAGTCCGCCACCAGCTTCAGCTTGTCGTACTGCTCCAGCAGGGGGACGGTGTCGCGTTCGTCGTACACCGGGGGGTTAGCGATGTTGTGCACCGTCTCCGCCACCCAGGGAATGGCGCACATCAGCAGGACGGCCAGCGCCGTCCACACCAGGGCCCGGAACAGCTCCTGAAATCCGCCCAGCAAGGGGCTGTGGCTCTTGTCCAGCTCTTTCCCGATTTCCTCCGGGTCGCCCATGGCCTCCAGGGCCCGCTGGGCGGCCTCCTCGGGGGACAGGCCCCGCTCCGCCAGGGCGGCGACGTGGTCCTCCCAGTGGGCGGCCAGCTCGGCGCGGATGGCGGCGTGGTCGGGGCGGAAGCGCACCTGCTGGCACACCTGGGCGCAGAAGTCGTCGATGGTTGGATGGCCCACTCAGCCCACCTCCCCGGACACAGAGATGCCGTAGCCGGCCCATCGCTCCGGCACAGGGGACTCATAGCGCAGCGCCCCGGCGGCGTCGTAGCCCTTGAGCTGGAGTTCATCAGAGGACAGGAAGGAGCCTGACGGGATGTAATAGGGAATCAGGAAGCAGCCCTCCGCCGTTTGCCCCCCGCTGGCGGAAAGCAGGGTACAGCCGCTGTCCGTTTCCGGGGAAGAGACGGGAAAGAGGATCTCCACCCGGGCGATGCCCGGGTCGTTGCACACCACCAGCACCGAGCCGTAGCTATACTCATCGACCACCAGCGGAATCAGGGGGAGGGACGGGTCGTTCTCCACTGCCCCCAGACTGCCGGTTCGCCAGAACGGCCCGCTGCGGGAGATGCCGCACCAGGCGTACCAGTCCCCCCAGCGGAGGATGTAGTAGCGGTCGCTCGGGCCGAACCTTCCGGCGTCCCACTCCTGCGGATTGTCCAGGGCGGCGATCACCTCCCCGGGGCCGAAGAAGTACCGGGCCTGGGTGGCCGCCAGGGCCTGATCGGCGGTAAAGACGGGGAAGTCCATCCGGAGCACCAGCACCGCCAGGACGACGGCCAGCAGCAGGGTGTCCCGGAGGATGCGGCGCCTGCGCCGGGCGGGGGTGACGGGGCGTCTGGACATGTTAGGTTCCCCCTTTCAGAGACAGGGTCAGGTAGATGGCGGTTTCCCCGTAGCGGTCAAACCGGAGGGTGAGCTTCTCGGCTGCCGGGTCGAGCCTATCGACCCACATGGAGTAGTAGGAGACGAAGGGATGCCACGTGGTGCTGGTGCCGCTGGAGCGGACAGCGGAGAATTGAAACGGTACCACCTGCCCATAAGAGGAATAGGTGTTGCCCAGATCGTCCTCCGCCCAAAGCCAGTCCCAGAACACCGGATTTCTGTGCCAGGGGTTGGGGTGGTCGACCCTCACTGTGTAGTGCAGGGACAGAGTGCCGTCGGAGGCGCGTACCACCAGGGCTCGCGGTATGGAAAAGGTATAGCCCTCATAGTGCCAGACAGCGCCGGGGGTGAGGTCTGCCACGATGTCATACTCCTCGTCATGGGTCAGGAACTCGTCCAAATGCCCGCCGTCCTGGAGGGGCGCGGTCAGATCCGCGGCGATTGCCCCCACCTGGGGCAGGGTAAAGAGCAGAACCAGCACCGCCAGGCCCCATACCGCGATCCGGAAGCAGATCTGAAACCAGCCCAGCAGGGGACTGTGGCTCTTGTCCAGCTCTTTTCCGATCTCCTCCGGGTCGCCCATGGCGGCCACGGCCTGCCGTGCCGCCGTCTCCGGCGGGAAGCCCCGGGCGACGAGCGCGTCCATGTGATCTTCCAGATGGGCGGTCAGCTCGGCGGTGATGGCCGCGCGGTCGGGGCGGAAGCGCACCCGCCTGCACACCCGGTCGCAGAATTCGTTGAATTGCGGGCTCGCCATGGAATCACCTCATTCCGTCATTTCCAGTCTGTAGTCCGCCCAGCCCTCCGGCACGGGGGACTCGTAGATCAGGTTTCCCGCCTGGTCATAGCCCCGCAGCCGGTGGTGCCCTATTTGGGTGAAGGGAAAATCAGAAACCTCAGTATGAGCGGTCTCGTCATAGGTGACAAAAAAGCAGTTTTCCGCCGCCTGACTGCTCCGCACGGAAAAGAGCTTCCACCCGGCGACACCCTCATAGATGACGGGAAACTGCACCTCCACAGAGGCGATTTCCGGGTCGTTGGAGACCACCAGAATGGTGCTGTTATCAACCTGTTCCTGGATGATCAGGGATACCAAGGGGATTTCCGGGCGGCTCTCCACTGCCATCAGCTGCCCCGACCGCCAGAGGGGGCCCTGCTGATAAACCTCGCAGGAGGCATACCAGTCCCCGCACCGCACAATGTAGCGGTAGATGGAGTAGCGGCTGTCTTTGATCCTGGTGACCACCTCCCCGGGGCCGAAGCCGTACCGGGCCTGGGTGGCGGCCAGGGCCCCCCGGGCGGTGAGGAAGGGGAAGTCCAGGGCCAGCACCAGCGCCGCCAGGAGGATGGGCAGGGCCACGGCGGCCCGGATGGCCCGGCGCTTCCGCCGGGCGGGGGTCATGGTGCGCCTAGCCATTTCCTCCGCCTCCTTCCAGGGGGATGGTGAGCCACAGCACGTCCTCCCCATAGCGGTCTAAGTGGAGGGTGAGTTTGGCGGCCGCCGGATCGACCTTCCGCACCTCGATTTCGCAGTAGGTGGCAAACAGAAACCTGGCCGCGGTGCTGCCCCAGCAATCCCCGCGCCAGGCGGGGTAGCCGTCTCCCGACAACAGCTCGTTCACGGTGTCCATGGAGTCATAGCGGTTCCCCAGGTCGTCCTCCGCCCAGATCGAGCCCAGAAGGTCAGGTTCCTTCCGCCAGGGGTTGGGGTGGGCGATTTTCAGCAGAGCTTTTACCGAGCGTCCGTCCCAATCTTGGGTCTCCACCACCTGGGGGATGGAGAAGGTGTAATCCTGCCAGCGCCAGGCTCCCTCCGGATGGAGTGCAGCAATGACCCGGCTGCTTTCCGATATCTCCAGCTCCGGGGGTCGGGCCGCCAGCTGCTGTGCGGCCCGCTCAGCCTGGGGCAGGAGCAGGAGAAGCGCCAGCACGCCCACCAGCACCACCGCCCGGAAGAACCAGATCTGGAACCAGCCCAGGACGGGGCTGTGGATGGAGTCCAGCCAGCGGCCCAGCTCCTCCGCGTCCCCCATGGAGGCCACCGCCCGGTACTCCGCCTCCAGCAGCGGCATGTCCGGATCTCCCTCCAGCAGGGCGTCCTTGTGATCCTCCAGGTGGCCGGTCAGCTCCTCGGTGATGGCGTCGTGGTCGGGGCGGAAGCGGACATACATGCACACATGGTCACAGAACTGCCCGATGGTGCGGTGGGGAACCTCCGGCGGGAGCATCAGGCCAGGGCCGGGGCCGTCCCGGCCAGGATGGCGTTGACGGTCTTGGAGAACTCCGTCCACTCCTCCTTCTTCTCGTCCAGCAGGCGCAGGCCCTTTTTCGTGACGTGGTAGTACTTGCGGGTGCGGCCCGTGGGGGCCTCCTTCTCGTAGGACTTCACCGCCCCGTCCTTCTCCAGGGTGTGGAGGATGGGGTAGAGGGTGCCCTCCTTGAGGGTGAAGGTGTGGTCGCTCTTTGCCTCCAGCTCGGCGATCATCTCGTAGCCGTACTTGTCCCCGGCGGAGAGCAGGGAGAGCACCAGCAGGGTGGTGCTGCCGGACAGCAGGTTTTTGTCGGCCTTTTTCATGGGTGTGCCTCCTTTCAAGATGTGCAAAAATACCTCGGCTATCTAGGGTAATCATACCTAGATTGCCGAGGTTTGTCAAGAGGGGAGAGGAAAGCATGTAGGGGCCGCCGCCCTCGGCGGCCCATGCGGCTTGCGATACAAAAAAGGGGCCGGGCTGAAAAGCCCGGCCCCCAGATATGCGGAAGCGGAGGTTGCCTTATGAGCGCTCCGTAGGGCGCGACGACCCCGGCGCGCCATTTAGAAACTCACTTGATGGTAATGAGCAGCTCGCCGGCCTTGACCGAGCCGCCCTCTTTGATGAGCACCTGATCCACGGTGCCCGCCATGCGGGCCACCACGGAGGTCTCCATCTTCATGGCCTCGATGACGGCCAGCACCTGGTTCTCCTCCACGGTGTCGCCGGGCTTGACGTTGACCTTGGACACCATGCCGGGGATGGAGGCCCCCACCTGGCTCTTGTCGGAGGGGTCGGCCAGGGTGACGTGCTTCACCTGGGCCTGGGCGGTCTTGTCGGGCACCGCCACCTCCCGGCGCATGCCGTTGAGCTCGAACTGCACGTTGCGGGTGCCGTCCTCGTTGAGATCGCCGAGGCCCACGTACTTGATCACCAGGGTCTTGCCGTCCTCGATGTTGATCTTGTTGGTCTCGCCCAGGGCCATGCCGTTGAAGAACACGTGGCTGCCCATGCGCATGATATAGCCGTACTCCTGCCGGTGGCGGTAGAAGTCCTCCACCACCTTGGGATACAGGCACCAGGAGATCACGTTGTGGTCGTCGGCCTCGGGGTAGAACTTGCGAACCTCCTCCCGGGCCTTCTCGAAGTTGATGGGCTCCAGCAGCTCGCCGGGGCGGCAGGTGATGGGCTCCTCGCCTTTGAGCACCACCTTCTGGAGATCCTCCGGGAAGCCCCAGGCGGGCTGGCCCATCATGCCCTTGAAGTAGGACACCACGCTGTCGGGGAAGGTGAGGGCCTCGCCCCGCTCCACGATGTTCTCGGGGGTCAGGCTGTTCTGCACCATGAAGATGGCCAGGTCGCCCACCATCTTGGAGGAGGGGGTCACCTTCACGATGTCTCCCAGCATGTGGTTGACCTTCACGTACATCTCCTTGACGTCCTCGAACTGGTGGCCCAGGCCCAGGCTCTCCACCTGGGATTTCAGGTTGGTGTACTGGCCGCCAGGCATCTCGTAGCGGTAGATGTCGGTGGAGGGGTTCTTGATGCCCGCCTCAAACTGGCTGTAGCGCAGGCGCACGTCGGCCCAGTAGTCGGACAGCTTCTGCAGCCTGTCGGGATCCAGGCCGGTGTCCCGCTCCTGCCCCTGGAGGGCGGTGACCACCGCGTTCATGGAGGGCTGGCTGGTGGTGGAGGACATGGAGTCGATGGCGCAGTCCACGATGTCCACGCCGGCCTCGGCGGCCATGAGATAGGCGGCCACCTGGTTGCCCGAGGTGTCGTGGGTGTGCAGGTGGACGGGGATGCCGATCTCCTGCTTCAGGGCGGACACCAGCTTCTTGGCGGCGTAGGGCTTCAGCAGGCCGGACATGTCCTTGATGCACAAAAGGTGGGCCCCCCGCTTCTCCAGCTCCTTGGCCATGTCCACGTAGTATTTCAAAGTGTACTTGTCCCGCTTGGGATCCAGGATGTCGCCGGTGTAGCACACGGTGGCCTCGCACAGCTTGCCCTGCTTGAGCACCTCGTCCATGGCCACCTCCATGCCGGGGATCCAGTTCAGGGAGTCAAAGATGCGGAACACGTCGATGCCGCCCTTGGCCGCCTCCCGGATGAAGGCGCGGATCAGGTTGTCGGGGTAGTTGGTGTAGCCCACGGCGTTGGCCCCCC